>Ga0181517_10000209_pt1 | contig 83732 bp, 63 predicted proteins | sample PEATcosm2014_Bin_31_FD_119748 | JGI IMG/M metagenome (GOLD analysis project Ga0181517, IMG submission 119748) | Peatland microbial communities from MTU Mesocosm Facility, Houghton, MI, USA - PEATcosm2014_Bin01_30_metaG | ecosystem: Environmental > Terrestrial > Soil > Wetlands > Peat | place... | reverse complement strand
GCGTTTTGCGGTTCAGGGCAAGCTTGCCCTGAACCGCAAAGCAAAAACCAAAACCTTCCTGAGAAGGAAAAAGTGTCGGAGATGTGCCCGGTCTAAAATGTCGGTTAACTGCCCGGCCGTTCATGCACGATGGTACGGATCGGGGACATGGCTGACCGCTCATTCCCTCATTTCGATTGTGCGACATGGGTGGGTTATTTTCTGCAACAGGCTTGAAGTGGCCGATGAGCGGACGTGGTCAACCCACCCATTCCACGATGAAACTGTGGAATGGATGGGCACCCGGCGTTACTTCCGGATCGTCCACGACACACTCAGAATCAATTCTTCGAGGCCGTCAGCGGGATTTGCCGTTGTCCCGGTACACTTGTCGCTAAATGAAGACACCAGCCTGGAAAAAGATCGAGAAGTCAATTGATGCCGACGATTGGGTTGTTGCACGGAAGTTGATCAAGGCAGAACTCAAGCTCGATCCGAAGGACCATTGGCTTCTCGGACGCCTCGCGGTGACCTACTACGAGCAACGGAATTACAAGCGGGCACTCTATTGGAACGTGCTGGCTTTGCAGGAAGCCCCATATTGTCCGCTACTGATTTGGGACTACGCCTGCACACTTGCGATGCTCGACGATCACGACAAGGCTCTCCTGCTTTATCGATGGCTGCTGAGTTGGGGAGAAGAACAGCTCGCGTATGGCGAATGCGGCGAAGGAATCCGTTGGGCTCGCGCTCTGATCGCGGATTGTCACTACCGTATTGCCTGCATTTGGGATGAAAAGCGGCAATGGAAGAGATCGACTGTGGAGTTCGAGAACTACCTCACGCTTCGGAAAAAAGGGTACGGCAGCATCTACTCGCTCCGAGAGGTCAAAAGCCAATACGATGAGACGCGAGCCAAGGTGAGACGTTGACTGGCATTCTGGGTGAATCACCGTCATTCCGGACGTTACTCAAATTTAGGGGTTGGGGAAGTGTAGGCCATGACACTCTCGCAATGTTCGAATGCTCGGGATGAGCGAGTCAGTCTGTTGACAACAACCATCCTCGGGCTTGACCGCAAATTCGGCGTCGGTGTCTAACAATTGTATGAGGAAGATCTTCTTAAGCAGCGTCCTGTTCCCACTCTTGAGCTTGACCCTAGGTTGCAGTAGCCACGTCGAAACTGGACGACCAGGGGCTAGGAATCTGCAAGCACGAGGGGCGCCTTTCTCTATCTCTGTGGTTCCAACGAAGAGTTCTGAGGAGCCATTCGGGCGCAGGATCTCTATGGCCAAGGAGTCCCCTGGCTTCTTCTACGTGGTCTTGTCGAATACCTCTAAAGAGCCGCAGGCCGCGTTCGAAGACTGGAATAGTTGGGGATATCAAGCTGTTTCATTTGAAATAGAGAAGGCTGACGGTGAGGAATTTACTGTTTCCCATAAGCCGGAACCCTTCACAAGGAACTTCCCGTCGGTATTCCTACTCCCTCCAGGCGAACACATGGTTTACCAGATCAGTCTCGATGATGAATGGGAAACCGCTCCATCTATTCCGATGGCTGACCAGACCCCTGTCGAGATTGCGCTCAAAGCGATCTACGAACTCCGTCCAACGCCAGAAAGCGTGAAAGGAAAAGTTTGGACAGGCCGATTGGAATCGACGGTGTATCACTTCAAATTGAGACATTTCTGAACCGAGAGGGACGATCGGCGATAAAACCTCAACTCACTCACCGAGCTGTTCCGGGAGAATCACCGCCTAATCGGAAATTACTTTTTCAGCAATATTAATCGCTGGCTGGCCAATGCAGATGACGCTGTCGTGCGCGACTCAGTACTGATAAAGCCGGTCGAAAAGCGTGGTTTTCAGGCAAAGTTTGGAACCCGGCCCGGGCCTAAAGAGGCTGCGGAAAAAGTCGAGATTCTAAGCCGGTGGCAGTGCGGGCATCCCGCAGGGGCTGAAGCCCTCGTTGATTTGGTTGCACTTGCGGCACGAGTAAACTCGTGCCCTGATACAAGGCGTCCTTGTGTTGTCTCGAGACTGAGCTTTTCCGCAGCCTGTGAAGCTCGCTGCTCCCTCCGGAACGCGTTTTTCCGCGGCATGTGAAGCTCGCTGCTTCCTCCGGAGGCTTCGATGTGCAATCGAAGTCTTAGATGTAGTCGCGGAAGAGCTCGGGGGCGGGCGCGGGAATGACTCCCTTGCCGACCAGCATGCCGTCGTCTCCAGCCACTTTGGCTCCGGCGGCGACGGCGGCCTGGACGCTGGCCACATCGCCGGCCATGACCACGAAACCCTTGCCGCCCAAAGCCATGGCCAAGTGGACGCGGAGCAGGGTGACGTTGGCGGATTTGACAGCCGCGTCGGCAACTTCGATGATGCTGGCCGCAGAGAATGTCTCAACCACACCGATAGAACGCAACTGGCTGGGGTCGACATCGACGGACTGGGAGATGGCATTGAGCACGGAGGGATGGACACGCGCAATCTGGCGGCGTTCGATGAGAGACGCACCCGCAACTGCCGCGCCGGCCAGCAAAGCTGCCTGGACAGAGGTGACGTCGCCGGAAACTACGATGAGGTACTTGCCCGAGCAGATGGTGCGGGAGAGCAGCATTTGAACGGAACCGGCCTTGAGCATCGTGTCCTGAACCAGAAACCCGGTAGCGACACTGGAGAGCTCGATCAGCCCGATGGAATTGATTTCAGACACCTGTTTGGCTCCTTCCGCTTTATGCCTCGATGACAATCGCGTCTTTGTTTACCGTGACCACGCCGTCGATGCTGGCGTGAATCCTGGCGCCTAGTTTGCCGGTTTCCATGGAGGCGAGCAGATCACCTTCGCGCACCCGGTCGCCGGACTTGACCACCGGGACCGCAGGAGCTCCGGCGTGCTGCTTGAGAAGCACGTTGACCTTGCGCGGCGCAAAGGTGTGCTCAGTGAGCGGGCCGACATTGTTGAACTCGCCAAGGCCCAGCTTGGCCATGAGCCTGCGCATGGGAACGCGGCGAAACTCAGCCATGGGATGAGGGGTGACGGACTCAGGCGTTCCCTTGAAAGTGAGGCCGCGCTCGCGCGCCACGGGCTTGTTCTGCACGCAGACGTTCTTGGGATCGAGATCTTCAGGACAGGCGAACATGGTGCACAGATTGCACTCGCAACAGTAAAGCGTGCCTGCGACCATGGTGTCGGCGCCGCTGGCGAAACCGAGAGACTGCATGGCGCGATGCGGCTCGATGGGATGTCCGAGCAGAAAGCGGGGACAGAATTCAGTGCAGAAGCGGCACTGGTCGCAGGCCGAGCGCCCGATCTTCGCCACGTGGTGCCAAGGGGCGTTATGGCGGCGAATGAGAGCGTGCTCGACAGGAAGCACAACGATGCCACCGGTGGTCTTGGTGACCGGAATATCAAGGCTAGCGGCAGGCTTGGCCATCATTACGCCGCCGATCAAAACGCCGAAATCTTCAACGGTGGTTCCACCCGCGGCGTCGATAACTTCGCCAATGGTGATGCCGATGGGAACGCGCAGGGTAACGGGGTTCTCCACGGCTCCGGCCACGGTGAGGTACTTGTGCGTGACGGGCTTGTCGAGAGCGATATTCATCAGCGTCTCGACGTTGGATACGGCCGTGTCGACATCCTTGGGCAGCCCGCCGGGAGGAATCACGCGGCCAGTGACCATGTGGACGAGGATGAATTCGTCGCCGGCGGGATAACAATCGGGCAGAGGCTGAACGCGAATGTCCGCGGGCACCTGGGCCTCGAGGGCGGCGATGATGTCGTGATACTTCTCCTTGATTCCAATCACGCCCTCACGCGCGCCGACCAGGTCCATGGCCATCTTCATGCCGCGCAGGAAGGGCTCCGCGTGGTGATGAAGCAGCTCCTTGTCCTTGTGCAGCAGGGGCTCGCATTCAGCCGCGTTGGCAATGACCATCGAAACCTTGGTTTTGAGTTTTACCGCGGTGGGAAAACCGCCGCCGCCTGCGCCCACGATCCCGAGTTCTTCCAAGCGATCGAGGGAGGGGGCAAGTGATCCACCCCCAGCCGGCCCGATTCGCGAGATGCTCGCTTTTGCCGTCATTTTTGGGTTCTACCTCAAAATCTGTCAGAATACTGCCGAAATATGCGATTGACTCTGCCAAACACTGTATCGTATCATTCACCTTCAATCAAGATCAGTCAAAATGAAATGTTTAATTCCCAATATCGGTAGCACGTCGTTTAAGTACCGTGTCCTGGATATGCCGGACGAAACAGTTTTGGCGCAGGGCCGGGTGGAGCGGATCGGGCAGCCGGGCGGTGAATGTGCCGACTATCCAGCCGCGATCAGGAAGTGCATCGAGTCGATTGCCGGGCCGGGCAAAGCGCTGACGAGCCTGAAGGAGATCGGCGCGGTGGGGTTCAAAGCGGTGCATGGCGGTCCGCTGAACGAGCCCCAGATCATTGGCGAAGAGTTTCTGGCCGCGCTGAAGGAGTTTTCGTTCCTTGCGCCGGCGCACAATCCTCCCTACATTGCAGCGATTCGGGCATTTCAGCAGGAGCTTCCGGGAGTTCCGCTAGTGGCCGTGGTGGAGACGGGTCCGTATCACAACATGAGTGAGGCCTCGACCACCTATGGCGTGCCTTACGAATGGCGCACAAAGTACGGCATACGCCGCTACGGTTTCCACGGGGCCAGCCATCGCGCAGCCAGCGAAAGAGCGCGGGTGCTGTTGGGACGCAACGACATTCGGCACATCTCCTGCCACCTGGGCGGCAGCTCGAGCCTGGCGGCCTTTCGCAATGGGGTTGCCATCGACGTGAGCATGGGCTCCTCGCCGCAGTCGGGATTGCCGCAGTGCAATCGCGTGGGCGACATCGACGTGTTTGCGGTGCTGCACATGATGAAGAAGCTGGGGCTCGATCCGGACCAGATGGCGGCGCTGCTGGGCAGCAAGTCTGGACTGGCGGGGATCAGCGGCACCAGCGGAGACATGCGCGATGTAAACGAAGCAGCCGCGGCAGGCAACCGGCAGGCGCAGCTGGCGCTGGATGTATTTGTGTTCGCCATCCGGCACTACCTGGGCGCATTCATGCTGGAGCTGGGAGGCATCGACGCGATCACGTTTTCCGGCGGCATTGGAGAGAACAGCACAGAGATTCGCGCCGGGGTGTTGAAAGACCTGTCCGCCTTTGGGGTGGAGTTGGATGCGGGCAGAAACGCGAACATCCAGGGCGAAGGCCCAATTTCAACGGATGGCTCGGCGGTGAAGGTTCTGGTAGTTCCGGCCAACGAAGAGATCGTTTTGGCCCGGGAGACAGTGGCGGTGGTGGGCAGGGCAAAGGCCGCGGCGGAAGCACTGGCCGGGCAGGCAAAGTAAGGACCGGCAAGGCAACCAAGGCAAGACCGTACAGGACATTTTATGGGAAGCGCAACAATGTCGAATTCGAATGGTTCCATTGACAGATCGGCGGTAGAGGAAATCGTCCGCCAGGTGGCGTTGGAATACCTGGGACGAGGGAAAGACGGCAAGGCGCCGCTGCTGACCGTGCAAACCTCGTCGCGCCACATGCATGTGTGCCGCGCAGATATGGACATTCTTTTTGGGCCGGGGACGGAGCTGACATTCGACCGCCCGCTGTATCAGGAAGGCAACTTCGCGGCCAAGGAAATGGTAACGATTGTGGGTCCGCGAAGCCGGGTGATTTCAAACCTGCGAATTCTGGGACCGATGCGCAAGCAGTCGCAGGTGGAGCTGGCGTTTACGGACGCGATCATGCTGGGATTCAACGATATTCCGATCCGGATTTCCGGCGACATTGCGGGTACGCCGGGCGCGGTGATCGTGGGGCCAAAGGGCGTGGTGGAGTTGAAGGAAGGCTTGATCCGGGCGGGGATTCACGTACATATGAACCCGACCGAGGCGGCGTATTTCGGGGTCACGCAGGGATACAAGATGAAGCTCCGCATCGGCGGGCTCGCGGGGTTGACCTTTAACAACGTAGTGGTGCGCATCGACCCCACATCGAAGTTGAATGTGCACATGGACACGGACGAAGCGAACGCCTGCGGTCTGCACCTGACCAAGGACATTGAACTTTTTAAGTAACGCTACTGAAGAAGAGAGGAAGCGATGAAACAAGCGCTGGGAATGATTGAGACCAAAGGCCTGGTTGCGCTATTCGAGGCGACCGACGCCATGCTCAAGTCCGCAAACGTGTCCTTCGCCGGGTGGCAGACCGTGGGCTCCGGACTGGTGACGGCCTTCGTGGAAGGGGATGTGGCGGCCGTAAAGGCAGCTACCGACGCGGGCGCAGAAGCGGCTGCCCGGATCGGCGAGGTGGTCAGCGTACAGGTGATCTCCCGCCCCCACGATGAACTGCCGTCGTTTGTGCAACAGAACAACAAGACGGCGCCTCGCAAGGCTGCCCAGTAGGCAGAGGAGAGCAGATGAGTGAAGCAATCGGATTGATTGAAACCAGGGGCCTCGTCGGACTTGTCGAGGCATGTGACGCGATGGTGAAGGCGGCCAGCGTAGAGCTAGTGAAAACCGTGCAGATTGGCGGGGGCTACGTGACAGCGATCGTGCGCGGCGATGTAGGCAGCGTGCGGGCCGCGGTGGACGCAGGCTCGGCAGCCGCCAAGGTGGTGGGAGAGCTGGTGTCGTCGCACGTGATTGCGCGTCCCCACGATGCGCTCGTCGAAAACATGTTGAAGTAATCGAGAATCGGAGAACGTACATGGCGAATGAAGCGATTGGAATGATCGAGACCAAGGGTCTTGTAGCGCTGGTCCAGGCGACAGACGCGATGCTGAAGGCAGCCAGCGTGAAGTTTGTGGGCTGGAACAAGGTCGGCAGCGGTCTGTGCTCGGTCTTTGTATCCGGGGACGTGGGCTCGGTCCGCGCCGCGGTGGATGCCGGAGCCAGCGCCGCACGCAGTGCCGGCGAGGTGCAGAGCGTGCACGTGATTGCGCGTCCGCACGACAACCTGGGAATGATATTGCCGAAGTAACTGCAAGCGGCGGGTGTATGTGCGCCGTCGCGCACGAGGTGAACCGGCATGTTCATAGCAAAAGTTATCGGCAATGTTGTCGCCACGCAGAAGAATGCGAAGTTCCGCGGCATGAAGCTGCTGCTGGTGCAGCCCTATATCAGCAGAGAAGGCAAGCTGCAGATTTCGGGAAGCTCAGTGGTCGCAGTGGACAGCGTGGGAGCCGGTATTGGCGAGTGCGTGTTATTTACGCAGGGCAGTTCGGCTCGTTTGACGCCGGCAACCAAAGATGCGCCGGTCGATGCCGTGATAGTGGGCATCGTGGATGCCCTTGAGGTTGAAGGCAGGTTATTGGAGAAGCCATAAATGCAAATTCAGGAGCAGTTGATCGCGGACATTGCGAAAGAAGTAGTAGCGAGACTGCGGGTGCAGTTGCAGCAGCCGGTATCCTCCGCCGCGCCGGTCACCCGGGCGGCAGCTCCGCAAGACGGAGTTTTCGCGACCGTGGACGAGGCCGTCAACGCGGCATACGAGGCGCAGAAGAAGGTTGGGGCCATGAGCCTTGCGGATCGCGGGCGAATGACCAAGATCATCGTGCGCATTTGCGAGGAACGCCGTGAGGAATTGGGCCGCATGGAGATGGAGGAGACCAAGGTTGGCCGCCTCGATCACAAAATCCTGAAGCTGATGAACATGCGCCATGTGCTGAGCGTGGACTCGATGCAGAGCGAGGCGCGGAGCGATCGCACGGGATTGTGCATCATTGAGCACGCGCCCTGGGGCGTGATTGGCATGATGCTGCCCGTGACTCACTCTGTGCCCACCATGGCTTCAAACGCCATCAACATTCTGGCCGCGGGGAATACGGCGGTCTTCGGACCGCACCCGTCGGGCGCGAAGGTGGCGCAATACGCATTGCAGCTATTCAACCGCGAGATCGAGCGGGAACTTGGGGTGGCGAACGTAATCACCACCATACGCGAGCCCAGCATTGAAGCCGCGGAGCAGATCTTCAGTCATCCGAAGATCGCGCTGCTGTGCGTGACCGGAGGCTCGGCGGTGGTGAAGGCGGCAGGCAAGGCGGGCAAGCGGGTGATCGCAGGCGGGCCGGGGAATCCGCCGGTGGTGGTGGACGAAACCGCCGATCTGGATCACGCCGCTAAATGCATTATCAAAGGCGCGTCCTTCGATAACAACCTGCTCTGCATTGCGGAGAAGGAAATTTTTGTTGTCGCATCCGTGGCCGATGCGTTTATCGCCGCGATGCGCCGTGCAGGGGCATTCCAGTTGGATGCGGCGGCAATCGAACGGCTGACCAAGGCCGCATTCACCTTTGAAAACGGCGGCGGAGGCGGGGGCTGTGCCAGGGCGCACGTGAAGAAAGAATTCGTGGGCAAGGATGTCGCAGTTCTGGCGGCAGCGGCCGGTGTGCATGCACCGGCGGGTACTGATCTGCTGTTTGGTGAAACCGATGCGAACCACCCCTACGTGGTGGAAGAGCAGATGATGCCTTTTGTTCCTGTGGTGCGGGTGAGGGACGTGGACGCGGGTATTGCAGCCGCAGTAAAGGCAGAACACGGCTACCGGCACACGGCGATCATGCATTCGCAAGACGTGGATGCCGTGACGCGCATGGCGCGGGCCATGAACACAACGCTTTTCATCCACAACGCGCCGTCGCCGGCCTCATTGGGAGATGGTGGACCGGGGTATTTCAGCCACAGTGTTGCGACTCCAACTGGCGAGGGAGTGACGACACCGATGACATTTACACGGCAGCGGCAGATTATTGTCGGAAACGCGCTGCGGATTATATAGCGATGTTTCTGGCGCGCGTAGAAGGCACGGTGGTTGCGACAACGAAGCATCCGACATTAGACGGATGCAGGTTTCTGGTGGCGCAACGACTGGAATCCGACGGAAGCGCGGGAGTGGAGCCGATTGTGGTGGTGGACTGGCTGGGCGCGGGACGGGGCTCGACGGTGCTTGTTTCGACCGACGGCGACATTGCCCGGACCAAGCTGGGCAATACCACGCCGGCACGCATGGTGGTGGTAGGAATTGTGGATTTGCCGCAGGCAACCGGCAACGCGGGGAAGGGGTAAGGGATGAGACTGGGCATCGTTCGCGGTCACCTTACTCTGACTCCGGCCATCGAGTCGTTTCGCGGCAAGACGCTGGTAGTGGTGGAACCGGTGACGATGGAGAACCTCCGCGCAAGGAACGGATTGGGCGGGGGCAAAGCGCTGATCGCGGTTGATGCGCTGGGCGCAGCCGAAGGGCAGATGGTGGCAATTACCGAGGGCCGCGAGGCATCGAACCCGTTCTGGCCCGACAAAGTACCGGTGGATGCGTATTGTTCCTTGATTGTGGACTCTGTTGATGTGCAGCGGTAGGCAGCTTTCTAAAAGGATCTGAGGTGCGGGAATGAACAACGAAGAGAAGAGCGTGGATATTTCAGGCCGCAAGGTAGTGGCAATGCGCGATGTGCAAGAGGCCGCGGCCGCGGGCGCAAGCCGCATACTGATCTCAGAAAATTGCATCGTGACGCCTGCAGCGCGGGACTTTTTGCAGCAGAAAAAGATCGCGATCGTTGCGAATGGAAGCGCGAGCGGTGGCGGCGGTGAGGCCGCAGTGTCGCCGGGAATACCGGTTCCGACAAGCAGCAGCGCGATCGCCGGACGTCCCGCTCCCAATCCGAAGCTGTTTACCACGCCGGAAGCGGAGGCGGTGAAGAAAGAGATTTGCGCAGTGGGGCGCAAGCTCTGGATGCGCCAGTTTGTGGACGGCAATGGGGGCAACATCTCCTATCGCATCGGACCCAACGAAGTGATCTGCACGCCCACGCTGGTAAGCAAGTTCGATCTGACCCCAGAAGATATGAGCATGGTGGATCTGGAAGGAAACCAGATCGCCGGCACCAAGCCGCGCACCAGCGAAATCTTTCTGCATCTGGAGATTTACAAGGCGGTCCCGGAGGCGAAGTCGTGCGTGCATTGCCATCCACCGCATGCCACGGCATATGCGATCACCGGCAAAGTGCCACCGAACCTGGTCATTCCCGAATTCGAAGTGTTCGTGGGCAAGGTGGCGATTTCGCCCTACGCGACGCCGGGAACCGCCGAGTTTGCGCAGACAGTCATCCCGTACGTGAAGAATCACAACACGGTTCTACTGTCGAATCACGGCATTATCTGCTGGGCCGATAGTGTGACCCATGCGGAGTGGTACGCCGAGGTGCTGGATACCTACTGCTGGACGTTGATGCTGGCGAGCCAGCTCGGTACCCCCATCTCGCATATATCGGAAGAGCACGGGTCGGACCTGCTGGCGATTAAGAAGAAGCTTGGCCTGCCCGATATCCGCTTTGATACGTCGAGGCTGAAGGAGTGTCAGCTTGCGGACCTAGAGGTGCCGGATGGAATCGCATTGACGCCAACGCCATGCGACGGCAGTACCGGCACGTCTGCCGAGCCGGATATGGAGGCGCTGGTGAAATCGGTTACCGATGCAGTGATGGGCGCCATCGGAGCGAAATGAGCGCGCGTTGAAGGCGGATGCCGGCGCAGGTGGTAGGCCGGTCCGCTGGCAGTCAGGAGCCCTGACCCACCACACGATGAAAGCTGCTGAACGGCAACTCAGAATCCGGCAGATGTTCGAGTCCCGGGACTTTCTGGACTTGGAGACTCTTTGCCGCGAGCTAGAAGCCTCTGAGTCCAGCGTTCGCCGCGACCTGGACATTCTGGAACAGGAAAAGGTGCTGAGGCGCGTGTACGGCGGCGCGCTTTTCCTGCAGCCTCCGGCCAATCGAGCGTTTGATTACGCGGAAGAGACGGGGCGGCTGAGCGACGAAAAGAGCCGCATCGGAAAGCTCACGGCAGGCCTAATCGAAGATGGCCAGACGGTGATTCTGGACGGCGGTTCGACGGTGGCCGCGGTGGCTAGGGAACTGGCCGCCAAATCGCTGCACATCGTGACCAACTCGCTGCCCATTGCGGAAAGCCTGGAGTCGCTGCGCAATATCGAGTTGACACTGACGGGCGGGTATCTCGATCCGCGCCTCCGGGTGATGCTGGGGCCCTTCTGCGAGCAGATGCTGAGCGGGATTCGCGCCGATGCGGTGATCATGGGAATCGGCAGCATCTCGGAGACCGGATTCAGCAATAACAACACGCTGGTTGTGGGTTCCGAGCAGAAGATGATCGAGATTGCGGGGAAAGTGATCATCGTCGCCGACCGCACCAAATATGGACGCGGCGGAATGTTCCCGGTGGCCCCGCTGAACGCCGCGGATATCGTGGTTTCAGACAGCGAACTCGCACCCGAGTGCCAGGAACTGCTTCGTAGCAATGGGGTTGAAGTGCTGCTGGCATAGGCTGCGCTGTTTCTGGGCCGGGGGCGGCGAAACTACACAAAATATGCTGAGATCGCGAGTCGATCCGGCGATCCGGGGCGGGGGAAAGCCTGCGTGCCCCAGAGTTTATCCTGATAAGAAACAGGATGAGAATTGGCCGGTGGTTGGCCTTTGTGGCCGCCCACCCATCGAGCAAAAAGACGCTCGATGGATGGGGTACAGTTTCATCTTTCGTCTCTGGTTCCGCTATCGCTGCTAACTAATTATTTAGTTGGCCGTCTATGAGGTTAGCGCCCAACCCCGATTGGGGGTGGTTCGTGTGAAATCAATAGGATAGACATGCCACCGAAGAGATCAAACACGCTTACCGAGGCCGAACTGAGGTTGATGAAGATCTTGTGGCGGCGTGGGGAGTCTGCGGTGACCGACCTAGTGGCCGCCATACCGGATGGGGAGACGCTGGCCTACAACTCGGTGCTGACGACGATCCGCATCCTGGAACAAAAAGGCTACGTAGAGCATCGGCAAGAGGGAAGAGCGTTTGTTTACCGCCCTTGCGTTGCAGAGCAGGAGGCCGGCAGGTCAGAGGTTCGGCATATTTTGAGCCGCTTTTTTGGCAACTCTCGCGAGCGCTTGCTGTTATCCCTTCTGGATGACGAGGAGATTTCGCCGGAGGAAGTACAACGGCTGAAGGACGCCATCCGGGACGCAGCGCCTGACGATGAGGGAGGGGTTTAGGGCATGCTACTCATCGTAACTGTGGACGGAGTTCTGTGGGCTTTAGCGGGTGCGGGCGGATGGCTTGCGGACGCCGGCCGGGTCTTTTCGCAGAACGCGGCGGCGATGGCGGTGACCGCTGCGTGGCAGGGCATGGCGGTGGCGACGGTGTTGGCGCTCTGCCTGCGTCTGGCACCCCGGATCCAAGCGGGGCATCGCTTTGCGATGTGGGCCGCGGGCTTCACAATGCTGGCCGGACTTCCATTTCTTCCTTTGATCTCTCATGCATTGGCCGGAGGGGGCAACGGTGTTTCTTCCGGTTTGGGCACGGCCGCGACAAAGCCGTGGATGCAACTGGATATTCGCTGGGGCCTGGCGGTTGCTGCATTGTGGATCGCTGTGAGTGTCTATCGCGCGGTGGATCTTGCGGTCCACACGGTCCGGTTGAGAAAGGTGTGGAAGGCGGCGATCCCGATCGAGGGCGTCAATTCACCAGGTGGGCGACCAGGCGGCGCTCTGGCCAACCTGACTGAACTGTGCGGACGGAGGACGGTGCAGATTTGCAAGACAACGATGCTGCAACGGCCCAGCGTAATTGGATTTCTGGCTCCGCGCATTCTGATTCCAGACTGGCTGTTGGCTCGGCTGACAGCGGGAGAGTTGGAGCAGATTGTGCTGCACGAGGCAGAACATCTGCGCCGGCGCGACGACTGGACCAACCTGATGCAGAAGCTGTGCCTGGTTCTGTTTCCGCTGAACCCGGCGCTGTGGTGGATTGAACGGCAAATGTGCATGGCGCGAGAGATGGCCTGCGACGAGGGTGTGGTGCGGGTGACTCGCGCGCCGCGCGCTTACGCGGCGTGTCTGGCCAGCCTGGCCGAGCGCGGGTTGCAGCGCCGGGCCGAGGCACTGTCGCTGGGCGCATGGCAAGGGCGGCCAGAACTGGTGCACCGGGTGCACGGGGTGTTGCGCCGGACGCATGCATTGAGCCCTGTGGCTGCGCATACCCTGTTGGGATTGGTGGGCTGCGGGTTGGTGTTTGGCGCGGTGGAACTTGCGCAGTGCCCGCAGCTGATTGCATTTGTTCCGATGCGGACGGTGGAAACGGCAGAGGCACTGACGCCGGCGCGGCCACAGCAGGTTGGACACGCACGACTCGTTCGCGCCGCTTATGAGCCGGATTTCACGGCGGGACTGATGGGCACGGCGGCGGGAATCCACGTGACAAAGCTAGGGTCGAAGTTGGCGGCGACTCGCCAAGATGAAATGACTGCCGCGAAGCGTGAGGAGCATGGTGCTTCCGTGAATCCAGTTGCGGAGCGCGAAGAGAATACCTCAGTTGCCGAAGCCGCGATTGGTTCGCCGCGACAGGGAATGCAGAAGGCGGAGGTCTCAGGCACGCGGCTGGTTGCAGGCGGCGAACAGCAGTGGATCGTGCTGACCGCCTGGGAACAGGTGCAGACCTCAAATGCAGAGGCCGGGCAAGTGGCAGATTACGACACAGGTTCAGACACAAACGCGAGTTCCGCGACGAGCGAGGCAAAAGGTCAGACGAGCGGCCAGGCCAAAAGCCGAATTACCGTCACTCGGTTGATCTTCAGAGTTCTTCCCGCAGGTTCCATTTCCACTCAGCCAGACGCGGATAGTTTCCGCGGAGGCTGGTTCGTGATTCAACTGTAAGCAACCACTTCGATTCCATTTGAGAGGTAACTATGCGTGCATCAACTAATTCATTAGTAGTAAAGACGAAGAAGTTTGCGGCTCCGGCAGGGGCGATTGCAACGCTTCTGCTTGTCGCTACTTTCATGCTCGGCCACAATGCGGTTCATGCGGCGAGCAGCGGCGCTTCCCCACTGGATGACAACAGCGTTTCCTCGTTGGTGGCGCTGGATAACGCGGTGGAGGCTGTAGCTGCCCGCGTGACTCCCGCGGTGGTCAATGTTTCGGTCACGTCGCACGGTTCCGCAGAGAGTATGACGGACGAAGATGGCCAGGATTCCGGTATTCCGGAAGGGGCGATCCCGCCTGAATTCCGGCGGTTCTTTGGTCCACAAGGGCGCGGCCAAGGCAGCGCACCGTCGCACGTGGAACACGGGATCGGCAGCGGCATCATCATCTCGCCGGACGGTTACATCGTAACCAACGATCATGTTGTGGATGGCGCGATGCAGATCCGCGTGACGATGAATGACCGGCGCGTGTTTCCGGCCAAACTGATCGGGGTTGACAAGCTCAACGACCTGGCGGTGATCAAGATCAATGCGGGGAACCTGCCGAGCATTGCCTGGGGAGACTCGACCGCACTGCATCCAGGGCAGACCGTGCTGGCGTTCGGCAGCCCCTTTGGCTACTTCCAGTTCTCAGTGACGCGGGGCATTGTGAGCGCGATCGACCGCCCCAATCCTTACTCCGATGATCCGCGCAAGCCGGGAGACTTCATCCAGACCGACGCCGCGATCAACCCGGGCAACTCTGGCGGGCCGCTGGTGAACGCACATGGTGAACTGGTGGGCATCAACACCTTTATCATCTCGGGCAACGGATCGTTTGCGGGCGCGGGGTTCGCGATTCCATCGCAGATCGTCAAGGCCAGCGCCGACTCGATCATCAAGAGCGGCACTGTGCATCACGGCTACATGGGCATCAGCATGAACGATGTGACGCCGGAAAACGCCAGCTTCTTCAACCTGCCGGATGCGACGGGAGCTATTGTTAGCCAGGTGACACCAGATTCACCGGCGGGCCACGCGGGCCTGAAGAACGGCGACGTGCTGCGCGAATTGAATGGCAAGAAGATCGTGAATGGCAGCGCGCTGCAGGTGGCGGTGAGTGAGATGGCTCCGGGAAACACCATTGCACTGGGAATCCTGCGCGATGGCAAGCCGGAGACAATCAATGTCACAGTAGGAGAATTTCACGGCGACAAGGAAGTTGCGGACAACAGCGATGCAGGACCGCAAAAAGGCGGACGGCTCGGCCTAGCCGTCGACGACTTGACGCCGCAACTCCGTGAGCAACTGCATATACCGTCGCGCGTGAACGGTGCGGCCATCGCAAGCGTCCGTCCGGCGAGCCCGGCGGAAGATGCAGGCCTGGCGCCCGGCGACGTCATCCTGGAAGTGAACCGGCACCCGGTTGAGAGTGCTGACAAGTTTGCAAACGAGGTCCATTCGATTCCGGCGGGCAAGGACATTCTGCTGCTGATCTGGTCGAATGGAGGCTCAAGTTACCGCGTTGTGCATCCGGACCAAAACGCGCAGAACGGCATGTAGGCACGGCTAGAGCGTTTTCGGCTTGACTGCTTACAGCAAGGCTGGGCATGTGTGGTCTCCCACCCTTGAATCACAAAACGATTCAAGGGTGGGGCACCCATTTCCGAGCTGAATTCAGTGGGAACAAAATAAATATGGGCGTCTGCGGTCTCCCACCCTTGCGGCAAAGACAAATACGCCGCAAGGATGGGGCACCGAGAGTTCTGCTTACACTCAAATCGAAAATGCTTCAGTGCGGCGATCCGGCGCATGGAGAGCCACGAAATCCGTCATGATTCGGCCTTCTGCCCTGGGGTTGTGTTCGCTTCCTGGCGCACGTAGTCATCCATACTCTTGACCACGGTGTGGAGATCGCGAATCACTTCGTTGAGTTTTTCGACCGCATCCTCGGAGACAGGGCCGCACCCGCGCAGATGCCGGGGTTTGAGCTCTTCAACTGCAATGTCAATGAAAGCGAGATCAGTGGCAAGCGAACGCGTTGCCGGTATTTCGGGCGGTTTGGGCTTCAGACGCTGCCATTCGAGCGTCTGCACAAGTTGAGCGCGGATGCGGCGAATATGTTCCTCCAGCGCACCGATCTGCACAGGCGTGAGATCAACGATGTAACGAGGAAAGGGAGACTGCGAGGCTGCCTGGTGAAGGGTGTGCTCAATCTCACAGAGCAAGTTGTCAATGTAGGTGCAGGTGACGCTCACGCGCCTCTTTTGAGGCTCATTGAGTTCCCCCGGGTATCGGGTTAGCGGATCTTCAGTCTTCGACTCGGGCATGACACCTCCAGCTACGTACTCCTTATCGGCCGACGAACCAATCAGTGAACAATCATGACCGGACAATGCGCGTACTTGAGAACACGCTCCGAGTTCGACCCCAACACCCAACGATGCAGGATGGTGTGGCTGCGCTTGCCCATGACAATGAGACTGGCCTGAATGGTGTCTGCATAGTGAATGATCTGCTCGGCCGGATGGCCGACGACGATATCCGTCTTGAGTTCAATCTCTTTTTGCCTGGCGCGCTCGCGAACAGGAAGGAAGCAACTTTCATAGCGCTCCCGCATGTCTTCGAGAACGGCGTGGAACTCGGCGCTCTCAGCGGGTTCAGGCGGACGGATTACGGCGATCACGAAGAGCTTGGATTTCATATCCCCCGCCATTGACAGGGCAACATCGAGGGCGTGCTCCGCATGTGGAGACGCGTCGAATGCGACCAGTATCCTTTGGAACCCGACAAAGACTGTGCTTCCCATGGTGATGACCTATACCTCTTCTGCAGCAGGAGTCTGCTGCGCTGCCTGTTCCGATAGCCTGGTTGCCGGTGGGTGGGGAAGAAGATGCCGCGGCAGAAAGAATGTGTTTGCAACCATGGTTGGGATGACGGCGCTACCGATGACCGCCGCGACCAGGTAGGAATACTGGGCCTGGGTGATGATTTGATGATTGAGGCCGAAGAGCGCCGAGATGGTGCCAAAGGTCAACCCTGTGGACATCATCAGAGTGTAGTAGGTGCCCGCGGAGCCGTCATAGCGGTGTGCACGCACCGCGGGGAAGACCGCAGCAGACTTGGTGATCATCTTGGCCATAAACAGGACGATCACGGTGATCGGAGCCGCAGCCAGCGCAGGTATGGAGACAAAGGAGCCGGCGCGGATGAAGTAGAAAGGCGTAAGCAGTCCGAAGGTCAAGGTGCGGAGGCGGCGAATGAGCGAATGGTCTTTACCTACGGTTCCAGCGAGCACCATGCCGATTATGTAGGCCGGCAAAACAGCTTCGCTGCCAGACCAGACCGCCAGTCCACCCAAGGCAAAAAGAAGGAACAGGATGTATTTCGCTTCCAACTCGGAGACGCGCCCGCCGTATTTGCGGAAGAACCAGGGCGTGACGAAGGGGAGCACCGCAAAGACCGCCACAGACACAACAACAAAGACCGCCGTCCTGAAGGTGAACGGGGAGAAGATCAGTCCCAGCGCGATGACTGTGCCGAGGTCATTGATAAAGCAGGCAGCCAGAATCGCTTTGCCATACTCGGTTACGTTGAAACCGAGCTCGAGCATTACGGCATAAACCACCGCAACCGACGTGGTGGAAAGGGCGACACCGCAGAGCCAACTGGGCATGATTGGCCAGTGGAGCAGGAAATGCGCGATGGCAGTGCAGCCGAGAAAAGGGCCGAAAAATCCTGCGAGGCCAATGGTAAGCGACTCGCGCCATTTGGTTTTGAAGATTACAGGATCGAGTTCCGCACCGGCGAGAAAGGTGAGGACGATGGCTCCGGTACCGGCCAAATAGGTGATCCACTGTGTGTTACCCAGCAGCCCTCCGGTACCGAGAACGACGCCGATGATGAGCTGGGCAACCGTGCCCACCACAATCTCAGAGAGCGCTGTCGATACGCGAAACCAGATCGCCAGCAACGTGGCAAGCAGCGCCAATCCCACCCATAAAGCCGAGAGGGCCCATGTATTCATCATGGATCCAAACTCCTTCAGTTTCATCTAGGGGATCGCGCCGGGGACATGACTCCGCAACAGGATTCCCTGTCAGGAGTCATCATCTGTCCGGCCTGTTGGATGGACAGCGGTTAAGGGTGAACTCCTTCACCACAGACACCCAAATCGTAGAATCCAGCCAAACAAAAGTCAAGGACGGCAGAGGATGCCGGCCAGAGCGGCGAATCCGGCATGGCAGATTGGCGAGCGTGTTTTAGGGTCGCAGATTTATCGATGCGATGGCCGATTGCGACGGGATTGGCAAGAGCATTTTCAACGGATAATGCAGATTCGCGACTTGAGCGAGGAGCCGGCAGACGTGCATCAGATGCAGGAAGAGACGTTGCAGGCGGCACATGTTTGCCTCTAGACTAGCCATGGCCAGCGTTGGCAAGAGCGACGTGGTGGCGGCGTGCGGAAGTGGTGAAATGGCAAACACACTAGCCTTAGGAGCTAGCGCCGAAAGGCTTGCGGGTTCAAGTCCCGCCTTCCGCACCAGACATTCAGCTAAGGCGATCAACTTGTGCGGCACCATCCCTGATGGTCGCGTCGACTTGAATGCTTTGCCTTCGAGGGACAGCCACTCTGGTTTCGCTATGGGCGTACCAAAGGGTGCGATAAACTGATGGACAGAGTGCCCTTCTTCTATGCGGAGGGATGGGTGAGCGGTTGATACCGGCGGTCTTGAAAACCGTTGTGCCTGAAAGGGTACCGGGGGTTCGAATCCCTCTCCCTCCGCCATATAAGTCATTAATAATCAATAGTTTAGATAGATTTTCTTCTTTTATTCTTCCATCCTCGCGATTGTGAGGGTAGTGGGCGTAGCGGACATTACCCCTTCTGTGTTGAGCAATGTCCGGATAGCCAAACCTCACGGTGTGACCGTCAAAGTTGCACTCTTAGTGCTGCCATTCAAGGATGCGGAAATATTCACTGTACTCGTCGTGGCGACCGCGTGACTCGTCACCGTGAAGTTGGCCGTGGTCGCGCCCGCTGTCACAACCACTGTGGCTGGAACCGTTGCCGCGGCTGTGTTGCTACTCGACAGTGTCACCGTTCCTTGAGCGGCCGTTCCGACAGCCGGCCCATTTAGCGTTACCGTTCCCGTCGAATTGGCGATTCCGCCCGGGACGCTGGTTGGATTGAGCGCCACGGCGGCAACCACAACCGGATTTACGGTGAGTGTTGCGATGGCCAATCCGTTCAAGGTGGCTGTAATCACCGGATTGGCTACTGAACTCACTACCTTGGAAGTCACTGTAAACGTCGCCGTCGTCGCTGCAGTTGCGACGGTTACGCGCACTGGAACCGTCGCCTCGGCTGAGCTACCCGTGAAGTCGGATATCCGCCGGCTTCGCGCTGCTGGTTCAAAAAGACTGGGCCTCTCATGACTGAAGGGCCCGGCTGGAACTGAACCAATTAGAAGGTTAGTATTTCGCCGGGCAGGCCAGGGCGAGCGGCAGGATAAAGGTACCGGCCTGGTGTTCTCGTCATTGCGCACCCGTCTTCGCGGGCTGAGCGGCATTCGATGAGGTCTGATCCCGGAACGGCGCGTTCGTCCCATAAAGCAGAATGCGTCTACGGATCGCATTGGCGAGAGATTCGTCTTTGCGTTCGACCGCCAGGTCGAGGGCGCGATTGGCTATCGTGATTGCTCTTAGGAATTGCCCGGTCTCGGCATATGCTGCCGCAAGTGTATCGAGAACAATCGGATCTCCTCCTGGCGCAAGGTCCTTGGCTCTTGTAGCCAGTGCTACGGCCTCCGGTCCGTTGCGGAGGGCAGGGTCCGGGTTGGTTGCCAGGAGCCAGGCCATGCCAACGAGGGCGCTGCTGCGCCGCGGTTCAATGGCAAGCGCCTTACGCCAGTGATTAAGTGCCTCCGAGCTGTTACCTAACTCATCATTAACAACTGCAACGGCCTCTTCGCCAGATGCGTCTCTTGGCTCAAGCGTGACGTCGGTTTCCAGTTCCGGCAATGCTTGATCTGGATGGCCAAGGTGCAGAAGGGACATGCCCAGGTTATAGTGGCCCTCGGCAAACTGAGGATTGATACGGATGGCTTGGCGAAGGTGTTCGAGCGCCTCTGCAACATCGCCATGAATAAAATAGGCCATTCCAAGGGAATTTTGAACTTGGGGATCGTTTGGCGCAATCGCCAAAGCCTCTTTCCAAGTCGCCAGAGCCTGGTCGGCGTCTCCCTGTTCCCCAAACTGCCGCGCCTGTTCCATCAGCTTATACAGGTTGGCGGCAGGAACCTGAATATCCCCGATTCCATCGCCGGCAATATTAACAAACTCCGGGATGTTGACCGCCCGATTGGCTGCGGTAGCATTATCGATCAGAATGGCGGGACTGTCATTGCCGTTGGAATCGATATGGGTAAGGTACATCTGCGTGTATGGTGAACGAGCTTTGGAGGAAAAAACGAGCCAGCGTCCGTTAGGTGAAAAGCTGTGCCATGAGTTCATGAGAGGAGTGTTGGCACGCAATCTGCGCGCTACGCCACCTCCGAATGGAACAATAAAGAGCTGGCTGTCGGGACGCATGAGCTGGCCGTTATGGCATTGCACGAAGACAATCCAGCGCCCGTCGGGTGAGACCTTGGGAAAGTTGTTGCTCATGCCGTTTTGCGAGGCACCAACAATGCGCTCCGCGGTGCCTCCTCTTCCGCCATTGAAAGGGAGCCGGTAAAGGTCGTACTGTATCGGCGTTTCGTTTCCATCATTGGCGTGGCTTGCCGGCTTTTGACCTTCCGGGTTAGGGTCCCTCGCCACCGCACGAGCAAATACGATGTACTTCCCGTCAGGGCTCCATACGCCGTCGGTTTGCACGTAGTGGGGATCGTCTGCACCGGGCAGCGGCTGCCGTCTTCCGGTGGCTCGGCTATACCATTCCAGGATTCCCCTTGTCGGATAAAAAACCTGGAGGAAATGATAGTCTTTGAAATTTGTAACGTAATAAGAATTGGAAATCTCAAGATTGGGCCCGGCAAACGTACTCACAACGTATTGACCGTTGGGAGAGACCTGAGACATGAAGCCCACTCGAGTCTTACCAGCTCGACCATCTGTGTTCCACTGCACAATGTCCCTATTCTGGATCGAGATGTGGCGCTGCACAGCAACCAGGGCGTACAGGCCCTTGTCGTTTGAAGGGCCATCAATGTCCATGCCCATCGTCTTTCCGTCGGCAGAGAACGAATGGCAATTGGCGCAAGTGTGCATTTCCTTTAGAACGGTACGGCTTTCCGATTGACGAATATCGCGGAGGCGCCACTGAATGAGATGGATCGCCATCGGCGCCAAAGGTTGTACGGTTCCATTTACGCCTTCCGTCGGCATGAGTGGGACATCGCGATAGAAGATCGGCGCACCCACTGGATCTACCGATGTCGAGAATGTAATGTGCGATTGCGAGGACTTTATTTGAGCATCGCGATAGCCGGTGATGGTAAGCGTGGCCGTCCGTCCTGCCGAATGCAACTGAATGGCAGACCACGTGGCTTGGTCGGGGATCCAAGTCCACGATGCGGCCTGCTGCGGAGTCAGCTTTGGCGGCTCGTTGGTGTCGCTCACACACTCCGGATCGATGGCTCCAATGTTCAAGCGCTCCCCCTTGGACAGCGCGTGGATAGGAGGAGCCTTATCGCCGAAAGATATATCAATACTCCATGACGTTGCCACGGCATCTCGCCACAAGAACGTTGGCGGCGTGATTCCGGGTGGGAAGATTGAGCCACCCTCAGGGTAGTCAATGGAGATGGGCGACAGGGAAAGGTTGGAGCGCAGCGGGGAATCTGGGGATCCCACTTCCTGCATGTCCCCGAAAGCCCTTCGTTGAAAGGGCAAAAGCCAGGTCACGAGAAACAGAATCGCCAAGACCGTCAAGACGATGAAGACGGCGCGCTTACGCTCTTGGGGAAACCGGGGACTCGTTTCAAACAATCGTTATCTCCTGGCGTCGCGCAAGGATTGTCTCTCTCTAACGTCTTTGTGATAAGAAGAGGTGGCGTCGTGCAACAGCAAAATCAATCCCCACTAGGTTCGATGCCCGATCCTTTCGAGGGGATCTTAGCAGAAACTTCATCATTCAGGTATCTGCTTGACCCAGGCAGGCCCAACAGGTTGTGATTTCTCTGTTGCCTTCGCCTCGGGATAAATAATTTGATCCAAGGTTACGGAATCGATTGCCAGAGCTTGCTGCGTGAGTCAAAAGAAGAGCTTGCTCCGGCTCTTTGATCGCCGCCGGTTCAAGCAAAACGTGAACTCATCCAGATAGTAATCCAGATGCTTATTCCTCGGTCACGACCGCATACTACTTATGGAGTTACCTGAGTCAAGCAGATACTTAGCTACCAAGAATATCCACAAAATGAGCTTCTCAAAGCTCAAAACGAGCAGACCCGATTCAATCACTGTCTGCCTTTTGTGCCACTCTTGAGGCACAAGTGGTGAGGAAACCACTCGTGCCTCAAGAAGTGCATTCGTTTAGAAGCTGAAGTGAATGCCAAGTTGCTCATTTCGCGGAAGATTCTGGCTTGTGGAGAACCCGAATTGCCCGCTTGATAGATCGCTGACCGGGTTCGTGAGATTCACGCGATTAAAGATGTTGAAGAGATCCGCGCGGACCTCAATTCCGAACCGCTCGATGTGGAACTCCTTTGCGAACTGCGTATTGACATTCGCCATTCCTGGGCCGATGTACGTATTCCGGCCGCCATTCCCCTGGGTCCCGAGAGCCGGAATTGGGAATGCCGAAACAGGAGCGATGCCTTTCAGGAAGTCACCCCGATTCCCAGTTGCTACCGTGCCTGCAGGTGCTTTATTGGGAACGTCATAACCATACCCATCTGCATTAAAGTCACCGCTTCCTGGCTGCAGCCCAATCACATTCCCACTTGAATCCAGGATTGGATTGAATGCTGCGCTGGTATATACGGTAAAGGGAATTCCGCTTTGAAGAACGATAATGTTGGACATTCTCCATCCCCCTAACAAGGCATTGCCCAGGCCGCTCTTGAAGAGATCAGGAACCTTTACCATACTGTCGGCGGTGAACCGTCTTGAAACATCGAAGTCAGACAGCCCATGCTGAGATGGTACGTCGAGTGGGTTGAAGATAGCCTCTCCATTGTCCGTACCATTGTCATTGCTGCTCATTTCGTCGGTCGATTTTCCCATGGTGTAAATTCCCCGAAGTTCCCATGAGTGACCCATCCGTTTGGTCACCATGAACGATCCGTAGTGACCAGCAGCGGTTCCAATAGTCCTTCCAAAAATGATTGGACCGAAGTTCGCATTCAAGCGGGTTTGTTGGCCTTTGTTAATGATCAAATCATCTGGGAATCGATTGACGTCGGTCTGAATATACACATCGCCGCTGGTTGACCCGTTGTAGTCGGCTTCCACGATGAGGTTCCGACCCAAATCCTTTTGTATCGCAAGCATCCAAACCTGAGTCCGCGGTTGACTAATCTGCGATTGCACGCCAGAGGTGAGAACGGGAAGCCCGACGATCCCTCCCGCAGGAGTTGTTTGAAACGTGACAGGCGGAACGGGAAATGTGCTTCCATCCGTGCTTCCCAGCGCATAGGTGAATGGGTGTGAACTACTCGTCAGGCTGAATGAAGGATTGGCCCATGTCGGCGGATTGGACCGCGAGGGGAAAGACCATGAACCATCCGCGACGTTGTTGTAGAATAAGCCGTAGCCTCCTCTCACAGCCATCTTCCCGTTCCCAAATACGTCCCATCCAAAACCAAAGCGCGGGCCGACCCCTTGCGGCCGGTTATTTGCTACATAAGCATGACTCCCGCCCCGTAGAGACATTACGCCGCTGGTAACCTGCGCAGCAAAATCACTTCCTGTTCCAGGAGTAAAGAGCGGAAATGGGGTATGCGAATCGTAGTAGGTGCCCCAGTGCCCGAAGTAGTCATACCGCAGACCGGCATTCAAGGTCAGGCGCGAGGTCACCTTCCAGTCATCCTGGACATAGGCTCCGCCGTACACCCAGCGAAGTACCTGGTAGAGATCTTTCGCAATTAAGCCTGTACTCACGTCTATGCCCGGCCCGCTTTGTGAGAACACGCCGTCTTGAGCAAAATCGAGCAGATTCCCGAACCCGAAACTCGGTCTGTCCACCGCTACCGTGAAGTTATCGTCATCATGGTGACGATCGATGTCAAAACCTGTGCTGATGGTGTGTTTACCGTGTGTCCAGTCCAGCACATCGTGCCAGTTGAAGTTCTCATGAACCCAATCAGCCGCACCCCACTGGCTATAACCCGCAAAACCTGAAATGCTGACATCGGGCAAATTCTTGTTGTCCGACGTCCCCGGATTGCTGCCCACGGCACGAACCAGCGTCGTTCCTGCTTCGTTGAGCAGAGTGCTGGAAAATGCGTGTGTCCAGTCGACCTTGGCGTAGAGACCTGCGTTGGGGAGAGTGACACGATAGATGGGTCGTGGATCGTTCTGCACCTGAGTCTCATGGGTTCTGAAAAAATTGAAAAAGATGCGGTCCTTTGACTGATTGATGTCATAGTCCGTTCGAATGTGCCATTGGTAGGCGTCATGTGCCAGATTCAACGGGATATCAACCGAACCCTCTACCGGAAGATCCGCCGGAAATGCAGTCGAGGGGTAAAAGCCGGGATTGTCTGCTTCAACCTGTGCGGATGTGAGCAAATTGCTGGTAGCATAGGTCGAAGGTGGCGCCTGTTTGAAGAAAGTATTGGAGAGATTGTTCGGGAAGGTCTGCTGAACGAACTGTACAAACTGTTGTGTCTCGACTGTTGCCACATCCGTAGTTGAGTTGGACGCAGCCAGCGCGAATGCGCCTACGAAGAAGAACAGCTTGTCCTTGATAATAGGCCCGCCAAGGGTACCGCCGAACTCGTTTCTGCTGAAGGCAGGAATGGCAGTGCAGCCCGTTGCCCCGGGCGCGCAGTATTGGAATTCGGTTCGTGCGGTCAGCACGTTGTTGGTGAAGTACTCCGACGCGGTACCGTGAAAGCTGTTTGTCCCCGCTTTGGTGAACACCTGGACATAGGCTCCGCTGTATCGCCCCTTGGACGCATCAAAGGTTGCACCATTGACTCGGATTGCCTGAATAAAGTCCGGCTCCGGCGATAAGTTCACGACACCATCGCGAGAGGCGCTGTTCAATCCTGTCCCGTCAACGTCGTATTCGTTGTTCTCCTGGCGCTGGCCAGCAGCGTTGACCTGGTAGCCGGCCTCCTGCTCGAAGCTGTCGTTGTTTGCTGACCCCGAACCAAGTGCTCCTCCACTTGGCAGTCCCGATCCGGTTATGCCTGGGGCAAGCTCGATCATGCTGGTATAGACGTTTCTTCCGATTAGCGGAGCGGTGCTGACCGTCTCCTCGTCAATCTCTCGTGAAGTGTCGCTCTTATCCGTCTCGACCGAGGCAACGGCTGCTGAAACTTCGACAGAAGTCGACTGCGTGGGTAGAACAAGGGAAGGATGCACCGTCTTCGTCTGGTTCGATTCCAATCGCACTCCGGTCTGCTTCCAAGCTCTAAAGCCGGTCGCGGCGACCTCGATCGTATAGACACTGCCCGGCAATGACGGGATGTTGAAATATCCGCTTTCGTTGCTGATGGCTACCTTAGCGATAAGCGTGGACTCATCGGTCACGGTGATCTTCGCGCCGACGAGTGCCGCACCAGTTTGGTCGGAAACATTGCCCGTAAATCCGCTACTGAATTGAGCGAGTGCGCGAGGCGCGGTCACGATAAGCACCAGGACACAGAAAGCAACAAAGCGAGTTGCCGGTCCGGGTCTGTTTGAATGGATCATTGTCCTGCCTCCTATTTGAATTGGTTGAGCTGGCCGTTGTACATTGCAGCGACTCAGTGAAGCTACTCCTGTGCAATGTCGATGCGAAGTTGCTTCTGCTGTTGCAGTTCTTCTGAGCGTTGTTGTGTCTTAAAGCGCGCAAGCAAAGCTTGCCCTTGTTCCTTTCTTCCGGTGCGAAGATAAAGACGAGCGAGTGAGTACTGCGCAGGAAGGTGGCTCGGATTGAGCCGCAGGCATTTTTGAAGTGCTTCCTCGGTGAGCTTAGACTCGGTCGGCAAGTAGAGTTCGGAGAGCTGGTAGTATGAATCTGCGTAGTTCGGATTGAGCCGAATCGACTCCTCCAGCGAACGCATTGCACCTTCTCTCAGGTCAGACTTGCTTGAATTTGCGTCGGCAAACTGCGACAGAAGCCTTCCGCGGAAGTAGTACATGTAGTAGTTGCCAGGAAACTGGCGAATCGCAGTCGCGAGTGTCTGCTCCGCTTCATCCGTCCTTCCGCTGTGTGCCTGGACGACGGCGAGGCTCAATAGAGCAATGCTGTTGTCTTTCTGCATGCTCATGGCTTTTCTCAGCGTGTCTTCCGCATCGTTCAAGTGTCCGAGCTTCTCGAGGGCGGCGCCCTTCTGAACGGTAAGTCGGTAGGAATTAGGAATATGGCTGAGCCCAATTTCAGCGGTCTTGAGGGCCAGAGTATCGTTCCCGTGGTCGGAACATATCGAGCTGAACTCCAAATAGCTGTCTTCTCGCTTTGGCTCGACCTCAGCTGCGCGCTGCAGCGACTTCAATGCCACATCGAGGGCTCCGCGATCTTTTGCTACTCGGGCGAGACTTAGCAGGGCATCGGCGCTTGGCTCTGCAGCTACCACCGCTTCCAAAGCTCTCTGCGCTTCGTCCAACTGTCCCGTCTTCTCAAAGAGTTCGGCGCGTTTCTTCTCGATGCTGGCGACCTGATCTTTCCCCGCTCGAGCTTTGGCCAACTCTTCAAGTGCCTGCCGATCTTGTCCCAGGCGCGTGTAGAGATCGGCAGCTTGCTCGAACTGCGAAGACGATTTACCAGGGATTTGATCGAACGCCGAGAGCGCCTGAGCAGTGCGCTGTGGATTGCCGATTTGATATTCACAATTTCCGAACGACAGCGCGGCGTCCGGATACTGATACAAGAGCGCGCCAGCACTCTCCAATTCGAGGACCGCCACCTTGCAGTCAGATCTCTTCTCAGCAATCATCCCGAGGAAGAGATTGGCTACGGCACGTGATCGTCCAGGTTGACTTTGAAGACTGTTGAGTTGATCCTCTGCCTCTGCATAACGCCCGAGGGCGAACAGCGTGATGCCTAAGTTTTGCTTTGCTGGGACAAAAGCGGGGTCCACCTTCAAGCTCGCATTGAAGTAGTCTCGCGCCGTTTCAAGCTGCCCCTTCAAGCTGTAGGCCGCGCCCGTAGCATCCAGCAGGACTTTGTCTTGAGGAGCAATTTCAAGCCCTTTTTTGAATGCGCCGATCGCTTGGTCGATGTGCCCACTTTTGACCAGTGCAAGCCCTGTTTCATACGGGCTTTTGCTTTCGGCGGGGTTCGACAAGGCTCCTGGCAGTGTCTGCGAGAGAACACTAGGTTGTGCAAACAAGACAAGCAGGGCTGAACAGAGAAGCGTGCGGGTGCATGGGCTGAGATACCCTCCACACCAGAAGTTGAGAGAGGCGCGAACTTGGAGGTGGATCATCGTCGATCTCATTTCCCGCAACTAGTTCGTTTTGAAAGCTTCCAAACACTACTACTGTAGTCTGCCCGTCCCGAACACAGCTGTCATTTTCGATTGCTGGGGGTCCTCCAAGAATGAAGACGTGTGGAAGATAAAACGTTTCAATCTTGGATGTCAAGGGCTTTTTGGGCGGGGCGGTTCAAGGGAGTTTTCAATCCTGGCGGTCGAGAAATGAGGCGGAATCAGCTGACCACCGCAAGACAGCATTTCGGCAGCGGTATTCCGATTGGATTCTGAGACTTAGCGAATCGTCAAGGAGCCTCTATTTTTCGCATCTCCCACGATACAATGCGGGTTCCGGCTTTCACATGACGAAGAGGCTTGAAGGAAAATGCCCTCTAGTGGTTTCAGCGCAGGTGCTCTTGTGGAGGCGCTGCAACCGAGTCTCGAAGGCTGAGAGAGGTCTTAAGGATGATGTGCTTTGAAGGAGATTTATCGCCGTGTAGGCGCTGAATCAGAATGTGCGCAGCTGTCGTTCCAAGTTGATATCCGGATTGGGATACTGAGGAGAGCGCAGGGTGCGTCACCTCTGCGAGATCAAGATCATCGAAGCCGAAGAGGGAAATGTCTTCTGGACAGCGCAAACCACCCTCGCGGATCGCCCGAAGCGCTCCCAGTGCAATCATGTCATTTCCAGCGAAGATCGCCGTCGGCCGAGGAATGAGACGCAGGAGGAGAAGGGTCTTGACGTAGCCGCCCTGCTTGTCGAACGTCGTCTCCTGGATGTACTCTGGCGAAACCCTTATCTTCGCTTCTCGAATCGCCCGCTTAAAGCCGTTCAACCGGTCTCTTGCGTTTGTGAGGTGCTGAGGACCGGCAATCATTGCGAGTTTCTTGTGGCCCATTTGAATCAGGTGGCGAGTCGCTTCCAAAGAGCCTTCTTCATTGTTGGCAGTGACGCTATCGCCACCCCAATTCCGCGGCAGGCGGTCTACACAGACAACACCTGTACCTGAACTCTGGTAGGACTCTGTCTGTGCCGTCAAATCGCTGAAGTCCGACGGAATCACAATGAGGCCCGCAGGAAGGTATGTGCGCAACTCTTTTAAATGCACCAGTTCCTTGGAATGATCGTTGTCGGTATTACAGAGGATTAGCCTATAGCCGTTGGAAAACGCAACATCCTCTGCTCCCCGAACCACTCCAGGGAAGAACGGGTTTGTAATGTCTGGGATGATCATGCCGATCACATTCGTTTTGTCGCGTCTTAATCCTCGCGCAAGCTGGCTAGGCTGATAGCCGCCGGCCTGGACGGCCTCTAAAACGCGCTTTCGAAGAGGCTCGCTAACCCTGGCAGAGTTGTTGATTACGTTAGAGACCGTGCCGAGAGATACGCGAGCAATCTTGGCGATGTCTTTCATGTTAGCCATAGAATTTCCTTCTTCCCCTCCAGGAAGAGCACTATAAAGCGCCTCGGAATATGAGCGGTGGCTTTGAGTATATCGCAATTTGGAAGCATTCAAGAGCTCTTCCGGTTTTCAATCCAGCGATAGGCAGGGAGCTTGAGGATTGGCTTCGGATCCAGGGCGATTTGCATGCAAGATATGCGCAAATGCTTGAGATCTCGGGCTAAAGAAGACACCTTGACTTTTTGAACGCGACACACTATCTTTCCTTTGCGGTTGATGAAAGCTTTCATCCTGGGATCAAGAGTGCGGCAATGGCCAATGGGCAATTGACGCAACCCAGATTCGACTTTCGCTGTCCTCTCCTTGCGCCCGCAGCTGTACGTGCCCACCGAGCGATCGATTGAATGCGAGAAAGGAGCGTAAGGCATGTATCAGCCTGAAGTCTATGGCATCGTCCTTTCGTTCATGATTGTCAGCATGCTCTGCTGGGGCTCTTGGGCAAACACCCTCAAGCTCTGTCCGGGTTTCAGGTTCCAGCTCTTTTACTGGGATTACGTTGTTGGTTTGATCGTTGGCGCCTGTCTCTGGGGGATGACCTTGGGCTCCTTTGGCAGTTCGGGGAGAACATTCCTGGCAGACATAGTCAATGTGAACCTTCGCAACGCCGTCCTTGCTGTCGCCGGCGGAGCCATCTTCAACGTCGCCAACTTGCTTCTCGTCGCCGCAATCGATATTGCTGGGCTTGCTGTTGCATTTCCGATCGGAATCGGGCTGGCGCTCGTGGTCGGTGCCGTTGGTAATTACGTGATTTCGCCAAAAGGCAATCCTCTTCTGCTTTTTGGCGGCATTGCCCTGGTCGTCGTGGCGATTGTGCTTGATGCCGTCGCATATAGAATGCGCGAGGACAAGAAGACATCCATGAGCCGGCGGGGAATATTTATCAGCCTCATTGCGGGAGTCTTGATGGGGTGCTTCTATCCCTTCGTGTCGGCTGCGATGACTGGCGGAACTGCAGTCGGACCCTACGCAGCCGTCCTTTTCTTTGCTGTTGGGGTTGCGCTCAGCGCGATTCCTTTCAATTGGCTGCTGATGCGCAAGCCTCTGGATGGCCGTGAACCAACTTCGATGAAGGAGTACTTTCACGCAGGCCGCGGTCCACACTTCTGGGGAGTTTTGGGTGGCGCCATCTGGTGCACGGGGACTCTTCTGAACTTCGTTGCTTCGCAGGCACACACTGTCGGGCCTGCCGTTTCCTACTCGATCGGACAAGGTGCAACGATGGTCTCGGCGGCATGGGGCGTATTTGTGTGGCGTGAGTTTGCCATGGCGCCTTCTACCGCAAGAGCTTGCATCTGGGGCATGTTCCTCATGTTTCTGGCGGGTCTGACTTCGATCGCCATGGCGCCGCTGTTTTAGGGGCTTGAGGGCTACGCAAAGATGGGATCGTTTCAAATTCTTGTTGCGCCATTTCCAGAACTGTCGGCTCCGAGAATGGGTTCGAGCGTGTCATAAGCGCTGCATTGAAGGAGAGGCATTTGACTGAATTAAGACAGAGAGCGGCCGGCCTGACTTGCCTCCCGATATTCACCGTCTGCTCACCGCTTCTGGAGAGCCAGACAGTTACCTCTTCTTCCGACTGGAAGACTGTAATCCGAAGCCATCTTCCTTTGTATGGTCATAGAAACTGGATTGTGGTTGCAGACTCTGCCTTTTCCGTCTATGCCGAACCGGGAATCAAAACCATTGTCGCCAACGAGGATCTGGCTTTGGTCCTCCAATACGTTGCGGGAAATATCTCCGCTTCTCAGCATGTGCGCGCAACGGTTTTTCTGGACAAAGAATTTGAGATTGTTGAGGAAAGAGACTATCCGGGCGTGTCAGCGCTGAGACGGAGAATAGCAACTACTTTTGCGGCGGACCAAGTCTCGAGCACCCTACACTCCGAAGCCATGAGAACAATCAGTGAGGCGGGAGCTATCTTTCGGGTCCTGCTCATCAAGACGATAGGCACTATTCCATACTCATCGGTGTACATCCGATTGGATTGCGGCTACATGAATGACGAAGTTGAACGCAAGATCAGAAATGTAATAGCCGCGGCAGATGACCGAGAGGCAAAGTAGTTTCATGTTTTCGGCACGTCCAGTATAGATGCCGGCCTGATTCGTATCTCGGTCTGTGAACAGGTAACAGAGCTGAGGCTTGCATTGCGTTGTTGAAAGCTCGAGGAGGAGAGACTTATGAGTTCGAGTCCTTGTTACTGCTCAGACTTCGCTCTTTGTGAAATGCAGGATCTTTGTCCCGAATTGCAGGAGAAGAACAATGCCCCGCAAGAAGCCAATTGTAGTAGTCGGCAGCATCAATCTAGACCTGGTCGCGATGGCGGAGAAAATTCCAGCTGTCGGTGAAACCGTGATCGGAACTGACTTTCAGATTCACCCAGGGGGAAAGGGCGCTAATCAGGCCGTTGCAGTTGCGCGACTCGGATATCCCGTACGCATGCTCGGAAAGCTGGGAAGCGATACATTTGGCACGCAGTTGAGAGGGCACCTCGGGAATGCCGGGGTAGATATGGCCGGAATTGGTGAGAGTGACGGACCATCAGGAGTCGCCGTCATACTGGTTTCCCGCAAAGGGGAGAACAGCATTGTCGTAGCTCCGGGAGCCAACGCGAAGGTGATGCCGGAGGATATCGCCAGAAATTTGGCGATCATTCGAGAAGCGGGTATGGTTCTTGCGCAGTTGGAAATACCACTCGAAACAGTCGAATATCTTTCGGACATCTGCATCCGTGAGAATGTCCCTCTGGTCCTCGACCCCGCTCCAGCCACCAAACTCCCGAGGAGGGTGCTAGAACAGGTCGCTTGGTTCACACCGAACGAAACGGAAGCCGCTTTTTACGGATCGGAGAATCATAGCCGTTTAGGATCTGAAAGTCCTGCCGAGGTTGCAGACTTGCTCCTTGGCAGGGGAATCCACGGTGTGGTCCTCAAGATGGGTTCGAACGGCTCCTATCTTGCTTTGCAGACGGGACTTCGTGAATCAATCCCTGCGTTCGCTGTGAAGGCTGTCGATACGACAGCAGCTGGCGATGCTTTCAATGGAGCATTCGCGGTTGGACTGATGCTGGGAAAGTCTGCTCGAGAAAGCGCAGTATTTGCTGCTGGAGTGGCCGCAGTTTCTGTGACTCGACTCGGAGCGCAACCTTCCATGCCGACGATGGCCGAAGTGGATTCATTTATGGACGGTTACTCAGCCACCCGTTCTTAATCCCAGAAGACAACTCGAAGTACGCAAGTGAACATTGTCCCAAATAGTCCAGGAGAAATCGTAATGAAATCGACCATGTACCTCGCTCGATGGATAGCAAGCATTCCTCTCTTGATCGCAATCTCTGCGACGTCTGCCTGGGCGCAGGATTCACGGTACGCCCCCTTTACCTTTTTGGATGAATTGATCCCTGCACCCCCGTGCCTGACGATGCACAATGCTTGGGAAGGTGGAGGCGCCCCATGCACCTCACTCACGCACCAGGAATGGCTGGCAGACATTACACATTGGCGCGCGGAGCGCCGCATTCGCATCGGTTACGATCCTGCGCGCTACTCAATCCCCAGCCTCACATGGGCGCAGTCCAATTTCATCCAGCCTCAAATGATGGTGCATGATCGAAATTTCTACGATCCAATTCAGGGAAAATACACGGTCGATCGATATCTGGACGATGTCGATAAGAGATACGGCGGAATTGACTCCGTACTTGTATGGGCGACGTATCCCAATATGGGCATAGACGACCGCAACCAGCAGGACATGGTCCGTTCCATGCCTGGCGGAATCCAAGGATTGAAGCAGATGGTTGCAGACTTCCATCGTAGAGGAGTCAAGGTGTTTTTCCCGATGATGATGTGGGATCAGGGTACGCGGGACCCCGGCAAAACATGGCCAGACGCGATTGCTGAATTCATGAAAGACCTCGACGCAGATGGAATTAACGGAGATACCCAGGATGGTGTCCCATTGGCCTTTTCTCTCGCCGCGGACAAAGCCAATCATACGCTCGCCTTTGAACCTGAGGTCGGTACAAGCGATGAAGCAATTGCTTGGAATGTACTCACCTGGGGCTACTACCGCTTCCAGTTTGTTCCGAGCATCGATCGCCATAGGTGGCTCGAAACCCGTCACATGGTTCATGTTTGCGATCGTTGGAGCAAAGACAAGAACGACAACCTACAATTCGCCTTCTTCAATGGCGAGGGCTGGGAGAGTTGGGAGAACATCTGGGGGATCTGGAACGGCATCACTCCTGCAGACGCAGAGGCGACGAGGCGGATTGCAAATATAGAGCGGGCTTTCGCTCCTTTCCTGGTAAGTCCGGATTGGGAACCCCTGTACCCGATGCACGCTTACGGAGTCTTTGCCAGCCGCTGGCCCTTGAAAAATCAAACCCTTTGGACGATCGTCAATCGCAATGAGTATGACGTTGACGGCAGACAGATAACGGTGCCCTTCGAGCCAGGGATGCGCTACTTTGATCTCTACAACGGTGTTGAACTCAAGCCGGCCCTAGAAGCCGATCATGCAGTGCTGTCATTTGCAACTGAGGCTCATGGGTACGGCGCGATTCTCGCCACCACCACACTCGATTCCAAGGCTCAGCAATTTTTGGAAAAGATGAAGGTTATGACAGCAAAACCCCTGTCGAGCTTCTCGCATGAGTGGCAGAAAAACCTCCAGACCCTGGTCGAAATTGCGCCCACAAGGGCCGCAACCTCGGCTCCTGAGGGAATGATTCGAATCGATGGAAGTGACTATCTGTTCACTGTACAAGGCATCGAGATCGAAGGTGGCAATGATATCGGCGTCGATGTTCAGTACCCGTGGGAAGACAGTCCGCGTCGCTTTCATGAACACAGAATGCTGATCACACCCTTCTATATCGACAAGTATCCGGTCACCAATGCCGAATTTAAGAAGTTCCTGGATTCGTCAAGATACCATCCCAAGGACGATCTCAATTTCTTGAAAGACTGGAAGGGTGGCACATACCCCGACGGTGCAGCCAACAAGCCTGTAACATGGGTTTCGATTGAGGACGCGCGCGAATATGGGAAGTGGGCTGGCAAGCGGCTGCCTCATGAATGGGAATGGCAATACGCGGCACAGGGCAATGATGAACGGCAATTCCCATGGGGAAACTGCGATTGGCTCCAACCTCAATTCGTGGGTGGACCGCCATCCTGTGCATCACAGGCGGGCAATTCGGAGACGTTTGCACCTCTACCCGATAAAGGTCGAGTGATGCTCGCGGCGAGCGACGTCAATGCACACCCCAAAGGGGCGAGTCCGTTTGGAGTGATGGATATGGTTGGGAATGTGTGGCAATGGACTGATGAGTATGTCGATGAGCACACTCGGGCGGCCATCCTGCGCGGCGGCAGCCACTATCAACCCCAAGGCTCCGTCTGGTACTTTCCGCAAGCCTACAAGAACGGCGAACATGGCAAACTTCTCCTCATGGCACCCAGTTACGATCGCTCCGGTGCGATCGGCTTCCGCTGCGTAAAGGACGCTGAGTAGACGCTTCGGTGCTGATCGCCGATTCTGTCTCATGGGCTATGGGTTAAGGCACGCGGTGGGAGCTGGAAAAGTTCCGGCAGTGGAATGCCCGAACGTTAAGAACGCGGATCCAGCTTCGGAGAATCTCCTCAGGCGAGGAGAATTGCATCCGAGAAAGCATTTCGAAGACAAAGGAAGTGTGCATAAATTGGCACTCCACACCGGTTCTGCAATGTGACATTGGACTGCCCCGGTATTCCCGATCCAGATGGAATTTTCGTCTTCGGAAAGAACCAACTCTGGTTGGGGTTGAAGGAATTTGCCAAGAATAGGCGATTTAACGCAGAACAGATCGTTGGGGTGCTGAAGAAGGCTGAGGTTGAGGGATGCGCAGTATTTCGTCACGAAGCTGCGGGCACACTCTGATAGCAAAACCTATGTCACGGCGCTTGGCCAGGCGAGTACCTCGGGCGATCCGCGCAGCGCATTTCCCATGGCGCAACGCGGGTCTCCGAATTTTCAGGCTGATTTAGGATTCGACGCGGTTCTTACGCTCTGGCATCCGCACCAGGATGAACCAACTCTACTCTATCAATTAGCTGTAATTAGCGGAGAGCAAAGCATGCGGCAAATTGAACTTTGCAGTCAGAAGTATTCGGACTCCCCCTATCTTGCTCAGCGCCATTTTGAGATGCTCGCGGACCAGGGAAGGGAAGATGCGGCGGTCGGCGGATTCCAAGAGTTACTCCATTCGCATCCGGAACTGCCGGACTTGCGCTACGACCTCGGCATGCTCTTCAGAAAACAGCATCAGTGAGACAAGGCGCTGGCTGTCTTTCGCGATGAGCTTTCCGCTAATCCGAAGGACGAGCGTGCAGCTGCACGGGTGAGTGAAGCGCTGGACCAGTTGATGCGATGGACGGAGCTCCGTGACTTCCTTGCGCGTCGGGTGCAGGAATCTGCTGGCTTCGTGTTGGTGGGCCAAAATGACAGCGGCTGAATTCCGCGTAGCAAAACCCGTGTACTTGTGGCGCACTCAAAAACCGCGTTTCCTGCGTTTTGACAGTCTTGAGCGCCTAGCGTTTTGAATAACTTGTTTAGAATCAGTAGAGATCGGCAATTCGAATCCCTCTCCTTCCGCCATTTAGTTGTTCTTAGAGGATTCCTGGCAATTCGGCGCATTGTTGGCGCCCGGGACCTGACGGCTTCCCAGAGCGCCCACATTGCGATCAAAGCTGGTTGCTAATTCGAAGCAACTGCCTGTGCCTTTGCGTTTCTTACTGCATCGAGGAACGATTGTGCCGAAGCGGGTACAGCTACTTCGCCGCGCAGAATCCGGCCATTGGAGATGTCATGGCCGTAGATAGCCTCAGTGGAATCGTCGTCGCGGCGGATCGAAGCGCCGTTCAGCGTCAGGCCAGCAAAGGCGCCCCTAGCGCGTGAATAGGTGAGGATCTCGGCATCCATTTTCCAATCAGTATCGGCTGAAGCATGGCGACCTACCGGTCCGGCTGCCGCGGAGGCATCCGCGCCGAGCTCGAACTTGCTCGAGAGCAACTGTCTCATTCCCCGCTCGTTTTGAATAATCATGACCAGGTCGACGCCCTCGATGCCGATCTGCAAGCCCCAGCTTCCGCCAGTAATGGCAAAGAACACTGGCCCGCTCCAGCCTTCTCCGGTGCGGCACGTGGCCACGCCCCGGCCATTTTCCCCGCCGAAGACGAATCCGCCCTTGAGCAGATGAGGTACAACGGCGACGCATTTCGCGTGTTCCAGAACTTCTTCCGGAATGCCGCTGTCCGGTGCGGCCATGATCTCGTGCAGGACACGGCCTGCATGGTCCAATCGGTCATTGGTAGCTTCGCGATTCGTTCCGGCCCAGCCAACGCTAGTTAAACTGAGTATTGCCACAAACGTCATAATTTTCTTCATGCATCTCACCATTTTCTACCTATGCGCAGCGTCACTTGCTTCCGCGCACTGAGGCGCACAAGGTACTTCTCACCTTAGGGCGATTGCCAGGCAAGGTCTGAGCAATAACGCTCTAAGGGGGGAACTACGACCTATCTATTCACTTTCAAGATATGTCTTTGCTTATTCCCTTCGTTCAAAACGTGTAGCCCGGCAGCGGTCGATGGAGGCCGGGCAGGGTTGTGCAAAACTGAACAGCGCCTCAGCCGGCGGCATGGGACACTGACTTTAATTCCTAGATCAGCCTTTCAGGAGAGGTGTACGATGCCCGAGACGAGAGCAAGAATTCTCATCGTTGACGATAAGCCGTCCATTCGGACAACCATGTCACTCGTGCTTAGTGAGCTTGGGTATCGAGTGCGTTCCGCCGAGGATGGCCTTTCCGCATTGCGCGAGATTTGCCAGGAGAGTCCCGAAATTCTTCTCTCCGATCTCAACATGCCGGGCATGTCTGGATTTGAACTGCTTTCGGTGGTTCGATGCCGCTTTCCTGTAATCCAGGTCATCGCCATGAGCGGCTCTTTTTCAGGAAAAGAGGTGCCCTCGGGCATTCACGCGGACGCCTTCTACCAAAAGGGCAGCGGCACGAGCGCACTTCTGCAAATCTTCAGGGCCCTGCCCCAAATGAAACGGCGCGCTCCCGCGCCGATCCACAATGAGTCGTCCGTATGGAATCAACGCGACGGGATCGACCCCTGGGGGAATGCGCAGAGTACGATTGACTGCCCGCAGTGTTTGAGAACGCTTCAGGGGACTCTTGATGATGCCGGTCGCTTCGCCAGAGAAGTGTATTGCATCCATTGTAAAAGTTCGGCTCAGTACGCAATCGCCGAACCTTAGACCTAACAGTTACAAGGCTATTTCGGCATGGAACCTGTTCGATAAACCGGGCACACGGCGTACCCTCGCTCAGCAAGACATGCAATAAGAAAGTGTCCGACAGATGCGCAACATCGCTGAACGAGATTTGCTTTTACGCGAACGAATCGAGCTGCCTGAAGGCACCAGGCTGGCGATGGACGAATTCCGCGACGGCTGGAACTTCTCGAGGTCGGTGAATGCCCTCCACTTGGAAAAGAGAATCTTGAGACGTGGATGGAGCTTCCTAAAGATCGGAGATGGATCACTGAGAAGCGGCATCGGAGAGACGTCGCAGGAAGCGATCGGCAGCGCGCTCAAGTTGGTGCTTCACAATATTAGTGAACAGTTTAATGCCGTGGAAGTGGCGAATATTGATTTGACACACTATCCATGGTTCTTTCTGGCCAGGATAAATGTTTATACATACCGCATTCAGAAGGGCGCGTTCCTGCATCTAGCTGACAGTGGGGAGTCGATTCCCATCGCGCCAGAGCGGATACGGTTATCTCCGCCATCAGCCATGTCTTCCCCGCATCTCGCCGCCATGCCCGCGCTCAAAGAAATGCTGGTTTTATCACGGAGATTGGGGAACAGAACCCTATGACCACTCTAGAAATCGTGTTTACCTGGTATCTTCTTCTGCTGTCGTTGTGCTTATCTCCAGTGCCGGTTCGTTGCTTCGCACGGATTCGGGTCCGCGGCAGAGATGGCTCTTGAGTAAGAACTGACATTGGTCTGTGCGCTTCGCGCTACCCTTGTTTAAACGGAGTGCCCATCTTCCCATCAATGCCGATGCTCGCGCCATCTCGATGGATTCGATCTCTGCTAAAGTCGCTTGGACCTGGGGTAATTACCGGGGCCGCAGACGATGACCCCTCAGGCATCGCCACATATTCTGTCGCTGGCGCACAGCTAGGAACCAAGCTCCTTTGGACCGCGCTGTTCACATGGCCGCTGATGGCTGCGGTTCAAATTATGTGCGCCCGCATCGGCAAGGTGACAGGGCGGGGCCTAGCCGGGAATTTCAAACAACGCTTTCCAAAATGGATTTTGCTGACCTTCGTCATTGCCCTGCTCGCTGCAAATACGATCAACATTGCGGCTGATCTCGCGGGTATGGCAGATGCAGCTGCGATGCTATCAGGGGTCAATTCGCACTGGTTTGTGATCGTGTTCGCACTTCTTATTTCGTGGGCAACGGTCCGGCTCCAATATCACCAAATCGCGAGCGTGCTCAAATGGCTGGTCCTTGTGCTCTTTGCTTACCCCATTACTGCTTTTGTGGTGGGAGCTGACTGGGGACAAGTGTTGCGCGACACCCTGATGCCTTCGATGCCGCACACGAGAAATGAATGGGCAACACTGGTGGCAATTCTCGGCACCACGATTAGCCCCTATCTGTTCTTCTGGCAGGCGAGCGAAGAAGTGGAAGAGGAGAAAGCGGCAGGACAGAGTACTCTTGCACTGCGGAAAGGAGCCACACCAGAGGAGCTGGATTTTAGAAATGTAGATGTGGGCGTTGGTGCATTCTTCTCGAACATGGTCATGTTCTTTATCATTCTGACCACAGCCATCACCCTTAATCGGCACGGCATAACGAGCATCGAGACCTCCCGGCAGGCCGCTGAGGCTCTTCGGCCGTTTGCAGGCAATTTTGCCGCGACGCTTTTCACTTTGGGTATTGTCGGCGTTGGATTTCTTGCTATCCCTACACTAGCAGGATCAACCGCATACGCTTTCGCCGAGACACTTGGCTGGCGGCAAGGCCTGAACAAGAAATTGAGGCAGGCACGCTGGTTTTACGCGTTGATATTGGTCTCAACGGGAGTGGGCGTGGGGTTGGACTTTATTGGTATCAACCCCGTGAAAGCGCTCTACTGGACGGCTGTTATTAATGGACTGCTGGCACCTTTTCTTCTCGTAGCAATCCTCATCGTCGCGGGGGACAAGAAACTAATGCAGGGCCAGCCGAGCTCTCGCCTGGGTTGGACTATCGTGGCTATCGCTACAGCGGCCATGTTCGTTGCTGGCGTTGCGATGTTTGTTGTGTAGGGCATGTACTTCGGCATCAGGTAGTGCTCCGGGCCAATGTTGGATTACACCGCAACATATACGAGAGGTGAGCATTAGTACACAGACTCGCCTCTTCATTTGTGGAAGCCTTAGCCATGACGTGTAATACGTCACCTTTCAGTCCTCGCAGCTCGGGTTGGTATCGCGTAGGCGAGTAATCGAAGGATGATTGGCCAAAAGGATTCCTATGCGCACGATCCGAGTTCTATTAGCGTTTCTAGCATTGGCCATACCGGTCACCCTGTTCGGGCAGGTTAGCGTATCCATCTCGGTGGGCCCGCCTGCTCTGCCCGTCTACGAGCAGCCTGTTTGCCCTGGAGACGGCTATCTTTGGACTCCTGGCTACTGGGCATATGACGACAGCGTCTCCGACTACTACTGGGTGGACGGGGAGTGGGTAATGGCGCCTGAAGAGGGCTATCTGTGGACCCCAGGCTATTGGGGCTGGGGAGACGGTGGATACCGCTTCAACGAAGGGTATTGGGGCCCCGAGGTCGGCTTCTATGGCGGCATTAACTACGGCTTCGGTTACTCCGGGGAAGGCTATGAAGGTGGCCGTTGGGACAACGGACATTTTTTCTACAATCGCTCAGTAAACAACGTGGATGTTGTGAGAAATCACGATGTCTACGACCAACCGATCAGCAATCGCAACGAAAGCCGCGTCAGCTTCAACGGCGGAGCCGGCGGCATCGAAGTACGTGCGACCTCACAGCAAGAAGCGGCGACGAGACAGAGACATGTCGCGCCCGTAGCTGCTCAAACTGAACATGCGAAAACAGCGCAAGCCAACCCGGAACTCCGGGCATCGTCAAACCACGGCAATCCGCCTGTTGCACACGTTGCCAAGCCCGAAGCAGTAAATGAACACCAGGTGGCAACCCCAGCGCTGGCAGGTGAGCCTTCAAGGTCTTCAGGCGCGAGTACGGCAACCGAGCCTCGCGTCGAAAATCAAGCGAAGCAATCGGAGAACACACCAGCGCGCCCCGTCAACCATCCAAGCGACCTTGCCCCAATCCAGCACCCCCAACCGATAAACTCTGGAAATGACAGAGCGGACAAGAAATATCAAAAACAGCAGGACAACTTGATCGCGAAGCAGAACCAGGAACGCCAAAGCCTCCAGGTAAAGCAGGACTCGGAGCATCTGCAGCTAAGTAAGCAGAAGGCAAGTGATTCCAGGACACAACAAGTGGAGCAAAAGCACCAGCAACAGACTCAGCAGTTGTCTGAAAAACACGCAGCCCAGCAACAGACTTTACAGTCTCGTCAGCCGCAGCCGAAGCCACAAAAACAGCAGAACCGTACGAACAAAATCAATTGATCGTAAGTTGAGTTTTTTGGCGGCCGGGTATGTCAACCCGGCCGTTGTTTTTGCACCTAGGTTTGTGCGCAGGTCCGGAAGAAATCGCAACCGCAACCGTGAAGAGCAATCGAGAACCCCCGGTATTTCAGTCCGCGAGAGCTCTCTTGTCGCGTGATGTGCGATTTACTGCGACCGCAGACTTGCGCAGACCACGAACCTTCCATATCCCAAAACAAACTCCGGCAACAAGTAGTCCCCCGAACACCCAAAGCAGCGGCGCGGACCACTTCTGCAACGATCCAGACCACAGGCGGAGCGCACGGCGTCCATAAACCACACCGAGCCAGGCAATCAGGGAGTAACGCAAGGTGCGAGCCGCGCCGTACACGACGAGAAAGCGGCTACGCGAGACTCCCAGTGCGCCGGAGGCAAGTGCAAATGGTAATAGAGGAATAGGCGGAGGCAGCATTGCGGGAAGAAACACAGCGAGGACTGGATGATGCTTGACCCAAACGATTACCCGCTTAAGAATGCGGGCCGGGACATGCCGCTGCAGTGTTGCCTCACCACCTCTACGTCCAACGTGCCACGTGGTGTAACCTCCCACGAGGCTGCCGGCAATAGCCATCGCCGCAAGCAGCCATGGATCTCCGTTGTGAGCGACCAGCCAAAGTAGGAGTAAGTCAGTGCTACCGGGCAGGGGCAGAGGAATAACGGAGGAGTCGATTACCGCAACGGAAAAGAGCCCAAGAGCGCCCATGTGTGTGAGCCAGTGCGGCACGAGCGAGTGGTGCGTTTGTGCGACAGGGAGTTGAGCCGCCTTTGGGGCAAGAATTGTCATGACTCATCCTGCATGAGTGCCACGCAATGCAAACGAGCTGTAGAGGCGCCAGTATGACATGCAGCAAACTGGATTTTGCGCGAACATCCAAAGCGCTCCATCGATCGACCGCAAGTCATCTGTTTTGAATTTGACCAAATTGCAGCAGGGACAGTACGGGCGTCCATGCATTAACAGATGCGAACGCCATCACGATCGGGGGATGTCCGGCCCAGTCGAGAAAGGTTGCGTAAGTTTTTCCTCAGCCACATGATCCCGATTCGGATCTGCGAATTCAACCTTCAATCCCGAGGAAATGATAGCATTTGGTCGGTCCGTGGGCGACTTCAAATGATTTGTATTGAGCCGGCGGGAAGCGAAATAGCTCTTCAAGTCTTTTTTCTTGATGAGGGGCATAATAACTCCAGTCGTTCCGTTACGAGCTTGAGTGGCGTCGGCCTGGAGCGAAGCCTGGAGAATTGTCGGCGAGAAGGGATTCCCAAACAGTCTTCTCCGGCCTATCGCCGAAGCAGGCCGAGTGCCGAAGGCCGCGTTGTCAGCTCTGGCCGCTTTTCATGGATGTTACCGTCAAGAATTCCAGTTAAGTAGGCGCCGTTTAGCGCGCGCCTACAGCTGCTGTTTGGTTACGCAACGCTGCCGACTTCGTTCACTTGATTACTCAATGTCCGACTCGGAATTGGGATACGTAATGGAGGAGATCAAATACCTTCAGTAGCCACAGAACCACTGCGATCACAACAACTAGATTCAGGATGCTCTTGATGGTACTCTGCATCGGAATGCGATTCACCAACCATAACAAGACGCCTACTACGGCCAGTATGATAACAACGGTGACGAGTGGCATTTAATCTGCTCCGATCCTGTTCTCGAACTCGATCTGCCCGCAAGGCATCGCCGAGAGGTTATGAGCGCTCGCGTTGAAGTGCCTGAATGCTCCCATGGGCGACTGCATTTGCGCCGACATGCCCCAGGGAGTAATTGACACGCGATGTGAGCGGAATGTCTCTACATAATCCCAAAGGCTAAGAAGCACATGATTCGGCTGGTCCCTCTTGGCACAGGAGCCAAGAGGAAGGGGAGGGAGGCTACTCCGCTTCATATCCATTCTCCCAAGGCAATGGGTGGAATGGCTGAGCTATAGTGCTCAACCGGATGCAGGCAGGAGACTATTTTGATGGGATCCCGGCGAATCTTACTGATACAGATGCCTGAACCGTTTGCCTGCATGGACTACCTATGTCTCTATTCGATGCTGGAGTGCCACATAAGAACCGTATTGTTCTCTCCAAGGTAATCTCCCTTTCGAAGGCTAGACTTCTCAGCAATTCGGCATGCGAGACGGAGAGTGGCCTTCGCGGGACTACTCAAGGTAGGTAGCTCTTGAGGAATGTGAGCCCCATAGCTCAGACAGATGGCTAATATCCGGTTAAGGTTGGAGTTACCTCAGTGTACTGAGATTGCGCGTGGAGCAGGCGGCCGAGTGCAGGGGTAGAAAACAAGGTGAAATGCGTGAAGAGACTTATCATGTGCGTTGCGTTACTCAGTCTGGCAAGCCCAGGCTGGGCAGAGTCGGATCGTGGAGCATCGGAGGCTCGGCTGGATCATGCAGGCAGGGTAATCGCAGAGATCATGGCTGCTCCGGATAAAGGCATTCCGCAAGAGGTTCTGGAGCACGCCCGATGCGTGGCCGTGGTGCCGCACATGCTCAAGGGCGGCTTTGTGTTCGGAGGAGAAAACGGCCGGGGCGTGGCCACCTGCCGGACCGATGCAGGGTGGAGCGCGCCGGCGTTCTTTGCCATCACGGGCGGAAGCTGGGGATTACAGATCGGTGTTGAAGGCGTGGACCTGGTCATGATCATCCAGAACGAGCGCGGCATGCAGCGATTGCTGGCAAGCGAATTTCAACTTGGGGCGGATGCCTCCGCGGCAGCCGGTCCAGTGGGGCGTCATGCTTCAGCCGATACCGACTGGAAGTTGGAGACCGAAATCCTGACCTACTCACGGGCGAGGGGCGCCTTTGCCGGCCTCACATTGACAGGCGCTTCGATCCGCCGGGACAACGACTCAATGGATGCCTTCTACGGCCACGACGTCACTACCCGCTCAGTGCTCCGCGGCGATGTGACGACGCCAGTCTCAGCTGAACCGTTCCTGAACGCAGTCAGAGGCGCCAAGGCGCAGGCTGTGGCACAGGGCAGCCGCTAATTAGCGGCGAGTCGTAACCAGATACCCGGCGAGTCAACCAACTCCCGGGTGTCGCAATACAAGACGGAGGCAGAAATGCTTTGGACAATCCTTGTAGTTATCTTGATCTTGTGGCTTCTGGGCTTCAGCTTCCACGTGGGCGGCGCTCTGATCCACCTTCTGCTGGTTGTGGCCTTGGCGGTCCTGATCTTCAATTTGGTATCCGGGCGGCGAGGTGTGTAGACCGCCGACTTAACCATGCGCACTAAGAGTAACGGTCAATGCCGCAAGAGACATTTCGCATCGCACATTGGCCGCCTACCCTTAACAAATCGCGTTGTTGTTCAGCGCGATATGACGCATACTCATCACTACCGCTGAGTTGGAGTAGAGGTAGCACAAATGAAAAGAGATGAGATTGCTCGCACGGCGATGGTGTTGTGCTTGTCGCTCGGAACTGTTGCCTTTGTTTTCGCACAGCATGAAGACAAAGGCGGGAAAAAGGATAAGCAGGAAAAGCAAGCGGAGCCTGCCAAGCAGCAGAGCCAGAAGCGCGCCCAGCCTCAGCAACACGCGCAGCCGCAGCTACGTGCACAAACGCAGGAAAGCAAGCAGCAATCAGCGCACATCGCACATGCGCAGGTGGAACGTACATCGGGAGAGCAGTACGCACAAGAGGTTCAACAGCAGGGTGTCTGGCAGCAGCATCGCGCAGACCATTTCGACTCCGAGCGCCGGAGTTGGCAACAGCGCGGAGGATATAACGGTTATCGTGTTCCTGACGCCTACTTCAGCAGCAACTTTGGAATGGGCCACAGCTTTCGCGTATATGACTTGCCTTTTTTGGAGGTAGGTGGGTATCCGCGCTTTCAATATGAAGGCTATTGGCTCAGCGTGATTGACCCCTATCCGGAATACTGGGGCGCGGACTGGTACCGGAGCGACGATATGTATGTCGACTACTACGAGGATGGTTACTATCTCTACGACCGCAAGTATCCGGGTCGATCGGGAATTGCCATCAGTATCTCGATGTAAGTAGCTCCTACTCTATTGGTTGCGAGCCTTCTAATTCTAGCCTGGCCTCGTGCTGTGCCCTGCAACCAGCAATATCGACGAAGCCGAGCCTTGTGAATCACTTTGCAGGAACTCATCTGCGGGATGCTCCTCGAAGATTTGCCGGTCGGCGAGGATTTGAATCGCTCTTCATTCAGAAGCTTTACTTCGGCGTAAGCGTACACTGTAGACAGGGAACTCACTGCTCGCGGTTTCCCCAGGTTTTATCTTGCCGCGGAGCCTTTACAACGAGTGAGTCTTCCAGGGGGATTTTCCTTCCTCCATTCGGTGTACTGCTCTCACCGGCAGGGAATCCGGCGTCAATGCGATTCAGTGACCTGGATTTCGCGAGCTTTTCATTCACGTGTGAAAGCAGGTAATGATGTCCATTCTAGGAATGCTTCATTTTGAAGAACCGGCGGGATCTTCCTTTGGGGGGCCATCGGCTATCCCTGTGCAACAAGCTGGCTCCATAGCGATGCCGACGCGCATCGCCTTCATTGGGAACTATCTTCCGCGGCAATGCGGGATCGCCACGTTCACCACAGATCTAAGTACCGCGGTTGCGACTGAATTTGGCAATGAGCGTCTTTTCGCGATTCCTGTCAACGACCCCGGCTCAAGTTACGAATATCCTGAACGAGTGCGGCTTGAGTTGGAACAGGAGGACCGTGCCTCCTATGAGCGGGCGGCGGAATTTCTCAACTTCAATGGCAACGATCTGGTTTGCCTGCAACACGAATATGGCATCTATGGGGGGATCGCGGGCAGCCACATTCTCACCTTGCTGCGCAGATTGAAGATGCCTCTGGTGACGACGCTCCACACCGTCCTGCGTGAGCCAGATGCAAGTCAGCGCGCAGTGCTTGAAGAGATCGCCCAATTATCGGATCGATTAATTGTGATGAGCGAGTACGCTGCATGCCTTCTTGATGATGTGTATCGAATACCGCGTGAAAAGATCGACGTGATTCCTCATGGCGTGCCGGATACCCCTTTCACAGATCCGAATTATTTCAAAGATAAATTTGGCACTGAAGGAAAATCGGTTCTGCTGACATTTGGTTTGCTATCACCAAACAAGGGCATCGAAAACGTAATTCGATCTTTACCTGCGATTTTAGAAAAACATCCCAACGTGGTGTACATCGTCTCGGGTGCGACACATCCTCATATTCTGCGGCGCGAAGGCGAGCGCTACAGGGACGAGTTGCGGGAACTTGCCCAACAGCTCGGCGTATCAGAACAAGTAATCTTCAACAATCGATTCGTGAGTGCGGAGGAGTTGATCGAGCACGTCGGCGCCGCGGATATCTACATCACTCCGTACAGGCAGGAAGCTCAGGTTGTCTCTGGAACGCTGGCCATTGCGCTGGGCGCGGGGAAGGCTATTATCTCCACGCCTTACTGGCACGCGAAAGAGTTGCTTGCAGAAGGACGCGGCGTGATCGTTCCATTTGAGGACCCCACTTCCATCGCAAGGGCTACGATTCAATTGTTGGAGCATGATGCCGAGCGCCACGCCATGCGAAAGCGTGCCTATCTTTACTCACGCGAAACGACCTGGCCCAAGACTGCACGCGCGTATATGGCAAGCTTTCAACGCGCCCGTAACGAGCGCATGTCTCGGCCCCGGGCCACACTGCGCGACCATTCAGCGACCGAGGCTGTGGATCGATTCCCGGTAATAAATACGGCGCATCTGCGGGCCATGACAGATGACACGGGCATCCTGCAACACGCCATCTTCTCACTACCTAACTGCGATGAGGGCTATACAACCGACGACAACGCACGCGCGCTGATTGTGGCAACTCTTCTCAATGGCTATGCACAGTCCGATCCCCAGTTGCATGCGAAGCTGACTCATCGCTACCTGGCGTTTTTGTGGCTGGGCTTTGATTTGAAGACAGGCCGGTTTAGAAACTTCCTCAGCTATGATCGCCGGTGGCTTGAAAACATCGGTTCGGAAGACAGCCACGGCCGTGCTCTCTGGGCATTGGGCACGGTTCTTGGACACTCAGGAGATACCGGTCTGAGGGGTGCGGCAGGCAGGCTGTTCGAAGCCGCGGCGCCTGTAACCTTGAAGTTTACCAGTCCTCGATCATGGGCATTCTCGATCCTGGGGATGCAGGCTTATCTGGATTGGTTCCCAGGAGACCGGGTGATCCAGGGCGCTCGCAATATGCTCGCTAATAAGCTACTGGATATTTATGAACGCAGTCACTCTGATACGTGGCATTGGTTTGAGAGGAGTCTGTCTTATTCGAATGCCAGGCTGCCCGAGGCGCTTCTTATCGCTGGTTGGAGGAGCGACAACAAACGGATGATCGAGGTGGCTCAAGAGTCGCTGCGCTGGCTGGTGAAAGAACAGCATCGGAGCGATGCGGGAGTTTTCGTACCGATTGGCTCCATGGGCTTCTTTGGAGTAGGCGGCGATAAGGCGCGCTTTGATCAGCAACCTATTGAGGCTTGTGCAACTGTTTGCGCTTGCTTACAGGCTTATGAACTGACGAAGGAGAAGCATTGGCTTGAAGAAGCGCGATGCGCCTTTCGCTGGTTCTTCGGTGTGAACGATCTTCAAATTCCCCTGTACGATCCTGTAACGGGCGGGTGCAGAGATGGACTTCATCCCGACCGAGTGAATGAAAACCAGGGAGCCGAATCCACGCTCTCTTTCTTGATGGCTCTGCTTGAAATGCGTAGGGTCCAATCGGCGAACGCAGAGGAACAGAACCAGGAAATGAGTGTCCGCATTTGAGCCCAATCAGTCTTCCGGCAGCGTCGCCGGGTATCGTCGATCAGGAACAGCAGGATTCTGGCACGCGCAACGAGGTTCAGTTGTTTACCCGGTACGCAGCCAATCCAATCCTCAGCCGAAAAGACTGGCCGTATCCAATTAACAGTGTCTTCAATCCTGCCGCAGTGCAATTGTCCGACGGTGACACGCTCTTATTGTGCCGTGTCGAGGACCGGCGGGGACTTTCGCATTTGTGCGCCGCGCGTTCAGCGAATGGAATTGACGGTTGGCGCGTCGACGAGAAACCCACGCTGCTCGCAAATCCTGGTGAGTATCCTGAAGAGGTATGGGGGATTGAAGATCCGCGAATCACGTATGTTCCGGAGTTAAGGCAATACGCAGTTGCATATACATCCTTCGCGAAAGGTGGCCCTGGTGTATCTCTTGCATTGACCAAGGATTTCAGAACATTTGAACGCTACGGCGTGGTCATGCCTCCCGAGGATAAAGATGCGGCACTGCTGCCGCGCAGGATTGGCGGCTTTTGGGCTCTTATCCATCGACCTGTGACAACTCTTGGCGCGCACATGTGGATGTCCTATTCACCCGATCTTCGCCATTGGGGAAGTCATAAGATCATCCTTGAAGCACGTCGCGGTGGGTGGTGGGATGCAAACAAGATTGGGCTCTGCTCTCCTCCCATTGAAACTCCAGCTGGCTGGTTGGCGATCTACCACGGCGTCCGTCAGACGGCTTCCGGCAGTATTTATCGCCTGGGAATCGCTCTATTCGATATAGAGAATCCGGCCATTTGTCTTAAACGAAGCGATTCCTGGATGTTCGGCCCGGAAACTCCCTATGAGCGGGAAGGAGACGTCAACGGTGTTGTGTTCCCTTGCGGACAAACCATCGGCAGCGATGGAGATAGCATTCACCTGTATTACGGAGCAGCAGATTCCTGCGTAGCGATGGCTACCGGCAGCATCCGCAATCTTCTCGCATGGCTGGACGAACATTCTAGCGTGGGCGATGGAGTTGTCCGGTAATGCTTGACCTCATTCGACTGAAGGGATATACACAATGAACGTTGCAACGATGACCTGGCCGAATTGGCTGCCCCGGGTGCTGTGGATTAGAAGAGTGTGCCCTCGCTGTAACTCGGTTCAGTTCAAACCAGGCGAGTTGCATTCGTTCGATGGCTTCTTCGGGTTGTTTGCTCTCCGCCCGGTTCGCTGCATGTTTTGCTGGCGGCGGTATTACTGGTTTTCTATGCGAAGCGTGGAATGAGGGCCCCACAAAATGACTCCGGTCCCACGTCGAATGACCTTTTGCGGAATCTTGTCGCGAAGCACGCCCAAGCGGCCGTGAAATAGGTATCCTAAAACAGTAAGTTGCGGGTTGATTCGAATCCGTCTGTCCCCATAAAGTGCATCTAATCAATAACTCATTGGGCTTCGCAGGCGCTTTCAAATGTGGGCCTGTTGTTCCCCCAATTGACCGGATGATCTTGTTGGCTTTGTGGATCGTCAAAGCATTTTCCTCGATCACGCGCCATCGGATCGTCTTTTCGCGGTTGCGCTCCATATTAGGGCGCAACCTGAACCGGCAGGCGCAACTCGATGATCAGGCCGCCCCCCGGCCTAGGCAGGGCCGCAATCTCTCCGCCATGAAGATGAATGGCCCGTTCTGCGATGGCCAGTCCCACGCCAAAGCCTCCCGTGTTCTCGCTCCGTGACGCGTCAACACGGACAAAGGGCCGGAAGATGGATTTGCGCAGCTCTTCGGGTACACCCGGGCCCCGATCCATGATGCGCAACAAGGCGCTGGTCTGACCTGGCTCCTCAGCGCTCGCCACTTCCAATTCAACGCCGGCGCCCACCGGCGAATAGCGAATGGCATTACGGACAATGTTTTCGATTGCCCGCCCCAGCAGTTGGGGGTTAGCAACCACGACCGGATCGGCCAGCACAGAGAGGGTGACGGCGCATCCGCGTGCATTAGCTTCGAACTGCAGGTTGGGCAAATGCGACGTGACCAATTGGGCCAGGGAAATGGACTGAACCTCGACGGGCTTTCGCAGCGATTCGAGCGATGAGAGCGAGAGTAATTCGCCGATGAGCCGATTCAGTTGATCGGCCTCATCTTCGATGCGCTGCAAGTGCGCCTCAGCCGATGCGGGAGCCTGGTCGCGGGCCAGCTCGAGAGCGACACTCATCCGGGCGAGCGGCGAGCGGAGCTCGTGAGAGACATCTCGCAGCAGGAGTTTCTGCGCCTCCATCAATCCGGCGATGCGGTCGGCCATCTGATTGAAATCCACCATGAGAGATCGAATTTCATTGGTGCCGGCTGCAGCCAGTCGCAGGCCGGGCGCGGGAACGCGCGCATCCATTCGGCCGGCGGCGAAGCTTCGGACCACGGAGCGCAATTCGCGCACCGGGCGGGAGAAGAAGAAAGCCAGCAGCAGAGCCACCACAGAGCTGACGGCCAGCGGCACAAGCAGATTCGCCCAGGGCCGAGCACGCGCCGTCGCCTGACGACTATATTGGGCGACAATCAACTGGCTCCCATCTGGAGGGTGAATCGGGTAGGCGATGACCCAGAAATCGCCGTCGGGTCCACTGGCCATGTTTTGGTTGGCCAAGGCCTTGCGCAGGACTGCTGTAAATGCGGGGGAAGGCGCCGCCCCGCAGAGAACGGTGAAGTTCTCGCCGGTTACCTGTACGGTCTTGACGATGGTGCCTGGACGGTCAAATTGCATGCGGGGCTTGCAGCCATCGCGAAGATAGAGCACATGCTCCAGAAAGGCTTCGTGCAGCAGCGCCGTCTTTAGCGCTTCACCGGAGTTTTCCGGCGTTCCCATATCCTTGGGAGGAAACAGGTAAAGCGTGATGCTGATGATGGCGTAGAAGGCCAGCAGCAGGGAAATCAGAATGACGACGAAGGCGCTCCTCATGGCATTGCACTTCCGTCGAGAGGCGTGTCGCGTTCCGGTGTGTAGAGGTAGCCGGCGTAGCGGATGGTCTTGATGGTGCCGGTGAAGCCCTTCACAGCCTCGATCTTGCGGCGCAAGCGGCTGATGTTCATGTCGACGCTGCGATCGAAGGGGTGCAACTCGCGTTCCAGAACCTTCTTGGCCAGTTCGTCGCGCGAGACAATCTCGCCCGCCCGTTCAGCGAGGGCGAGGAAGAGCATGTATTCGAGATCAGTAAGATCGAGCGGCTGGGTGTCGATAGCGGCGGTCCGCGCAGCGATGTCAAACCGCACAGTGCCACTGACAAATTGAGCGGGTGAGTCCGCACGTGGCGGATCAGGGCGTCCACGGCGCAGAATGGCGCGAATGCGGGCCACCAGTTCACGGGGGTTGAAAGGCTTGGGAAGATAGTCGTCGGCGCCGATTTCCAGTCCCACAATGCGGTCCACATCTTCGCCGCGGGCAGTCAGCAGCAAGACGGGAATGGAGGAATCAGTGCGCAGGCGGCGCAGCACTTCAAAGCCGTCCAGGCCGGGCAGCATGACATCGAGTAGCACCATTTCGTAGTTCGTGCCATGCAGCGCTTCTTCAAGGCCATCCGGTCCGCTGTGGCGGGCGGTCAATTGCATGTCATGGCGACTGAGATAGTCCTCGAGCATGGCACACAATTTCACATCGTCATCGACCGCGAGGATCTTAATCATGCCCTGCTCACACGAAGCGACCTCTCCATTGTTGTACCCGGAATGGGCGGAGATTGCACCTGAATCCTTGTCACAATTGAAACCGACGCTGTTACATTCTGTGACAATTCGTGACCGGGCACTCCGGCTCAACGCGGTCTCATGAGATTGGGCGGGGAAGGACCCGATCACATCGATGGACACTGAACAGATTCAAACCCATTCTGCAGAGAGCCTGGCCGAGCCGGTACGGGGACGAGGGAGTTCCTTTGCGCGTTGGTTTTTGCTGACACTTGCTTTGATCGTCTTGGTCGCGGCGGGATGGAAACTCGCGGGTACGACGCGGACGCCTGGCCCGGGCATGATGCCGCCGGCGGGTACGCGCGTAACGACAACTGCGGCGCGCAAAGGCTCCATCGATGTGTCGATTGACTCACTCGGGATCGTCACCCCGGAACGAACCGTCGCGGTCAATAGCCAGGTAGGTGGCCGGGTGGCCGCCGTTCTCTATCGTGAAGGACAGGCGGTGGAGAAGGGCCAGCCCCTGGTGGAAATCGACACGCGCCCCTATGAAGCACAGCTTCTGCAGGCGCAGGGCCAGCTCGACCGCGACCAGGCGCAACTGACCCAGGCTCGCCTGGATCTAGGCCACTATCAGGACGCACTCAAGAAGAACGCAATCGCAAAACAAACCGTTGAAGATCAGGAACAGCTGGTCCATCAGTACGAAGGCACGGTGAAAAGCGACCAGGGAACCATCGAGTATGACCGAGTCCAGCTGGGGTATTGCCACATCACCGCACCCATCTCAGGGCGACTGGGCTTGCGGCTGGTGGATAACGGCAACGTGATCTCAGCCGGCAGTTCGAGCAGCCTGGTGGTGATCACGCAGGAGAATCCCACCACCGTGGTATTTACGGTGGCGCAGGACGATGTGCCCATGGTGCAGAAGGAATTGAGCAAGGGCCGCACGCTGCGTGTGGATGCCTACGACCGGATGCAGAAGAACGTGTTGGCCACGGGTAAACTGCTGACATTCGACAACCAGATCGACACCACGACTGGGACAGTGAAGTTCCGCGCTGAATTTGATAACGCGTCGGGAGCTCTGTTCCCCAACCAGTTCGTCAATGCCCGCCTGTGGGTGAAGACGATGGATGCTGCAGTGTTGGTGCCGACCCCTGCAATCCAATACAACGCGCAGCAGGCGTTTCTGTGGGTGCTTGACCGGACAGGAGCCGTGCATGTGCGCAATGTGCAGGTTGGCGACTCGAATGAGAAGGAGTCCAGCGTCAGCGGAGTTTCCGCCGGGGAGTCCGTTATAACCAGCAACTTCGATCGCCTGCAGGAAGGCGGAAACGTGATAGTCAGCAAGGCCGGTGAGGGAGATATGGACGGAGGCCCGCGGCCGTGAACCCGTCTCGCATCTTCATCCTTCGCCCGGTCGCCACAGCGCTGTTTATGGCAGCCATCCTGCTGATGGGTCTTGTGGCCTATACCCAGCTTGCGGTCTCGGCGCTTCCGGAAGTCAGCTATCCGACGATTCAGGTGAAGACTCTCTATCCCGGAGCCTCCTCCGACGTGATGGCGTCCACGGTGACAGCGCCGCTGGAGCGCCAGTTCGGGCAGATGCAGGGACTGTCGCAGATGACCTCAAATAGTTCCGGCGGGGCATCGATCATCGTGTTGCAATTCACGTTGAGCACCAACATCGATGTCGCGGAGCAGGAGGTGCAGGCGGCCATCAACTCGGCGGGCACTTACCTACCTACCGACCTGCCGACGCCACCGGTTTACAGCAAGACCAATCCCGCCGACGCGCCCGTACTGACTCTGGCGCTTACCTCAAAGTCGCTCTCGCTTTCGAAGCTGGAAGACCTGGCGGACTCACGATTGGGCCCGAAGATATCGCAGCTTTCCGGTGTGGGGCTGGTAACGATCAGCGGCGGACAAAAGCCAGCTATTCGCATTCAGGTCAACCCGCTGGCGCTCTCCTCTTACGGGCTCTCGCTGGAAGACGTACGCACCGCCATATCCAGCACCAGCGTGGACACGGCGAAAGGTTCTTTCGACGGGCCAAAGCAGGCCTATAACATTACGGCCAACGACCAGCTTGGCTCCGGCGACGAATACAAACAAGTGGTAGTGGCCTATCGCGACGGCGCTCCGGTGATGCTTACCGATGTGGCCAAGGTTATCAACGACGTAGAGAATGCAAAGCTCGCAGCGTGGATGAACGATCAGCCAGCGGTCATCCTGAATGTCCAGCGTCAGTCTGGAGCCAACACCATCCAGGTGGTGGACGGCATCAAGAAGGTGCTTCCTTCGCTGCAGTCGAGCCTTCCCGCCGCGGTCCAGGTGAATGTCCTGACCGACATGACCACCACCATCCGCGCATCGGTGGCCGATGTGCGCTTTGAGTTGATTCTCACCGTCTTCCTTGTGGTACTGGTCATCTATTTCTTCCTGCGCAGTCTTCGCGCCACCGTCATTCCTTCGGTGGCCGTACCACTTTCGATCATTGGCACTTTTGCCACCATGTACGCGCTGGGCTACAGCCTGAACAACCTGACACTGATGGCGCTCACCATCTCCACCGGGTTTGTGGTGGACGATGCGATTGTGATGGTTGAGAACATCAACCGCTTTCTCGAAGAAGGCATGGCGCCGCTGGATGCGGCGTTGAAAGGTGCTCAACAAATAGGCTTTACCATTGTGTCGCTCACAGTTTCGCTGGTGGCGGTGTTGATTCCGCTGCTGCTGATGGGCGACATTACGGGGCGCCTCTTTCGCGAGTTTGCCGTTACGCTCGCGGTCACCATCATCATTTCTGCGGTGGTCTCGCTGACTCTTACGCCGATGATGGCTGCGCGCCTGCTGCGCTACACGCCGCCTGCGGAACAGGGCCGCCTGCACCGCTGGTCCGACGAAGCTTTCCGTAGCGTAATAGATTTCTATGGGCGCACGCTGCGCTCGGTGCTTCGCCACCAGACGGCGGTGCTGTTGGTCGCGGTGGGCACGCTCGTTCTCACTGTCGCCCTCTATCTCGAAGTTCCCAAGGGCTTCTTCCCGGTGCAGGACACGGGCGTAATTCAAGCCGTCTCGCAAGCCTCCGAGAGCACATCCTTTGAGGGTATGGAGGAGCGGCAGAGAGCGCTGGCCCAGGTGATTCTCGCCGATCCGGCAGTCTCCAGCCTATCGTCGTTTATCGGCATCGATGGCGTGAACACCACGCTCAACAGCGGGCGGATGCAAATCAACCTGAAGCCGCTTGAAGTGCGCGGGGTCAGCGCATCGGCGGTCATCGATCGTCTAAGGCCGAAGCTGGATGCGATCTCCGACATCCGACTCTATCTTCAGCCGGTGCAGGATCTAACGGTCGAAAATCGTGTAAGCCGAACACAGTACCAGTACACGATCGAAGATCCCGACCAAGCCACCGTAGATGAGTGGACGACGAAGCTGGTGGCAAAGCTCAACACGTTGCCCGAACTGGCCGATGTGACCACCGACCAGCAGCCACACGGACTGGCGGCGGACCTGCATATCGATCGCGTTACCGCATCGCGGCTGGGTGTCACGCCATCGGCTATCGACAACACACTTTACGATGCCTTTGGCCAGCGGCAGGTCACGACGCTGTATACGCAAACCAACCAGTATCACGTGATTCTCGAAGCGGATCCTGAGTTTCAGAAGAACCCGAACCAATTAGGCCACATTTACTTGCCCACAAGTTCGTCGGGCACGGCCACTTCGCAATATGCGGTCTCGTCCACTTCAGGAGTGGGGTCCACCGCGGAATCTGCGCTGTCTTCTTCCAGCGTAGCCACCACGGGAACTAGCGCGAACTCGACTTCCGCACTGTCGAGCAGTTCGGAAACGGGAAACTCAACGTTAGGTTCGGCATCAATCGGCAGCAACGTGAGCGCCACGCAGACAACGGCTTCCAGTAGCACTGTGGGCTCCGTACCTTTGTCGCTGGTGGCGCAATTCAAGATGACCGGCGCACCCCTGACGATCAATCACCAGGGGCAGTTCCCGGTGGTCACTATCTCGTTCAACCTCGCGCCAGGAACATCACTGGGCGCGGCCATCAAGGCTATCGACAAAGCACGCGCGGACCTCGGCATGCCCGACAGCGTGCAAACGGCCTTCCAGGGAACGGCTGCTTCATTCAAAAATTCACTAGCGAATGAAGGACTACTGGTGCTGGCGGCGCTGCTTACTGTGTACATCGTGCTAGGTGTTCTTTATGAGAGCTACATTCATCCCATCACCATTCTTTCCACCTTGCCGTCGGCGGGTGTCGGCGCACTGCTTGCGTTGATGATCTTCCACCTGGACCTGGGAATTGTGGCGCTGATCGGCATCGTGTTGCTGATCGGCATCGTGAAGAAGAACGGGATTATGATGATCGATTTCGCACTCGAAGCCGAGCGCGGATCGCATCTCTCTGCTGAAGAGGCCATCTATCAGGCCTGCCTGCTGCGCTTTCGCCCCATTCTCATGACCACCATGGCCGCGCTGCTTAGCGCTCTGCCGCTCGCCTTTGGAGGAGGAATCGGCTCGGAATTGCGCAGGCCGCTGGGCATCGTGATGATCGGCGGATTGGTGGTGAGCCAGGTCCTTACGCTCTACACCACTCCGGTTATCTACATCTTCTTCGATCGTCTTGCGCAGCGCTTCCAGCACGCCACGAGCGCGAAGCTGATTGCGCCTTCTCTTGAAGTGCTGTCTCAAGAGGATCTCTCATGAACATCTCGGCTCCATTTATCCGGCGGCCTGTGGCCACGTCGCTGCTTACCGCCGGCGTAATCATCGCCGGCGCCATTGCCTTCACGGTTCTTCCGATCGCACCGTTGCCTTCGGTGGATTCTCCCACCATTTTCGTGCAGGCCAGTCTGCCCGGCGCGAGTCCTGAGACCATGGCTTCGTCAGTGGCCACGCCGCTGGAGCGCACACTGGGCCATATTGCCGGCGTGAAAGAGATGACGTCGAGCAGTTCGACCGGATCGAGCAGCGTCTCACTGCAATTCGATCTGAACAAGAACATCGATACCGCGGCCCGCGACGTGCAGGCAGCGATCAGCGCCGCGCGCAGCTATCTGCCCGCAAATCTTCCCGGCAATCCACAGTACCGCAAGATGAACGAGGCTGACGCGCCCGTTTGCGGCCTGTCGCTCTCCTCAGACACCTACGATACTGGAACGCTTTACGACCGGGCATCTACGGTGCTGGCGCAGAGGTTGGCGCAGATTCCGGGCGTGGGAGAGGTGAACATAGGCGGTGCCTCATTGCCTGCAATACGAGTGGAGGCAAACCCGCTGGCGCTTCAGAGTTATGGCCTGAGCATGAGCAAGCTGCAGACCTTCTTGCAGTCGCAGAGCGTAGACAAGCCCAAGGGGCATTTGACGATTGATGGGCAGACCGTCACCATTACGGCCAACGATCAGATATTGAAAGCCGCGGACTATCGACCACTTGTGGTCGGGTATCACAATGGCGCGCCGGTGCGGCTGCAGGATGTGGCGCAGGTGAACGACTCAGTGCAAAGCCTGCGCGCCGCGGGATTCCTCAATGGCAACCCCGCGGTAAACATGATTGTCTTCAAGCAGCCGGGAGCCAACGTCATTCAGACGGTGGATGCAGTGAAGGCCCAGTTGCCCGCAATTCGCGCCATGTTGCCGAAAGGCATGAAGCTTACGCTGGATCTGGATTCGACCACCACGATTCGTGCCTCCCTGCATGATGTTGAACGGACGCTGGGGATCTCAGTGGTCCTGGTGATTTTTGTCGTATTTTTGTTCCTGCGCAGCGGGAAGGCCATCCTGATTCCGGCGATCTCGGTTCCTGTCTCGTTAATAGGAACCTTCGCGGTGATGTACTTCCTGGACTACAGCCTGGACAATCTTTCGTTGATGGCCATTACGATCTCGACCGGGTTCGTGACCGACGACACGATCGTGGTGATGGAAAATATTACGCGTCTCATCGAAGGGGGCATGGACCCGATGCGGGCGGCATACCAGGGAGCCAAGGAGATTGGATTCACGATCGTCTCAATCTGCCTGTCGCTGATCGCAGTCTTCATTCCCATCCTGATGATGGGCGGCCTGGTGGGTCGTCTATTTCGCGAATTTGCGGTCACTCTCTCCGTGACTATTCTCATTTCAATGGTCGTAGCGTTGACGACGACACCGATGTTGTGCTCGCGATTGCTAACCGCCGGGAAGATGCAGTCGCAGAGCATGATTTCTTCAATGACCGACAAACTGATGCACTGGCTCATCGATCTCTATCGCAGTTCGCTGCGGGTTGTACTGCGGCACTCGTGGGTTGTACTCTTCGTTTTCGTCGCGACCATCGCGCTCAATGTCATCATCCTGATTCATCTGCCTAAGGGTTTCTTTCCTGCGCAAGATACGGGCGCGATCATGGGCGGCATTCAGGGGCCGCCAGATTCGTCTTTTGCGGCGACAGAAACGGCGGTAGAGCAGATTGGACACATCATCAAGTCCGATCCGGGCGTAGACAATGTGATCGCTTTCACTGGAGGAGGGGGACCGGGCGGTTCTAACGGAGGCTTCGTCTATATCTCACTCAAGCCGCTGAGCGAGCGCCATGCAAGCGCCGCGGAGATCGTCGACCGCTTGCGCCCGAAGCTGAGGCAAGTCACGTCGGCTCAGACCTTCATGATGGCTGCGCAGGATCTGCACATCGGCGGCAGGCAGAGTAACACCGCATATCAATACACATTGCAGGCCGACACCGTAGCTGATCTACGCACGTGGTCTCCACTACTGATGAAGGAATTGAAGGCGAATCCCGCTTTCCAGGACATCAACTCGGATATGCAGGCCGGCGGCCTGGAGGCGCGACTGACTTATGACCGCATGATCGCCGCGCGCCTGGGCCTGACACCGCAGGCGATCAACAATGAACTGGCAGGAAACTTCGGCCAGGCGTATGCGCTGACACTTTTCAAGTCGTTGAATCAGTATTACGTGGTGATGGAGGCCGATCCTAAATTTGCGCAGGGACCGGACTCGCTGCGGAACACTTATCTGCAGAACGGATCAGGTGCCGTGCCACTTGATGAGGTAGCTTCATACCGAATCAACACTGCGCCGCTTTCGGTGAATCACACCGGACTGTATCCAACCAGCACAGTGTCGTTCAACCTTGCGCCGGGTGTTTCGCTCAGCCAAGCCACCGCAAGAATGGACGCCATTCAGTCGAAGATGGGCATGCCAACCAGCATTCATGGCACATTTTCTGGCACCCTGTCAGCATATGGCGAGGCGTTGGCCAGCGAGCCGATCCTGGTTCTAACCGCCGTTCTTTCTGTCTACATTGTGCTGGGCATGCTGTACGAAAGCCTCATTCACCCTATCACTATTCTTTCCACGCTGCCGCCGGCCAGTCTGGGCGCGGTTCTGACACTCCTGCTCTGCGGGCAGGATTTGAACATCATCACCATCATCGGCATTGTGCTGCTGATTGGCCTGGTGCAGAAGAACGCCATCATGATGATCGATTTCGCGTTGCAGACTGAGCGTGAACATCATCTTTCGACCGAAGATGCCATCTTCGAAGCCTGCATGATGCGCTTTCGGCCCATCCTGTTGACATCGCTGGCAGCTATCTCCGGGGCACTGCCGCTGGCTTTGGGGCATGGCATCGGATCGGAGATGCGCAGGCCACTGGGCTTGACCATCATCGGCGGATTAGCCGTGAGCCAGGTTCTCACTCTCTACACCACACCAGTCGTTTACCTGTTCCTCGACCGGTTGCGCCTGGGCATAAGTCGTTTATTGGGCTGGGATGCCGTTGATGCAATGGAGGCAATATGAAATCAGTTTACAGAGTGCAATCGAGATTGCCTGGCGCAAGAATGGGCTTACGGACCGGAGGGCTGACCGTGGTTGCCATGGCCTTACTGACCATGGCCGGATGTACGCTCGGTACGCGCTACCAGAAGCCCCAGATGTTGGCGCCTTCAGCCTACAAGGAAGAGATCCCGAGCGAAGACTGGAAGCCCGCCAATCCTCAGGACGCGATGCTTCATGGCAAATGGTGGGAGGTATTCAAAGAGCCGGAGTTGAATCAGCTTGAAGAGCAGTTGAATATCGACAACCAGAACATTGCGATCTACATGCAGAACTTTGTAGCAGCGCGTGCGCAGGTGGCGCAGGCGCGGGCAAGCTACTGGCCGACGGTTACTGTGGGAATCTCAGGCTCACGCAGCCGTACACCGCCGCTGCAATCTACAACCGTGGCGCACTCAATCGCCACTACCGCGAACATCTTTCAATTGCCGGCGAGCGTCTCATGGGAACCTGACCTGTTTGGACGCATTCGCAACACGGTCAAGGAATACTCCGCGGCTGCGCAGGTGAGCGCGGCGGATCTTGAGAATGAGCGCCTGCTGGAGCAGGCTTCGCTGGCTGAGTATTACTTCCAGTTGCGAGGGCAGGATGCGCTGCTCGATCTCTATCGCAAGACTGTGGCGAACTATCAGCAGACCCTTGATCTGACCCACGCGCGCCAGGAGACGGGGCTGGTCTCAGACGAGGATGTTGCCGGGGCAGAGACGAACCTGAAGGCTGCTCAAGCCTCCGCCACCGCCCTTGAGAACACACGCGCTCAATATGAACATGCGATTGCACTGCTGATTGGAAAGCCCGCCGGCAAATTTTCGATGCCCGAACGGCCAATGACTGTCGAGGCTCCGGCGATTCCTGTGGGTTTGCCCTCGCAGTTGCTTGAGCGCCGGCCGGATATCGCCGCATCGGAGCGAACGGTGGCGCAGGCCAATGCGATCCTCGGCATCGGACGGTCGGCCTATTTTCCTTCGTTGTCCATCTCCGTGGGCGGCGGCACCGAGAGTCCCACATGGTCGAATCTTTACAACTGGACCGATAACTACTGGTCAGTAGGCCCATCCTTCAGCGAGACCATCTTTGACGGCGGCCAGCGCAAGGCCCAATTTGCCCAATATAAGGCGCAATACGATGGGGATGTCGCGACCTACCGGGAGACGGTGCTGAACGCACTGAAAGAGGTGGAGGACTACCTCGCGTCGGTTCGATTGCTAGGCACTGAAATCCGACAGCAAGACGACGCCATCGCTTCTGCGCAGCGGTACTACGATCTGGCGAGCACACGCTATGAAACGGGCCTGGACACTTATCTGAACGTGTTGACGGCGCAGAACACGTTGCTCTCTGATCGGCAGACCGCCATCACGCTGCGCGTGAATCGGATCACTGCAAGCGTGGAGCTGATACAGGCGCTGGGCGGCGGATGGGATGCCTCGCAATTACCTAGCGGCACCCAGCTAAAGCAAGGCTACAAAAGCGGCGAAAAAACCAGTTCGAACGGTACCCGTTGAGGATTCTGGTTGCTTGATCTCCTTTCGGCGCAAGAAGGAAACGAGCCGAAATGCAACATGCCGGTTCGCGTGAGGGTGCATGAAGTCAAAAGTCTTGCGCAACTTTCTGAAGTGTCTGATCGTCCTCTTTACTGCGATTCCACACTGCGCCATGTTGCTTGCCTCCCAGGTTCAGGATTCTCATAGAGCGCCCTGGGATAGTCCCGTTGCCTCATCAAAGGTCATACGTCTTGGCAGCGCGACGATTCAGGTTGACTTTGGCCCCGGCGACCTTGACCTGAGCCGAGAGGATGTATTGCGCTGGATTGAAACTGCAGGGAGAGCAATTGCCATGTACGTGGGCAAGTTTCCGGTGGCCAACGCACGAATCCTCGTCGTACCGGTTGAAGGCGATCGAGGCGTCCTGACTGGGACGACATGGGGAGACGTAGGTGGTGTGGCGGCGTTCACTAGAATGCGGCTTGGGCAGCACACTACGGCGGACGATCTGCTGAATGATTGGACAATGACCCACGAACTAACTCATATGGCATTCCCCTCGCTGTCAGAGGAGCATCACGGGCTTGAGGAGGAACTTGCGACTTACATAGAGCCCGTTGCCCGCGTACAGATCGGTACGCTTACTCCCAGTCAGATTTGGAGAGATATGTACCGCGATATGCGCAAGGGCGAACCAAGGCCTACTGATACAGGGCTCGACCATACTCACTCCTGGGCAAGCACCTATTGGGGCGGAGCCCTGTTTTGCCTCGCGGCAGACATAAAGATTCGTCAAGAGACTGGAAATCGCAAGGGATTGCAGGATGCGATGCGCGGGATTGTTGCGGCCGGCGGAACAATCGACCATGAATGGCCGATCCGCAAGGTGTTAGCCATAGGAGATCAAGTCACAGGCACCACGGTCCTGACCACTCTATATAAGGACATGGGAGAAAAATTCGAATACGTGGCCCTCGACGACCTTTGGAAGCAGCTTGGTGTGGGTGTGGAGAATGGAAATCTCGTTCTCGATGGCTCTGCGCCGCTGGCTCGCATACGAGAACGGATCACGTCGCCGGATTTGCACATCGACAGCAAGTAAGAAGAGACTGGCCAATGACATTTAGAACCATGCGAGATCGATTTGAAAGAGGCAGATAACTATGATGACGCAATCCAATCGGCTTAACCGCGCCACCAGCGCGTTTCTGCTGACCGCAGCGTTTGGAACAGCTTCGCTTGCGGTGGCCCAGTTCCCAGGGAGGGGGCAGGCCGAATCCAAGCATTATGCATGGTCGGACGCCAGCCTTTTGCCTGACGCGCGGGCCGACTTGGTGATCAAGGAACTCACGCCCGAAGAGAAGATCTCGCTGCTCCATGGGCAGGGATTCGGCGGCAACGGCGGCCCGACGGAATCCAATGGCGGAGCTGGCTGGTCGAACGCCATTCCGCGGTTGGGCATTTCCGCCATCCAGATGGCGGATTCGGCGTACGGCGTAACGCGTGGGGCAGCCTCGGGGCGCTATTCCACTGCGCTGCCCAACAACCTGGCAGCAGCATCGGCCTGGGATCCGCAAGCCGCGTTTGAATACGGCGCCCTGATCGGTCGTGAGCTGCGGGCCGAGGGCTACAGCATGTCGCTGGGCGGGGGCGTCAACCTGCCGCGTGAGCCGCGCAACGGCCGCACCTTCGAGTACCAGGGCGAAGATCCGTTACTAGCGGGCACGCTGGTCGGCAACTTCGTCAAAGGAGTGCAGTCCGAACACATCATCGGCGACCTCAAGCACTATGCCATCAACGACCAGGAAAGCGGCCGGAACGCCGTGAACGCCAATATCGACAAGCGTTCCATGCGCGAGACCGATTTGCGCGCCTTTGAAATTGCGCTCGGGATTTCAGATGCCGGCGCTTTCATGTGTTCTTACAACCGCGTAAATGGAGATTTTGCCTGCGAAAATAGCTACCTGCTCACCGATGTGCTGAAGAAGGATTTTCATTTCCAAGGCTTCGTGCTCTCCGACTGGGGCGGCACGCACTCCACGGCCAAAGCCTCGCGCGCCGGACTGGACCAGGAGCAACCGGGCAAGACATTCTTTGGCGACGCGCTGCTGAAGGCGGTCGAGAGCGGGGAAGTCTCCCAGGACGAGCTCAACGATCATGTCCATCGCATCCTGCGTACAATCTTTGCCACCGGCCTCTTCGATCATCCAGTGGTGAAGCAGGTGCCGGACGTGGAGCGCGGGTACGCGCTGGCACAGAGTCTCGCCGAGAAGAGCATTGTTCTTCTCAAGAACAGTCACAACGCGCTTCCCCTGGAGTCTGCAAGGCTGCATTCCGTGGTATTGATCGGCGGCCATGCCGATGTGGGCGTGATTACAGGCGGCGGCTCGGCGCAGGTTGACGCTCCGGGAGGCTCTGTTGTGCCTCTGCCACCATCGGTGCCGGGAGCGAATCCCATGGCGAACTTTATGAGGCGTCAAGTCTGGTTGCCCAGCTCGCCGCTGCGGGCGCTGACGGCCAAGCTCACCTCGAGCAAAATTTCCTATGTCTCCGGCGATGACCTTGCCGCTGCCGCCTCCGCCGCCAAGGGAGCGGATGTGGCGATCGTCTTTGGGTATCAGCCGGAGTCGGAAGGCCTCGACCTTAAAACACTGGATCTCGGCGAAGATCAAGACAAGCTCATCGAGACGGTCGCTGCCGCAAATCCCAGAACGATCGTGGTGCTTGAGACTGGAAGCCCCGCAACTATGCCTTGGATCGATCACGTTGCCGCAGTGGTCGAGGCCTGGTATCCAGGCATCCGCGGCGCTGAAGCGTTGGCGAATATCCTGACCGGAGATGTGAATCCAACCGGCAAGCTGGCGATTACTTTCCCAAGGAGCGATGCCGACCTGCCCCATCCAACCCTTGTGATGCCGCCACCGGCATCTCAACCCAGCCGTCCGGCGCCGGGCCAAGACATTTCCGCTTTTATGGCATCGATGGCCAAGGGCCTGCCACCGTTTCAGGTCTATTACGACGAAAAGTTGAAGGTAGGCTACAAGTGGTATGACGCGGAGAAGAAGCCCGTGTTGTTCCCGTTCGGCTTTGGCCTTTCCTATACCACTTATGCTTATTCCGGACTGACCTTGGGGGGCGGGGAAACCGTGAACGTGTCCTTCACGGTACGCAATACCGGCAAGCGCGCCGGCACCGAGATTGCCCAGGTTTATGCTTCGCTTCCCGATGCAGCAGGTGAACCGCCTAAGCGGCTGATTGGCTGGGCCCGCGTCGAGCTTGCGCCTGGCGAATCGAAGCAAGTTTCGATTCCAGTGAGCCACGACCGTCTGACTGTCTTCGATGAAGACTCCGATGGTTGGAAGCTGGTTCCTGGCAACTACACCGTGATGGCCGGGGGCTCTTCACAAGATCTGCCGCTTCACCAGCAGATCACGCTGCCGTGATCCGGCGGGTCGTATTTCTGCGTCTGCCGCACGCATTCGGGTGCGAGGTACAACTGCGGAAACTCGCGTGCAGCGCATACGAGGAAAGCAGATACACAACACAGTTGAGGAATGACACGGCTGTTAATTGGAACATTCAAGCGAGGCTGAATTAGTCGACCTGAGATCGCGGAAGGGTTTGGAAAGATGGACCGAAGGGGATTCTTAACATCCGTAGGCGTTGGATTCGCTGGCTCGCTCTTATCGCGTACTGTCGCAGGGGCGTTCGGGCAAGGCAGCACTGAATCGAGTGCGACATCGGTCAACATCGACCTCAGCAAGAACGTGGGAAATTTGCCGCACTACTGGGAGAACTGTGCGGGCTCTGACCGCACCGTTGTCGGCCTGCGCGATCAGTGGCGCCAGGACCTGGTGCGCGCACGACGCGATATGGGTATGAAGTCAGTGCGCTGCCATGGCCTTTTTGATGACGAGATGGGTATCGCCGCAGGTGGGGCTGGTTCATTCAATTTTCTCTATGTGGATCAGATCTACGACTACATGCTCGATCAGGGTGTGCGCCCATTCGTCGAACTGAGTTTCATGCCGGAGGCTTTTGCCAGCAGCAACAATCGGATCTTCGCCTATAAGGGCAATACGTCGCCGCCGAAGCGCTGGCAGGATTGGTACGACATGATCTACGCGTTCACGGATCATTGCGTGAAGCGTTACGGCATCAGAGAAGTAGGTGACTGGAATTTCGAAGTCTGGAACGAACCGAATATACCGTTTTGGGCAGGTACGCAAGAGCAGTACTTCGAGCTGTACCGGCAATCGGCGCTCGCCGTGAAAGCCGTCGACAAGCGCCTTCAGATTGGCGGACCGTCAACGGCGCAATTGGATTGGATTCCCGATCTGATCCGGTATTGCGATGTCAAAGGGATTCCGCTCGACTTCGTCAGCACTCATGTCTATCCCAACGATCCGCAGAAGTATATCTTTGGTCGCGAAAACGCCTACTCTTTCGAGCAAGTTATTCCGCGGGGCGTAGACCAGGTCAAGCACCAGGTAGAGTCGTCCGCCATGCCACACCTTCCCCTGCTGATCACTGAGTGGAGTTCGCAGAACCCAGCGTTTATTGCCGACACCATTAAGAATTGCATAGGACTCGCGGAGACAATGTCCTATTGGACGTTCAGCAACGTGTTTGAAGAGGGCGGAGTTCCCAGTGGCATCTTCAATGAGACCTTCGGGATGCTGGACCAGTGGGGCATCGCGAGACCTTCTTTGCACGCATTTGCATTCCTGCATAAACTCGGAGAAAGACAGTTGCTTTCGAGTCACGGCCCTGTCCTGGCAACTGAGCGCGCAGACGGCTCGTCTGCAATTCTAGCCTGGAACCTGATACCAGCCGCGGAGGCTGGCGCGGTTGCGAACGGCAACCCGATGGCCGCGGGCGCCGGCACAGACCACGCAGCAGGCGCCTCGCGTGCGCTCCATCTGAAACTCAACGGTCTGCGCGGACGCAATCAGGTTCTCATAAGTGAGGTGAACGCGGAAACCGGATCGGCACTGCCCGCCTGGAAAGCCATGGGCAGCCCCAAATATCCCAGCCAGGATCAAATCAAGCAACTAAAGGATGCTGCAGAATTAGGCAAGCCAACCGCTCACACGCTTCCTCCTGGCGCCCCCCCTGTTCTCAGCATCGAACTACCTCCAAATGGCATCGCGTTGCTTGAATTGGAACGCTAGAATGCCGGCTACCATACCAACTCTTGCCAAAGGAGAGAGCAGACCATGTTGAAATGCCTGACAGCAACAACATTAGCCACGGCGATGACCCTCTCAGCCGCCGCACAACAGGCCAACCTCAGTGGGACTTGGAAACTGAACATGGCCGCGAGCTTCCTGGCAGGAGACCATCCTTCGCCGGACTATGAATTCACAAAAGTGCTGGTGCAGGGAGACCGCACCATTCATCAGACCGACATCGCCACACACGTCGCGATGATGAACATACCCCTGCCAGACACGAAAGTGGAAACGGAGTTGACGCCGGACGGCCAGGAACACGATGCGGAGACGCCACCTCCCTTTCCCGGCATGCCACCGGCCCACTTGAAAGTTTCAGCCGAGTGGCAGGGCAACAATCTGCTGGTGACTGAACGCAGCGCGGGCGCTGGCCGCCTGTCATTCACACAGAGACGCTATTTCCTTTCTAATGACGGCAGTCACTTGATCGAGCTGGTTGAAGCTCACAATGCGTTCGGCGACACTGAGCAGCGCCTGGTGTTCGATAAGCAGTCAAGATTCGAACGCGATTGATCCGATGTTTCATGGGAAGAGCGAGCATCCTGGTTCAACAGAAAACAACGAAGGTTTGGTAACACCACACACGAGCGTTTTGGAGATGAGACACAAATGAAGAAGACTGCGGCGGCAAGTTGGATGGTTCGGGCAGCGGGCGGCATGCTGGTTCTCGCCCTTGGTGCGGGTCTGGCGTACGCACAGAGTACCGGAGATTCACTGAAGAGCGGCTTTGAAAACGCTCCTAACGGAGCACGTCCGCGGGTGTGGTGGCATTGGATGAACGGCAACATCACCAAGGAGGGGATCCAGTTGGATCTTGAGTGGATGCACCGGGTAGGTCTGGGCGGATTCCAGACCTTTGATGCGGCGCTCATGACTCCCCAGGTGGTGGACCATCGTCTGGTCTACATGACTCCGGAGTGGAAGGAAACATTCCTCTATGCAACTAAACTTGCGGACCAACTCGGGCTGGAGGAAGCGATTGCAGGCTCTCCCGGATGGAGCGAGACAGGTGGGCCGTGGGTTCCGCCTGCACAGGCGATGAAAAAGTTGGTTTGGAGCGAGACTGAGGTGCATGGAGGAGCGCCGTTCCAGGGTACTTTGGCGAAGCCGCCTACGACTACGGGTCCGTTTCAAAGTGCACCGCCGGCCGCCAATTTCATGGATCCGGGCGCGAAACCTGCGCCCGATTACTACACTGACAGCGAGGTCATTGCTTATCGCGCACCGGCGGGGGATGTGCCGGTGATGTCTCTTAATCCCAAGATTACGAGCAGCGGAGGGCAGGTTGACCCAAAGGTGCTGACGGATGGCGATCTGGTCAAATACACGCTGCTTCCTATTGCGGCGGTTGGCGAACAATCCTGGATTCAGTACGAGTTCAGCCAGCCACAAACTGTGCAGGCGATCACGATTGCAATGGGCGGGTCGCGAGGATTCTTCGATCGGGGTGCACCGATCCCAACTCCGATATTGGAGTCCAGTGATGACGGAACACAGTTTCATCTGGTCGCGGAACTGACTTCACTCAGGCATGGATTCGCCCCAGGCGGAGATGTGCCCGAGCGCACCATCGCATTTGCCCCGGTCACTGCGAAGTTCTTCCGCGTTTCCTGGACCACAGCAAAGCCACCTGCAACGTCCGCGATGCCTGGCGGGGATTTTCCGGGAGCTGCAAACCCGCCGAAGCCGGACACAGATTACAAAATAGCGGAACTGGCTCTGCATCCGGGTGCGCGCGTCAGCCGGTTTGAAGAGAAAGCGGGCTTTGCCACGGCACCAGATCTGTCGGCCTCTGCCACTCCTGAGGGAGCGTCAGGAAGCGCCATCTCTAAAAATGACGTTGTGGACCTCACCTCCAAAATGCGACTGGATGGGACGCTGGACTGGACACCGCCCGCGGGAGAGTGGGTGGTGCTGCGGTTCGGATACTCGCTGACGGGCGCGAAAAACTCGCCGGCCAGTGCAGAGGCAACCGGACTAGAAGTAGACAAGCTCAACCACAACTACGTGAAGAACTACATGGATCACTACCTGGACATGTACAAGGACGCTGTGGGGGCGGACTTTATGGGCCACCGTGGCATCCGATACGTAATTACCGATAGCTGGGAAGCGGCCAACCAGAACTGGACTGACGACATGGTCCATCAGTTCACGGTGCGACGCGGCTACGATCCGCGACCCTGGATGCCGGTTTTGGCCGGACGAGTGGTAGAGAGCGCGGAGGCAAGCGACCGATTTCTGTGGGACTTCCGCAAGACGATCGCCGACTTAATTGCTGATGAGCATTATGGCCAGCTTGAGGCATCGCTGAAAGAACGGGGCATGGGCCACTATGGCGAGTCCCATGAAGATCATCGCGCGTTCGTCGCCGATGGCATGGAGGTAAAGAAGCTTGACGATGTTCCCATGGGAGCGATGTGGACGCAGATTCCCGGAGTAAATAATGAGATGTACGACTACAACGCCGATGATCGCGAATCGGCCTCCGTGGCGCATATCTATGGCCAGAACATCGCTGCCGCAGAATCCATGACAGCCTCAAGGGCACCGTGGGCATGGTCTCCGGCGACGCTCAAGCCCACTGCCGACATGGAACTGGCCCAAGGCATCAATCGCTTCGTCATTCACTGCTCGGTCCACCAGCCGCTCGTGGGCAAAGCGCCGGCGCTGGGCCTTGGACCTTTTGGTCAGTGGTTCACACGCAACGAGACTTGGGCGGAGCAGGCAGGCGCTTGGGTCAATTACCTGGCACGCAGTTCATACATGCTGCAACAGGGTCATTTTGGTGCAGATTTTATCTACTTCTATGGTGAAGACGATAACATCACGTCGATCTTTGCAGATAAGAGCCCCGATGTACCGGCTGGCTATGGCTTTGACTACATCAATGCCGACGGTCTGATTCACGCGCTGTCGGTGAAGAACGGCAAGGTTGTAACGGAGAGCGGAATGAGCTATCGCGTGCTGGGTCTTGATCCGGCCAGCGTGCACATGTCACTGCCCGTGCTGCGCGCCCTGCATAAGCTGGTCGAGGATGGCGCGACAGTTGCCGGTCCAAAGCCGTCGAACGATCCAAGCCTCGCGGATGATGCGGCCGAATTCCAGAAGCTGTCAACACAACTCTTCGGCGACGGTTCCGGCGATCACACAGTAGGCAAGGGCAAAGTCTTCGCAGGGCAGACTGTTGCGGAGGCGATGACCAAGATCAAGCTATCGCCGGATTTCGACTACACCAAACCCGAGGCCGACACCGACCTGATCTTCGTTCATCGCGAGATGCCCAATGCCGATATATATTTCGTCGACAACCGAAGCGACCGCAGCGAAAGCCTCAACGCGACGTTTCGCTTGACCGGCAAGCAGCCCGAATTGTGGCATGCTGAAACCGGTTTGAGCGAGCCAGTCAGCTACACGATGGCCGATGGCAACACCACTGTGCCTTTGAAGCTCGAACCCTGGGGCGCGGTCTTCGTCGTATTCCGTAAGCCCACCAAAACGATGTCGGCCATCGTTCCTGCGGCTACAGACACCACCCTGACCACGGTCGAGGGACCTTGGCCCGTTAGCTTCCAGGCTGGCCGAGGCGCACCTGCTACCGCGACCCTCGACAATCTCACGTCGTGGAGCGAGAACTCCGATCTGGGGATTCGATATTTCAGCGGCATCGGCACTTACACAAAGACAATCGATGCCCAGGCGAGCTGGTTCACTCAAGGTGCAAAGCTCTGGATCGATCTGGGCGACGTGAAAAACCTGGCCGAAGTTGCAGTCAACGGAAAGCCGGTGGGCATTGTCTGGCACGCGCCCTACCGTGTGGACGTCACGAGTGTTTTGAAGCCGGGCGCAAACGAGATTTCAATCAAAGTGGCTAACGCCTGGGTCAATCGCCTTATAGGCGACCAGCAACCCAACGCGGAGAAGATCACATTCACGGTTATTCATCCCTATAAAGCGGATTCGCCATTGTTGACCTCCGGTTTGCTCGGTCCCGTGGTCGTGATCAAGACAACGAACAAGTAGACCACTGGACATTCGAAACAGATCGGTGGCGAACTTCGCAAGGAAAGGAAAGTCATCCGATGGCGAGGGCTTTGACAATTGACCGTCGAACTTTTTTGGAGGGTGCGGCTGCAGTGTCCGCGGGCATCTGGATCGGGCTTGGTTCTTCACAACAAGCTGGTGCCGCCACAACGGAGGAGTTGGCGGATGGCTTTGTGCATCCGCCAGCGTCTACCCGCCCGTGGGTTTACTGGTTTTGGATCAACGGCAATCTCACCAGGGAAGGCATTACCGCGGATCTGGAAGCGATGGAACGGGTGGGGATCGGCGGAGTCTTGATCATGGAAGTAGACGGTTCGCCGCAGGGCAAAGTGGCGTTCGGCACTGAGCCGTGGAAAGAGATGTTTCGATTCGCCTGCCAGGAGGCGAACCGTCTCGGACTCGAAATCAATATGAATAACGATGCGGGTTGGGCTGGTAGCGGAGGGCCCTGGAATACGCCCGAATTGTCGATGCAACGAGTGTTGTGGTCAGAGGTTGCGGTTGCGGGCGGAAGCAAGTTCGACGGTGAGTTGCCCCAGCCCAAACCGCAGGAGAGTCGCCGCCGCGGCACGGGTGAGCCGCCGGAAGAGCCCGCATTGGGTGCTGACTATTATCGCGATATCGCGGTGCTTGCGTTTCCGACACCAGAGGACCCGTCCTATCGGCTCAAAAATATTAAATTCAAAGCCGATTTCGAGGCCTTGTCGACGCCGCCCGGGATGGGAATGGGAATTCCGCTGCTGCCAATCCGCTTTAATCCCGCTCCCGTGAATTCCACTGTCGATCAGGCTCGGATTCTCGATATCACGGAGCATTACCGGAACGGTCACTTGAACTGGGAAGCGCCGGCCGGAAGCTGGACGGTGATTCGGTTCGGCCACGGCTCAACAGGCGCGTCCAACCACCCTTGTCCGCCGGCGGGACAGGGTCTGGAGTGCGACAAACTGAGCAAGGCAGCGGTCGATCAGCATTTCCAGCACTTCATCGGGGAGCTGCTGAAGCTGGTTGGCCCGCTTGGCGGCAAGACGTTGGTCTCCACGCACGTCGACAGTTGGGAAGTGGGCTCGCAGAACTGGTCACCCCTGTTTCGAGAGGAGTTCAAGAAAAGACGCGGTTACGACGTTCTGCCCTTTCTGCCAGTGATGACCGGGAGAGTGGTCGGCGATGCGGAAGTCTCGGAACGCTTCCTGTGGGACTTGCGCAAGACTGTTTCCGACCTGATCGCGGAGAACTATTTTGGGCGCCTTCGCGAATTGGCAAATGCAGCCGGCCTGCGCTTTTCCGCGGAGACCTATGATGGTGACCCGATGGACGAGATGACGTCTGCCGGGTATCTCGACGAGCCACAAACGGAGTTCTGGTATCGGCGCGAGAACCAGCCCCTCAATGAGGCGGGTGACTTCGGGAGGGTGAATCGCTCGTACGCATGGGCTGCGGTGATGGCCTCAGCCGCGCATATCAATGGTAAGAGAATATTGGCGAGCGAAGCATTTACGGCGATGCCGGGGGAGAATTGGCTTGGCCACCCAGCCACTCTGAAGCCGCTCGGCGATTGGGCGTTCTGCAGCGGAATCAACCGCTTCATCTTTCACCGCTACGCCATGCAGCCGTTTCTAAACCGCAAGCCTGGCATGACGATGGCCTTCTGGGGCCAGCACTACGAGCGGACGCAGACGTGGTGGGAAGAGTCCAAGGCGTGGCACGAATACATCATGCGCTGCCAATACCTTTTGCGTCAGGGACTTTTTGTCGCCGATCTTCTCTATCTGCAGACTGAAGCGGCACCGAATCGTTTCATGCCGCCCGGCGTGGATATGAAGAACCCAGTCCCGCCCGATCCTCCGGGATACAACTTTGACGGCTGCACCGCTGACACGGTGTACAAGCGCATCTCGATCAAAGACGGCCGGATCGTACTTCCCGACGGCATGAGCTACCGCCTGCTGGTGTTGCCGAAGGAAGGCGAACAGGTGCAGGCAGGGTTGATGACACCGGAGCTCCTGAAACGGATCGAGCAGTTGGTGAACGAAGGAATGACAGTGGTTGGGCCGCGGCCGGTGAAATCGCCGAGCCTGACCAACTACCCCGCATGCGATAAGGAGCTGTCTGCGATTGCCGACAGGCTTTGGGGCAGTGCAGCGGCACCGGCGGGCGACCGTAAAGTTGGGCAGGGACGTGTCGTCTGGGGCCGGACGCCACAGGAAGTTCTAGCTGCAAGCAACGTCCCCGTGGATTTCACAAGCGGAGGCACTGCGCCCTATCGATATATCCACCGAAGGGCCGAAGATGGAACCGACATCTACTTTGTTGCAAACAAGAACAACCAGGCCATGGAGGCGCTGTGCTCGTTCAGGGTCAGCGGACGGCGTCCGGAACTCTGGTGGCCTGAGAGCGGTCGCATCGAGAGACCTGCTGTCTATGAGGACGGCGATGCAGTCACCCGTGTCCCGGTCGCGCTCAACCAGTTCGGCTCTGTGTTCGTCATTTTCCCCGCTCATGGCAAGCCGGAAGTGGACCGTGTTACCGCAATCACGCGCAACGGCAACGCGCTCGCGTCCGGCTCCGCAAACACTATCCAGGTCAGCCGGGGGCAGGGCAGTTCGTTCGAGAGCCTGGTCTGGCAGCCGGGGCAGTACAGCTTGCGGCTAGCCAATGGCACAGAGCGCGCCGTGAATGTTGCCCACTTGCCCGATCCGCTCAAGATTAGCGGCTCGTGGAGCGTGGAGTTTACTCCTGATTGGGGTGCGCCGGCGAGAGTGAAACTGCCGGAATTGATTTCTTGGAGCGAGCATTCCGACCCTGGCATTCGGTATTTCTCAGGAAAAGCGACATACATAAAAGAGATCGAGATCCCGGCGTCGCTCGTGGGCAGAGATCGAGCCCTCTTCCTTGATCTTGGAGAGGTGGGAGTCATTGCCAAGGTGAAGCTGAACGGAAAGGATCTTGGCATTCTGTGGAGAGCTCCGTTCCAAATCGATGTCAGCGGCGTGGCTCGCGCGGGCGCCAATTCGCTGGAAGTGATGGTGGTGAACCTGTGGCCGAACCGGATCATCGGAGACGAAAATCTTCCCGACGACTGCGAGTGGGATGCTCCCTTGAGAACGGGACCGCCGCCGGCGCAAGGCACAGCGCAAGATCAGCCGCGGCGACCTTTACTCCAGACGCTCAAGGCATTTCCTCAGTGGTTGCTTGACGGCAAGCCGAGCCCGACCGGGCGATTTACGTTCAGTATCATCAAGGTCTGGAGCAAAGATGCGCCGCTGCTTCGATCCGGGCTGATGGGCCCTGTTACGCTGGTTCCGGCGGCGCGAGTTACCTAGCAACTCATTGCGCTGAGACTCCACAATCTCCAGTACGCTCCTTGTGCACCAGGACACAAGGGCTTTCATCCTGATCGCACCACTCTGTACTCTGCCTTGCATTCAACACAAAGGGCCCGTACTCGACAGACGAGTACGGGCCCTTTGTGCTGCTGCTGATAGACCAAACTGACGATGCCTTGAAGGGGTTCCGAGTTACTGCATTCTTCGCCGGTTCAGCAGACAGAGACCGCGAAGATAATGCCCCGGAATCCCCTTCGAGGATTTACCAATTCACCGCATTCCTTACTTTGCGGAGACTGAATAAACATGCACAGGTCCAAGCAATCCAGAAGGAAGCAGGGGTGACTTGGCCCTGTACGGTTTCACGTCGGCGAAAGTGATCTTGGTGGTGACGCCGGGCTGCTCATCGCCAATCAGCCGGTTAACCCACGCGTTGATCACCTTAATTGTTACTTCATTGGCTCCAGGCTTGAGAGCGGAGGTAGCGTCGACACGATAAGGCGTGTGCCAGACTACTCCTAGTGATTTGCCGTTGACTGTGACTTCAGCAAGGTTCTTGACGTCGCCCAAGTCGATCCATACCTTTGCGCCGTCCTTGAACCAGGCAGCCTTGGCATTGATCGTCTTAGTGTAAGTGCCCGCGCCGGAGAAGTACTTCACTCCCGGGTCGGAGCTTTCAGTCCAGGATGAGAGCTGTTTCAGGGTGATGGAAGGCGGAGCCCCGCGATCCGGCTGGAAGGTTACCTTCCACGGACCGGCAAGTGTGGCAACCGCGGTTTCGCTCTTGGCAGGCAGCGTAACCGAGGTCTCGGTGGCCGGTTTGCGGAAGACTACAAACACGGTGCCCCAAGGTTCCAGTTTCAATGGGACTGTGGTGCGGCCGTCGGCGATCTTGTAGGACGCGGGTTCCATTACGCCGGTTTCAGCGTGCCACAACTCGGGCGTCTTGCCGGTTACGCGGAACGTTGCATCCACAGATTCGTTGCGGTCTTTGCGGTTGTCGACGAAATAGATATCGCCGTCGTCGAGCTTGCGATGAACGAACAGCAGGCGGGCGTCGGCTTCCGGCTTGGAGTAGTCGAAGTCGGGCGTTACCTGGATAGCGGCGAAGACATCGCCGAGTTTTTGGCCGGCGTATACGGTGCCTTTGCCTACCTGGTGCACTCCCGTACCGTCGCCGAACAGTTGGTCATTCAACATCTGGAATTCGACCTGATCGTCGGACAGGCTGGGATCATCGGTTGGCTTTGGTCCGGCAACCACCGCACCATCGACAACCAGCTTGTGAATGGCGCGCAAAACCGGCAACGACATGTGCTGGCTGTAAGGATCAAGTCCCAGGACACGATATTTCATGCCGCTGGGGGTGGTAATCCGGCCGTCGGAGACACTCAATTCGTGGATCAGGGCGTCAGCGTTGACATAGTCAAAGCCGTAGCCCGCGGGCACATCGGGTGCCTTCCTGTCGAAGATTGCGGTCAGGTTTGAATCTTCGCCGTAGAGGTAAATCAGGTCCGCACCGAAATGTCCCTGTTGGAGCAGGAAGCTGGTGCGCGCCAGATAGTTGATCCAGGTATCGGCCTGTTCGGCCCAGGTTTCGTTGCGGTTGAACCACTGGCCGAACGGCCCAAGTGTCATTCCGGGCGCCTTGTTCACCAGCGGCTGGTGGGCCGACTCGTGAATGACAAAGCGATTGATGCCGTTCAGGAATTCCTGGTCGGCGGTGGGCTTCAGGGTTGAAGGTGACCATGCCCAGGGCGCGGCGGCAGCGGTCATGGATTCAGCGGCGGCAAGATTCTGCCCGTAAATGTGAGCCACGGACGCCGACTCGCGATCATCCGCGTTGTAACCGAATGTCTCTTCGTTGACCCCGGGTACCTGGGTCCACATGGCGCTCATGGGCACTTCGTTGAACTTCTTCACTTCCATGCCATCGGCCACAAAGGCGCGGCCAGACTCGTGCGACTCACCATAATGGCCGATGTCGCGCTGGTGCAGCACGGCTTCCAACTCGCCATAGTGTTCGTTGGCGATGAGGTCACCAATGGTCTTGCGGAAGTCCCACAGGAACTTGTCGCTGGCTGCGGCGCTCTCTACCACCTGTCCGGCCAGAACCGGCATCCACGGCGTTGGGTCGTAGCCGCGCAACTTCTTAAATTGCGCGATCATATTGTCGGTCCAGTTTTGCGAACCGGCTTCCCAGCTATCGTTGATGACGTAACGGATTCCCTTCTTGCCCATCCAGTCCGCACCCACTGTCTCTTTGTAGCTGTCCAGATAGGTGTTGAAGTATTTCCGCACAAACCTGCCGTCCAGCTTGTCCACTTCAAGACCAGTGGCTTCTGCGGTGGCGGGGTGGTTGGTAATGCCCAGCAGGGAATAGCCAAAGCGAAGCACGACCCAGTGGCCGGGAGGCGGCGTCCAGTCCAGGGTTCCATCGGGACGCATCTTCGAGGTCAGGTCGATCACATCGGACTTGGCGACTGCGTCAGCCGGGTCCACAGGCGGGGTTGCAAAACCGTAGAGATCCGGCTCTGCGGTGAAAGCTGCCTTCTCTTCAAACCGGTTGACGCGCGCTCCGGGGTGAAGCACCACCTCAACGGGTTCATAGTCGGTGGGCGGCGGGCCAACCTTAATTCCGAAGTCTTCCGGGGTAAGTCCGACAGCCCAGGCGGGAATCGGAGGTGGCGGGGTGCGCTTGAATGAGACGCGGAAGAACTTCGCCGTCACCGCCGGAAAAGAAATGGTATGTTCGGGGGCACTGCCGCCGGAAAGCTTGGCGATGACCCGGAAGTTCTGTCCATCGTCGCTGGCCTCAAGAGTCTGTTCAGGAGGGCCCATCTTGGCCATCAGAGCCGCAATCATATCCGGTTCCTTGATGACGAAGGTGATGGCGCGAATGGCCTGCGGCGCAGGAAATTCGTATTGAATCCAGGAAGTTGCACCCTCTGCCGGGATGGGCAGTTTAGTGCCCTTTTCCAGGTCGCCATCGGAAAGCATGGCGAAGTCCGGGGAGCCGCCGCTGGCTGTGATCTTGGCGTGCAGTTCTTCAACAGACTCGTCGGTTGCTGCTTTTTTATAGGCCACGACTACAGCGTCGGCGTAGAACTGCGGAATCGCCATGGTACCCGGCGGAGGCTGCTGATCATGGACGCTCATGTTCTGAAACGCCCCAGTGTTCGATGGAGGATGGGCGAGTGTGCCGGTAAATGGCTGACCGCCTTCAACATCGGTCTCGCTCCAAACATACTTCTTCATCCCCTCAGGTCCCGGTACCCAGGGACCGCCGGACTCGCTCCAACCCGGCGAGCCGGCGATGGCCTCTTCGAGGCCAAACTGATCGGCGAGAGTGGTGGCATATTTGAATGCGTCCTTCCACTCTGGGGTCATGTAGGCCAAGCGCTTCTCGACAACTTGCGGTGTCTCCAGCGCGGCGTCAAAGTTCTGGAAGCCTCCCAGACCAGCCCGGTGCATCCACTCCAGGTCCAGCTTGATGCCTTCCTTGGTAATATTGCCGTTCATCCAGTGCCACCACACCCTCGGTCGAGCGCCGTTGGGCGGGTCCTGGAAGCCACTCTGGAGCGGGTCAGGGTTGGTTTGCGCCGTGGCGGCGAGCCCCATGATCAGCACCAAGCTTGCCGAAATCAGACTTTTGGTCAACACATTCATTGTTTGTTCCTTTGTTTACAGCAACTTGCGGTTCATTCTCGGGTTGATACGAAACCATTGATCCATAGCGCCAGAGGCGATGGTTCACCATTTCTAGGAGCGCTAGGACATTAGCACAATAGGCCCAACATCCGAAAGGCAAAAATTTTCCTATTCGAATTTCTCGACGTCGAAGGCATTGCCGTTTTTGACTGGCTCTGCTATGAAGGAACACGCCAATCTAATTCACGGCAAGCCGCGCCGAAGATGAACCGGGCGCAACTTGAGGAGGTTCAGTTTTCATGTCGCGCACCACTTTTGCAAATCGCCGCCTGTTTCACTGCACGGTCCATTTCTGGCCATTGCTCTTGTTTGTCGGCTTCGGGTTGTTGGCGTACACGCCTGTTCTGGCGCAAGGGGCCGCGAGTACTGCCGATTTGCATCGCGAGTTTGCCGATCCGCCCGATTCGAGCCGCATCATGATGCGCTGGTGGTGGTTTGGACCTGCCGCGACAAAGCCCGAGCTGACCAGGGAACTGGAACAAATGAAATCCGTGGGCATCGGCGGCGTAGAAATCGCGAACCTCTATCCTCTGGCGCTCGATGATCCGTCGACCGGATTTCACAACACGCCTTACCTATCACAGGAGCATCTGGATGCATTGAGCTTCGCGGCTCAGGAGGCGCGGCGGTTGGGACTGCGCGTCGATGTGACGCTGTGCAGTGGCTGGCCGTTCGGCGGTCCACACATTCCGGTGACCGAGGCTGCCGGCAAGCTGCGTGTCGAGGCTCTTGCGGTGGAGCCGGGTGCGACCTCCGTTCGGGCACCCTATGTGGATGCGGGCGAGGAACTGATCGCGGCGTTTTTGATTCCCGGTCCCCCACCCACAAAAGTGTTCTCCCATTCCACTCTGGGGCCGGAGGTCACCAGCGCAGAAGCGATGGCAGTGCCGGTTGCAGGGAGGTACGCAGTTTCTCCCGCGCCGGCCACCCGCACCCTGCTTGTGTATATTTCCAGCCGCACAGGGATGATGGTGAAGCGCCCCTCCGTGGATGCGGCGGGATTTGTCCTCGATCATTACGATCATGTGGCCATGGAGGACCACCTCCATGCGGTGGGCGATCGTCTGCTTTCCGCCTTCGGCGATCATCCTCCGTATGCCGTCTTCAGCGACAGCCTGGAGGATTATGGATCGGACTGGAGCCCGGCATTACTCACCGAGTTCCAGCGCCGACGCGGGTACGATCTGCGACCTCACTTGCTGGCGCTATCGGTGAATGCCGGACCGGACACAGCCGCGATTCGTCATGATTGGGGCAAAACTCTCACCGAGATGGCAGATGAGAACTTCCTTACTCCCATGCAGGCCTGGGCTCAGGAGCATCACACACTGTTGCGCTCGCAGACCTACGGGTTCCCACCGGTGACGCTCTCAAGCAACCGGCTGGCCGATCTACCCGAAGGGGAGGGCAAGGCTACCTTTGAGATGTGGCGGGAGTTCTCTGACACGCGCTGGGCCGCATCGGCGGGTCACCTGTTTCATCGGCCGGTTATCTCTTCAGAGACATGGACCTGGTTGCACTCACCTGCGTTCCGGGCCACGCCTTTAGACATGAAGGTGGAAGCGGACCTGCATTTTCTGCAGGGGATCAACCAACTGGTTGGTCACGGTTGGCCCTATTCGCCGCCATCGGCAACGGAGCCGGGCTGGCGCATGTATGCGGCTGCAGCATTGAACGGGCATAACCCATGGTTCCCGGTGATGCCCGATCTGACGCGGTATCTACAGAGGGTCAGCTTTGCGCTTCGCCAGGGAGAGCCCGCCAACGATGTGGCGCTGCTGCTGCCCAATGACGACGCATGGGCGATGTTCTCGGCCGGATTTCAGAAGCATGCCTCGCCTACATCGCCGGCCGGGTTCGACGAGTCGGGATCGAACGTAAGCATCGATGAGTCGATGGAGCACATCCTCGGAAAGCAGGTGATTGCACAGGTTCTCGATGCCGGATTCAATGTGGACTTCATAGATCCCGATGCCATCGACAGGGTGGGCATTCCATACAGGGTGCTGATTCTTCCCGGCGTGGACCGGTTGCCTGTTTCGACTTACGAAAAGATCCTCGCCTTTGCGCGGGGCGGCGGAATCGTGATCGCCACCCGGCGCTTGCCGGCCACGGCTCCCGGGCTGATGCATGCCGATCAAGACTCGGCGCGGCTCAAGGAACTGTCGCATACGCTGTTTCAGAGCGGCATCGCTTCCGCGCATTTTATTGAGGACGAAACTCAACTGGGTGCGGACTTGGCAAAGTATGCCGCGCCAGATGTGACTTTATCCCCGCGTAGGCCGGAGATTGGATTCATTCATCGCAAGCTCCCCGGTGGGGACCTCTACTTTGTAGCCAACACTGCCAACGAGGCCAGGCAGGTGCGCGCGCAGTTTCGTAATGCCGCCCGCCACGCGGAAGCATGGGATGCATTTACGGGCAAGATTACAGGGCTTCCCGATCCGAAGAATATCGACCTCGACCTAGCTCCCTATGAATCACGCCTGATCTACTTCTCAGATGATGCCACAGCAGCTACGCCGCAGCCCAAGAGGCGCGAGAGCGTGATCGCGAACTTATCGCGGCAGTGGAAGGTGTCATTCGGCGAGAGCGGGTTGAGTGTGGATATGGATCAGCTTGCATCGTGGAGCGACAATGCGAGGACGCAATTTTTCTCAGGACTTGCCACGTATCAAAAGGAATTCAACCTGCCTAGTGGAAAGCCGCAGGGAACTACGGTTGTGCTCGATTTTGGGCCGGGTACCCGGGTGCCTGTTCCGTCGCCGGCGCCGAGACCTAACATGCGGGCCTATCTAGAGGGGCCTATCCGCGAGGCAGGGCAGGTGTATGTCAACGGGCAGTTCGCAGGCGCGGTCTGGCGGCCACCCTACCGGCTCGACGTCACTCACTTTGTCCACGATGGCACAAACGAACTGCGTGTCGTGGTGGGCAACACGGCAATTAACGCCTTGGCAGGGTCGGCGCTGCCGGACTATCGACTTTTGTGGGACCGCTACGGGATGCTTTTTGTACCGCAAGGCATGGAGGATCTTCATCCCTTGCCGTCAGGCATGCTGGGGCCGGTGACGTTGTTGGAGTCGATTCCTTCCAAATAGCGTGTCAGTTGCCAAAATCAGCCTCAAAGGCGACGAAATGAGGCATTTTTCAACGGCTTCTGTTTACCATTAAGATAATGGTGCGGTTAGTGGGCGTATCCTTTATGTTATTGATTCAGTGTAGGTTGTCTCATCTAACGGGCCGTTAGTGCCCCCGGAAATCGCCCATCCAGAGGGGGGAGGGGGGTGGGGTGGGGGTTGGTATAAGCCCGCCAAACCCCTGCCAGATGGAAACGGAATAGGGGCCATACCTAGATTGTGCGCTTGTGGGGCCTAATTCCCGGCAAAAGGAACCGCTTGCGGGGGGATAAGGCCTGGAGCTGAAGGCCCAGAATTGAAGGGGCCTCGTTCAGGGGCGTGAAGGCCCCTGCCCCCTCCGATATAACCATGGTTCCGCAGTAATCCTCGAAGCGCTGTCATTTCTTTTACGTATTGGAATACGATCCCGAAGGCGGCCGTCGCGGAGCATGCGTGCCGTAGTTTAGTAAATCGATATAGTTCTGGGAAAATTGGTTAGTCTTCGATCCATTGACGACCTTCCAATAGGGGGATACTTATGAGGTTCTTATATTTCAAACGGGAATATAGTTTTCTCTTGACACTCTTATTGTTCGTTGAGTACGCTTTGCACCCGTTGGGGTAGGTGCGGACTTTTCCGCGACCAGTGTGTTTCATCTCCAATCGGGGAACCGCAGAGCAAAAGTCATTGCCGGCTTCCTGTGAGACAAGGTCGAAGCAAGAATTTTCAAGGAGGCATAAAGATGCGAACACTTCGAATCTGTCTTGCCTTGTTCCTTCTGCTGGCAGCGGTAGGCACCGGCAGGATGTTCGGGCAGGCAGGCGCGACAGGCACCATTCTGGGGACGGTGACCGACAGTACGGGAGCCATCATTCCCGACGTGAAGGTCACAGTAACCAACACGGCAACCAACCAAGCCTTCAAGACAGTCACCAGTTCGGCGGGCGACTATTACGCTCCGTCGTTGCCTCCTGGGACCTATTCGGTTTCAGCAGAGACGAAGGGCTTTCAAAAGTCAGTCACGACCGGCTTTGTACTGGCAGTCGATCAGAAGGTCCGCGTCGACCTGGCGTTGAAGCCTGGTGCGGTGACAGAGACCCTGGAAGTGACGGCGCAGGCCGTCGAACTGGACACCGATAGCGCGGCGCTGTCGCAACTGGTCAGTCAACAGCAGGTAGAAGAACTCCCGCTGAACGGCCGCAACTTTGTTCAATTGCTGTTTTTGGGCGCCGGCGCGGTTACGGTCGGCGGCGAACAGGGCACCATGCGTCAGGGCGAAGGTAACGCCATCAGCATCAACGGTGGCCGTCCTGAGGGCAACAACTTCACGCTGGACGGCTTGGTCAACACCGACCAGGCGATGGAAACACCGGCCGTGATTTTGTCGCAGGATGCAATCCAGGAGTTCAAGGTCGAGAGCGGCATCTATCCGGCCGAGTATGGATTCTCCGCGAGCCAGGTCAACGTAGTCAGCAAGGGCGGCAGCAACAAGCTGCACGGCACACTGTTCGAATCCCACCGTGAAAATGGGTTCGATGCACTGCCGTTTGCCCAGGCCAACACCTACATCACCAGCACACCCACCAGCCTCCCGGTACTGCACCTGAACCAGTTTGGGTTCGTGGCGGATGGGCCGGTCTACATTCCTCACCTGTATGACGGGCGCAACAAGTCGTTCTGGATGGCCAACTACGAAGGCTGGCGCATGAACAACGGCCAGCTTTTGACAGAGACCGTTCCGAACCCTGCAATCCTGACGGGAGATTTCGCGGCGGAGTCGTATACGCCGATTGCCGGCGGTGCGACGGTGAATGGGGTTAACGTTCCTCTGCCAGGCGGCCTGCTGCCCGACTACGGAACAGCCACCTGTACAGCGCTGCTTAGCTTGGGCGACAACTGCATGCCGTACGATCCGACAACCGGGGCGAATTTCCCGAGTAACCAGGTTCCATCCGCCCGCTTCACGTCCCGTATTGGTCTGGCTTCGATCAAGTACGGTTTCTGGAATACGCCGACGGTTGCAAACCAGCCTGAAGGCATTTCCAACTACATCCAGGCCATTCCCGGGCCGCTGCACATGAACCAGCAGACCTATCGCGGCGACCAGAACCTGGGAAAATGGGGCTCGGTCTTTGGCCGCTACACGTATTCCAACTACGTAAACTCGTCGAACTACAACTCCGGCTCCCCGGTTCTTGGTCTCGAGCAGTATTTCGAGAAGGGAAAGTCCTGGGAATTTTCGCACACCGTCAACATGGGCCAGAGCACAGTGAACAACTTCCGCTTTGGCTATCTCTCGGCCAACGCGCCGGAAGGCTCGGGTGCTCCGCCCGCAACATTGCCTACAGATCTTGCCGAAACCGGCATCTTTACCACCTTCGGGCCTCTGCAACAGACGTATCCGAACGTGGGCATGTCGGGGTTCAACAGCGGCGGCGGACCGGTGAACTCTTACAGCGGATCGTTTATTCCTGAATGGGAATTCGCCGATTCGCTTACCAAGGTTCACGGAAAGCATACGTTGGGCTTTGGCTTCGACTATCGCCACTGGATCATCACCCGCAACCTGGATGACGATTTCTACGGTGACTGGGGCTTCGGTTCGAATCAAATTTCCGTCAACAGCGAGCCGGTCTCGGCGGCTGCGGGCTCTCCGTCCAGTTGCGAGGCCGCAACCGGATATGCGCTTTGCGGCACTGCCAACGGCGTTTCGGATATGATGCTGGGGTTTTACGATGGTGCCTCGGGATTCGTCCCCGGACCGCTGAGCCCCACCGATCAGGCAGGCAACCCACAAACCCACATCTACAACTACTTTGCCCCCTACGGGCAAGACGACTGGAAGGTCAGCCCGAAGCTGAGCTTGAGTTTCGGTGTGCGCTGGGACTTCCACGCGGCGACCTTTGAAAAGCTGAACCACCTTTTCTGGCTCGACACCGAGAACAGCGCGGGCGGCCTGTGCTATGCCGATCCAAATCTCTCCACCGATGGGGTGGCCAGGGGCGACTATGGAGTGGATGGGGTTACTCCCATTCTGCGCTACTGCGGGAAGGTTCCGCATCCGGGCTCGAAGAACCCCTTCGCACCGCGGTTCGGCTTCAACTACCGCCTGAACGATAAGATGGTCGTGCGCGGCGGCTATGGGATCTTCTTTACATCCTATGAGGGCCGCGAGATCGACGACTCTGGGGATATCTATCCCTACAGCGTCCGCAACGCTCTGAACCCCTCCACGCAAAACAGTCTGGACACGCTCAAGTACGGCAACCAGTTGTTCCCGTCTCACCAATCCCTGGGGCCGTTCCCTGAGAATTCCTTGTCGTTCATCGCGGTTATCGAGTCAGAGAACCCGCGCAACCCGTACGTTCAGTCCTGGACGTTGTCTGTCGAGCGTGAGCTTGCCAAGAACACCACCCTGGAAGTGAACTACGTTGGAACCCATGGTTCGCACATGCTCGACCGTACGGATATCGCCCAACCACTCAATATTCCGGCCGCGAGCCTGTCGCTTTGCCAGGAGCAGGACGTAAACGGCAACTACTTCAATGCAGTCGGTGCAACCGCGATTGCCCCGTGCAGCATTGCCAGCCGCTTGCCGTATCAGAACTTCAACGGAACCTACATCGACGGCAGATTCGAGGGCTACTCTCACTACAACGCCGGCAACGCGAAGTTTGAACATCGCGCGGGCGACCTTGCTGTGACCGCGGTCTATACCTGGTCCAAGAGCATGGATAACAAGTCGGCGACCGCCGGAGCAGGCGCCAGCGCGACAGGTTACGAGGGCTACATGGACAACTCCAGGCCATGGCTGGATTACGGCCGTTCAGACTTCAACGTACCGCAGAGGGTTGTGGCTAGCTGGGTCTACCAACTGCCTTTCGGCCGCGGCAAGAAGATTGCCGGCGGGTCTAACTGGGCTGCCGACGAAATCATTGGCGGCTGGCAACTCACCGGTGTTGCAACCTTCCAGAAG
>Ga0181517_10000208_pt1 | contig 83776 bp, 52 predicted proteins | sample PEATcosm2014_Bin_31_FD_119748 | JGI IMG/M metagenome (GOLD analysis project Ga0181517, IMG submission 119748) | Peatland microbial communities from MTU Mesocosm Facility, Houghton, MI, USA - PEATcosm2014_Bin01_30_metaG | ecosystem: Environmental > Terrestrial > Soil > Wetlands > Peat | place... | reverse complement strand
TCCTGGCGGACCTTGTCCCAGGCGCCGCGGAGCGTTAGCAGGCCGTTCAACATGCCACCCCAGGAGGGAGCGACGAGCATCACCGAGAAGACCATGCCGAGGGACTGGGCCCAATCGGGCAGGGCGGTGTAGAGCAGATGATGCGGGCCGGCCCAGATATAGATGAAGATGAGGCCCCAGAAGTGAATGATCGAAAGGCGATAACTGAAGACCGGCCGGTTGGCGGCCTTGGGCAGGAAGTAATACATCAGCCCCAGGTAAGGGGTGGTGAGGAAGAACGCGACGGCGTTGTGGCCGTACCACCATTCCACCAAGGCGTCCTGGACGCCGGCATAGACCGAGTAGCTTTTGAACATGCCGGCGGGAATCTCCATCGAGTTGACGATGTGGAGCATGGCGACGGTGATGGCGGTGGCGATGTAGAACCAGATGGCCACATACATGTGCTTTTCGCGGCGAACGAGGACCGTTCCCAGGAGATTGACGGTAAAAACGACCCAGATAACCGCGATGGCGATGTCGATGGGCCATTCGAGTTCGGCGTATTCCTTGCTGCTGGTGAGGCCGAGCGGCAGCGTGATGGCGGCGCTGACGATGATCGCCTGCCAGCCCCAGAAATTGATCCAGCTCAGCGCGTCGCTGAACATGCGCGCCTTGCAGAGCCGCTGCAGTGAATAATAGATGCCGCAGAACATGCCGTTGCCCACGAAGGCGAAGATGACCGCGTTGGTGTGGAGCGGGCGTATGCGGCCGAAGGTGGCAAACGGAGAGTTAAAGTTTAAGGTCGGCCCGAGCCACTCTACGAGCTTGCCCAGATGCGCGGTTCGGGCGAATTCCAGGATGTCGTAGTATTTTGCCCCCCAGAATAGCTGGCAGCCCGCCAGCAGGCCGACCAGGGTGCCGACGAGGCCCCAGATAATGGTGACTATGGCGAAGGCCCGTACAATGTGGTTGTCGTACAGGAAGGTTTCGATTTGCCCCGCGGAGCCGCGGGCCTTGTCGCGCAGGTTGGCACTGTCGAGTGCCGGAGTGCTTGTGCTCATGGTTGCGTGTGGTGGTTGATTAAATGACTTTTTCGGAATGGGTATCGGGTGTCGCGGGAGCAGGCGGTCGGCCCCGGTCTTCGTCGGTCAGGATTCGCATTGAAGGGGTATAGGTATCATCGAACTGGCCGCTCCTGACCGCCCAGATAAAGCCGGTCAGAAACGCCGTCGCAAGGGTCAGGCTGGCCAGGATGAGTATGAGAATGACGGACATGAAACTCAGGCGTTGGTTTTTGTTTCTTTCATAAGTTCAATCGCCGTACCGCCAGCCCGGTCATGCCGCAGGCGAAGAGCACGACGGAAGTCGAGCTCAGCGGCATGAGCACCGCGCAGATCACCGGCGAGAGGATTCCCGCGGCGGCGATGCTCACGCCGACGAGGTTGTAAAGCGAGGAGATGCCGAAACTGAGGTGCACGATCCGGGTGATTTTGCGGCTCAGAACAAGAATCTCGAAAAGCCGCGGCACCTGGGCCGCCGAAAGAATCACATCGCTGGCCGGCGAAAAGGCGCCGGAGGTTTCAACCACGGCCACGCCAACATCGCTCTGCTTCAAGGCGCCGGCATCGTTCAAGCCGTCGCCAACCATCATCACGGTCTTGCCGGAGCGTTGAAGGTTACGAATAAAACCAAGTTTGTCGAGCGGACTCTGATTGAAATGAAGCTGCGCGCCCTGGCCGAAAAGCTCTTGAAAGCGCAAGCGCTCTTTCGCGTTATCGCCGCTGAGCAGGGCAATCTCATAGGAGCGGCCGTTCCGTTCCTGGGCGAGGCGGTGCAACAACCGGCCGGTTTCCGGCCGCAAGGTGTTGGCCAGGACGAAGGCGCCGCGGAGGCGGTTGCCGATGGCCAGCCAGGTCACACTGCCCGGCGGCAGGAGAAGGTCCGGAACCAGGACGCCGGCTTTCTCGAGCCATGCGCGCGAGCCCAAGCAGAACCTCTGGCCGTCCACGCTTCCCTCCAGGCCGGAACCGGCAATCTCGGAGAATCCGGAGACGATGGTTTCGGGGGTGCTGCCATGACGGTCGATAGATTCTCCGAGCCGCACGGCAATGGGATGGGTCGAGTGCCGGGCCAGCGCGGAGACCTGGGAAGCTTCGGCTTCCGAAAGGGAGGCGCCGGCGGAAGCGGGAACGAACGTGACGTTTTGGTTCTGCGCCGCCGTCAAGGTGCCGGTCTTGTCAAAGACGATGGTATCGACTCGCGCGAGGCGTTCGAGGACGAGGGCGTTCTTGAAGAAGATCTGAAGCCGGGCCATCAGGCGTTGGGCGGTGCCAAGCGTGAAGGGCGCGGCCAGCGCGAGCGCGCAGGGGCAGGCAACGATCAGGACGGAAGTAAAGGCTTTCAGGCCACGCGCCGGGTCGCCCGAGAGCAGCCAAAAGAGCCCAGCCCCGACCGCCACCGCGATCACCAGGCGAGTGAAGAGGCGGCCATAGCGGTTGGTGAGCGTGTTGAGATTGTCCTCGCGGTCTTTGCGGAATGCTTCGTGATCCCAGAGCGAGGTGAGGTAGCTTTGGGAAACCGGCTTGACGGTTTCAAGGTCAATGGAGCCGCCCATTTGCCGGCCGCCGGCGTAGAGATAGTTGCCGGGCTCTTTGGCTACCGGCTCGGACTCCCCGGTAACAAAGCTGTAATCGATGAGGGCCGGCCCGCTGATGAGCCGGCAATCGGCCGGGATCAGTTCCCCGTTGCGAACCCGGAGCCTGTCGCCCACGCGTAGGTCGGAGAGGGCGGCGCTTTGCTCTCCCGCAGGGGTCAGGCGCATGATGGCCAGCGGAAAGAAGCACTTGTAGTCGCGGTCAAAGGTGATCCGGTCCTGGGTCTTTTGCTGGAACACCCGGCCGCAGAGCAGAAAAAAAACCAGCCCGGCCAGGGAGTCCAGGTAGCCTGCGCCGCGCCCGGAAAGGATCTCGAAGGCGCTTTGGGCATACAAGGCCGCCAAGCCGGCGACGATGGGAACGTCCAAGGTCAGCACCCGCTGGCGCAGCGAGAGGAGCGTGGAGCGCCAGTAATCTCCGGCGCTGTAGAGGAGCACCGGAGCGGCCAGCGCCAGGCTCAGGCCGCCGAAGAGCTTGTGAAAGAGAGGGCCGCTGAAGCTGTCCAGGCCAAAGTAAGCCGGGATACTCAGCAGCATGATGTTGCCGAAGGCGAACCCGGCGATGCCCACCTGGAGCCAGCGCCGTCTCCGCGACGGATCCGGCTGCGTTTTCTCCAGCTCGCCGAGCGTGAGCCTGGGCTCATAGCCGATCGATGCCAGCAACGCCACCAGCTCGCTGAGCGGAATCTTCGCCGGCGCAAAACTGATGGCGACCTCGCGCCGCGGGAAATTGACTTGCGATTCGCCGACCCCCGGGTGCAGGCGGAACAGGTTCTCGAGCAGCCAGACGCAGGCGATACAATGGATCGCGGGGACCTGGAAAGTAACGCGGCTGAGCGTGCCGTCGGTGAAGTCGAGCAGCCGCTGCTGCAAGGCGGGATCGTCCAGATAGGCCCATTGCTCGCGGCGGCCGGAGCGCCGGACGCGCACGCCGGGGTGACGGCTCAGGTCATAGAATTGTTCGAGCCCATTCTCGGCCAAAAGGTCATGCACCACCAGGCAGCCTTGGCAACAGAAGACCTTGTCAGCCTTGCGGAAGCCCTCGTGCGGACATGGCTCGCCGCAATGGAAGCAAGACAACCGCCGGGCGGGACGGGAGGAGGTGGGGGTGTTCCTGGAACGATCGATTTCCTTCTCCGCAACAGCGTCAGGCGCCTCCGCCTTCCCATCCGGGCACAGCTCTGCCTCCGGGCCACTGCGGCGCGCAAATGCGCCGCCACCTCCGGCCTGACTGCCCTTCGGCGCGTCCATGACTGGTTTCTCGAACATTCCGCCCACGCAGGCTCTTACCGATTCCATTTCGCCACCGCCCCGGCAGCCCATCCCAAGAGGAGCGAGCTCCGCCGACAGGCCACACGCCGGTGAGCGAGCGGGTTAAAGTACAGACGATGTAATACGTCAAACTTGTTCGCCGCGCAAATAAGCGAAACTAGCCGTGACATTAAAATAAGGAATGATGCCTGCGGCTAACCTTTTGTTGTCGAGAGGTAGACAATTATTGGTGTGATTAGTTGGTGTGCCTTGAATAGGCGGGGTCCTTCGTGCTATTCTTTCCGCGACCTAACAAACGCCGGCACACAATTCCGATCATGAAATCTTTGACCGAACATCTCTGGTTCGAGACGCCGCATCGGCGCGACTACGTGAACATCACGGAGACGGTCGCGGCGCTGGTCCGCAGGAGCGGCGTCCAGGAAGGGCTTTGCCTGGTCAACGCCATGCATATCACCGCGAGCGTTTATATCAACGACGCCGAGGACGGTTTGCTGCACGACTACGATGCGTGGCTGGAGAAGCTCGCTCCGCACGCGCCCACGTCGCAGTATGAGCACAACCGCACGGGCGAAGACAACGCCGATGCGCACATGAAGCGTCAGATCATGGGGCGCGAGGTCGTTGTAGCCATCACGAAAGGGGAGCTCGATCTGGGCCCCTGGGAACAGATCTTCTATGGCGAGTTCGACGGTCGCCGCCGCAAGCGGGTGCTGGTGAAGATCATCGGGGAGTGAGCTTTTGCCTTTCGCCGGGGGCGCCTGGCGATTAGATTGCGCTCATGCGAGAAGCATCGATTCAGTTCCTGAGGAAACTCGTCAATACTCCCAGCCCGGTGGGCCACGAAGCCCGCGGCCAGCGGGTCTGGCTCGATTATGTCACCCCTTACGCCGACGAGACCTTTTCCGACGCCTACGGCAATTGCGTGGCGGTGCTCAATCGCGGCGGTTCGCCGCGGTTGATGCTTTCGGGCCACGCCGACGAGATCGCCATGGCGATCAATTTTATCAACGACGAAGGCTATCTCTACGTGCGCAAGATGGGCGGCGTAGATGCGGCCATTACCAAGGCGCAGCGGGTGCTGATCCACACCCGCAATGGCCCGGTCAAAGGCGTGGTGGGCAACGTCGCGCCCCACTTGATGAAGGACGACAAGGAGGCCAAGGCGCCGAAGATCCACGACCTGTTCATCGACATGGGTGCCGGCAGCCGCAAGGAGGCGGAGAAACTGGTGCGGATTGGCGACCCGGTGACGCTGGCGGACGAGTTCGACCTGCTGCGCAACGATTTGGCGGTCGGACGCGCTTTCGACAACCGCATTGGCACTTTTGCGGTGGCCGAGACCCTCCGCTTGTTGCGCGAGGCTAAGACCAAGCTCCGGGCCGAGGTTTGCGCCGTATCCAATGTGCAGGAGGAAGTCGGGCTGCTGGGGGCGCGCCAGATTGCCTACTCGCTCAAGCCCGACGTGGCGCTGGTGGTGGATGTGACCCATGCGACCGATTATCCGACGGTCAGCAAGGCACAGCATGGCGACGTCAAAATCGGCAAGGGCCCGTCCGTCACCCACGGCGGGTGCAACCACCCGGAAGTAGTGGCGCGGATTGAGGCGGTGGCGAACGCGAAGAAGATTCCTCTCCAGCACGAGGCGATGTCGTCGACCAGCGGCACCGACACCGACGTGATTTTCTGGACGCGCGGCGGCATTGCCAGCGCTTTGATTAGCCTGCCCAACCGCTACATGCATTCGCCCGTGGAGGTGGTCAGCCTCAAGGATCTGGAGTTGATACCGGAGCTGCTGGCAGCCTTCGCGGCGTCCCTCGGCAAGGGCGAGACATTCAAGGTGCGGATCTGAGATTGCGGATTGACCAGGGCCTCGGATCGCAGTTGAACCCTTGGGTCGTTGGGCACATACTGGCCGCGAAATCGGACATTACAACCAATCACCATGAACATAAGCACCAAATCATTAGCGTCAGCTTTCGCGCTGGCGGCAGGCCTGGCTTGGTCAGCCAGGGTTGCGACCGCTCAAACTCCCGGGCAGTCTGACACCGCCCCAATGACGCTTCTGGATAAGGCTCCGGAGCCGATCCGAATCGGCGGCTTGTTTGATCTTTCCGGCAAGGCGCAGTCGATCGGAGTCTCGACGAAGGACGTCGCCCAGATGATTGTCGATCGGCTCAATAAAGAGGGGGGCCTCAAAGAAGGAGGCCTCAAAGGCCGACGCATTGAGTTGATCATCGCCGACACTCAGAGCGAGCCGTCTCAGGCGGTGGTGGCCCTCAAACGGCTGATCGAGAAGGACAAGGTGGTTGCGGTCATTGGCCCCACCACCACCGGTGCGGCGATGGCCTGCCTCAACACCATTGAACAGGCCAAAATCCCGATGGTGGCCTGTGTCGGCGGCGACGCTCCGGTCAATCCCGCCCGGACCTGGCTGTTCAAGACGCCCCAGCGCAGCAGCACCGCGGCCGAAAAACTCTTCGCGTATCTCAAGGCCCAGGGCCTGAACAAGGTCGGAGTGCTGGCCGCCTCGGACAAGTTCGGCCAGGAAGGCGCTGGTTATCTGAAGGGGCTCGCGCCCAAGTTCGGCCTGGAGATCGCCGGCGAGGAATCGTTCGATCCCAACGATATTGACATGACCGTTCAGCTCACCAAAGTCGCCGCCGCCAAGCCGGCTGCTATTGTGGTATGGACCATCGGGCCGGCGGGGGCGCTCGTGGCCCGAAACGCCAAACAGGCGGGCATCAGCTTGCCTCTATTCCAATGCCACGGCCAGCCCGACCCAAATTACCTCAAGCTGGCGGCGGAGGCTGCCAACGGCACGGCGATGCCGGCCACCAAGCTCATGGCCGGCGAGCAACTTCCGGCTGAGGACCCGCAGCGCGCCGTCGTGCTGGATTTCATCGCCGAGTACAACGCACGCGGCTTGAAAAACCTGAGCACCCATTCCGGATATGCCTGGGACGCAGTGCAATTGGTGTTCAAGGGGCTCGAGAAGGCCGGCACGGACCCGGAAGCGCTGCGCGCCGCCATTGAAAGCACCAAAGGTTACGTGGGCGTCAGCGGCATTTATACCCTTTCGGCCACCGACCACTGCGGCCTGGGGGTTGACTCGATGGTGATCGTTAAAGTCGAAGACGGCAAGTGGAAGCTGGTGCGATGAAAGAAATAGGGCGGCCCGTTGCCGAGCCGCCCTCCTCAACCCTATGAAACACCAACAGTTACATCATAGGCGGCTTGTGGGTTGACGGCTCTCCAGATTTTGCCATTTCCTAGCCCAAAATTACCCCCCGGGATGAAGCCGGCCCCGGCAAGTGGCCATAGTTCTATTGCAAATCGGCCCGGAGAGCTCCAGAATCGGTTTCAGTGAACCAATGAATGGCGCGGTTGGTCAGCATGGCGGTCTGGCCGCATTGCTACGGCAATGCGCGGCTGCCTTGGCTCTTGTACACATGCAGCCTTGGTAACCTTTGGTCGCGCTGACGCCATGAATTCTTGTCCGGGCAAAGCGGACGGTCCAGAGCCTGCCGCGGCGGAGAGCAAAGACGAGAGCAAATCGCCGGTGGCTTGGCAGCCGCTGACGCCGGGCGGGGTGGCCGCATTTGCCGGCGCGTCCTGGGGGCGGCTGCTGCTGGTCCAGGGGATCATCGCGCTGCTGGCGGCGGGATCGCTGGTGTGGTTTGTGCATGAGGCCTGGTATCCCGTCATCACCGAGGCGATCAGCCGTCTGCCGGAACAAGGAGAAATCCGGGCCGGGAGGCTGGATTGGTTTGGGGACTCGCCTGTGCTGCTGGCTGAGGGCCCCTTTCTGGCTTTTTCCGTGGATCTCGATCATGTAGGTGAGGCGCGGTCCCCGGCCCATGTGCAGATCGAGTTTGGCCGCACCGAGGTGCAGGTCTTTTCCTTGTTAGGTTTCGTCCGGGTCGGCTACGCGGCCGAGCGGGCGGTGGCGTTCAATCACGGCGACGTGGCGCCCTGGTGGGGCGCCTGGGCTCCTGCTTTCCTGGCGATTGTGAGCGGGCTGGTGGTGGCTGGTTTGATGGTGAGCTGGATGTTGCTGGCCACTCTCTACTGTGTGCCCGCCTGGCTGATCGGGTTCTTTGGGAACCGGGAACTGGGGCTGGGCGGGAGCTGGCGTTTGGCCGGCGCCTCGCTCATGCCGGGGGCGCTATTCATGGTTGCAGCCATTATTCTCTATGGCCTGGGAGGGTTGGATCTGGTGCGGCTCGGGGCGGCAGCGGCCGCTCACCTCGTGATCGGCTGGGTTTATCTCCTTGTCAGCCCAACGACCGTTCCGCGCCATGCCCAGGCCGAGGCAACAAAACTGAATCCGTTCATCCCCCAACCTGCGGAGCAGGCCAGCCCCGCCAGCAAGGAACAGGAGCCGAAGAAGCCGGGCGATTAAGGTAGGCGTTGGTCCTCGTGCCGGGGCTCGAATGCGGATCGAGACGCGCGAGGGCCAAGGCGCCGGGCAAGAACAACTGTCGTATGAGCGCCGATTTCCAATCCCTCATTGAATCCGCCCCGGCGTTTGTCTATTCTGGCGCAATGACGATTTCGGCGAGCTTGATTCGCGGCGCCCTGGTGCTTTTGCTGAGCCTGGCGCTGGGCGGCTGCCTGCCCGCGACTCAGAGCCAGTCCGACGAGGAGAAGGAGCCGCATTTCCTGACCGGCAAGAGCCGGGTCAACGCGATGGACTACAAAGGGGCCATCGAGTCTTTTGAGAAGGCGCTTGAGGTGAATCCGCAGTCGGCTTCGGCTCATTTTGAACTGGGGTGGCTCTTCGATCAAAAAGAGCCGGACCCGGCGGCGGCCATTTATCATTACGATTGCTATCTCAGGCTGCGGCCCAATGCCGCCAATGGCGAGACAGTCGTCAAGCCGCGAATCCTGGCCTGTAAACAGGAATTGGCCCGAACCGTTTCCCTCGGGCCGGTCACCCAAACGCTTCAGCGCGAGTTCGAGCGCTTGACCGAAGAGAACAAGCGTCTGACCGACGAAACCAATCGGTTGCACGACGAGGTTGAAAAATGGCGCGCCTTTTACGCGGCCCGCCCGCCGGGAGTTCAAACCAATTCACCGGTGGCGCCCTCTGGATCGGCCGGAGTCCGGAACGTGTCCACCGGCAGCCTGGCGACATTGGGGACCCTCCCGACGAATTCCGCTTTCCCAGGCCGTCTGGCGGGATCGGCTCCCGGGTCGGGCTCGGGGCGGACGCACACCGTTAAAGTAGGCGAAACTCTGAATATGATCGCCCGCGAGAACGGCATGCGCCTTGAAACGTTGCTCGCCGCCAATCCCCATCTCAATCCGCGACGAATGCAGGTCGGCATGATCGTCAACCTGCCGACTCAATGAAAAAAGATTTGAACGGGGGCGTGGCGAGCAAGTCTAACCTCCAAGTCTCTTCACTTCAGGGCGCGCAGTGGCTGTGAGAAAGGGTTCTTGGGCGGCCTGGCCGGGACCGATTTGCGGACGCAAAGGGCAGCAGGGTGAAAGGCGGCAATTTTTGCCTTTCCCTTCCGCGAAAAAAAGCGTAAAGAATCGTTTGACAGCCGGTGGCTGTTTTGATTAAAAGTGGCTGGAACCATTGTTGGCACTGCTTCTTTGGGTGTGTAACAAGCAAGAGAATAATTTATGAATAAAATCGTTGCCTCGGTCGGTTTGGTAGCACTCGGAGCGTCGGGTTTACAACCAGTTTTCGCGCAGCAGGCTCAGGCCAGCCCGGATACTACAAAGCCCTGGAGCATCGCGGCTACGCTGCGCGGCTTCTATGATGATAACATCAATTCCTCGCCCAATAGGCAGAGCGCTTTCGGTTACCAGGCCAGTCCCTCCGGTATCGTTTCGTTGTCCACGGACCAAACGACCTTTAACGCGGGCGCCACTTATTCCGCGACGTATTATGACCACACCCCCTTCAACAGCTCGGACCGGTGGGACAACGCCTTCACTTTGAATGGCGGATTGACCCACAACTTCAACGAAGAGTACCAGGCCAGCGTGACCGAGTCGTTCGTGCTTGGCCAGGAGCCTGACATGCTTCGGGCCGGCAATACGTTCTCCGAGTTTAACCGGGTTTCGGGAGACAACATCCGCAATTCCGGGGCGATCACGGTGGACGGCAAGCTCACCCGCCTGCTCGGGTTTGAGGTTGGGTATGACAATGCGTATTACGATTATGCTGCCATTTCCGCGCCCACCGATATCGCAGGACCCGGCCAAATCCGGACCGGCCCAGGGGCGACGCTGAATCGTATCGAGAACGGCGTGCATCTCGAAGGCCGCTATGAGCTGGCGCCCGAGACCTATGGCATCGTCGGCTTCCGTTATCGGGAGATAGGTTACACGGCTGGCGTGCCTATTACCGGCACCAGCGTTGTGGGCGCTCCCGACACTTTTTCGGTGCTTGTGAACAGCGACGCTCGCAACGCCGACATGTATGCCCCCTACGTGGGCATCTCCCACGTCTTCAGCCCGTCGCTGAACGCTTCGCTCGACGTTGGGGCTAATTACGCTGAATATCCCAACGACTCCAGCCAAGCCGCCAACTGGAGCCCCTACGTCAGTCTTAGCGGCCAATACCATTACACGCCGCAGAGCTATATTGAAGTTGGCTTTACCCAGGATCGGAGTCCGAGCTCCGTCACGGGGTTCAACCCCAATGGTGCCAACAGCGGCTTCGCCAACCTCACTGTGGACCAGGAAACTTCGACGCTATTTGCTTCGATCAATCATCAGATTACCTCCAGGCTAGTGGCCAGTGCGATGGCGCAATACCAGGCTGGCGTGTTCAACGGCGGCTCTTTCGACAACAACTCCCAGACATATTACCTGGTCGGTGTGAACCTGGATTACACGATCACACAGAATCTGTCCGCCCACATCGGTTACAACTACGATAAGCTTGATTCGAGCGTTGGTTCACAAAGTTTTGACAGAAACAGAGTTTACATGGGCGTGACCGCCAGCTATTAATTGAGGCTGAAGTATTGACGGGGGGGCTGGGCTGTCACTCTGCCCCCCCTTTTTTTTGATCTATGGACACAACAAAGACCCCGCCGCCGCAGGAGGCAAAACTGCACTTCCTGGACTACTGGCGCATCATCCGCATTCGTAAAACGGTTATTCTGGCTGTCTTCCTGCTGGTCGTTATTACGGCCACTCTGGTGACGTTTATTCTTCCCGAATCCTACTCCAGCACTGCGCGCATCAAGGTGCAGCGCGACCAGAGCGACATCCAGGGAATCCAGAGCCAGCAGTACGTTGCTGGGGGGGTCTATGATCCGTATTTCATCCAAACTGAATTTGAATTGATCCAGTCCCAGATAATTCTGGACAAAGTCATTGCCGACCACGATCTGAACCGGGAGTACGGCAAGAAGTTTATGGCTGGCGAACTGCTGAAGACCGAGGAGACCCGGACTCTCATCAAGAATCGCCTCACCCTGAGCCCGGTCCGCAACACCGAGCTGATCCAGATTACCGTTTACATGGAGAAACCCCAGGATGCCGCCGACCTGGCCAACTGGGTAGCCGACGCCTACCAAAAGTATCGGCAGGATGAGCGGCGCCGTTTGACCGAAGGCGGCATCGAGGCATTGGAACGCCGGTGGGCGGGGCAGGAGGACAAAATCCGCCAGGCTCAAACCAACGTGGACCAACTTCGTGAGCAGTTGGATGTGTCCGACATCACTCCCGGGGGCGACGTGCCCTCGACCCTCATGACCGCCGAGTCGCTGCGCCGGCTTGAGGGCCTGCGGATCGAAAGCCAGGCCGAATACATGCGCCAGCAGACGTTGCTGGACAAGCTTAAGGAGCAGGCCGACCACTTCGAAAAACTTGCCCAGATTATTCCAACGACCACCCAGGACACCTTGCTCAATTCGCTGCTGGATCAAAAGACGCTGGCCGAGCAAACCCTCATCAAGCTCCAGAAAGACCTGGGCCCCGAGCATCCCGACGTCAAGAAGGTCACCAGCCAGATTGAAGATTTGTCCAACAAGATCAAGGATCGCGTCGAGGGCATCCTCATTGCTTTGGATGCGAAAGTCGCTTCCCTGAAGAAGGGATATGAGGAGTTGCAGACCGAGGTCGACAAGGCGAAGAAGACCGATATTGAAACCGCCCGCAAAACCCGGCCCTATTGGGAAGCCAAGCGCAAGCTTGATGAACTCCAGCGCTTCGGCCAGGTCCTGAGCATGAAGATTTATTCCGAGCGTACCGACGTCGAGCTGCCAAAGACGACGATGGCCGAGGTCATCGACAAGGCCATGCCGGGCATCAAGCCGGTGCGGCCCAACAAGCCGCTTAACATTGCCCTGGGCGTGGTTATCGGCCTGGTCGTCGGCATCGGCCTGGCCTTCTTCATCGAGTACCTGGACACCAGCGTCAAGACCATCGACGACGTCGAGCGCTCCTTGCAGGCGCCGGTTCTGGGAGTCATTCCGCAGAACGTGGGGCTTATCCTGGACGAGGGCGCCGAGAGTCCGCATGCCGAGGCCTACCGGGTGCTGCGCACCAACCTGTTGTTCTCGCGCAAGGACGACAAGCTCAACACGATCGCCATCATCAGCGCCGGGGCTGGCGAAGGCAAATCGACGACTGTCTTCAACCTGGCGTCGGTTTTTGCGCAGAGCGGCCAGCGGGTGCTCATTGTGGATTCGGATTTGCGCCGGCCCACGCTGCACAAGATGCTGCGGGTGACCAACAACATCGGCCTGACCAATTATCTGCTCAAGCAGAACGCGCTCGAGGAAGTGATTCAGACTACCAGCCTGCCGACCCTGGATTTCATGGCCAGCGGCAAGCTGCCCAGCAGCTCGCTGGGCATCCTCAGCTCGGCCCAGATGAAAGACCTCATCACGGAGCTGAAGCAGCACTACGACTTTGTCATCTTCGACTCCCCGCCGGTGATGGGCGTCAGCGACGCCTCGATTCTGGCCAGCGAGGTGGATATGACCCTCCAGGTCATCCAATACCGGCGCTACCCGCAGCCGATGAACATCCGGGCCAAGCAATTGATCGAGAAGGTTGGCGGCAATCTCGTCGGTATCGTGCTGAACAATATCAATATGTCGCAGGACGAGAGCTACTACTACTATAGCGGCTACTATCACGACTACTATTCGCGCAATGAAGACCAGGAGCCGGGCGCGCCTGCGGAGTCAGGCTCTGGCGACAAAGGCAAGAGCGCGTAGAACGGACGATCACAAGATTCAAACGGTAAATATGATAATGATGACAGTTAGCAAGTTGTTGGGGCGCTGGGGCGCGGGGTGTGGTTTGGTATTGGCGGTTCTGGGACTAGCCGGCTGCGGTATGGGTTCGCACAAGCCGGAGTTTGCCGAGATACCGGGGCTGACGCCTCCCGCAAACGGGACCGCCATGGCTTCCACGGCCGGGACCGCCACGGCGCCGGAGAGCGCGTCGAAAACGAACGAGGACTTAAACATTCACATCCTGCAGCCGCAGGATGCCGTGCTGATTACCTTCTCGGACCTGCCGACCCCCTGGATGCCTCTCAGTGACCGGATTAAAGAAGACGGCACCGTCACCCTGCCGCTCAACCAAACGATTCATGCCGCGGGCAGGACCACATCAGCGCTGCAGGAGGAGATTCGCGGCCATTACGTGCCCAAGTACTTCGTCAACATGACCGTGGTGGTCACCTTGCAGGAGGAAAAGCGTTTCTATTACGTCGATGGCGAAGTCAAAATGCCCAGCCGCCAGGTTTGGATGGGCCCCACGACCGTCCTGAAGGCGATTGCTTCGGCGAATGGATTCACCGATTTTGCGAGGAAGGGCAGCGTGGTGCTGACCCGGGCCAACGGCAGCAAGATGACGATCAATTGCCGGAGAGCCATCAGCCATCCGGAGCTGGATATGCCAGTCTATCCGAATGACAAAATCTGGGTCCCGCGCCGGATCTTTTGATGATTCAGCTTAAGATTCTCTCGGGAAAAAGGGCGGGCGACGCTTACGTTGCCCGCCGTTTTCCTGTACGGATTGGGCGCGCCGCCGCTTCGGACTGGCGGCTGGAAGAGGACGGGGTCTGGGATCAGCACTTTCAGGTGGAATTCAACCCCGCTGACGGCTTCATCCTTAGCGCGCGCCCCGAGGCCCCGGCCACGGTCAATGGCCAGGCCTGCCGCCAGGCCGTGCTGCGCAATGGCGATACCATCGAAGTCGGCTCGCTTAAAATCCGGTTTTGGCTTGGGGAAACCTGCCAGACGAGCTTGCGCTTGCGGGAGGTCGTTACCTGGGGGGCGATCGCCGCTATTTCTCTGGGCCAGGTCGCGCTGATTTACTGGCTGCTCAATGTCTGAAATGCCGAGCCCCCGTGAAGGCCATGGCAAGGTTTCGTGCATCGGCGGCAGCGATGACTTCGGCGTCGCGCACCGAACCGCCCGGCTGGATCGCGGCGGTGGCTCCGGCCTCGGCGGCGGCGATCAGCCCGTCGGCAAAGGGGAAGAATGCATCGCTGCAAACCACGCTGCCGGCCAGAGGCAGGCCTGCTTCGCCCGCCTTCCACACCGCCAGGCGGCTGGCGTCGACACGGCTCATCTGGCCCGCGCCAATTCCCAGGGTCCGGTCCGCGGCGGCATAAACAATGGCGTTGGATTTCACATGTTTGGCCACCCGCCAGCCGAAGAGCATGGCCTGAAGTTCAGCCGTGGTGGGCTGACGGCGGGTGACAATTCTCAGCGCCCCGCCGGTGGTGGTCTTGAGGTCGCGTTGCTGCATGAGGAACGAGTCGGCTCCCACGCTGCGCACGTCCCAAGGCTGGGCTGAGAGCGGCGATTTCAAGACCTGGATTAGCCGCAGGTTCTTCTTCTTGCGCAAGACTTCCAGGGCGTCGGGGGCAAAACCAGGGGCCACGATGACTTCGCTGAAAATCTCGGTAATGGCCTCGGCCACGGCCAGATCCAGCGGACGATTGACGGCGATGATGCTGCCGAAGGGAGCCTGGCGGTCGGTGGCAAAGGCCTTGTCCCAGGCCTCGCGAAGTCCGCCGCCCTGGCCGACGCCGCACGGGTTGGTATGTTTCAGAATCGCCAGCGTCGGGGTGTCAGCTTCGAACTCCGCAATCAAATGGGCCGCCGCCGTCAGATCCAGGATATTATTGTAGGAAAGCTCTTTGCCGTGCAATTGGCGGAAGTAATCCTGAAATCGGCCGTAAAGCGCGGCGAGTTGGTGCGGATTCTCGCCATAGCGCAACGTCTGGGCCAGGGGGGCCTGAAGCGAGAGGAATGGCGGCATGGACAGCGGCGCGGGCACTTCGGGCGCGGACGCGAAAGCGCGTTCCAAATAGGCGCTGATGGCCGTGTCATAAGCGGCGGTGCGCGCGAAGACTTTGGCGGCCAGCTTGCGCCGCAGCTCCACCGTGGTGTTGCCTGCCGCACGGATCTGCCCGGCCACCGTCCCATAATCCGCCGGGTCCACCACCACGGTCACGCTTTGGTGGTTCTTGGCGGCGCTGCGCAGCATGGACGGCCCGCCGATGTCGATGTTCTCGATCGCCTCGGACAGGGTGGCCTCAGGCCGGGCAACCGTCTGCTCGAACGGATAGAGATTGACTACAACCAAGTCGATGGGGCCGATGCCGTGCTGGCGGACTGCGGCCTCATGGGCGGTGTTGCCTCGCAGGTAGAGCAGGCCGCCGTGGACCTTGGGGTGGAGGGTCTTGACCCGGCCGTCCAGCATCTCCGGAAATCCCGTATAGGCGCTCAGGTCGATAACTTCGAGTCCCGCCTCGCGCAACGCCTTGGCGGTTCCACCAGTGGAGATGAGTTCGACGCCTGCTTCCGAAAGCGTTTGCGCCAGCGGCACCAGGCCGGCTTTGTCGGAAACCGAAAGCAGCGCGCGTTCAATGCGATCCATGGGTTCCTACGTTCAAGGAACCGGGCTGGAGAGTCAAGCGCTGCTTGCGGGCGCAAAATCAGCATTCAAAAACCGCGCTGAGTCCGATAGATTGGGAATGATGATGGAAACGCTGGTTGTTAATGAAGTCTACGTAAGCGTGCAAGGCGAAAGCACGTGGGCCGGGCTGCCGTGCGTTTTTGTGCGCCTGACCGCGTGCAATCTGCGCTGTTCCTATTGCGATACGGCCTATGCGTTCGGCGAGGGGAAACGCCGGCCGCTGGAGGAGATCCGGGCGGAGGTGCGTCGGCTGGCGGCTCCGTTCACGCGGGGGATAACGGGCTCGGTGCCTTGCAGGCTGCCGCTGGTGGAGGTTACGGGAGGGGAGCCGCTGCTGCAGAAGGGGGTTCTGACGCTCATGAAGGGGCTATGCGACGACGGGTTCACGCTCCTCCTGGAGACCAGCGGGGCACACGACATCGCGCCGGTGGACCCCCGCGTGAGGCGCATCATGGATTTAAAATGCCCCAGCAGTGGCGAGTCCGGGCGCAACCGCTGGGAAAACCTGCCGCACCTCAAGCCTGCCGACGAGATCAAGTTCGTCATCGGCACGCGTGAGGATTATGAATGGGCGAAAGCGAGAATTGGCGAGCACCGGCTGCACGAGGTTTGCCCGCTGCTCTTTTCGTGGGTGCATCCGCTCGCGCCGGAGCAGCGTGACAAAACCCTGAAAGAGCCGCCTGCGGGCCACACGCCGATTTCCCGTCGGGAATTGGCGGAGACGATCATTGCTGACGCGCTTCCGGTGAGGTTCCAGGCCCAATTACACAAGATTATCTGGGCGCCAGAGCAGCGAGGAGTCTAGGAAGCCAGCGCCGAAATCCGGCGCTCCAAAAGAATCCGAATGAAGGACAAGCGAAAAACAAGATCCGCGGGCGCGGCGCAGACGCTGGCCCTGCTGCGGGATTACGAGTCGCGCAATGTGACCTTTATCGAGCCGGATGGCTCATGGCCGATTGTCTGGGAGCGGGCTCGGGGCGCGTGGGTGTGGGATGTCGAGGGCCGGCGGTACCTGGATTTGACAGCGGCCTTCGGCGTGGCCGCGGCCGGACACGCCAATCCGAGGGTGGTCCGGGCCGGCCAGAGACAAATGGCGCGGTTGCTCCATGCCATGGGCGACGTTCACCCGCATCCGCTCAAGGCCCAACTGGCTCGGGAGTTGAGCCGGGTTTCGTTCGAACGTTGGGGAACCAAGGGAAAGACGGTTTTCTGCAACTCGGGGTTCGAAGCGGTCGAGGCGGCGCTCAAGACCGCGGTCCTGGCGACGGGCAAGCCGGGCGTGATCGCGTTCCAGGGAGCTTATCACGGCCTGGGTTATGGGACGCTCAATGCAACCTATCGCGAGCATTTCCGGTTGCCGTTTGTCAGGCAGCTTCGGGAGTTTGCGTATTTTGTGCCGTTCCCTCGCGCGGCGCAGGCCGCCGGCCCGGCTCGGGCCTATGAGAGCGAATCTATGGCGGCTTCCCAAAGAGACGAGGGAGTGGCGTTGGCGGCTCTCGAATTGCAGATAGGCAAGCTGTTCCGGCGCCACGCGGTTGGCGCTATCCTGGTTGAGCCGATTCAGGTGCGCGGAGGCATCAACATTCCGCCGGGCGGGTTCCTGCCCATGCTCAGGCGGATTTGTGACGAGCACCGGGCGCTGCTGATTCTGGATGAAATCTATACCGGGTTCGGCAGGACCGGCCGGTGGTTTGCTTGTGAGCACTCCGAGACGCGGCCTGACCTGCTCTGCCTTGGCAAGGCCTTGACCGGCGGCTTTCCGCTCTCCGCGTGCGTCGGGCGGAGGGATTGCATGGACGCCGCGTGGCCCCCTTCGAGCGGAGAGGCCATCCACACCAGCACGTTTCTGGGACATCCGGTCGGGTGCGCGATGGCGTTGGCGCAGCTTCGGGAAATCGACAGGCAGGGGTTGGTGGCCCGGAGCGAGCAGCTCGGGAAGGCCCTGGCGCCCATGATGGAGTCTCTCGTCCCGAATCCGCGATTGCGCGTAAGCCCGCGCGGACTTGGATTGCTGGCCGGCGTGGAATTAGGCCTGCCCGACGGCAGGCCGGCGACCTCGGCTGCCTTGAATGCGGTCAAGAGGCTGCTTCACCGCGGCTATATTTTCCTGCCCGAAGGCGAGCATGGCAACGTCATCAGTTTGACACCCCCATTGACTATCTCGGAGAGACAGCTTCGGGCCGCGGTGCAGGAGTTAAGAGGAGCGCTGACGGCGACGGATCCCCTTCGGTCGGGCCGGCAAACGCCCAATAGGAGCACGGACGCCTCGTCCGCGCGTTCCGTGAAGTTAACAAGGCGCGGACGGAGCGCTCTCGCCTCATGAAACTCTCCGAAATGAGGCGGATACTGGCCGACAGAGCCATTCAACTGACCAAGTCGCTGGGACAGAACTTTCTGCACGACGCCAACCAACTGCGGCGGATCGTCGAGGCGGCGGAGCTGAGCCCCCGCGATAAGGTGCTCGAGATCGGCCCGGGGTTGGGGCCGCTGACGGAGCGGTTGCTGGAGCATGTCGGCGAGGTGCTGGCCATCGAGAAGGACCTCCGGCTGGTGGCCGTGCTGCGGGATCGGTTTGGCGCGAGTGGGGCTTGCGAGCCGACTGCCCCGCGCGCGGGGGAGCCAGCGGGGCCAGCGCGAGGCCGGTTGCGGCTCGAGCACGATGACGCGCTGGATTACTTGCGGGGCCCGCCGCGGGATTGGACGGGGTGGAAACTCGTGGCCAACCTGCCGTATTCGGTGGCTTCTCCCATCTTGGTGGAATTGGCCCAGGCTGAGCGCGGCCCGGAACGGATGGTGGCGACCTTGCAGATCGAGGTGGCCAAACGGCTTATGGCCGGGGCAGGGGAACCTGATTTTGGGGTGTTGACGCTGCTGGTGCAGCTTGGATATGCGCCGCGAGGCTGGTTCAAGATACCGGCCAGTTGTTTTTTTCCAGAGCCTGAGGTCGATTCGGCCTGCATCTGCCTGGAGCGGCGGAAGGAGTCGCTGCTGGAGGGCCGTGGCCGGATCGTGTTCGTCCGCGTCGTCAAGCGCGCCTTCTCTCAGCGGAGAAAGAAGATGTTTAAGCTGCTGAAGGAAGACTGGCCCGCGCCGCAACTGGAGCGGGCTTTCGCCCAATCGGGAGTGGACACGCAGGCGCGCGCCGAGGCGGTCAGCCTGGAACAATTTGTTCGACTCGCTCAATGCCTGGACGCATGTTGAATCGATGAGCGAAGAGATCTTCGATGTGGTCAACGAGCGGGATGAGGTGGTTGGACACCGGCCGCGCAGCGAGGTGCATCGGCTCGGGCTGATGCATCGGGCGGCGCATGTGCTGGTTTTCAACTCGCGCGGCGAAGTCTTCTTGCAGAAACGCTCCCTGAAGAAAGATCGCCAGCCGGGCCTCTGGGATTCTTCGGCCTCGGGGCATGTCGACAGCGGGGAGACTTATGACGCGGGCGCGGTGCGCGAGCTGCGCGAGGAAATCGGCCTGGAACCGCCGGCTCCGCTGCGGCGGCTGTTCAAGCTGGGTCCCTCGGCCGAGACCGACCAGGAACATGTTTGGGTTTATCGCTGCGAAGCGGAGGGGCCATTGCGGCTGGATCCCGAGGAGATTGACCAAGGCGGCTGGTTTGGGCCGGCGCAGGTATCGCGCTGGATGGCAGAGCGCCCGCAAGACTTTGCCACCGCGTTGGTGGTCATCTGGAGAATGCTGCAAGGGCGATAGGCCCGCGTGGCGGCTCTGAAACGCCGGGGCGTTGCCAGCGAGATTCGAGAGTTGCCGCCCTAGATCACGCTTTTTTCTTCAGCTTCGGCCGCGACGCAGCGCGTGCGCCATTCCTCGACCCGTTCCTCCAGACCCAGTTCGCGAAGATAATCCAAGTCGAGATTGGCGGGGGCGGCGGCGGGATCGGGCAGGGCTTCCCGAGCAAAAACGTTGGCGACATGGACGGCGGCAACCGGTCCGAACGGCTGGCTCAACAATTGAGAAGGCTGGTGATGAAGCGCGACAGCCTCGACGATGGGACGAGGGAGGCCCCAGATTCCGAGCAAGTAGGCGCCCAATTCGGCGTGGCAGGCGCCGAGGACCTGGTTTTCCGCCTCAAGCAGGGTGCATTTGCCATCGCGCGCCAGGGCCAGAGCCTTGGCAAAGCGGTCGGGCAGGTTCGCCGCAAACAGCACTTTCCCGATATCGTGGAGCAGCCCCGCCGCCGAGGCCTGCTCCGCGGCCTCGGGGCCGCAATCCTCGATCTGGATGATCTGGCGGGCAAAGCGCCCCGCCAAGATCGAGTGCTGCCAGAGCGATTCCATCGAAAAACCCTTAAGTTTCAGTTGGTCGAACGAGCAAAAGGCATGAGCCAGCAGGACCAGCGCTTTGGTGGTTTCCAGGCCGAGGTAAGCGACCGCTTCGATCGGATGGATGACCTGCAATTGCAGGCCGAACACCGCCGAGTTGGCTAATTGGAGGACTTTTGCCGTGATCGCGGGGTCGCTGGCGATAAACTGCCCGATTCTTTCTACGGATGCGTTGGGCGACTGTAATTCGTCGAGGATTTGGAAATAGACTCCGGGCGGGCTTGGCACGCGGCTCATTTGGGCGACTAAGCCCTGGACGGTTTCGCTTGGCATCCAGGTTTGCTGCGCCAACGCCTGGGTCAGGGCCTTCCAAAGCGTCGCCCCATCGCATGGTTTGAGCAGGTGGTGATGACCACGCCCGATGCATTTGACGGTGTTTTCCGTGTCGGCCATGTCCGACAGGACGATGCGGACGGCCTTAGGCTGCCAGCGCATGATGTCATCGAGTAACGCCACCCCGTTCATGTCCGATAATTGGACATCGGCGATAACGGCTTCGAAGCGGCGTTGGGCGAACAGGGCCAACGCTTCCAGTCCGCTGGGGGCTAACTCGGCACGCCACGTGCTTCCCGGCGTTTCGCAGAGCACCTGGACCTCCTCCCAGAGAGGCTGGTCGTCACCCACCAACAAGATCTGTCTCGTCATCGACACAGATCTTCCACTGCATTTCAGGTGCCAATCCCAGAAACGACAGGAGGGAGGAGGCTGTGCCGGCAATTGTGGCCGAACGAGTGAGCCGGCGCCCCTCTCACCTGCCGGTGGGCAGCAAGAGGTTGTTATAGACTTTGACCACCCCTGCGGTGGAGGCGGCGATCTGCCCGGCCCGGTCTTTGGCGGTCTCAGAATCGACAAAGCCGCTGAGTTGAACGACCCCATTGAGCGAGTTGACCGTGACCTCCGTCCCTTTGACCTCAGGGTCCTTGTAAAGCGCCGTTTTGATCTTGGCTGCGATGTCCTTGTCATCGACATACGCGTGGGCCGACTCGCGTCCCTGGTTGACGGCGCAGCCGGTGGTGAATCCCAGCGGAAGGGAAGCCAACGCGGCGGCCATAATCCAATATCGAATCTCCTTTTTCATCCAGTCCTCCTGCACGTCCAAGTTTATTCTAGCCGTCGGGGTGGCGGCGGCGCGATGGGGTGTTACGCGTAATGCCTGGCTACGGGAAGGAAGAGCTGCGGATTCTCTGGTGCTGCTCGATGGCCGCGCGGTCGAGGCTAAAGAGAGCGTCAAACAGATTCGCTTTGAACGAGGCGGGTCCGGCGGACTTCGGGGCGGCAATTTCGGCAGCGATGCCGTAGCAAGCCAGCCCAGCGGTCGCGGCGAGCGGCAGGTTGGGTTCCACGGCGGCAAACGCGCCAATGACCGAAGCCGCCATGCAGCCGGTGCCCACCACCCGGGTCATCAGCTCATGGCCGTTGTCAATCTGGTAGATCAGCTTCCCATCAGTCACGATATCGACCTTGCCGGTAACCACAACCGTGGCCTCCCGTTGGCACGCCAGCCTCTGCGCCAGCGACAGCAGGTCGCCCTCGACCGCAGTCGCATCGACGCCCCGGGTGGACACGCGCTCGCCGCTGATGCGGGCGATTTCCGAGGCATTGCCTTTGATGATATCGATGGTGGTTTGGTCCAGCAGCTCGAGGCATTTCTGATCGCGCAACCGGGTCGCGCCGGCGCCGCAAACATCCAGCACCACGGGGATAACCCGGAGGTTGGCGTTGCGGGAGGCCAGTTTCATGGCTTCGACAAAGTCACCGGTCAGCGTGCCGATGTTGAGCACCAGGGCGGAGGCGATTTGGGCCATGTCCGCCAATTCTTCCTCGGCATGGGCCATGACCGGAGAAGCGCCCAGGGTTTTGACCACCTGGGCGCAGTCATAGATGGTGACCCAGTTGGTCAGGTGATGGACCACCGGTTGTTGCCGGCGGACTTTTTCAAGCAGATCGCAAACAGTTTGGCTGAGAGTCATGCCCGGCGATTGTACTGGGTCGGCAGCCCGCTGAAAAAACAATTTGATTTCCTCCCCTGCTGGGTTTCTGTCATGCTTCGGGGGGTACCATCACTCAATCGGGCTCAAACCATGGCGACGATAGCATCGGCAAACCAGTCCTCGGCGGCGACTCCTCTGGAGTATTTCAGCCGGATGGTTGACCATTGCTACGATGCGGCGGAGGCAGCCAAAAGCCAGGGCCGGCCTTTGGTCGGCATCATGTGTGAGTTTACACCTCGCGAGATCATTCTGGCGGCCGGGGCGCTGCCTGTCTGCCTGTGCGGAGGCTCGGCCGGGACCATCGCCGCGGCCGAGCAGTACCTGCCGGCCAACCTCTGTCCATTGATTAAGTCCACCTTCGGTTACCATGTTTCGGGCTCCAACCCGTTCCTTAAATGGGCGGACCTGATTGTGGGGGAGACAACCTGCGACGGGAAAAAGAAAATGTTCGAGCTTCTGGCCGCCGACCGGCCGGTGTATGTGCTGGAGCTGCCCCAGAAGGCTGAAGACCCGGATGCTATGGAAAACTGGGTGCGCGAGGTGCGCAAGTTCAAGGAGCACCTGGAGACGCGCTTCCGGGTCAGGATTACCGAGGCGCGGCTGCAGGAAGCGTGCCGGCTCATGAACCGGGAACGGGAGCTGCGCCGGCAATTGGCCGGGCTGATGGCCGCCGATGCGCCGTCGTTGACGGGCCGGGAACTGCTCGAGTTCAAGAGCCTGATCTCCGGGCTGGAGCCGGATCTCGAGCAGTATGCCCAGGCGTTGGAATGGCTGGGCCAGCGCCGGGCTCCACGGGGGACAACGGCCTCCGCGCCCACGCCGGTTCGAGTATTGCTCACGGGTGTGCCTTTGGCGCATGGGGCCGAACGGGTGCTGGATCTGATCGAGGGCTGCGGCGGACTGGTGGTCTGCATGGAGAATTGCACCGGGCTCAAGCCCATTCTCGAGGACGTGGCTTTGGATCAGGAGCCCGACCCGGTGCGGGCCATCGCTCGCAAGTACTACCATCTCCCTTGCTCGGTCATGACCCTCAACCAGCGGCGGCTCGAGACCTTGCGGGAGTTGGCCGCGAGATTCCGGCCGCAGTGCCTCATCGAATTGGTCTGGCAGGCTTGTCTGACCTACGACGTCGAGTCCTGGCGGGTGCGCAAGCTGGCGGAGGAACTGCGCCTGCCTTACTTGAAGATCACCACCGACTATTCGCCGGCGGATTCGGCCCGAATCGCCGGGCGGGTTGAGGCCTTGTTTGAGACTGTCCGATGATTAGCGCCGGCATAGATGCGGGGTCGCGCTCGCTTAAGGTGGCCCTGTTCGATTCCGAACGGAGGCAGATCCTGGGCTGCGGCCTGGCCGACCAGGGATTGGAGCAGGAGCGGTTGGCGGCGGACTTGCTGGAGCGGGTCTGCCGGGAAGCGCGGCTGGATCGGGCGGCGGTGCGGGGCATTGTCGCCACGGGTTATGGGCGCAACGCGATCCGGTTTGCGGATACAACGATTACCGAAATAACCTGCCATGCCCGGGGAGCCCATCATTTGGCGCCGGAGGTGCGGGCGCTGATTGAGATCGGCGGCCAGGATAGCAAGTTTATGGCGCTGGAGGAGGGCGGCCGGGTGCGGGACTTCGCCATGAACGACCGCTGTGCCGCCGGCAGCGGCCGGTTCCTCGAGGTGGTGGCCGGCCGGTTGGGCGTGGGGCTGGAGCGCCTGGGAGAATTGAGCTTGAACAGCCGAAAGGCCGCCCTGATCAGCAGCATGTGCGTGGTGTTCGCTGAGACTGAGATTATCGGCCTGCTCGCCGAAGGAGTGCCGGCTGAGGAGATTGCGGCGGGGGTTCAAAAAGCGATCGCCCAGCGCGTGGCTGTGCTGGCGGGGCGTTCGATCAAGCGGCCCATCGGGTTCACCGGTGGAGTGGCGCTGCAGTCGGGTATGGTGCGGGCGCTTGAGGAGGCCCTGGCCTGCGCCGTTCAGGTTCTGCCCCAACCGCAATACACCGGCGCGTTGGGGGCGGCTATCCTGGCGGCCGGCCGGAGCCGTGAAATGTGATTGGTTGCTAATTGACATCTTAAGTGCCTTTGTCACAATCACATACTGTATGAGCGAGAAAAAGCGCAACCTCTCTCCCTCTTGCACGCGATCAAAGAGCGGCGTGGCGTCGAGTCGTAAGCTTGCTTGAGTTACTGCATGCCGGCGGCCACGAACTATTCTCAACGTTTTCAAGGAACAGGGGCGGGCAGCTCCTATGACTCGGGTGAATACGGCGCTGGTTCTCATTCAGCGTTTTTGTGGGAGTTGCAGCGCCCCGTGCTCGCGGAAACTGTCCGCCAGTTGCGGGCAGAAGCACGCCGTCCCCTTTCACTGCTGGATTTTGCGTGCGGCACCGGTCGCGTCCTTTCCTGCCTGGAGCCGTTGGTGGAATCCTCGGAGGGCATCGACATTTCTCCCCAAATGCTGGAGGTGGCGCGGACGCGATGCGCCCGGTCCCGGTTGCAGGCCGGTGATATCCTGACCCAGCCGGAGGTGTTGGGGAAGAACTACGATGTTATCACCCTGTTCCGCTTTCTGCTGAACGTGGAACCGGAAGTCCGCGGCCCGATTCTGCGGCGCTTGCGCGAAGTCATCCGGGAGCCAGACGGTTTGCTGGTGGCCAACGTCCACGGCAATTCCCGATCGTTGCGGCACCCGGCGATTGTGTGGCGGCGGTGGCACGCCCATTCCCAGCCTGGCGGCATGATGCTTAATGAGTTGTCGCCCGGGGCGGCGCGCGCTCTGCTCCGCGACTGCGGTTTTCGAGTGGTCCGGCAATTCGGGTTCGGGATCCTTCCGGCTGCGTTCCACCGGAGTTCGCTCCGCGGCCTGGCCGCGGTGCTCGACAGGTCTCTGGCGGGAGACAACTGGTCCAGGAACTGGTCCGTGGATTTGCTGTTTATCTGCCGCCCGGCTTAATCGTTGCCTCTCACGATGTTTAAAGATGTTCTGCCAATCCTCAGCGCTCTGTTCGCCCAGTCGGGACCTCCGCGCCAGCCGGTGACGTTCTCCTGGCGGCTGGTGCGCCGGGGCAAACAGCCCTTCTTCCTGCTGCCGGAAGCCTCCTGCGGGGCCTCGACCAGCCTGGAGCTCTATTCCGCCCAGCGTCCGCAGGCCAGGCTGTGGCGCCGGTTGGTTCCCTGGCTTATGGAGTCTCCGGCCGCGGGCCTTTTCCCCCGGGTCACCCTCCAGGTCGATGCCGCCTCGGATTGGATGCAATTCCTTGGGGAGCAGTCCGGCCTGCCTGCGGGCCTGTTGCGCGCTCCCGCCATCAAGCTTGGCCTTATCTCGGAGGCCCGAGTGCGGCTGGTGCTGCTGCTTTGTGACGCCGGGGACTATCCTGTCCGCGTGATCAAGGTGGGCCTCAATCCTCAGGGCCGAGCCTCGACCGAGCGGGAAGCGGACTTGCTCTCGCGTCTCCCGGTGGGGCTTATCGGCTGCACCGGCATCACCGGTCGTTTTTCCAACGCCGCCATGAGCGCCTTTGCCACCGCCTTTTTCTCCGGCAAATGCCTCACCACGGATGTGGGCATTCAGAAGCTGTTTCACGCCTGGCTCGATGGCGGACCACCCGAGCCGATTGAAAACCTGGCCGGCTGGCAGGAACTGGACTCGGCGGCGCTAAGCGCGGGCGTGCCTCAATGGCCCATAATTCGCAACGCGCTGGCCGGACAGGTGGTGCATCCGACGCTCTTTCACGGCGACTTCACTCCCTGGAATGTACGCATGACGAACCTGGAAACCATCCGCGCCTACGATTGGGAAAGCGGCCATCTCAAAGGAATCCCGGGATGGGACTGGTTTCACTTCGTCATTCAGACATCCCTTTTGGTGAAGGACCACTCCCCTCAACGGGTGGCTGCGGAATTGGAGCAACTGCTCGACTCGCCTCGTTTCCAATACTACGCCCGCAAGGCGAGAATCAGCCATGTGATCGAGCCGCTCCTGCTGGCTTACCTTCTTTACCGGAGAAAGGTTCTTCGCGCGCCCGGACGCGTGCGAGCGGCCAGCGGCTTGTTTGACCTGCTTTGGGCGCGTTGGGATCAGCAGCGACAGGCTGCCGGCCATACCGGCTTAATGCAACGCCCCGCCGCAAAGCCCTTAGCCGGCCAACAAATCAAAGCGGCCGTCGCCAGCGTGGCCAACCTTTTTTGGTCGCCGACATTGTCGCCGGAACCGCTGCCTCCCTTCACCGCCGAGTTGCTCAAACACTGGAAAACCTTGCTGGCGTCGCTGGCCTGGCTGGGCGTCGTTTCCGCGGTGCAGGTTTCGCTCAAGCCCTACTGGATATTCACTCCGTTTCACCTGCTGCCCTGCATCTTTCTGGCCTTGAAGGTCGGCCGGCGGCCGGCCAGCCTTATGGCTTATGTGGCGGCCATCGGGGCTCCGTTGCTGGTCTTTCACTTCTACCCCGGCGTGATGACTCTCAGCACCACTTGCTCGAATATTTTCATGCGGATCGTTGCCTTTAAGCTCATCGTTATTCTGCTGGACAACATACGCAAGCAAGACCTCCGCACGGCGCCAATGATGGCCCCTCCCAGGTCGACTCCTATTCAGGCCATCACCGGCAACTGGCCTGTCATCGGCATCGCGGCCGTTTTCTTTGTGCTCGTCGTTGTCCTGGATGCTCTGACTCCTCCCAGCCTGGTCCTTTGGCCGTTCTATTTGTTGCCCTGCGCGATTCTCACCCTGGCCATGAGCTGGCGCTGGGGCACCGTCACCGCCGCGATTGCCGCCATCATCGGCACGTTGCTCCAACTCCCCGATCCGGGGTTCCGGCCTTTGGATATCGAATTGTGGAATACCGGCGCGCGGTTCGCCGTCTTTGAAATGGTGGTGGTGCTCCTGGAGCGCATTCGCCGCGGATACATCCTTTTCTGGTCCAGCACCAGAAAGGCTGAGTAACCCCCCGACTCTCGCCCCCCGACCCTCCGTCGACTCCACGCCGAGAATAGGCTCGACCGGGAGGCGGGTTTGGCTAACGTGTGGGACATGATTTTGCGGGGAGCCATTTTTGTCGCGCGGCGTGTGCGATGGCGGATCGGCGGGCTGTGGGGACGAATGGTGCTGCGCAGCTACGGGGTGCGGTTTGGGCCGGGTTTGCGGCTGGGTTCCGCGCCCGTCATCCGCCGTCACCCGCAGGGGGTGATCCGGCTGGGCCGGCAGGTGACGATTCTGAACGAGCTGGCGGAGAATCCAGCGGGCATTTCGCACCCCACCGCGCTGTGTGCCTGCCGTGCGGGAGCCGAATTGTTGATTGGAGACGAGGTGGGGATTTCCGGGGCCATCCTGTACGCCTGGCGGCGCATCGAAATCGGCGATCGCGTCTGCGTCGGGGCCGGCGCTGCTGTGTACGACTCGGATTTCCACCCCATGGACCCGGAGCAGCGGCATCGGCGCGAGGAGAGCACCATCGCTGTGGCGCCAGTGGTTATTGGGCCGGATGTTTGGCTGGGAGCCAACTGCCTGGTGCTCAAAGGGGTCACTATTGGAGCCCGGGCGGTGGTCGCGGCCGGGGCGATCGTCACCAAGGATGTGCCTGCCGGCGCGGTGGTGGCGGGGATCCCGGCCCAGGTTGTCGGCTGGGCAAGCCAGCCGGCCGCCCCAGCGTCCGCCTGAGGCCCTCACGGTCTCTTGTCCCGGGATTGCGCGGGAGTCCCGCGCTTGGGGTTCGTCTGATCCATGGTTTCGAGGTAGGCATTATTGGTTGGCGAGAAAAGAAAATTTTGCTGTTTATGCCGTCCTTAGGTTGGCATGGGTTGGCACAGGTTGGCGGTCGGTTGGCGATTGGTTGGCAATCGCCGATAGCCAATCGCCGATAGCCAATAGCCGATAGCCAATCGCCAATTGCCGAAGGTTGCGGTTTCGGCCCGAGACGCCGCGAGAGTGAGGCAATGTCAATCCGCCTTCGCCAAGGGCTTCGGCGCGGCAAACCAGGAATTGCGCTATGGGTGGGGGGTGATTTTGCAAGTGGTTGGTGCGCAAGGAGTAGAAAACACCTCCTTTAAAAACAGCGCAGAAACGGCGCGGAAAAAGTGCAACTTTGAGATGACATTGGCGTGAAACGTGATCCCGCCTTCGCTCCGAAGCTTCGGCGCGGCAAGACGTGAAACGTGAAAACTGGGCAAAAACTTCCGGCTGGCATTTGGGACGGGACGGGCGTGGCCACACGAAAGGCGCGAAGCGGCACGGAAGGACCTTGATCGCGGATAGCTCGGAAAGCGTTGGCCGGCCGCGAGGTCCGCTCTTGGGTTCCAGGACACATGGTTGGCGGGGGTTCATGGTGCGCAAAATTTTTTTGGTTACCGTAGGTTACCGCAGGTGACTATCAGTGACCGTGGGTGACCGTTGGGTGACCAGAGGAATACTTCGGCGGGACGCCGATGCAACATAGGCATGGGCCCGCCTTCGCGCTGGTGCTCCCGCCTTCGCCAAGGCTTCCACCTTCGCTAAGCCTTCCTCCTCCGCCAAGCCTACGGAGGACAGGACGGAGGACAGGACGGCGCGGCAAGCAAAGTCACCCAGGAATTGCACAGTTTCATCGGGCATTCTGCGCAAGTGGTTGGGCGACAACGGTCGGTGGTGCGTGTTTTTTGAATGTGAAGGGGAAAATGTAGAGAAAATGTCAAATTTTGCTGTGACGCTGACGGGAAGCGTTAGACCCGCCTTCGTCGGACTCCGGCGCGGCAAGACGTGAAACGTTAGAACGTTAGAACGTGGGGCGCGAGACGTAAATACTGTGCGACGGGCTCGTTCGCGCCCGGGAATTGGCCCGCGTGTTTTGTGCCGCGTTTCGGTCCATTTTGTATGGGTATCCATACTGGTATTCATACGATATACCTCTATGGGTTTCGTGTCAAGAGGGGGGGCGCTTTTTTTTGCGGGGGCCGAATTACACCACACGAAGGACACGAAGATAACGAAGGGGGAAGGGGGAATCGCCACGAGAAGGCACAAAAAAACACAAAAAAGCATTGGTTCTTAGACAGGATTAACAGGATTAACGGGATTTGAGCTCAGAGCTCGAGCCCATACCGCGCCGACTCGTGGCGCCGATCCTTTGGGGGCCGAAGGCCACACCTGTAACAGCCTGGGCTGGAGCAAGCGACTGCGGGCGGAGACCCAGGTCAGGCATTCACAAGAACATCCGCGAGCCCTGTAACGGGCGGCATATCCTCCGGCTGAGCTGTCTGCAACCAAGAAGATCCTCCTTTTCCGATTCAAGTCGTCTTGGTATGCTCTGTGCGTTCCTCAGGCGGTGCCTGAATTTGGACTTGGTTTCCAGCGGATGTCATGACTATGCCGGCGCTCAATAAAAAATCTCTAAGCGAGCGCGATATATGTTCCAAGTTCATCACTCCGGCGCTGGTCTCGGCCAAATGGGACCTGATGAGCCAGATCCGCGAGGAAGTCTTCTTCACCAAGGGGCGCGTCATCGTGCGCGGCCAGCTTTCTACGCGCGGCGAACCTAAGCGCGCCGACTACATCCTTTACCTCAAACCCGGCATCCCGCTCGCGGTCATCGAGGCCAAGGACAACAACCACTCCGTCGGCGCCGGGATGCAACAGGCGCTGGACTACGCCGTTACCCTCGACCTGCCCTTCGTCTTCAGCTCCAACGGCGACGCCTTCACCTTCCACGACCGAACCGGCCAGTCGAACCCTGTGGAGGTGGAGCTGCCACTCAGCGCCTTTCCGTCCCCGGCCGAACTCTGGCAGCGCTACTGCGCCTGGAAGGGCCTGACCGCCCAACAACTCCCGGCAGTGGAGCAGGACTACCACCTGCCCGACCCAAACAAGCAGCCACGCTACTACCAGGAGATCGCCATCAACCGAGCGATCGAAGCCATCGCCAAAGGCCAGGACCGGGCCCTGTTGGTTATGGCCACCGGTACCGGCAAGACCTACGTTGCCTCCCAGATCATCTGGCGTCTCTGGAAGGCCGGCGCCAGGAAACGCATTCTCTTTCTGGCCGACCGCAACATTCTGGTGGATCAGGCCCGCGTGAACGACTTCAAACAATTCGGCGGCAAGATGACCAAGATCAGCGGCCGAAAGGTGGACAAGTCCTACGAGGTTTATCTGGCCCTCTACCAGGCCGTGTCCGGCAATGAGGAGTTCGCGAATATATATAAGGAGTTCTCTTCATCCTTTTTCGATCTCATCATCGTGGACGAATGCCACCGCGGCAGCGCCGCCGAGGACTCCAACTGGCGCAGGATTCTCGACTATTTCGGCACCGCCACCAAGATCGGCCTCACTGCCACGCCCAAGGAAACCGAAGAAATCTCCAACATCGATTACTTCGGCGACCCGGTTTACACCTACTCGCTCAAGCAGGGTATCGCCGACGGCTTTCTCGCTCCCTATAAAGTCGTCCGCATCGACCTGGACAAAGACATTGATGGCTGGCGGCCCAGCCCGGGCCAGCTCGATAAATACGGCCAGCTCATTGAGGACCGCCACTACAACCAACTCGACATGGACCGGTCGCTCGTCCTCGACCAGCGCACCAAGATCGTCGCCTGGAAAATCACCCAATACCTCAAGGCCACCGACCGCTTCGCCAAGACCATCGTTTTCTGCGAGGACATTGACCACGCTGAGCGCATGCGCCAGGCGATCGTCATGTGGAACGGGGATGAGGTCCTGAAAAACCACAAATACGTCATGCGCATCACCGGGGACGAACCGCAGGGCAAGGCCGAACTGGATAACTTCATCCTGCCGGAAAGCCGCTACCCGGTCATCGTCACCACGTCCAAGCTCCTGAACACCGGCGTGGACGCCCAGACCTGCAAGCTCATCGTCCTCGATCAACGGATCGAGTCGATGACCACTTTCAAACAGATCATCGGCCGCGGCACTCGCATCCTGGAGATCTACGGCAAGACCTGGTTCACCATCATGGACTTCAAGGGCGCCACCCGCCTCTTCGCCGATCCCGACTTCGACGGCGACCCGGTCCAGATCTACAATCCCGAACCTGGAGAACCGCCCGAGCCGCCCGGATCAGGATCCGATCCAGCCCCCCCGCCGCCCGAGCCACCTACCGGGCGCGTCAAATACCACGTCGATACCGTGCCCGTCTCGATTGCCCGGGAGCGCACGTATTTCCGCGACGCATCCGGCAACCTCGTGGCCGAGTCGGTCAAGGATTTCACGCGCAAGCAGGTTCTCAAGGAATTCGCCCTCATGGACGAATTCATCAACCAATGGTCCGGAGCCGAAAAGAAGTGCGCCATCATCCACCAACTCGAAGAGAAGGGCCTCCCATTGGCCGAGCTGGAACAGGCCGTCGGCCGGGACTACGACCCATTCGATCTCATCCTGCACGTCGCCTACGACCAGCCGCCCCTCACCCGCAAGGAACGGGCCGATCGTGTTCGGAAAAAGAACTACTTTGCGCGTTACGGCGCCCACGCTCGCGCGGTCATGGAAGCCCTCCTGGACAAATACGCAGACCAGGGGCTTGAGGCGTTCGAGTCAGCCGATGTCCTGAAGATCACGCCTTTTCCTCAGATTGGCACCCCAGTGGAAATTGTCCGGGAATTCGGTGGCCGGAAGCAATATCAGGCGGCCCTCCAAGATCTCAAGGGGCAGCTATACCGAACAGCCTGAAAATGAAGCGCCGCCGACAAACCGAATCCCAGAGTGCTCTAGCGCGCCTGCTGGCACTCTGTGACAAGAGTCGTCAGGAGGAGCTGGAAGCCCACCTCTACCGGCTCACGTTGGATTCCGCCTCGGCACCAACAATCGCGCAGGCCTTCATGAGTCATGGCGCACCGCTTTACGAAGGAGACTGGCTAAATGAACTCCTGGCCAGCGCCCTCCTGACCGCTGGCAAAACGGGCATCGCTGCCGCTGGCCAGCTGCTCCTGCGGGACGACCTGAGGGTAACGAAAAGCGTCTGCCTGCTCCGGCATTTGTGGCGACTCTACTCGCCAAACACCTCCGATCGCTTGGTTTCCGTTTGCACTGTTCCTCGCACATTGATACCCCGCTCTACGGAGGCTAATCGCTCCGCTGCTCTGGAAGCGCTCAGACGTTTCTTTGCTGCTACACTTTCAGACCCATTCAAGTTCGGGCATCTGGGTCTCTTCATGAACACCTCCCCTTGGTTTTGTCCGGCTGCTACTGGTGCCCCTGAAGCAGTGAAAACAGCAAACGCTTTCGCACACGAATTTCTCCGACTTCTTACGACGACGAGCCTTCGCATTTCTGACCAGACAATTGAACAGTACCTCAACCTGCTTGCGACCTTCTCGAAAGAAGAAGATCTCCAGGCTTTTCTTGAAGAGAATCCTATTTTTCTGGATCCGCTGGCTAAGGCAGTAGTGCCCAAACACCGTCTCGGCAGCGACCTGATAACTGATTTTGTTCTGGAAACCCTCACCGGAAGCTACGTGGTTGTGGAAATAGAACGTCCCGACACCCCGGTTTTCAACAAGGCTGGCGATTTCTCTCCAGCTTTCAGCCACGCCCTGCGCCAGGTGCTCGATTTCCAGGATTGGGTCGCCTCTAATGTTGCCTACGCACAGTCAAAGCTCCCCGGAATAGTCAATCCTCACGGCGTCTTGGTGCTTGGCACATTTACCAACTTCTCGCCAGACGAGCGTCGGCGAATGAATCAGTTTCAATTCAACAGCAGACACATTGATGTCCTCGGGTTTGACAGCCTTGCCAGCCGTGCCCAGACGCTGCTCAATAGCCTCATCTTCCGCTAAACATGTCCCTCTCCGCCTCCATCAAATCCATCCAGGACATCATGCGCAAAGACGTCGGCGTCGACGGCGACGCCCAGCGCATCTCCCAACTCGTCTGGCTCCTTTTCCTGAAAATCTTCGACGCCCAAGAAGAGGAGATGGAAGCGACCCGGGACGACTACCGCTCGCCCCTGCCTCAGAAACTCCGCTGGCGCAATTGGGCCGCCGACTTGGAAGGCATCACCGGCGATGAGCTCCAGAAATTCGTCAACGACGAACTCTTCCCCGGCCTCAAGGATCTGAAGGGCGCCGCCCCGCGCCACCAACTTCTCCGCACCGCCTTCGAGGATGCCTACAACTACATGAAGTCCGGCACCCTCCTGCGCCAGGTCATCAACAAGCTCAACGAGGACATCAACTTCAACCGCACCGAAGACCGCCACCTCTTCGGCGACATCTACGAGCAGATCCTTCGCGACCTCCAAAGCGCCGGCAACGCCGGCGAATACTACACCCCGCGCGCCGTCACCCAATTCATGGTTGAGCGCACCAATCCGCGCCTTGGCGAAATCATCTTCGACCCCGCCTGCGGCACTGGCGGCTTCCTAACTTGCGCGATCGAGCACATCCGCAAGCACGACGTCAAAACCCCCGCCGACGAACAGCGCCTCCAGGAATGCATTCGTGGCGTCGAAAAGAAACCGATGCCGCACCTGCTCTGCGTCACGAACATGCTGCTCCACCAGGTCGAAGTCCCGGTCAACATCCGGCACGACAATACCCTGTCGAAGCCCTACGCCAGCGTTACGTCAGCCGACCGCGTGGACGTCATCCTCACCAACCCGCCCTTCGGCGGCATGGAGGAGGATGGCACGGAAAAGAACTTCCCGGCCACCTTCCGCACCAAGGAAACCGCCGACTTGTTCCTGGTTCTCATCATCCACCTCCTCCGAGATGGTGGCCGCGGCGCCATGGTTTTGCCGGATGGCACCCTCTTTGGCGAAGGCGTAAAGACGCGGATCAAGCAGGAGCTGCTCGAAAAATGCAACCTCCATACCATCGTCCGCCTGCCAAACGGGGTCTTCTCGCCGTATACCAACATCAAGACCAACCTGCTTTTCTTCACCAAAGGCGAGCCCACTAAAGAGATCTGGTATTTCGAACACCCCTATCCGCCCGGCGTAAAAAACTACAACAAGACCAAACCCATCCGGATCGAGGAATTCGAAGCTGAGAAGAGGTGGTGGGGCAAACCCGGCCAGGAAAAGAAGCGCAAGGAGACCGAATCCGCCTGGCGCGTCTCCATCGCCGACATCGCTGCGCGTGGCTACAACCTCGACGTCAAAAATCCTAATGTCGTGGACGATGCCCACCGCGACCCCGCGGAGCTCCTGGCCGAATACCAGAAGGCCCAGGCCGCCGTCGCCGAAGTTCGCGAAAAGCTGCGGAAAGAACTCGAAGCGGCCTTAATACCAAAATGAATCCTGCAGCCAGGCGTTTGAGATTCCACTTTGGAGTATCAAACGACACGATGCCAAACCGCCTCGCATGAAGACCCAATCCTCACTCATCCCGATCGAGCGAATCCAACGGACAATCTACCTGGTCCGTGGTGAGAAAGTAATGCTGGATCGGGACCTGGCCGTCCTGTACGGCGTTTCGACGGGCAACCTCAACAAGGCGGTCAAGCGCAACCTCGACCGGTTTCCGCCGGATTTCATGTTCCAACTCAAGCAGGAAGAGAGCGAAGGCTTGATATTCCAATTTGGAAGATCAAAGGGGCACGGTGGCCGGCGCCACTTCCCCTATGCCTTCACGGAACAAGGGGTCGCCATGCTCTCAACCGTCCTCCGCAGCGACCGCGCCGTTCAGGTCAACATCGCTATCATGCGCGCCTTCGTCCAACTCCGCCGGGTGCTGGGCAGCCACGCCGAGCTCGCTCGCAAGCTCTCCGAACTGGAAAAACGCATCGAAGGTCATGACGACGCCATCCGCTCACTTTTCGAGGCCATTCGGCAACTTATGAATCCGTCCGCGCCCGAACACCCGCCTCGCGAAATCGGCTTCCACGTTAAAGAGGAAGGCCCCCCTTATCGTACGAAACCAAAATCCGCACACCGGCGATGAACCCTCCGCCTTCATCCTTCATCCCTCATCCTTTCTGCAGGCCCCTTTGAAATCTCAAATCTCCAATCTCAATTCGGGCGGTGCCACGGCCCTCCTCCTCCAGCACTTCGAAAGCTTGGCCGACACGCCGGATGCGGTCCCCAAGCTCCGCTCCCTGATTCTCGACCTCGCCATCCGGGGCGCCCTCGCGCCCCAAAACCCAGACGACCCACCCGCCAGCAATCTCGTCCAACTCGCCAGGTCCCAGACGAAGGAGCCGCGCCGGCCGCAGCGGGCTTCAAACGGAAACGGCTCGACCCTACAACCACCTTTCGCCTTACCGCCAGGCTGGTACTGGACCTGTCTCGACGATTTGGGGGACACCAGCCCTCGAAACGAGCTCCCAGACAAAACGGAAGTCGGTTTCTCACCCATGCGGTTGGTCACCGCCAAGTTCGGCGACCCAATCTCTTTCGAGCGCAGAACCTGGGGTGAGGTCCGTAAAGGGTTTACGCATTTTGCCGACGGGGATGTCGTTCTGGCGAAAATCACCCCATGCTTCGAGAACGGCAAGTCGGGCATCATCCGGGCAGCGCCAAACGGGTTGGGCGCGGGCACCACGGAACTTCACGTCTTCCGCCCGCTCCCGAAATGCGTTCTTCCAGAGTACGTTCTCATATTTCTCAAATCGCCCCATTTCCTGCTTAATGGCGAAGCTCACATGACCGGCTCTGCCGGCCAGAAGCGCGTCCCGTGGACTTATTTTGCAGAAACGGCGTTTCCACTTCCGCCACTCCCCGAACAGCGCCGCATCGTTGCCAAAGTCGAGGAACTCCTGGCCCTCTGTGACGAACTGGAAGCCCGCCAGACCGCCGCCCGCGAGCTCCGCAGCCACTTGGTCCATTCCGCCCTGGGCCACCTCACCACCGACAAAGACGAGCAGGACTTCCGAGAGCGAGCCTCCTTCATCCTTCATCAGTCGCCCTTCATCCTTGAAGATGTTCCCGCAATCCGCCAAGCCATCCTCTCGCTTGCGGTCCAAGGCAAACTCGTCCCCCAAGACCCCAGCAATGAACTGGCGGAGAACATCCCTATCGTCCGAAGGCCGAAATCAACTCTTTCAACCAGCGACAACGCTTTTCCGTTCAAACTGCCAAGCAATTGGCGGGGGACGCAATTGGGACAGGTGAGTGAACTGATCAACGGCGATCGGAGTAAGAATTACCCAAACAAGGCGGAGTATGTTCGAGAAGGCGTTCCCTGGATCAACACAGGACATATTCAGCCCGACGGAACCCTGTCCTTGGACTCCATGCACTACATCACAAGGAAGAAGTTCGATTCCCTCCGGAGCGGAAAGGTGCGGCGAGGGGATTTGGTGTATTGCCTGCGAGGTGCCACCCTTGGAAAGACAGCCTTCATCACGCAATTCGGCGAAGGTGCTGTCGCGTCATCCTTGGTGATCATCCGCCTTTCGTCAGCAGTTGACGCGAGATTTGCTTATCGCTTCCTTACGAGCCCCTTGGGGCGTTCGCAGATCTTCGCATTCGATAATGGCTCAGCGCAGCCGAACCTCTCGGCAAACAGCGTTACAAAGTATTGGATTCCCATTCCACCCCTCGCGGAACAACGCCGCATCGTCGCCAAAGTCGGTCAACTGATGGCCTTGGTGGACCAGTTGGAAACCCAACTCACCGCCTCCCGCACCACCGCCGAAAGCCTCCTCGAAACCCTTGTCTTTGAATTCAGCGCCACGTTTAAAGGACCAAAGCAATGAAACTTAGGCGTGTAAAGATCGACGGCTACAAAAACATTCATGCCTGCGACATTGATTTCGCAGACTCACCATTCGTCAATGCGATAATAGGAGGTAATGGCAGCGGCAAATCAAATCTACTCGAGGCCATTCTACAGATCCTGATAGGCTGCTACTTCCGAAGACCTCCAGGCTTCCAGTTTTTCCTCGAGTTCGAGGCGCAGGGGCGGTCGGTTATTCTCCAGCGTGAAGGTCGCAGCGCCTCAGTGCATGTGAATGGACGGCCCATGCCGCTTCCCGATTTCGCGGCCCGCCTGCGCGAGAGCTCGGCCCAACAGTTCTACCCCGCTTTGACCCTAGTCTATTACTCGGGCGAGTGTCGGCGCGTCCAGCAACTGATAGCCCGATATCGTCGACATTTCCAAAAGCTCACACTCAGCCCCGAAACGGATCATTTCCGCCCACTCTTTGTCCAGTCGACCAACGAGCAGTCCCAGGTAATCCTGCTTGCCCTCTTCGCTCAAGGTAACAGGCAGTTGCTCGGTCACCTTCAGCTGCACGAGATCCATGGTGTTCAAATAGCACTCCGCAGCCCAGATGGATTTGATCCCCAGCGTCATGAGCCCAAACTGTGGAATACAGAGGGCGCAATTCGGCGCATAGTCGCAGCTCTCGATGAGACATCCAGTTTTCAAGAAACCCTCCGACGCCCGGCAATTCCCCAGGCGCCGCCCCTCGACACAGAGCAGTCCACGAAGAGACTTCCCTACTGTGAGGACCGAGTGTATCGTTTCGAACCAGGGCCGCGAACCGGCATTCACGAGCTCGCTCGTCGACTGCAAACGAGCGGTGATAATATCTACCTTGCGCTCGAAGCTCTGCGGGCTCGCGGCATGTTTCGCGACGTTTCATTCACGCTTTCCGGTCGGGCTTCGGTAGAACCGTTCTCCTTCCACCAACTCAGCGAGGGCGAAAAGCAACTCCTGGCTGTAGTCGGCGCGCTTACTTTGACGAACCAAGACGAGAACTTAATCTTGCTCGACGAGCCGGATACTCACCTCAACCCGCATTGGTCTTGGGACTTCCCGGGTATGCTCACCGAAGCTTTTCAACCCCACCGCCAGGCCGCCACCACGGTGTTGATAGCCACGCACGATCCGGTGATGATCTCCGGCATGCTGCGGGAGCAAGTTCTCCTGGCGAACCCGCCGGCACCGGGCCGAACGCTGTTTTCCAGGCCACACCGCCATCCACGGGGCCAAGGTGTGGCCAACCTCCTTTGTAGCAGCGAGTTTTTTGGGCTTCCATCCAGTCTCGATAAGGAAACGCAGAAGCTGTTGGACGAGCGTCTTGGCATCAGTATGAAGCCGGAGCTCACAGCCCAGGACAAAGCACGGCTCAAGGCACTCAACGCCCAGTTGGAGATCCAGCCGGGCGTCAGCGAACGAGACCCGAACTATGTCGCCTTCCTGCGCCAACGACAAAAACCATCCGTGTCCTAGCTGACAATGCGCCACATTCTCCTCACGGACCTGCTAGCCTTAATCTTTGTCGATGAGGACGGAGGGAGAGCTCAGTCCCGACTCGCTCGCGCAGATAAAAAGTTGTCTAGGAAACGAAACCAAAGAACGAGGAAGAAATATCTCGACGCAAACGGCAGCGACAAATGGAGCCCGATCAAGGACCGACTCACTGCCCTCTTGGGCAAGAAGTGCTGGTACACCGAAGTTGAGATCATCGGAGCGCCGCTGGCGATCGATCACTATCGTCCCGTCTGCCACTACTGGTGGCTCGCATTTGATGCCGAGAACTATCGAGTCTCATGTTCTTGGGCAAATAGTCCCGAGCCCAATGCTCAGCACGGTCGCATTGGCGGCAAAGGCGACAGCTTTCCCCTGTTACCCCCGGCGCAGCGCGCAACTCAGAAAGGCCAACTGCTAACCGAACGGGCGGTAATCCTCGATCCTTGCAACCAGGCAGACTGCGATCTTCTGTCATTTCAAGCAGATGGACGGCCTATTCTGAACCCACTATTTGCAACTGACGCAATCGCTAGGCAGCGAGTCGATGACAGCACACTCATCCTGAATCTTGACCATCCGGATTTCAATGCGGCTCGCGAGCGTCTGTGTAACGATATTGCGGACGACGTGAGAGCATGCGAGGCGCTGGGTGAAACCGCGGACGCCAGAGCACCCATTCTCGACAGGATACGCCGCAGGCTTACTTCCAAGGCCCCCTTCAGCACGGCCGCACGGTACTATCTTCAGTTGCACCGTCATCTTGGCTGGGTGGAGGACCTGCTCAACGGCCGGGGCCATGCACCGCCGCGGCCACCATGAAGCGGGTCACGAAATCTTACCACACCGCTCGTGAAGGCGTTCATGCCGTACAACAGAAGATCCACAAAGAACTCGGTTGGATTTGCTGCGAACAGCAGGAGGACTTCGGTATCGATGCGCACATCGAAATTGTTACCAACGGAGTGCCAACGGGTAAGATAATCGCTGCCCAGATCAAGTCCGGACCAAGATACTTTCTGGAACAGGGTGATGTGGGTATTGTCTTCCGCGGCAAGCTCAAGCACCTCGACTATTGGCTCAAGCACGACCTGCCCATCATTGTCATCCTGTACGATCCAGATTCCCAAATCGCGTACTGGCAACACGTCACCCCAGAACACGTTACACGGTTGGCTAAAGGTTGGAAAATGTCGATTTCTCGCCACCAGAAGCTTGAGTCTGCACAAGCCGCCGCACTGGAAGCGATCGCCGCCCAAAATGAGTACTTTAGAGCCGTCGCGGCCGAATTCACATGCCCCCATTGCGGCGCGCAGCTCCTCGAACGTGCTGGCGGGGACATCGATTATGAGGCATACGCGTGCGGATATCTGATACAGGACGTGTGCCAGCGCCCTTGCCCCTTTGATCCAGCATTCCCCAAGTACGAAGAGTACAGGCTGGAATTTCACGAGTGTGGCTCCGGTACCGAGAAGAGCTGGCTCTGCATTCCCCTTCCGGCAACAAGCGCCGCCAAAAGGCTTCGCCTAAGCCCTGCCAGCGGAAAAACAAAGGAGGAGGCCGAGCAAAAAATCCGGGCGGAATACGACCGCTGCTCGAGTAAACGCAAGTCACCACTTTGAGGAGCGTACAGATGCACCAAATCCACTACGGCCATGAGTAACACCTTCACGCTAAACGATGGCTACATCGCCGCCGAAGTCCGCCTTCATTCCGTCATCTCCGGCACGGGCCGAGCCGAGTTGCCCATATTACTGGTCCCTCTCGACTTCACCCTTCGAGGCCCGCGCCAGCCAGGGCGCTGCTACGACTTCCGGGAACTCCGGTGCCGCGTCTCACCCTTCGATTCCACGTACGTAGCCGACAGTCGCCCAGCCAATCTGGACATCCGTGTGCCCGCCGGAAAAGAGCTGCCAAGCAACCTCGTGCACCTGGAGATTCCTCTGGATCGCACCCGGCTTGCACTCCTAAACCGCCTTCGCAAAGGCCAGGATGTCACCCTGCGATTGGATCTGGAGCTGCAGATTGATGAACTTGCCGAGATAAAGCGTGTCCCGGGTGCGTTCCCTTCATCCATCTGGGGCATCGCCGGCCGCTACCGCAGGCAAGGGAGTCTGACAGTGACGATCCCGCGCTCACCTTGGTTAGACCAGATCTTGCCCGGAACAGAATTTGCGAAAAGCTACCTCATCGAACTCCCGGCCATCCCCATTGACAATTGCTCAGACCTCAAGCTCTCCCTCGACGCACTTCAGCAGGCCGTGAAGCTCGAGGGCATGGGCTTTTACAACGAAGCTGTTGCTCAATGCCGCACTGCTCTCGAGCCCTTCTTTGAAAAGGGACAAGCACCCGACGCCGCTGGTGGCACTCAAACAAAACGCGTGCTCAAAGCCGCCTGGCAAACCCGCCTTGGCCGGCGCACGTATGATTGGCTGAGCGGGTCCTTCCTCGCGGTGAACCAAGCCGCCAACCAGCCGCATCACCCGTCGTCCTCCGGCTTTGACCAAGCGGAAGCCCAGATGCTCCTCATCGTTACCACCGCCTTGATCTCCTACGCCATAAAGACTCGGCCACCAGCCCCTGCGCAGGCCCCACCATGAGATCACCCACCCTAGCGGCACCGGCGTTTACCGCGGTATCCACTGCGCACCGGCGCCGAGACGCGCGCCAAGGCAGTCAAAAACCGGCTCTCAAGGGCCAGATCCGGGGTTTCCGACCCTCACGGGACCCGCATGAACAGGGCCTGTCTTTAGGAGCCTGTTAAAAAACGACGTGAGGTCCTGCGGGGAGGGATTTTGACGCAAGACGCGGAGCGAGAAGGGACCTGATAGAACAGGAGGGCACGGAGGGGGCGGAGGAGTCTGAGCGGCTGCAAAGGAACGGAGAATAGCCCGGACAGAGGGGCGAGGGGTCCGAGCGGCGGCCTCTATTGGAAGAAACCCGGAACGCCGCGTGGGGGCACGCGGCCTACAGGAAATCCCGCGGCGCTTCAGCAACTCCCTGCCTCTCAGGGCGTGTTTTGAAAATATCTCGGGCGGTCTTGCGGCGGGGCGGGGCGGAAGGCTGCCGGGATAGGCTGTTATTGAGGGTTCACTCCGCCCATCCGGATTGACCGGAGTTTGTCCACTGTTCACTCCCGGTCAAATTGGCCGCTTCGTGCAGGAAGATGGGGGTCATGATCCATCCGGCGATGCGCCCCACTTTGTCGTTGCCCACCTCGAGCCTTCCCCGAAAATAAGCTTCCACCATGGCGCGGCCTTGGGTGAACTCGGATTGGGCTTGCTCGCCTTTTCCCAAATGATGACAGGCCATCGCCATGAGGAGGTGGGCTGTGGCAACGCAGGAGGGAGACTGATCCGGATAGCCGGAACACTTTTGCAGCCAGTTCATGCAGGCCGAGAAGTTGCCGCGGCGGTATTCGAACAACGCCAGCGCAAAGGCGCGCCAGGTCGCGGGATAAAAACCGTCGGTCGCGTTCGGGACATAGGCATCGAGGGATTTGGCAATGCAGTCGGCGGGCGCGGCCAAGCGGGCCATGAGGGACTCATCTGCCGGCAGCAGCAAACTGATTTTGACCAATTGTTCGGAGGCGCTGGGATAAGTGGTTCCGGCCAATCTCGAAAGCACCACGCGGCGCATCCGGTCATAGCGTTCGTCCTGCCCGGATTGGATGAGCAGCGGCGCGGCCAGCAGCGAATCAACTGTCACCGCCGCGCTCTGTTCGGTCTTGTCGACGTAATTCACCTGGACGAGGACCGCGTAGCGGTCGGCCGCCTGTTTCCATCTTCCGGCAAGAAGATGCCACTCGCCAACGGCGCGGAACACGGTTGCCGCTTCGGTCGAAGGCGAGAGCAGTTCGGCCGGCAGGGACGCGAGCAAGGCATCGGCCTCTTCCATTTGTCCGTGGGTCACGAAGACGGCGGCCTGGGTGACGTTTTGCCGCGCTTCGGCTTCGCGGCGCAATTGCGTTTCGTTGGCGCGCGCCCGTTCGGCCTCGGCCTGGGCTTTCTCGGCCCGTTGGCGCGCGTCGCGCTCGCGGAAGAAAAAATGGGTCGAGAGGCCCAAGGCGGCGATCAACGACAGCAGCACCAAGGCGCCGGACGCATAGACGGCTTTGTTGCGCCAGACGAGTTTTTGCAGACGATATAAGCGGCTGGGCGGCCGGGCTGCCACCGGTTCGTTGTTGAGATAATGCTGGACATCCACCGCCAGGGCATTGGCGGTGGCATAACGGCGCCGGCGGTCTTTCTCCAACGCCTTCATGACGATCCAGTCCAGGTCGCCGGTCAACAGTCTGACCAGCTTGTGGGGCTCGATGTGGCGGTGTTTGGCGACGGCAGCGAAGTCCGCGGGGGCCAGCGACGCCAGGAGCGTGGAAGGTTTCCGCGGCTCCTGTTCGCGCAAAATGCGCCGCATTTCGAAGAGGCCCGACTGGAGCAGCGCCTTCGGATCGAACGGGGTGCGCCCGACCAGCAATTCGTAAAGCAGGATGCCCAACGAGTAAATGTCGCTGCGTGTGTCCACGTCGAGCGCGCCGATTTCCGCTTGTTCGGGACTCATGTAGGCGGGCGTGCCGATAAACTGGCCGTCCGAGGTGAAGGTGGTGCTATCGCTCAGCGAGCCTTCGGTGGCCTTGGCGATGCCGAAGTCGATGACCTTGGGAACGGGCACGCCGTCATGATCCTGGACCAAAACGTTCGAGGGCTTGATATCTCGATGGATGACACCCTTTTGGTGCGCGTGCTGGATGGCATGGCAAACCTGAATCAACAGGCTGAGCCTTTGGCGCACGCCGAGCTGGCGCTCGTCGCAATAATGGGTGATCCTGATGCCGTCCACCAGGTCCATGACGAAGTAAGGACGGCCCGAGTCTGTCGCGCCGGCATCCAACACTTTGGCGATGTTCGGATGGTCCATCAACGCCAGCGCCTGGCGTTCCGCCTCGAAACGCGAGATGACGTTCTTGGTGTCCATCCCCAGCTTGATGATCTTCAAGGCGACCCGGCGGCGCACCGGTTCCTCCTGTTCGGCGAGATAGACCGCGCCGCACCCGCCCTCGCCGAGCTGGCGCAGCAACTTGTAGCGGCCGACGCTGGCGCCGATTTTTTCCGCGCACGAGCGATCCCCAGGAATTCCAGGGCTCGGCGCGGCGGCATCGTCAAAAGCAAATTCCGAACGGCATTCGGTAAAAAAGCGCTCGCTTCCCGGGTGTTCTTCCAGCAAGCGCGCGATCCGGGAACGCAGAGCGGCGTCGCCCGCACAGGCGCGGTCCAGGAACGCCTCGCGTTCGGCGGGGTCTTCCAGCGGCAGCGCGGCCTCAAACAGGGCTTGTTCTCTGGAGGTTTCCGTATCCATAGTTCAAGGCAACCGGGTAAAGGAATGGGTCGCGCCGGTCATACTTCTTCAGTCAACTCCTTGCGGATGTTCTGCACCAGCCAGGCGCGAGCGAAGGCCCATTTGCTGCGCACGGTTCGTTCGGTGACACCCAATAGTTCCGCCGCTTCCCCATTGGTGAGTCCGCCGAAGAATTTCAGCGTGACGATTTGAGCCAGCTCAGAGTCTTTGGCCTTGAGCCGGCGCAAGGCTTCATCGATGAGGAGAACGCGCTCGTCGGGGGGCGTCTCAGCAATATCGACGTCCTGGATGTTGACGTGTTCGGGACGGGAGCCGCGTTTGAGGCTCATCTTGCGGCGGGCCCGTTCGATCATAATGCGGCGCATCGCCTCGGCTGCCGCCGCAAAAAAATGCGCGCGGTTATGCCAGACCCGCTGGTTGCCGCCCATGAGCCTGAGCCAGGCTTCATGCACCAGCGCGGTGGGCTGCAAGGTCTGCCCCGCCGCCTCGCGGGCCATCCGCGCGGCGGCGAGCTGGCGCAATTCACTATAGACCAACGGGAGCAATTCATCGGCGGAACTCAAGCGCTGCTCCATCGCCTGAAGGAGCCGGGTTGAGTCTCCGTCGTCGTTTTGAGGCAAGGCGGTCATAGCAGCGGTAGCGCTGGTTGTTCCCAACCCTACCACCGAAACAAATGCGGCATCAACCGGAAAACCCGACGTCTTGGTTTGGCTCGTTTGGCGCACTGGCTTTCAGCTCATTTCTTGAGCCGGAAGAATTGGTTCGGATTGGCGGGCGATACGATGACGGTGTTCACGTCGTTGGAAACCGTAACCGGATTGGTTGCCGGCGCCCAGTTGGCTGGCGGGTTAAGCGAGGCGGCGCTTTGCAGACCGTAGTTCGTCGCCGAGGTCGGCCACGCAATCTGGAGGTTGCCCTTATAACTGGTGATCTGCAAGGATGGCGGCATGGTCGAGAGGCTCACTGCCACGGTTGCGCTGGCGGATGCGCCTGGGCCCACGTTCAGGGAAAACCAGCGCGTTGCGGCGTTATAATTCAGTCCGCCGACAGACCCGTTGACCGCCCATGCGTAAGGGGCGGTGGGCGCGTAGCCGGCCAACGCCACGTTGGTTTCGCCGGCCGCGAATTGCACGGTCGCATTCACGACCCCGGTGTCCGAGAGCTCGGAGATTCGCTTTTTGCCCAGCGTCACGAATTTGTTCGTGTCGCCCAGGAACGCGATGCCCGACGGGCCGATGGGCACGACGACGTGGAAGGTCCCGCCGGCAGTCTCCGTCCCGGTGGTGGTGGCAAACGAGAAGGCGGCGCCATTGCTGACCACCGAACCGGTTTGCGCGAAGTAGTCAAACACATAGGCGTCGCCGCAAACTCCCAAAGCGGCGGGGACAAAGCTGGCGTTGGTATTGGCTGAATTGCGGGCGTACGAAAAAAGATACAAGGCGCATAAGGTCCCGTTGCACACGCGCGTTGCGGCGACCATGGGGAGATTGAGCCCGCCGGCGTCATTCAAATAATTCTGGTCCAGCGGCTCCAGAGGGAGATCCGGCTTGACAATGACGCCATCCGGCCGGACGGCCTTGAGGAGATTGCCGGCATTGACCGCACCGAGAGCGTCGCCGACTCCCACCGGGCCGGCGGACAGGGTGGAGAGCAAAAGGCTGCGGGATTCGCTGCTGGGAAAGTTATCCGACCAGGGCCAGGCGCCCACCGCGCCGGCAAGCCGCGAGCAATAGAGGAAACTGTCCCATTTGGTGCGGTCAAAGCGGTCAATGCTCCCGCGCAGGGTGAGCAGGTTGCTGTAAATCGAGCTTTGCAGGTAGTGCCGGGGCAATTCCATGCAGAATTGGAGGTTCAAGCCGTTGCTTGCGGCGGCCGCCGCCATGTCGTCCATGAACGCATGCGGATCGTTCAAGTTCGTCGCGGGCAGAGAGTTTACGTTGAGCCAATCCTGCTCAAAGGTCGCCACGCCGCTGGCCTTGAGAAAGGCCATGGTTTGGGTCCAAAAGCCCGCATCCACGATGACATTGAGCGACATCGCGTATTGCGAGCGATACGGACTGGCGCCATCAATCCAGCGGCAGTGCGTCAGGAGCGGCAAGCCGAGCTGCTGTTGAAACGCGGCCAGGCCATTGGGGAAGAGCGTCGGGTCCGGCTGGTACAAATACACGCCGCCACGGTTGTTGGTGGCGTCACCCTGCCAAGAGTCCGAAACGCCCTTGGGATACCACCAACTGTCGAGCTGCAGGTAGCCGAGCGGCACGCCTTTGGCGGCGAATTCGTTAGCAGCGGCCAGCAGCGTGCCCTGGTAACCCAGGGCGCTGTCGTAGGTATAGTAATAGCTGGTGCCGTTGTCGGTCCAGTAACCGAGCCGATTGAGTTCCACAGCGGCGTCGTTGGCGGGGCGTGCTTTACCCGAAAGGCCGGTCAACACATTTCCCCAGGTATCCAGGGCGTGATTGAGGCCCGGTTGCACCGTCAGGATCGTCCGATGCGTGAAGCCGGCGGGCAGTGCGGGAATGGCCGCGTTGACGCCGCAGGCAATCGAGCCGTCCGGATTCAGAGCGTTGCTGGCGATGACGTAATTGGTTCCGGGCGAGAGCACGAAGGTGTTGAAATTCGTGTCAAAAAGGACCCACGGGCTCTCGTTCGCCAGCGCGCCGAACATCGGCGGCGCGAACTGGTCGGAGGCATAGCTTGCCTGGTACAGATTGGAGGGATACGACGTGAGATGCGGAAACGCCAGATCGTTCGTGCCGGCCGCAAGCGTGGTGTCGGTGAACAGAATCACCGGCTGATTCGCGTACAGGCGGATGGCCGCCGCGTGGCTCACGCTGGCGCTGTAAAGGAATTGAAGCTCCGTGTAGCCACCGACGCCGTCGATGCCGCTGGCCGCAGTCAGGTTGAGCGGCGCTTGTCCCAGAGTGCCTGTGAACGTCCACGCGGGCGAGGCGGAGACGATGGAGTAAGTGCCGTCTTCCGCCATGGCCACGCTCTGGCCCAGCCCGTTCGTCAGCGCGGCGGGGCCGGAAAGGACGGTCAGCCGCGCCGCAGCGCTGGTAACCGAGCCGCTGGCGTTGGACAACACCAGAACGTATTCCGCCGCGTTGGCCGCGGTAATGGCGCTGATGCTCAACTCCGCGGTCGTGACGCCGGAGAACTGGCCGCCATTGACAAGGTTCGTGCAAGCGCCGCCTCCGGCCGGGCCGCACTGCCATTGGCAGCTTGCGGCAGGGGCGGCGTAATACGACGCGCTGAACTGGACCGGCATGCCGGAGAAGTTCGTTTGCGAAACGGGCTGCGAGAGGAATTGCGGCGGCTGCGCCGGCGGCGTTGGCAATGTGCCGTAGGGCTGGACGGTGAGGAATCCCGCGCCGCCGGAAGGAAAACTGCTTGGGAAATCGGCGGCCAGTTCCGCATACTCATGGGTGCCCGCGGCCAGGCCCACGCCGGCGACGCGGACCGCCGCGAACGCGCAGTTCTGGTGCAGAATCATCTTGCCGCCGTTGGTGAGCGTGAGCGTTCCCGCGCTGTTCAAATCGTAGCTGGGTTCCAAAGATGCCTGGCCGGCTAACGCGGCACTGCCCGCCGAGGGATCGAGCGGATATTGCGGGTCCACGACGATGCTATTGGTGCCGAGCGCGCCATTGGTTGCTTGCAGCCAACCGCCGGCCACAATCCATGTCCCCGAAAAAGGACTGGCACCCGGAGCGGCGATCTGCGGAGCGAGGGCGTTGGAGGCCATCAACAGCACCGTGCCGCCGCCGGAATACGGGCCGTTGAGCCGAGCGGTTTGCAGGGTGCCGGCGGCAACGGTCGTGCCGCCGCTGTAGGTGTTGTTGCCCAGGAGCGTGAGCGTTCCCGCGCCGCTTTTGATCAGCGCGCCGGCGCCGCTCAACGTGCCGGAGCAACCGCCGCTCGCGTTATTGCCGCCCACGTTCAGGGTGATTGGCGCGCCGGCCGTGTCGGCGAGCACCTGGCTGGAGGTTCCGGCCAGCGCGCCAAGCAGGAAGGGGTTGGTATTTGCGGACGCCGTGAACGACATGGGATTGGCCACCGGTGTATTCAATACGACAGTGGCGTTGCTCAAGGCGCCGGGATGGTTGAGCTGCAGCAGGCCGTTAGCGGTGCTGGCGGTGACGCCGTTGGAAACGGTGATGGTGCCGCTATAAGGATTGGCCCCGCTCAGTCGCACCACGCCGCTGTCCTGTCCGCCATTCACCGAACTGCCCGCCAACGCCAGCGGCGCGGAGCCGCTGATGGGGGCGGTGATATTGAGAATTTCAAACGCGGAACTTCCGTTGGCCGTGCCCCCGAGCGCTCCAATTCCGGAAGCTGCGTTGACGGAGATGCTGCCCGCCCAGGTCAAAATGAGATTATCGCTATCGAGGGTCGCCTGCTCAAAGTTGCCGCCGTTGAGAATCAGGTTGGTCACGGTGAGGATCTGGGTCGTGCCGGAGGTTTTGCCCAGCAGGCGGCTGCCCGCGGCCACGCTTAACGAAGCGCCGGCGAAGGCGCGGGACACGGTGTCCGCCGGAGTGCGCAGCACGTAACCGCCCGTGAAATAAGCGTTGGTGGCGGAGGGAGCGGCGGCGTTGTTCCAGTTGCCTGCCGAATTGAAGCTGGAAGCGCCGAACGCGTCGCTCGCGGTCAAGGTGACGTTGGCGGCGGCGCCGGATGACGCGCAGGCGATGAGAAACAGGCTGGCGGCGATGAATTGTTTATGGAACATGAAATCTGGTTGCTTGCAATGGATCCGGGTGATGTCGGCACCGCGGATCCGATTGGCCAAACACAGTGGCAAGCTATGGGTACAGCGACGGCTTCAACACGCTCAAATGGTTGAGCATGGTTGGGTCAAAATCCGTGGTTTCCTGATAGAAGAAGGCATCGCGGGTTCCGTCCAGCCTCCAGGTGGTGAAAAAGAACATCTGGTCGTATTTGCGCCAGTGCACTGAGCCATCGCAGCACAACTGGTTGCCGCCCGCCGCGTACTTTCCCGTGACGCGATGCGGCGGCATCGTGCCGGTGGGATCAATTTCCGGGTCCTTGGTCCCCCAAGCGCCGTCGAGCCTCATAATGGCGTCGGCCGCCAGCGTCCAGTACGGCTTGGCAGTGCTCATCTTGACGGGACTGTGCGAGGGTGTGCCGCTGGGATAGGCGGGGTTGTACCACGTGGTACAGCCCCCGAAGTATTGATAACCCAACACCCACTGGCTCACCGGCGAATTGGTGTAGATGGGAAAGCCCGGCCGGTCCGGACATGACCAGACCGACGGCGCATTGGACAGCACGATCAGGCCCACCATTTGGGACGCGGCCGCGTCCGGAGGATTCAAGCAGACCTGCACGGTGGCATTGGTGATCGTGCCATCAAGCCGCGCTTGCATCGGCTGGTCGCTGTTGTCGCCGGAATACATGGTGGCACCGACGCCGATCTGCCGCAGGTTGTTGGCGCACTGCGCGCGCTTGGCCTTCTCCTTGGCCCGGCTGAGCACGGGCAAGAGCATGGCCGCCAGAATGGCGATGATGGCGATGACCACCAACAATTCAATCAACGTAAACGCACGGTTACGCATAGCTTTCTTCCATTCTGGCGGCTTAGCCTGGGCGATTAGTATATCAACCGGTAGAACACCGATCCGTTGGCGGCGCTGATCGGAATAATAACGCTGTTGGTGCTCGTCGAACCAACCACATTCACCCAGTTGGCGCCCAGGCCGGCGCCGGGCGCATTGGTCTGCACCTGCAGCGTCCAACCGGTGTGATCCAGCGGCCACGACAGGGTCAGACTGCCGCTGGCTGTCGAAGCCACGATGTTGGTGGGGGCGGTGTTGACCGTCTGCGTGGACAGCACTTTAATGGTCCCATTCACCGCCAGCTTGTTGGTCCACACTACGTTCGTGGAGGGGAGCGGCGGCAGCGTCACCGTGGCAAAGGCGCCGGTGATCGGAACGCTGAACAGGGCGAAGGTGTTGCCCGCGGCGAGGGTTGTTGAGCCGATATTGGTAACCGTAAGCACCGCGCCCGGACTCACAGCAACCGTGGAAGCGGCGAGTTCGTCGCTGTTGGGCGATGAACCGGGGCTGATGCGCATGGTGGCCGCGCCCGAGAGTGTGACGCTGTTATTAACGGTCAGCGTGCCGATGGTCGGCGCGAGCGCGCCGCTGGCCGGGATGCCGGGGGCGAGGATTCCGCCCAGTTGCACGGTGACGGGGCCGGCCAGCGTGCCCAGGCCCGCGAGCGTGCCGTTGCTGGTGACAGTCACGACGGTACCCGCCATCGAACCGTTCACTACCACCGTGCCGGAGGCGACCGTCGTCGCGCCGGTGTAAGTATTGGTGGCGGAAAACACGACGTTACCGACGTCCTGACCGGTATTGACCACCGAGCCGCCGATTTGGAGGTTGCCGCTGCCGCTGATGGGCGCGGTGATGGTGAACGTTTCAAACCCGCCCGCTCCGCCCAGGGCACCCAGATAGCCGGTCAATCCCGGTTGCAGCGTGATGTTCCCGGCTAGCGTTGACTGGAGGTTGTCGCTGTCCAAGTAAGCGAAATCGACCACGCCACCATTCAGGATCAGGTTGGGCACAGTGATAATCTGCCCATTCGTCCCCTTGAAGAGGAATCGCCCGCCGGTGTCGATGCTCAAGGCGCTGCCGGCAAACGTGTAGGGGTTGGGATCGGGGGAGGGGGTGCGCAGCACAAAGCTCCCGGTGTAATACGCGTCCCCCACGGTGGGCGCGGCGTCGCTCGCCCAGTTGCCATTGGTGACGAAACTGGAGTTGCCGAAGGTATCGCTGGCGTCCAGCCCAATCCATATCGCCGGATTCAGCGCCGTCACATTCAGGTCGATTGAGTGGTTGGCGGTGTTGTTGACCAGGCTGGCGGTGGCGCCCGGCGGGCGGGCGCCCAGAGTGATATTGGCGATGCTGGACAACGCCGCGCCCGTGTAACTGATCAGGGGGAATTGGCCGATTGGGGGTGCGACGCCGCCGATGTTGATGGTGACGTTCGCGCCCGGAGCGGAGAAACTGGGAGCGCTGATGGCGGCGGCCCCCGGAACGCTGGTGCTGAAGGTGTAATTCAGGTTCACCACGGCGTTGCTGCTCAGGGTCAGGCTGCTGACCCCAATCGAGCCTCCGTTGCCGGTGTTCACTGTCAGGGCGCCGTTGCTGACCGTCAGGTTCCCGAAGGACCCGTAGCCGACGGTCCCCGGATTGAGCGCCAACACTCCTCCGCGCACCACGGTCGGCCCCGTGTAACCGTTCACATTCAGCGTCAGCGTCCCGGGTCCATCCACGATGACTCCGCCGCTGCCGGAAGCCGAGCCCGACAGGGTTTGGCTCGCCGAACTGCTGTATTGGAAGGTGCCATTGTCGTCGAGGTTGCCGGAATAGGCGCCGCCACCCAGCGTGCCCGAACCGCCGATGCACAAAACGCCTCCGTTGATGACCGTGTCGCCCACGTAAGTGTTGTTGCCTGACAGCGTGAGGGTGTCCGGACCGTTCTGCGTCAGGCCTAGCTCCGAGATGATGCCCGAATTGGTTTGGTCGACGGAACTGCTGTAAATCAAGGCTCCGAAGTTGGTGATGTTGCCCGAGTAATTGCCCCCGCCCAGCAAACCCGCCCCGGCAATTTCCACGGTGCCGTTCCCGACGTTAATTGAGCCGGTAAAGGTATTGGTTCCGGTGAAGGTGAGCGTGCCGGAGCTTTCCATGTCAAAACCGCCGGCGCCGGCAACTCCGCCGTTGAACGTCGCGTTGGCGCCTCCATTGACGGTCAGCAACTGGTCGCCGTTGGTCACGGCCTGGCCGAACGTCAGGTTCCCGGATGCTGCGCTGAAGGTCTGCGGCCCCACGTCGACGACCGGCACGTTCAAGGTCTCGTTGCTCGTCGAGTTGTTGACAATCCCGCCGGCGGTCAGCGTGAGCGTAACACCGGTGCCGCCGATGACAAAGCTGCCGGCTGTTCCGTCAAAGGTCAGTGCGCTGACGCTGTAGCTGGTCTCCATATTCGGCGTCGGGCGCACCGTGCCGGCAAACGTGACGCTGTCGCCCGCGTAGCCCGGCGCAGCGCCACTCGTCCAATTCGCATTGGCGCCCCAATTGTAGTTGGCGCCCCCGCCGTTCCAGACGGCGCTGGCTGTGACCACGGTCAGCGTGGCGGCCGGCGTGGTGCCGCTCAAGCTCGTGTTGTCGGTGATGGTCGCCACCAGCGGGTAGGCCCCCAGCGCAACGCCGGGGTTGGCCGCGACGAGATTCGTGTAAAGGTTCCCCCCCGCCGGGAACAACTGCAGCGTGCGCGATCCCCCTATGGGGCTGGCGTCCAGAGTGACAGTGCTGATTGGATGGCTGCTGCTCGTGACGGTGACGCTGGCCAGCGCGGACTGGTTGTGAGACACGGTGTTCGGCGAGAAGGAAAGTGTTCCAGCCGGCGGCGCGGAGGGCGTGTAGTGCAGCCTGATGCTGTTGTTGCTTTGAATGATCGAATAATTCGCCGCGTTCTGCGGCGCGACGCTCCAAGTCGGTGTCGAAGCCGCCGAGCCGCTGATCGTGCCGGCCACGGTGATTAGGGTGTAATCCGCGCTGGTGTCCAGATTGATCGAGGTACTCGGCGCTTTCAGGTAGAAGACGGTGTCATTGAGCGTGAGATTGACCCCCACGGCGATCAGGTCGTTCGCGCCATTGAAGGTCGCGCCCAAGTCCATGTAGGTCGCCGCGCCGCTGGCGAACGTGAGACTGCCCGTGACCACATTGGTGCCATACGTGCCGTCGGTGCCCGGGTAAATGCTTGCGCCGGAGGCGGCGTTGATCGATCCGCGATTGGTGCCCGCGCTCATCAGAGTCTGGCTGCCCAACAGCGTAAAGGCGTTGGCCGATACGTCCAGCGTCGCGCCGAACGCCACAGAGATAATCTGCGAATTGGTGATGGAAGCGGTAGCCGCCAGCGCCAGCGTGCCGGCGCCAACGGTGGTGTCGCCCGAGAAAGTATTGGTGCCCGCCAGGGTCAGCACGCCATTGCCCACTTTCGTCAAGGCCCCGGCTCCCGACATCGGGCCGGAGTACGTGGTGGTCGCATTGTTCCCCCCCACGCTCAAGGTGACGGGCGAACCCGCCGTGTCGGCAAGCAACATGGTGGAAGTGCCGGTCAGAGCTCCCACGTTAAACGCGCCGGTGTTGGCGCCGGAGGTGAACGAAACCGGGTTGGTCACCGTGGAGATCAGGTTGAGCGTGGCGTTTTGGAGGGCGTTAACGTTATTCAGTTGCAGGATGCGGTTGACCGCACTGGCGATCACGCCGGTGCTCCCACTATATCCGTTGGTCACCGTGAGCGTGCCGGTGTAGGGATTGGCTGCGCTCAACTTGACCACCCCGGTTTCCTGCCCGGTGTTGACTTGCGAGCCGGAGATCTGCAAACCGGCCGAGCCGCTAATGGGAGCCGTGAATTCCAAAGTGTCGAAATAGGTGCTGTTGTTCCCGGTGCCGCCTATCCCCCCCATCACCGTCGCGGTATTGACGGTGACATTGCCCGCCACGGTCAGCGACGCATTGTCATTGTCGACATCAGACTGCTCCATGGTGCCGCCATTGAGGATCAAGTTGTTAACGGTAATGGTGGCGGAGGTCGTGTTGCCGACCACATTGTTGCCGATCTTGCCAATAAAACGGGCACCGGTATCAATCTCAAGCGAATCGCCGGCAAAAATGTAATTGTTGCCCGAGGTGGTGGGAGCTGGCGTTCGCAGGTTAAAATTGGTGGTGAAATAACTATTTCCGGCCGCGGGCGCCAGTGAGTTATTCCAATTCCCTGCTGTGTTGAAGCTGGTAGCGCCGGACGCGTCGCTTGCCTTCAGGGAGACGTTGGCCGCTGAAGAATTCCATATTCCGGCCAAAAAGATGGAAGCGACAGCAAAGAGTCTTTGCGCGGGTTTTCGGAGCTTGGGATGAGTCATTTTCATAGGTTTAGGTGTTGTTGATTGGCAATGATCGCAACGCCATGCGACAGCCAAATCGTTCACATGGGAGGCGTTCAGGGCCATTGCAGTTTTTCGAACAATCGCGGTCTTCTGCTTTCTAATGCGCATTCGGCCTGCAAAACCGGAAAAGTTTTTTGCCCGTTCTCTCGCGGAAATGACTCTGGCCGAATCGGTGGGCAACCCGTGCCACCCGGCACGACAACCAGCGCTGCTCGGTCGGCGATTGGCAGGGTTATTCATAGACCGGCTTCGTTTGCCAGCCTTGCTTCCGTCGAGCCGATCTGCTATCCCATAGGCCAGCCACAAACTCTATGGCAAAACCAAATGCTTTTCCTGGGACGGCGATCCTCATCCTTGTCTTTGGGATCGCCATGGCGGCATCAGCAGGAGAGCGTCAGGTCCTGCGTGGGCACGTGCCCGCGGCCGTAGCGCGGCTGCAGCCGATCGAACGGCTTGCGCCAACCGGGAGTATGGACCTGGCCATCGGATTGCCGTTGCGCAACCGTGAAGCCCTCACCAATTTGCTCGAGCAGCTCTACGATCCCGCCAGTCCCAATTATCACCACTACCTGACTCCTGAACAATTCGCCGAGCGGTTCGGGCCTGCACAGTCGGACTACGATGCGCTCATCGCTTTCGTCAAATCGAATGGTTTCATCGTGACCGGCACGCATCCCAACCGCGCTTTGCTCGACGTCAGCGGGACGGTCTCGGATGTCGAGAAGACCTTCCAGGTGATTCTGAAAGTCTATCAGCATCCGTCCGAAGCGCGCACGTTTTACGCTCCCGATGCCGAACCCTCCGTCGCGCTGACCATCCCTATCCTGGCAATCAACGGGCTGGACAATCTCGCTCAACCGCGCCCCATCAGCGCTGGAGTCATCCCTTTGGATGCCGCGCCGAACTCGACTCCCTACGCCACCGGGTCCGGGCCCAACGGCGTGTTTATCGGCAAGGATTTTCGGGCCGCCTACGCTCCGGGCGTGGCGCTGAATGGCTCCGGCCAGGCGGTCGGGCTTTTCGAGATGGACGGCTACAATGCCAACGATGTGGCGGCTTACGAGAGCCTGGCCGGCCTGCCGAGCGTGACGCTGACGAATGTGTTGATCGACGGGGCCAGAGGCAGCGCCGGGGGCGATAACATCGAGGTGGCCCTGGACATCGACATGGCCATCGCGATGGCGCCGGGGCTTTCGGAGGTGATAGTCTATGAAGGCCGATCCACCGCTCCCAACGACATTTTCAATCGCATGGCCACCGACAATCTCGCCAAGCAATTGAGTTGTTCCTGGTCTTTTGAATTGGCCCCTTCGGTGGATCCGGTTCGAGACCAGATCTTCCAGCAATATGCCGCGCAGGGACAATCGATGTTTCAGGCCTCCGGCGATTTCGGCGGCTATGCGGACGGCATCTTCCCTCCAGGCGACAATCCATATGTGACCGTGGTTGGCGGCACGGCCTTGACGACGAGCGGTCCGGGCGGAGCCTGGGTTTCCGAAACCACCTGGTCCGGCAGCGGCGGCGGCGTCAGCACCGCCTACCCCATCCCAGCCTGGCAGCGTGGGGTCAGCATGGGTGCCAATCATGGGTCGACGACGATGCGCAACATCCCGGATGTGGCCTGCCTGGCGGACGCGACCCTATTTCTTATTTATAACAACGGCTTTCAGGGGATAGTGGGCGGCACCAGCGCGGCCGCTCCGTTGTGGGCTGGTTTTACGGCTCTGGTCAACCAACAGGCCGCGATCTCCGGCAAGCCGAGCGTCGGTTTTCTCAACCCAGCTCTCTATGCCATTGGTTCCGGGGCGGCTTACGCGTCCAGCTTCCATGACATTACGAATGGCAACAATACCAATTTCTTTGCCGTTGCCGGTTATGACCTTTGCACCGGCTGGGGCACGCCCACCGGCAGCAACCTCATCTCCGCCCTCCTTGCCCCGCCTGACGCCCTGCAAATCAGCCCGGCTGCCGATTTCGTCTTCACCGGGCCGGCCGGCGGCCCCTTCGGCCCGGCGGCCCAGAGCTATTCCCTGACCAATACGGGCGCCGCTCCTTTGACCTGGACGCTGGCTGGCGCCTCGACTTGGATAAGCGTCGCGCCTGCCGGCGGCACGCTTGCGCCGGGCGGAGCTGCCGCTACGGTTACAGCAGCCTTGAATGCCGCGGCGACGAACCTGCCGCCCGGCAGTTACACCGCCAGCCTGACGTTTACTAACTCGAATGACAGCTTCGGCCAGACCCGCGGGCTGACGCTGGCCGTCGTCTCCCCGCCGGTTATCACTGGCCAACCGGCGAACGAGTCCCTGTTCGAGGGCATGACCGCCACATTTTCCGTCGAGACGGCCAGCAACGCGCTTTTGTCTTACCAATGGCAATGGAACCAGTATGGCGGCGATGTCACCAACCTGGTTGACGGCGGCGACATTAGCGGCTCCAGCTCCGCCACCTTGACGATCAGCAATTTTACCGCGAGCGACGTCGGCGAGTATTCGGTGATTGTCAGCAACGCCGCGGGCGCGGTGAGCAGTTCCAATGCGATCCTGACCTTGGTGCCTTGGCGCCCGACTATCCTTGCCCAGCCGGCGGCCCAAACCGCATTGCCTGGGCAGACCGTGATTTTCGCAATCGAGGCCGTCGGCGACGCCCCTCTTCTCTACCAATGGCAGAAAAACGGCGCCAACCTGTCGGACGGCGGCAACCGCTCCGGCGCGGCTACCTCCGCCCTGACCCTCAGCAATGTCTCGTGGGCCGACGCGGGGACCTATTCGGTTCTGGTGACCAATGCGCAGGGCACGGCTGCCAGCAGCGGTGCCGCTCTTTCCGTCACTTCGGTGACGGTGCCGGAGATAGCCATGACGAGTCTTTATTCCTTCGCGGGCAGCGGCGACGGCGCCAATCCCAACGGCCTGGTGCTGGCCTCCGACGGCAATCTCTACGGCACGACTCAACATGGCGGCTCCAATTCATGGGGAACGATTTTCAGGGCAACCCCCGACGGTCTGCTTTCGAGCCTGTACTCCTTCACGGGCGGCAGCGACGGCGCCAACCCTTGGTCTTCGCTCATCCAGGCGAGCGACGGCAACCTCTACGGCACGACTTACCAGGCCGGAACCAATGGCTATGGCACGGTCTTCGCGAGCACTCTGAGCGGCGTGCTCACACCGTTGGTTTCGTTCGGCTCTTCTGGCGGCCTCCTTCCCTTCGCCGCACTCACCCAAGGCTCCGACGGGAGTTTCTACGGCGCTGCTTATGAGAGCACCGGTTCGCTGCCCTACGGAACGCTCTATAGAATGAGCCCTGGCAGCGCCGTAACTAACCTTTACTCGTTCACTGACGGAAACGACGGCGCGTTTCCTTTCGCCGCGCTGGCAGCGGGGGCTGACGGCAGATTCTACGGCACTGCTTACAGCGGTGGGGCGAATGGCGGTGGGACGGTTTTTGGGGTTACGACCAACGGCGTCCTTTCGACGCTTGCTGCCCTGAGCAAGTCCACTGGCAGCCTCCCTTACGCCGGCGTGGTCCAGTCCTCCGACGGCAGCCTGTATGGGGCCGCTTCCAGCGGGGGCAGCTCTTCAAATGGATCCATCTTTCAGGTGACACTCTCGGGCCTGCTGACAAACCTTCACTCGTTTGGCGGCACCAATGATGGCAGCGAGCCCATGGCCACCCTGCTTGGGAGTCTCGATGGCAATTTCTATGGCACGACGGCGAAGGGCGGCCTGTATGGCGCCGGCACGCTTTTCAGAATCGCTCCGAATGGCAGCCTGGCTACCCTGGTTCAATTCGACGGCTATGACGGCGCCAACCCCCAGGCCGCTCTGATCGAGGATACCGCCGGCAATCTGTATGGGACCACACGAGGCGGCGGTGCCGCCGGCCTCGGGACCCTTTTCAAACTCGCGATCACGTCTGCTCCCCAAATCACCACCCAACCCTTGGACCAATCCGTTTTTGCCGGAACGAATATCGTGCTCAGCGTCGCGGTTTTCGGCAGCCGGCCTTTCTCCTTCCAGTGGTTGAAGAATGGAACCAACCTGGCTGACGGCGGCCATCTCTCCGGATCCGCCTCGCGCGTTCTCCTGCTGACGAACGTCATACCGGCTGATTCTGGAGCCTACTCGGCTTTCGTCAGCAATGGCCTCGGTTCCGTGACGAGCGTCAGCGCGAACCTGTTCGTAACCGATTCCCCGCCAATCATCCTGGCTCAGCCGACCAACCTGACTGTTACCCCGGGGGCAACCGCCTCCTTCGCCGTTGCCGCTGTCGGGAGTGTCCCCTTGTCCTTCCAATGGCGCTGCAACGGAATCGATCTGGCCGATGGCGGGAACGTGTCCGGCACGCGCACGGGCACACTCGTCCTTAGCAATGTCACCGAAGCCAGCGAAGGGGGTTACTCGGCCGTCATCTCGAACGATCTCGGCTCGCTGGCAAGCACCAATGCCGAATTAACGGTTATCCCCGTCAGCGCCGCCGGCACCCGGATCGAAACGGTGCATTACTTTACGGATGGCGCTGACGGCGGCTCCCCCAACGGCCTGGTCCAGGCCGCCACCGGCCACTTGTACGGCACGACTGCCTTTGGTGGCGCCGGCCACGCAGGCACCATCTTCAGTTTGACACCTGGATCGAGCAGCAACTGGGCGTTTACAACTCTGATTTCGTTCGGCTTGACAAATGGCGGACTGCCCCAAGCCCCGCTGGTCCAAGGCGCTGACGGCAACCTGTATGGCACTACCGAATTCGGAGGAAGCGACGATGAAGGTGTCGTTTTCAGTTTCAACCCCGCGGGCGCGCTGACCAGCCTCTATTCCTTCACCGGCGGCCTGGATGGGGGCAATCCCTGCGCCGCTCTGGTCCAGCACACCAATGGGCTTTTCTACGGCTCGACCCAGACAGGCGGTTTCTATGATGAGGGCACTCTCTTCAGCATCGCTCCCAATGGCGCCTTGACCAATCTCTACGCCTTCACCGGCGGCGTCGACGGCGATTCGCCTGTGGCCGCGCTCATCCAGGGCAAGGACGGGTTTCTCTATGGATCAACGACCGATGGCGGTGCTCTCAGCGTCGGCAGTATTTTTCGAATGACGGTCACGGGCGCGCTGACCAACATCTCTTCGTTCTCCAGCACTAATGGCAGCTCGCCGAAGGCCGCCCTGGTCCAGGCAGCCGACGGCAATTTCTACGGCACCACCCAACACAATACAATCCAAGGCATGGCCTTCTACGGCACCGTCTTCAGAATCACCCCTGCCGGCTCGCTGACCAGCTTGTACGCCTTTAACGGATTTACGCAGGACGGCTTCTTCCCTTCCGCCCCGATGATTCAAGGCCTCGACGGCAACCTTTATGGCACCGCTTACGCGGGTGGCGCCAACCAATTGGGCGCGGTCTTCAAAATCACCACCAACGGCGTCATGACCACCCTTCTGAGTTTTGACGGCTTTGACGATGGCTCAAGCCCGGAATCCGGGCTCGCCGCCGCCGTGGATGGCAGCTTCTACGGCACGACTACCAAGGGTGGCGTTGGGGGCCACGGCACGGTGTTCAAGCTCAGCTTCGCCCCGCAAGTTGTCGGTCAGTCGGCCAGCCAGGAGGTCCTCACCGGCGCCACGGTGAACCTGGCGGCGACGATCTTCGGCAGTCAGCCCCTGGTTTATCAATGGAGTTTCAACGGCACGAACCTGGTTGACGCCGGTGGCGTCTCGGGATTGAGCGCCGCAACCCTGACCTTGAACGCTGTCTCTCCGGGCGAAAGCGGCACCTACTCTCTGTCCGTCAGCAACGCTTTGGGCTCGGCGGTCAGCACTGGGATTGTCCTCACCGTCATAGGGCCGCCCGTTTTCCAGACCGTCCGCCAGACCAATGGCATCCTCGCCCTGACCTGGACCGCCGCGGCTGGGCACCTTTATCAATTGCAGTATAAGCCGAGCCTCAACGCGGCTAGCTGGACCAACCTGGGATCGCCTGCCACCGCCACCAACGGGGTCCTTGCGGCCGTGGACACCATCGGGCCGGATTCGCAGCGCTTCTACCGCGCCGTTCTGGTGCATTAAACGCATCAGGTGTATGCCCCATTGAGGGGCCGCTTCTCCGGGCCCAGTATTCCCTTCCGAGCGGGCGGCATGAGCCGTATTTCCGCTCATAGGACAACTAGAAACGTGCAACCAAACCCGGGATAAGAACATGAAAATGAAGACAGTCGAAGCCGTGGCACTGTGCGCGACGAGCGTGCTCTGCGCGCAGTTTTCTTTCGCCCAACAGTCGGATCAGCCTCAGAATCAGGCCCAGCAATCGGGGCAAATGCAAATGGGTTCCGGCGGGCCCTCCGCCGCTTCGGCGCAAGGGGACTTCCGTTACAGCAAACTCAAAGGGGCCGACCTCAAGTCCAAGAACGGCGAGAGCCTTGGCAAGATCGATGACCTCATCATCGAGCCGCGGACCGGTCGCATCCAGTTCGCCATTCTGGGCAGCGGCGGAGTGCTGGGCATCGGGGAGAAACGCGTGCCCGTGCCCTGGCAGTGCGTGACTATCCAGTCCGAGACCCAGCTCAGCCTCAATTCGGATGTGGATAAACAGAAGCTGCGTTCGGCCCCAACCGTCAAAGGATCTTATTCCGATCTCAATAGCCCGGAATTCGTCGCCAAGGTTCAACAATTCTTTGCAGTTCCGGGCTCGGCCATGGGCGGGGCAGGGGAGATCCCCGGCGGCGGCAGCAGCGGGATGGGCATGTCCAAAACGAATTCGCCTTAGCCGCTTTCGCATGGCGGCCATCGCGGGAGGGGGGATGGGCGGCGGCGGACTTTGGTTCGCCGCCGCCTGGAGTTTGGAGGTCGGAGAGGATCCGAATTGGCGAATAGCGGCAGTTCTTTGCGTTTCATACTGGACAAATGACTAGCAGACATTGACATTGCAGGAAGGAACATGATTGCCCGGGTCAGCCTCGAAATAGCGTTGCGCAAAGAATTCGATTACCTGATTCCGCCCGAGCTGGCGGATCGGATCGATGTGGGGAGCCGCGTCCAGGTTCCTTTCGGGCCGCGCAAGGTCATGGGCTGCGTGACGGCGTTGGCCGAGGAATCCGGCTGCACCAACCTCAAGTCGATTCTCAAGGTCATCGGCGCCACGGCGCTCGTTACCCCCAAAATCCTGAAGCTCGCCCGGTGGATCGGCGAGTATTATTGTTGCGCGCCGGAGATCGCCCTCAAGGCAGTATTGCCCGACGCCGTGCGGCAGGAACAGGCTGGCTGGCGGGAACGCCTCTACGCGCGGGCTCTGCCGGCGGCGGGGGAACCACCCAAGCTCTCCAAACGCCAGCACGAGATTTGGCGGATCATTGAAGAGAAGCGCGAAATGCCGTTGCGGGACCTGCTCGAACTCGCCCAGACCACCGCGGCAACTGTCCGGCACCTTGAAGACAAGGGACTGGTCGCCGTCAGCCCGCAAATCTCGGAGCGGGACCCCTACGCGCGCGAGCAGATTCTCCCCACCCAGCCCCTGCCTCTGAATGGGGCTCAGGCTGAGGCGCTGGCGGCCATCATCGCCGCGATGGGTGATGGCGGCGCGGCGCTCGTCCAAAAAGCCGCGGCCACGCCGGAGCCCCCGGGTGTTCAGGCGCCCCAGACGGCCGGCTCGGCGCCGTCTGCGCCGCCCGGTTTGGACCGAGCCGCGCCCACAGGCGCATCCAAGGTGTTCCTGCTGCACGGAGTTACCGGCAGCGGCAAGACGGAGGTCTATTTGCAGGCCCTGGCGCACGCTCTTAAGCAGGGCAAAGGCGGAATCGTCCTGGTGCCTGAGATTTCGCTGACGCCCCAGACGGTGGAACGATTCAAGGCCCGGTTTAGCTCCGGTCCGCTCCAGACGCTGGTGGCGGTGCTTCACAGCCATCTGTCGGCCGGCGAGCGGCACGACGAATGGCACAAGATCCACCAGGGCCGCGCCCGGATCGTCATCGGCGCCCGTTCGGCCATCTTCGCGCCTGTGGATCCGCTGGGCCTGATCATCGTCGATGAAGAACACGAGCACACCTACAAGCAGGAGGAAACTCCGCGCTATCACGCTCGCGACCTTGCCATAGTGCGCGGGCAGATGGAGGGGGCGGTTGTCGTGCTGGGGTCGGCCACCCCATCCATGGAGAGCTTTTACAATTGCAACAAGGGCAAATACCAACTGCTGCAGTTGCTCGAGCGGGCTGACGACAAGAAAATGCCCGTCGTCCGCATTGTCGACATGCGGCAGACCCTGAGAAAAGGAAAAGGCATTCCGATCTTTTCTCCCCAGCTCAAGGAAGCCATTACGCAGCGGCTGGAGCGCAAGGAGCAGACTATTCTCTTTCTGAATCGCCGGGGCTATTCCAGTTCCCTGCAGTGCCCGCTCTGCGGCTATGTGGCCGGATGCCCCAATTGCAGCATCTCGCTCACGTTTCACCGGGCGGATCACAAGCTCTGCTGCCATATCTGCGGCCACACCGAGCCGGTGCCGGCGGTCTGCCCGAATGAAAAGTGCCGCAACCCGGCAATCCGCTACGCCGGGATGGGAACGCAGAAAGTCGAGGACACCCTGGCCAAGTTATTTCCCCAGGCCCGCACGGTGCGGATGGACTCCGACGCTCTGAAGCGCAAGGACGATTTCCGCCGCATCCTCGGCGATTTCCGGGTCGGCAAGATCGACATTCTGCTCGGCACCCAAATGATTGCCAAGGGCCTTCACTTTCCCAACGTGACCCTCGTCGGCATCATTTACGCGGACATGGCGCTGCACCAGCCGGATTTCCGGGCCGGGGAGCGCACCTTCCAGTTGCTCACCCAGGTGGCGGGCCGGGCCGGGCGGGGCGATATCGAAGGCGAGGTCTTCGTGCAGGCTTTCACCCCCTTTCACCCGGCCATCCAATACTCCCGCCGGCATGATTTTACCGGCTTCTACGACCAGGAGTTGGAGTTTCGCGAGCAATTGAAGTACCCGCCGCTGAGCCGCATCGCGCTGCTGACCCTCAAGGGGCGGAACGAGGAAAAGGTCAAGTTCTCGGCCGACCACCTCAAGCGCGAGTTGGACAAGATGCTGGCGGGCTTCAAGGACTGCATCATGGCCGGCCCGGCTCCCGCACCGCTCCTGAGGGCCGAGACGTATTACCGCTACCAGATCATGCTGCGAGTCCAGCGGATGAAACCGCTGAGCGCCGCCTTGGCCCGGCTGACGCAGACCTTGCGCCTGCCCGAAGACGTCTCCCTGGCCATCGATATCGATCCGATGGACCTGGCGTAGCTGAATCGACGCCCATTGACGCATAAAGCTGTTGACCTCGGGGCGGGGGTTCAGGTACACCAATAGCCAGACACAGGCCCCTCGCCAAAGGGGCAGACGATCGATAATGCCATTAAAAAGCAGGGGGCAGGTGAAGAGGCGGCTGTAAATGCCCTTCGGCTTGCCGGTTGCGCCTGCCAGGAACCGAACCATGAAAAGGACTATCAAACTCGGCGCTATTGGGATCTGGATCGCCCTGGGCGCGGCCCAGGCCATCGCCAGTTCCATCACCGACTACCCGCGGACCACCAATTACCTGGTCGAAAACGTCACCTTCACGCTGACCGGCTATGTTAGCAACAATGGAGTCGCCGTGCCGGTCGCATTGCCGACCAAACAGTTCATTGCCTTTCTTAGCGGGGTGACAAACCAGATTACGGTCGTTTCCGGAACCTCCTACCCGACGAATATCTCCACCTTCTCAAACGTAACTGTTCTCGTCACCAACTGTTGGCTGTTGCCGACGAACGATTTCGCCACGAATTTTGGGTACAGCTACGTTTACGTCGGTGACTATGGCGTGACGCCGGACAATGGCGTCACTTATTACACCAACAATATCGACTTTACCAACGATGTTGCCATGGAGCGGAGCATCGAAAATGGCGTGGTTTCCTACGCCTTCAACAATGCGGTCGCCGTCTCCAACGGCCAAACGGCTTACCTCCTGACGAATTTACCGGCCAGCTATCTTACAGCGGCGTTCGTGACCAATGGCGGGACTAACACGGTATTTGCCCTGAGCGGTTCGGTTCCCACGAATGTTCCCTCCTCGGGTGTCAACTACACCACCAATTACACCACGAACACAACGCCGCTTTTCACCAATTATCCGGATGCCAAGCTCCTCTATGTCATTCCCACGGTCAGCTTTTACACGAACTATCCCACAGGCACTTCCACCAACAAGCATGGCAAGACGACGGTAGTGAAAACCAACGCATTCTCAGGCGTGATCGGTTACCCCTTGGGACCGGTCTTGCCCCCGAAGTTCGTGGTTCGATACACCTCCGGCAAGACCAACGTGGACACCGATGTCAGCTATTTTTTCCCGCCCCCGTCGAGTTCTTCTTACCCTTCGACCCAGGAGAATCTCGGCTTTGCCACCGAAGTGATCGCCTTCACCGAGATCGATTTCAACAACTACGCCGGCACCGTTTTTTCTTTTTACGGTTATGATATCCAACTCTGGGGTCCGTTGATTTACAATGGCAACGAGATCTGCATCTCCTCGGTGTTGAGACAACGACAAATGACGGCTGAGGGCGCCGGCCAAATCGGCCGCCTCGCGCAGCAGAACACCGTCAGCAACGCACCTACTGTCGTCACAGGCACCATCTTCATAGGGAATGGCTATATCGAATAGCAACCCAACAGGAAACCCAACTATGAGCAGAATCACTAAACTCGGCGCGATGGGGATCTGGATCCTCGTGGGCGCCGCCCAGGCCCTCGCCGCCTCGGGTAACACAAACTACGCGCAAACCACCAATTACCTGGTGCAAAACGTCAACGTTTCCCTGACCGCCTACCTCGAGCAAAACAGCGGCATCGTATTTGGCGCTTTATCGACCAAGCAGATGCTCGCTTTTCTCAGCGGGGCAACCAACTACAATGTGGTGCTCTCCACGAATGGTGTGCAAACCAACACTTTCGCCTATTCCAACGCGACCGTGTTCGCGACTAACTTTTGGCTGCTGCCGACCAATGACCCCGGGCATAGCTACTATTACACCGATGACTATGTGGTCACCCCCACCAATGGCGGCGCTTTCTATACCAATAACATCGACTTTACCAACGACATCTTCGTGACCCGGAGCATCAACAATGATGTGATTTCCTATGCTTTCAACAACACCGTGACGTTTTCGGCGAGAATCCACACCAATAAAGCTTACCTGAATACCAGCTTAACCGCTTATATTCTGCAGGATTTGCAGGCCAGTTTCGTTGCCGCCACTCCGACCAATGTCGGCTCCGGCGCCGTGTTCGCCCTAAGCGGGGAGGTCATTTCGAATGTTCCAACCTGGGTCAGCAACTACACTTACTTAACCAACCCGGATTTCGTCAGTCAGCGCGGCACCAAGCTTCTCTACGTGACTCCTATCGTCAGCTATTACACCAACTCTGTCACCTACACGACCAACATCAGCGGCACTAACTCCTCGGTGGTTACCAACCACCTCGCCGGCGTCACTGGCTATGCGTTGGCTTCGAATGCGGTTTACGTCGCGCGGTATACCCTGGGCAAAACCAACGTCGATACTGTTCTCACCAATTTCCTCTCTACTGGGAGCTCCTACCAGTCCGTGCAGATGCCTCTGCGGGGCGGCGAGACGGCCGTATATGGTTATGACGAAATCGATTTCGACAACATGGGCGGGACCAGCTTCAGTTTTGTTGGTTTCGACAGCCAGATCCTGGGCCCCTTGGTTTACAACGGCAACGTCATCTGCCCCTCGGTGATGCAACAGCGAAAAATGATCGCGAGCGATTATTCCGGCAGTATCAACGGCCCCGCCGAAAACACGGTTTTTTCTTACGCGACCGCTGTCGTCAACGGCACCATTACTATCGGAAGCGGCCACGTTGAGGATTCGGGCCCAACGCCTTAGATCGTGTCAGGACACCTTCGGCAACGGGCTCTCCCTTCGAGAGCCCTCCCTCCAATCCCCCATTGCGCCCGCCCTGTTTTTGAGTAACTTCCTTTTGACACGAGGATTCCTATGAAGGGAAAGTTTATTGTGACAGTGTTGATAGCGCTTGGGGTTGCCGCCGCGGCCGGATGGTTTTTGGTGCCGAGGACCGATGGTCCGAACCAGAAAACGATGTCGCCGCCGATCGCAACCGAGCCTGCCGTTTCGCCGTCCGAAGCCAAGCAGAGCGCCCCATCCAACGACACCAAAGCGCCGAGCGTTGCAGCCGCCGGGCGCACGGTCCCCCCGGCGGCAGAAACGAACGATCAGGGCTCCGATGCGAGCCAGAATGACGAGGTCGCCAAGCGAGTCGCCGAGCTGCAGGACTTGGGGATGGAGGACGACTCTCAGTCGCTCAACACGATTCTCTCCGAATTAAGCAATCGCGACCCGCGCATTCGCCGGGCCGCGGTGGACGCATCGGTCCAGTTTGGCAGCCGCGACGCCATTCCGAACCTCGAAGATGCCGCCGCTCAGACCGATGATCCCCACGATAAGGCGGCGATTTTAGACGCGATCGAATTTCTGAAGCTGCCCACCATTTCGGAGGTGCTCAGCCAAAGGAACCCGGGTCCTCCCGCGGCTGCGGGCAACCACTAAAACATAAGTCCCCCGCCAGGGTCAGGTCACAAGTTGCGACACGCGGAAATTCGCAACCGCGCCCATTCCCCGGCGGGGGACAGTTTTGCATGGTTTCCCGGCACCCCGGCCCCAAGGTCGGGGGGCCGGACCATTATTGTCTTCCGGTTCGGAAAACAAATCGGTTCAGCCCGGAGCCGTCTTGCCGGCTCAACTCGGATTCCCGGGCGGGAGATCGACCGCCAGCTCGCGCGCGTCGGCTCCTTTGTAAAAAACTCGCTCCGCTTGATGGCTTGCTGTCCCTGGCGCCCCGGCGAAGAGTTCAAGTGTTACTCCCCCCGCGATGAGGGCCAGGATACTCAGCGTAATGTCCATCATGGCTGCCTTTGAGCAGCCGGTGTGCCAGCACCTCGATTTGCAGGCTTCAGGTGGGAAAACCGGCTCCGTTGCGGCAGTCGGCTATTGCCTTTTGCCCCGGATTTCGTCCAGGTGTCGGAAGAGGGTCGAGTGTGGGGTGCCGAGGGATCTGCTGTTCCGTTCCCACAACATCCGACACTGGATACGCTTCCGCTCGCGATGCTGCCATGCGGGATAGTTCCGAGAAACGGGCGAGACGGAAACTGCGAGAGGCCGATCGGCAGCGAGAGCCCTCCAGCAGCGGCTCAACCCGCCGTGTCCTGTTCTGTCCACTTTTGAGACGACTGGTTTGAACCGGGACACCTTTCGGCTATCGGCCCAGCAGCCCGGACGGCGCGCCGCCCATCCGCGCCATCATCTTCTGGAACTTGCCCATCTTCTTCATCATCTGCTGCATCTGGCCGAACTTGTTGAGCATCGTGTTGAGCTCGGTCACCGTGACGCCGCTGCCCTTGGCGATGCGCACCCGCCGCTTGGCGTTGAGGATGTGTGGGTTGCCACGCTCCTGGGGCGTCATCGCGCAGATCATCGCCTCCATGTGCCGGAATTCCTTCTCCGACTTCGACAGGTCCGCCCCCTTGATGGCCTCCGCCCCCCCGGGCAGCATGCCAATAAGCGATTCCAGCGGGCCCAGCTTCTTCATCTGGCGCAGTTGCTCGAGAAAGTCCTCCAGCGTGAACTGGCCCTTGCGCATCTTCTCCTCCAGCCGCATCGCTTCGTCCACGCTGACCGCCTCGGCCGCTTTCTCGACCAGGCTGACAACGTCGCCCATGCCCAGAATCCGCGACGCCATTCTCTCCGGGTGGAATGGCTCAAAATCTTCCGGCTTCTCGCCCACGCCGGCGAACTTAATCGGCTTCCCGGTGACGGCTCTGAGGCTTAGGGCCGCACCGCCGCGGGCGTCGCCATCGAGCTTGGTCAGGATCGAGCCGGTAATCTGCAGCGCCTGGTCGAAGTGCGTCGCCACATTGACGGCTTCCTGGCCCGTGGCGGCGTCCAGGACCAGCAGCGTTTCCTGGGGCTTAATGAGGTCCCTCAGCCGGACCAGCTCTTGCACCAGCGGCTCGTCAATCTGGAGGCGGCCGGCGGTGTCGAAGATGAGGGTGTTGCGATTGTTCGCGCGGGCGAACTGGAGCGCCTCGCGGGCAATCTGGAGCACGTCGGTGCTCCCTCGGTGGACATAGACCGGCAGCCCAAGCTGCTGGCCGAGCTTCTCAAGCTGGTCCATCGCTGCCGGCCGGTAAACGTCGGCCGCCACCAGCAGCGGCGTCCGCCCCTGTTTGTGCAGCAGCCGCCCCAGCTTGGCGCTGGAGGTGGTCTTGCCCGAGCCGTGGAGGCCGGCCATTAACACGCAGCTCGGATTGCCGATCAACTCCAGGCCGGCGTTGGCCGAGCCGAGCAGTTGGACAAGCTCGTCATGGATAATCTTGATGATCTGCTGGCCCGGCTGAATGCTCTGGACCACCTCCGCGCCGATGGACTTCGCCTTGACTCGCTCGATGAAATCCCGCGCCACCTTGAAATTGACGTCCGCCTCCAACAGCGCCAGGCGCACCTCGCGCAAGGCATCTCCGACGTTGGCCTCTGAGATCTTGCCCAGGCCCCGCAAGTTGCGGAAGGCGTTCTGAAGTTTCCCGCTTAACGAATCAAACATCCGGTCAAATTAGGGCACGCGCCGCGGGTTGACAAGGGTGGTGCCGTTTGGCGGTACGAATTGAGGCCTTGACCCCCACGTTGAGAACTGGTCCTTAGCGCTGCCGGCGGATAAGCTTCACGATGCTCGCCCGCCCTCAAGTCGCTGATTTTCTCGCTCGCGCTAACGTTCCGGCCTAGGTGGACAACTCGGTTCAACCCGCCGGCAGCCGGTCCGGCTCGAGCGGGTTCTGGCGGGCCCTCCTGTTGCCTTGACGATTGAATTCAAACCGGCCAAAGTCGTGGCCGTTACGCCGCCCGCAACCCTGGCCGCCCGCTTGGGACAGCGGGTTGCGGGCGGCTGAGTTCTTGATTTTTTATGACAGTTCGCACTCTCCTTGGTGTGATGGTGGGGTCGTCGTTTTTGGCCGCCTCCCTGCGGGCAGCTCCGGACCCGGTTGAAGAAATGCTCCCCGTGGTGGGAACCGCCGATCACGGCCATGCTTATCCCGGCGCCACGGTGCCGTTCGGCATGGTCCAACTGAGTCCCGATACTCCTCTGCAAGGCTGGGACGCGGCTTCGGGCTATCACTATTCGGATTCGGTGATCAATGGCTTCAGCCATACCCACCTGGCCGGGACCGGTTGCGGGTGTTTGGGCGACGTGTTGTTGATGCCGACGATTGGCCCGGTGCGGTTTGAGGCCGGTTCGCCGGGCAAAGGGTATTGTTCCCGTTTCTCCCATGAGCGCGAGCGGGCCACGCCCGGCGATTACCGCGTGGTTCTCGATGACTCGGGAATTGCCGCGGAACTGACTGCCACCGCGCGCAGCGGATTTCATAAATACATCTTCCCCGCTTCCGGCTACGCGCATGTCATCCTCGACCTCGCGCACGGGATTGGCAACGAGCCGAAGGATGCCACCCTCACCGTCGAGAACGATACCACCCTCAGCGGGTCGCGCGTCTCCGACGGCTGGGGCGGCAAACGGGTCGTTTTCTTTGTCATGAAATTCTCCAAGCCCTTTGGCTCCTGCGGCATCGAACAGAACGGCAGGCCGCTTGAGGCCTCGGCCCGCTTTGGCCGCGGGCAAACCGTGAAGGCTTCTGTCAACTATAGCACCACCGCGAACGAGGTGGTCCTGGTCAAAGTAGGGCTCTCGGGCACGGGCGTTGAGGGCGCGCGGAAGAATTTGGCCGCGGAAATTCCCGGCTGGGACTTCGATGGCGTTCGCGCCGAGGCAGTCAAGCAGTGGAAACATGTGTTCGACGCCGTGCGGGTCGAGAGCGCCGATGCGCATGTGCGCAATACTTTCTATGCCAATCTCTATGGCACGTGCCTGGCGCCGGTGCTCTTTAACGATGTGGACGGCGCCTATCGCGGCATGGACGAACAGAATCATTCCGGAAAAGCCTTTCAAAACTACACGACCTTCTCGCTGTGGGATACCTACCGCGCCGAGCATCCCTTGCTGACCCTGCTTCAGCCGGGCCGGGTGGATGACATGGTTCAGTCCCTCGTGAATGAGTACCGGGAAACGGGCGTGCATTCCACCCCCATCTGGCCGTTGTGGGGCAATGAAACGTGGTGCATGATCGGATACCATTCCGTCTCCGTCATCGCCGACGCATGCGGCAAAGGCTTCCAGAAGTGCAATCCGGAGGCTGCCTACGCGGCCATGCGCGATACCGCCATGCAGGACCGCAACGGGTTGAAATCGTACCGGGAGCGGGGCTATGTGGCCTCGGCGACCGGCGACCAGGCGACCTCACGCACCATCGAGTATAGCTTCGATGACTGGTGCCTGGCGCGCATGGCTGAGGCCCTGGGACATAAGGATGACGCTCAATTGTTTTACCGCCGTTCGGCCAACTACCGGAATCTGTTCGATCGCAACGTCGGTTTTTTCCGGGGACGAAAAGCCAGCGGCGCCTGGCGCACCCCGTTTTCGACTACCGCCCTTGTCTGCGATGAATACACGGAGGCCGATGCCTGGCAGTATGCCTTCGGAGCCCAGCACGATGTGCCGGGCATGATAAACCTTTACGGCGGTGACCAGGCGTTCATCGCCAAGCTGGACGCTCTTTTCAGCGCCGACTCCACCATCGATAGCGACATCCCCGATATCACCGGCTTGATCGGCCAGTATTCCCAAGGCGACGAGCAGTGCCATCACGTCGCCTACCTCTACAACTATGCGGGGGCCCCTTACAAGACGCAGCAGCGCGTGCGCCAGGTCATGCGCCAGTTCTACAGCGACACGCCTTCCGGCCAATGCGGCAATGTCGATTGCGGGCAAATGGCGGCGTGGTACGTCTTCAGCGCCTTGGGCTTCTACCCGATGAATCCCAACAGCGGCGTTTACATCATCGGCAGCCCGGTGGTGGACAAAGCGGTCATCCGCCTGGACCCGAAACGGTATAAAGGCCGGACCTTCACGGTCATCGCAGAGAACAACGGTCTGGACAACATCTACATTCAATCCGCTTCGCTGAACAACCGGCCGCTCTCTCGCGCCTGGTTTACTTGCGACGAACTCACCAATGGAGGCACGTTGCGCCTGGTCATGGGCCCCAATCCCAACCCGGCTTGGGGCAGCGCGCAGGCCGACCGGCCGCCTGCAACGATGCCGGCGGATTTCCATTACGCCGAGCTTCCCGCTCCCTCCACCAACACCCTGGAGGTGCTGCCGCTTCCCATTCGCGTGATCTGCGGCAGCGATCAGCCGGCGGGAGAGTTTGTGCCTGATCCCAATATGCTGTCCGGCCAGGTGGGACACGCCGGAAACTCCGTGGACACCAGCGCTGCCAATGCCGCCCCCCAAGCGGTTTACCAGAGCGAACGCTATGGGAAGGATTTCACCTTCCGCTTCGCCGTGCCTAAAGACCAGCGCTATCGCGTGCGCCTGCATTTTGCCGAAATCTTCGACGCCGGGGCCGGGCGCCGCATCCAGAACGTCGAGATCAATGGCCGGACCGTGCTCACGGATCTGGATATCTTCGTTGCCGCTGGGGGCATGAACAAGGCCCTGGTCAAAGAATTCCCGGACATTGTGCCGGATGACAAAGGCAATGTCGTCATTCGCGTTGCCTCCAATGTGAACAGCCCGGACCGCAATGCCAAGATCAGCGGTATTGAGATCCTTTCAGCTACGCAATAGCCCTTGGACCTGCCGCAAGAACTTTGCCCGCTGATAGTTTCGCAAGGTTCGGTGGAATGCGGAGTGCCGGGATTTCTTTAGGCTGAATTCTCGTCAGCCTCATTCGATGCGGGACTCTGGTCGCCGGACCCTCACCTATTTCGGTGATGTGGCGATTACCACTTTTGGGCATATCCACTTTCAACGGTTGTGTTCTAATCTTGGAGAGTGATACGAGTTTCGGAGTCTCGATTGGGTGAGTGGCGGAAAGTGGGACGCTCCTGCAAAATTCGTCGTGGGTCGCCTTTAGAATCGCGTCGGTTTCGGCAGGGTTTCCGCACTCAGATCCAAGAAGCGTTGCTGCGGCGCCAGGTCGCGCACCCGCGTTTGATGGACTACCCCTTTGAACTCATCAGGCCTGACAACCGCCGACAGATAACGAATGGGGAGGGCAGATCTTGCATTGCCACCCTGCTGCGGCAAAACTCGTACACCCCTCTCGCTCACCAACCAGTAGCCAAACAACCAAAAACTAATCCTCACCTATGAAAAAGATGTTATGTCGCCTGATCATTGCAGCTTCGTTGCCAGCAATGATCCAAACCGCCTCCGCACAAGTCATCCTCACCGATAATTTTACGGTCGATGCCAATTCAAACGATCCTAATTTTGAAATTGGAAACGGCCGTCAGGGCGGCACGGCGGCCACATCCTCCTACACCGCTTACGAACGCACCGGCAACGATTGGAACCATCAGGTAGGAAGTTCAACCTACGTCGGCGCACCCGACGCCAACCATCTGCTCCTGGCGCAAGACGGAGCGGTGCAAAACGACCTGAACATCAGCACTACGGCGACCGGGCCTCTGAGCATCGGTTTCACCCTGTATAACCGCGGTTCCTTAGACGGGGAAGCACCGAGCTATTGGGGGGCGTTTACGTTGCAGGCAGCAGGCACCTATCCTTTTCCGGTGGTTAACGGGGGTGAATTCGGCATTCTGAATCGGGAGGGCGGCGGGATTCAGGCATTCGATGGAACCGGTAATATCACCCCTGGCGGCTGGGACACCACAGGTTTTGCCACGAACATTCACTGGACCTTGATCTTCACGGATACGGCGGGGACCGGCTCCGCCTTCAACGGGAACGGGTCGAAAGTCACGATTGTGAATGGCGTGTACACGCTGGGGACGCTTGCCGTGGCTCAGTTGAACAGCGCGAATCTGGAACTCGGTTTCCGCGCCGATTCCGAAGGAGATCCCGCGAACTTGCTGCTGATTGGCGTCGACGACCTTATCGTAGCGCCGTCGCTGCCACCGGCGTGGCTGCCCATTGTGGTTGCGGACACCTCGCCCGCCAGCGCGACGCTGGCCGTGGGGGGCAACGCTGTGTTCACCGCCGCCTTCAGCAATTCGCCGCCGGTCAACCTGCAATGGGAGCAGATCGTCGGCGGCACGGTCACAAATAATATCAGCACTGGCGTGGTAAATGTGACCAACAACGGGGTGGTGACCTCGACGCTGACCCTCAACGACCTGCAAGTGGCCAGCTCTGGTTCCTACTTGGTGAAAGCCGTCAATGCGACCAACAGCGCGGCGGTTACCTTCACCACGCCCGCTTCCCTCACCGTCATTTCCACGATCACCTGGTATGCGCCCGGAGCGGGCAACGGCACCTTCTCGAATGACTTGGTTCTCGCGTTTGCTGGTGCGGTGAACGATGAAGTTTACGGGGTGGACTTCGGCGTGGGCCCCATGACGACCGCTAACGGTTATAGTTTCGACGACTATGCCAGCACCGGGAATATGACCATCGCTGGCGGCGGGCTTGGCAATTTTGCGGGCTATTTGGGTGGCGCTACCACGGGCGACGGCAACTTTGACATTATTTTAAACAATGGCGTTTATGGGTCGGGGGCCAATACGGCCACCTTGAATAACCTGACGATTGGGCAGGCCTATACCGTATTGGTGCTGCTGGACGATACGCGCAGCACTGGCGCCAGTGGCCCAAACTTTTACCTCACGGATGGCCTGACCGTCAGCCCTGCCCAGCCCTTTGCCTTTCCCAATGGCATACCGGCCATTGGCGGATTCATCATGGGGACCTTTACCGCCCGGGCAACGACCCAGCCATTGACCGTTTTGAATAATGGCAATGCTGAATACGTCGCCGTGGTTTTGGAAAAGGGCACCGCGCCGGCTCCCGTTTTCGCTCCTACCGTGACCACGGATATTCACCCGCTCGTGTCGAAACTGACCACCGGAGCGCCCGTCACGTTGTCCGTGGCCGCCGCGGGTTCCCCGCCATTGCGTTATCAATGGTTCAACCAGAGCGCCCCGATCAGCGGTGCGACCAATTCCAGCTACTCGTTCAATGCATTGGCCGGCACTAACTTCTACAGCGTCAGCGTGAGCAATGTCGTCGGTGACGTGTTCAGCTCCACTGCGACCGTGGTTGGTTCTACGAACATCGTCAGCGTCTATAACTTCAGCTTTGAAGATGGAACCACCGGCAGTGGCAACTTTGTATTACCCGTGATGTGGACAGGCTTTGATGATAATAACTTCAGCACGGTGGCTGACAACAGTTATAGCGTTCTCAATCCGCTGGCTCCCCCGGCTGATGGAAACGACTTTTTCGCCATCAATGAGGGCCCCGGTGATCCCACCGGGGGCATCTATCAGGATGTGGGCGCCTTGCTGCCCAACACCGCTTACACGCTTACGGTGGCGATCGGGCTCCGCGAGGATTTCACCCCCGGAGTTCTGGGCTCGCCCGGGATCATCTCGCTCATCAACGGCACCGATAATACCGGCATCCTTTTGGCCAGCACCAACGGGGTTCCCGCAACCTCCGATACCTGGCAGGACTATACGGTAACCTTCATCACCGGGCCTGCGGTCAGCGGGGACCTCACCGTTGCTCTGTCCGTCGCCGGGGCCTCAACCTATCAGGCGAATTTCGACAATGTGCGCCTGACCAAAGCGCCGAATACGAACATCCTCCCGGTAACGTTGTTGACGGATATCAATCTGCTCCGGTCGGAAGTGACCACGGGAGCGCCGCTAACCCTTTCGGTTGAAGCCAATGGCTACCCAATATACTTCCAATGGTATAATCAGAACGGCCCGATCAGCGAAGCGACCAACTCCAGTTATGCGTTCGATGCGGTTGCCGGCACCAACTCTTATTATGTGGCGGTCAGCAATTCCGTCAATGCCATCGTTAGTTCCACTGCGGTGGTGATTAGTGCTGCGGACATCGTCACCGTCAACAACTTCAGCTTTGAGAATGGAAGTACCCCAGCCTTCGGCAACGGGGCCATCCCGTTAGCCTGGACAGACTATAATTCTGATTGGTGCACGGTGACGGGCGACACCTCCCATTTTAACCCCCCCACCGTTCCGGATGGAACCCAATATTACGCCCGAAATACCGGCCCGGGTGATCCTGCAGCCGGTGGCATCTATCAGGATGTCGGCGCATTACTCCCCAATACCACCTATACGCTTACGGTGGCTATCGGGCGGCGAGACGATACAGGCCCCGGCGGCGCCGGAGTGTGGTCGCCGGGAATTATTTCGCTGGTCAACGGCTCCAATAATACCGGCACACTTTTGGCCAGCACGACCGGGTATCCTGCCACAGCGGGCACCTGGCAGGACTATACGGTAAGCTTCACCACGGGAGCTTCGGTCAGCGGGGATCTCACCGTTACTCTGTCCGTTGCTCCGGCAAATACGTATCAGGCGCTTTTTGACAATGTGCGACTGACAAAAACGCAGGTTGTGCGCTTTGCCACCCCTTACATTTCGGGGGGCAAGTTGATCCTGGAGGCCAGCGGCTGGGCGAACGCCGGATATACCTTGCTAACCACGACCAACCTGTCGGCTCCGATCACTTGGACGACGAACAGCACCGGCACGCTGGGCGGCACGGGTGCCTTCTCCAACGCCATTCCGATGGGGGCCGTCCCGGCTCGCTTCTACTGGCTGCGTGTGCCCTGAGCCCGAGCCATTGAACCGGGCGTGGGCGAAGGCCTTGCCTGGTTTGATCTAGCGGAACGCGAAGTTGCCGGAGCCGACCCTCCGGCAACTTTCTTAAAAAGAAGTGGAATGCTGACGAAAATGAACAGAGTCAAATGGAACCAAGCGGGCGGTTGGAATAGCCGGCGGCATGCAGGTGGATTCACCTTGATTGAGTTGCTGGTGGTCATCGCCATTATTGCCATTCTGGCGGCCATGCTGCTTCCGGCGTTGTCCTTGGCCAAGGAAAAGGCAAAGCGTACTCAGTGCTTGAGCAACCTTCGGCAAGTTGGCGTCGGCTGCATCGTATACGCCGGAGATTTTGGAGATGTGTTGTTCGCCCCGCTGGCGGGCTTCAATCAATTGGGCTTGGGCATGGATATGCTCCCGATCTTGAATAACTACGGCATGGTGCTCAAGACCAACGTATCGCAGCAAAATAATATCTGGAGCTGTCCGAAGCGGAGTTTCCTGCCGCGCCAGGATCCCATCAACACCAATCAAATCGCCCTGGGCTATCAGTACTTTGGCGGCGTTACCTCGTGGCTCAATTCCGCCGGCACCATTGCCAATCCTCCCAGTCCGCTGAAGCTGTCGACTTCCAAGCCGCGCTGGTGCCTGGCGGCGGAGGCCAACGCGAAGTTTTCGTCCTCCAATCCCGGATGGCCCGCGGATGACATCGGTTGGGGTGCGGACGGATATGTCCCGGGTGAGCCGGTCAGCGTTCCCCATCCGGTTTCGCGGGGGAAACATCCTTTAGGCGGCAACATCTTGTTCGCGGATGGCTCAGCCAATTGGATCAAGTTTGAAAACATGTACTTCATGAATACTTGGAGCACGAGTTTGGCCCGGATTTTTGCCTACCAGGAGGATTGGGGCCACTTAACCGCCAGCGAATTAAACGAGATGAAGCCGCTGCCGGGGGATTTTAACTGACTACTTTGCCAAGTAACGGTCTTTTGAGTCTTTTATGAAGTTTGTCAAAGGGGGACGCTGTCTCCGAAGTTGCGGTTGGACGCTCTTGTTGGTGGCCGGCTCCGCCTTCGCCGGCATCCTGCCGGTTGATTTGTGCTGCGAATCAAAAGTCAATCCACTTGGCCTCAGCGAGACGAGCCCGAGGCTGAGCTGGCAGACGGTGGCGACCATTCCCGGTGAACGTGGACAATACCAGACCGGCTATCAGATTCAGGTTGCGAGTTCTCTTCAGGTTTTGACCAACAATCAGGGAGACCTGTGGGACACCGGCAAAGTGACGACGAATCAAACGTCGCAGATTGCTTATGCCGGCTCCGCGCTCGCATCGCATCAGGTTTGCTATTGGCATGTGCAGGTCTGGGATAAGAACGGCCAGTCATCGGGCTGGAGTTCCCCCGTTTCCTGGACCATGGGCCTACTGACGACGGGCGAATGGACGGCCCAATGGATTGGACGCGACGACGGCCCGGCCTGGAATACCGGCTCGACCTTCTTCAATGCGAGCTGGATCTGGTTTCCCGAAGGCGATCCGGCCGTGAGCGCGCCGGTGGCCACCCGCTGGTTTCGCAAGGTCTTCACCATCCCGGCGGGCGTGAGTGTCGCACAGGCGGTCGCCACTATGACGGGCGACAACATGTTTACCCTGTATGTCAATGGCCAGATAGCGCTGTCCGAAGAGGACCCGAACTACTGGCAACATTATGGTCAGGCGGATATCTCCGCATTCTTGACCACCGGCGCCAACGTGCTTGCCGTTGCCGTTGCCAACTGCGGGAGCAGTCCGAACCCCGCCGGATTGATCGGGTCGCTTGATTTAACCTACAGCAACGGAGAAACGAACAGCCTGCAAACGGACGGAACCTGGCTGGCCGCCAACCAACTTTTCAGCAATTGGAATGAAACCGGCTTTAATGCAACCGGCTGGTCCAATGCGATGGTCTTGGGACCCTATGGTATCGGGCCATGGGGTAGTTTTGGGAAGACCTACCTCGCCGCGACCCAGGTAAGGAAGGATTTCACGCTGGCCCAGTTGCCGCCGCGCGCCGTCCTGTATGTCACCGGGCAGGGACTGGTGGAGCCGCACCTGAACGGCGCAAGAGTGGGCAACGATTACTTCCTTCCCGGATGGACCGACTATGCCCTGCGTATGTATTACCGGGCCTATGACGTGACCTCTTTGCTGCAGCAAGGATCCAACACTTTGGGAGCCATCCTGGGCGACGGCTGGTATCGCGGGAATTGCGCCTTCGACGGTCAGGACTACTACGGCACGACGACGCGGCTGCTGGCAGAACTGCACTTGTTTTACACGAACGGCCCAACCCAGGTCATCGCCAGCGACTCCTCCTGGCAAGCGGGCTTTGGCCCAATCCGGCAAGGCGACAATCAGGCCGGGGAAACCTACGACGCCCAGCTTGAACTGCCCGGTTGGGACAGCCCCGGATTCACGAACGCCTCATGGACAAAGGTGACGGCGGGCGCGCAAGTTTCGCCGACGATTCAGGCGCATCCCGCCGAGCCCATTCAGACAAACCAGGCGTTTGCGCCGGTCAGCATCACTCAACCGCAACCCGGTCTTTATGTGCTCAACTTCGGCCAAAACATCGCCGGCTGGGCGAGTTTGCAAGTCAGCAACCAGCCGGCCGGAAGGCGGATCGTCATGCGTTTCGGTGAACGGTTGAATCCGGATGGAACGGTTTTTCGGGATAACCTGACTACGGCTCTGGCGATGGACACCTACATCTGCAAAGGAGGCGGAGTAGAAACCTGGGAACCGCGCTTTACCTACCACGGTTTCCAGTATGTGGAAGTGCAGGGCCTGGCCCAGGCGCCGGCCAGCAATACTCTTGCCGCCGTCTCAGTTCGCGCCAATTTGTCAAACGCCGGTTCTTTTCAATGTTCCAACCCACTGATCAATCACATCTACTCGAATATGCTCTGGTCGGTGCGCGATAATTATTTCGAGGTTCCGACCGACTGCCCGCAGCGGGCCGAGCGGGCGGGGTGGTGCGATGGCATCGAAATCATGGGCACGGGAATGTTCAATATGTCGGCGGAAAGTTATTTCAATAAGTGGAGCCAGGACATTGTGGATACCAAAGCCCGGGCGACCCAGTCCGATTTTGGACATCAAGCGCCGCTGGTGAGTGATGATGGATTTGCCGCGGGTTGGCAGGATTCTGTCGTGTTCGTTCCTTATTATCTTTACCAGACTTACGGCGATCTTCGTCCAGCCCAGCGCTTTTACACCAACATGGCGTACCACCTGGCTTATTATGCATCCATCTCCAGCGGTTTCGTCGGCCCCAACAACGGTTATGGCGACTGGGTGTCGGTGGACAATTCTACGCCCTTGACCCTGATCTCGACGGCATTTTACGCCCGTTGCGCCAGCATGATGGCGGAGCTGGCCCAGGCTCTGGGCAAAACGTCGGATGCGGCGGCCTATGGCCTGCTATTTACCAATATTTGTGGCGCCTTTCAGGCCAACTTCGTTGCTGACGATGGCACGGTGGGCTCGGATTCGGAAGGCGGCTACGCGCTGGCGCTTGCTTTCAATCTGCTCACGCCGGCGCAGAGCGCCTTGGCCAAAAACAAATTCGCGGCCGCCGTCAGCGCTCAGAATGGCAACCCCTCCACGGGCATGGTGACAACCCACCTGCTGCTGCCCTCTTTGACCAGCATCGGCCGCGACGACCTCGCCTACCAAATGCTCGCGAAAACCAATTATCCCTCCTGGGGTTTTGAAGTCGACCTCGGAGCCACCACCATTACTGAATTGTGGGACGGTCTCAACGCCGACGGCACCGTCAACACCAATCAGGACGGCATGAATTCTCTCAATCATGCCAATTTCGGCACCTGCGCGGAGTGGTTTTACCGGGACATTCTCGGCATCAGCCAACTGGAACCTGGGTTCGCGAAGATCCTCATCAGTCCCCAGCCTGGCGGCGGATTGACTTCGGCGCAAGGATCCTACGATTCCATCCAGGGCCCCATCTCGAACGCGTGGACCTATGCCAGCAACCGGTTCAACATGACCGTGGCGATTCCGCCGAACACGACCGCCCAAATCTATGTACCCACCACCAACGCCAGTGCGATCACCGAAAGCGGCGTGCCCGCCTCCAGTTCGGCCGGCGTCACTTACGTCGGTGTTTCAAACAATGCCGCCGTTTATACCGTGGGCTCCGGCAGCTATGTATTCTCATCGCCCTATTCAATGCCGGCGGGAGTCCTCACCAACACCAGCTTCGAGTTCAATGTTGCCAGCGGACCAGGCGGAGTGGTGGGAACGGTTCCCAGCGGCTGGACAGCATTTAATCAGGGTTCGTCTGGTGATATCGGCTCCCAGTGGGCGGGGGGCGTCGATTATACCGTCTACACTCCGCTCGCCGCCCCGGCGGCTGGCAATCAGTATTGCTACATCAATATGTTCAATCCGAGTGTCACGGGCGGAATCTATCAGGATGTGGGAGCTTTGGAGGCTAATACCGCTTACACGCTCACCGTTGCGATCGGCTCCCGCCACGATCGTATCAACTCGCCTGGAATCATTTCGCTCATCAATGGCGCCAATAACACCGGCACGGTATTGGCCAGCGGTGGAGGGCTTCCCGCTACGCAGGATAGTTGGCAGGATTATACGACAACTTTCACCACAGGCGCTTCGGTCAGCGGGGATCTGACCGTCGCGCTGTCAGTTCTGGGCAACGGAACAACCATTCAGGCCGATTTTGATAACGTGCAACTGACCTCCTCTCCGTTCGTTCTCAAAGCGCCGACGCTTGGATCGCCCAGGGTTTCCGGCGGCAACCTGATTGTGACCGGCACCAACGGCACGCCGGGTGCGGGCTACACGTGGCTGAGCGCGACGAACTTGTCGGCTCCGACTACTTGGAAGACAAACAGCACCGGTACGTTGGATGGCGCGGGGGCCTTCTCGAACACAATTCCGATTAGCCTGTCACAGCCAGCTAGCTTCTTCAGGTTGCGGTTGCCCTGAGGCTATGGATCGGAGATTATTTCGTTAAATGGCAGAAGAGCCGGTGTTGGCGTATGAGCAATGATCGATGAAAACAAAACTGTTCATTGCCCTGGCTTTGTCCCTTTGGGCGTCAGCGCTGGTGGCGGACGATTTGTCATCGCAATTCGCCAAGCCTCCTGCCTCGGCCCGGCCGTGGGTATATTGGTTCTGGAATAATGGCAATGTCACCAAGGTCGGCATCACGGCCGACCTCGAAGCGATGAAGCGGGTGGGAATCGGCGGCGTCATCATCATGGATGTGATGGAACGCTTTGCGCCGCCAGCCGGCACCGCGGACTTCATGAATGAGGAATGGCAGGCTCTGTTTCGCTTTGCCGTCGCCGAGGCGCATCGATTGGGCCTGGAAATCAACATGACCAACGGCCCCGGCTGGTGTGGCAGCAGCGGGCCTTGGATCACGCCGGAGTTCTCGATGCAGATGCTCGTCGCGACGAATCTCGCAGTCCAAGGGCCGGTTCATTTTTCCGCCGACTTGCCGCGGCCCGGCACCGACGCCCAACGCGGGCATGACGGCTTTGGCAGCACGGTTAAATACGAGGATTACTACCGCGATATCGCCGTTCTCGCTGTTCCGGAAACGGCCAGTGGCGTTGTGGCGGCTGACACCGTGCTCAACTTGACGGCAAAACTGGATGCGACCGGAAAACTGGATTGGGAAGCGCCCGCTGGCCAATGGATTATTCAGCGCATCGGCCACACAACAACCGGATCCTCCACGCGCCCCCCGGTCAAGGGTGGCAACGGGTTGGAGTGTGACAAGCTTAGCCGCGCGGCCATGGATCTGCATTTTACGAACATGATGGGAAAACTCATCAGGAGTGTCGGCTCGATGGCGGGACCGACACTTTCGGCGACACACATCGATAGCTGGGAAGTGGGTTCGCAAAACTGGACGCCAGGATTTCGCGAAGAGTTTCAAAAAAGGCGCGGCTATGACCCGGTCCCGTTTTTGCCCGACGTGATCGGCGGGAACATTCGCATCGGCGATGCTTCAGTGGCCGACCGCTTTCGTTGGGATTTTCGGCAGACGCTTTCTGAATTGTTGGCGGAAAACTATGTGGGGCGGCTTGCCGAGCTGGCGCATGAGCGTGGTCTGCGCCTGAGCCTTGAAGGCTACCATTTGCCGTTTGGTGACGAGGCGACTTATACCGCGCGCGCCGACGAGCCGATGAGCGAGTTCTGGGCCACCGGCGGGAGTGAGAACGAGGGGATGGCTCGCCAAATGGCTTCCGTGGCTCATATCATGGGTCATAGAATTGTCGGCGCGGAAGCGTTCACGTCCGGCGATAGTGAACAGTGGAGATTTCATCCAGCCACCGTCAAGGCGCTCGGCGATTATGAGTTCTCGCAGGGCATCAACCGTTTCGTGATTCATCGCTATGCCCACCAGCCGTATCTTGACCGCTTTCCCGGGGCGACCATGGGTCCGTGGGGTTTGCATTACGAGCGGACTCAGACCTGGTGGGAAATGTCCGGCGCGTGGCACCAATACCTTTCTCGCTGCCAGTTCATGCTGCGGCAGGGATCGTTCGTCGCCGACTTATGTTACTTGCGTCCCCAGTTGCCCGACCAAACTTCATTTACCCCCGTTCCTGCGGTGCCTGCCGGTCGCAAATATGATGAATGCAGCGCGGAAGCTTTGATCGCGCGCATGGGTGTGAACGATGGCCAGTTGGTGCTGCCGGATGGGATGAGGTATCGGCTGCTGGTGTTGCCGGAAGGGCACACGTTAATGACCCCGGCGCTGGTCCGGAAAATCAAACAACTGGTCGAGGCTGGAGCCGTGGTGGCGGGGCCGCGTCCCACCGCTTCGCCGAGCCTTGCGGATTTTCCCCGAGCTGACGTGGAAGTCACCAAGGTGGCGGCGGAAGTCTGGGGCGATTGCGATGGCAAGAGCGTGACCGAGCATTTATTCGGCAAGGGCAGGGTGGTCTGGGGGCAACCGCTCAAAACCGTGCTGGCACAGATGCAAGCCCCGGCGGACTTCATATCGAGCGTGAAGTTGAATTGGATTCACCGGCAGGCTGGCGACACGGAAGTTTATTTTGTGGCCAACGAATCCCCTGCCGCGGTGGAGGCAAGATGCACTTTTCGGGTGAAAGGCTTGCGCCCGGAATTGTGGAACCCTCAAACCGGCGAGATGTCCCCGGTGGCGGTTTATGAGGAAACAGCGGCGGGCATTTCCATCCCGTTGTACCTCGAAGCGATCGGCTCGCTCTTCGTGGTTTTTCGTTCGCAACCAAAGCCGTTTGATTCGATAGTCGGTTTCACGCGTGATGGTCAGCCGGTGGTCCCGTTAAGCAAGCCGCCGGCAATCAAGATCCAGCAAGCCACCTACGGCGTGCCTGGCGATGCCGCGCGCACCCGCGACGTTCTGGCCAAGGTGCGGATGTTGGTGGACCGTGGCGAACTGGGGTTTCTGGTCTCAACCTTGGCGGAGGGGGATGATCCCGCCTACGGCACGGTAAAAACCCTGGTCCTGAAATACACAGCCGACGGCCAGCCGTTCACAGTCAGCGGTCAGGATACCGATACTATTCATTTGAGCTGGGTGGTTCCAGCGGCCAGCCGGGCGGCGGAAATCCGTTGCGGCGCCCGGGGAAGGCTCGAAATCGCGGCGTCAGAGCCGGGCCATTATGAACTGACCGGCGCGAGCGGCACGACGCGGCGTGTCGAAATCAAAAACCTGCCCGCGCCGCAGGAAATCAATGGCGCGTGGGATGTGCGCTTTCCACCCCGATGGGGCGCGCCGGCGCAAATCACTTTGGATCGCCTTGGCTCATTGAGCGAATCCGCCGTTCCCGGGGTGAAATATTTCTCCGGCGCGGCGACCTACACCAAGACATTCGATTGGCGGCCGGCGGCCAAAGTTGGAAAACAAGGGACTGAAACCTGGCTTGATCTCGGCGAGGTGCAGGTGATGGCGCAGGTGAAGCTGAATGGCCGGGATCTGGGTGTTTTGTGGAAATCGCCGTTTCGCGTGAACGTTACTGGCGTGGTGAAGTCAGGCCGCAACGCGTTGGAAATTCGCGTGGCCAACCTGTGGCCGAACCGTATGACGGGTGACGCGGCGTTGCCGGTGGGAGAGCGGTTCACCTGGAGCTCGTATGAGCCTTTCAACAAGGACTCCCCGCTGCCCAAATCCGGTTTGCTCGGGCCCGTGAAACTTCAAACGGCTGAAAAAAGGCTCTTTTAGTACGGGGATCATTCGACAGCTATAGCCTCAAGGGAGCAATGAGAATTAAGGAAAACCTGGCAACCCTGACGTTCCTTGCTTTGTTACTTCTTGTCAGTCCAGCCTCATCGCAAATCGCCGTCACCGGATGGGGATCCTCGCCCATTCCCGAGCCCTATCCTTACGT
>Ga0181517_10000207_pt1 | contig 83861 bp, 63 predicted proteins | sample PEATcosm2014_Bin_31_FD_119748 | JGI IMG/M metagenome (GOLD analysis project Ga0181517, IMG submission 119748) | Peatland microbial communities from MTU Mesocosm Facility, Houghton, MI, USA - PEATcosm2014_Bin01_30_metaG | ecosystem: Environmental > Terrestrial > Soil > Wetlands > Peat | place... | reverse complement strand
CCTGAAACGACGCAAGCCGGTGGAGAAATCCGCCGGCCTTTTTCATGCCCGCATCACACTCGAAAAGTTGATCCCATTCTCGATTGGCAAATCTGAGATCCGTTCGTCCCGGCGCTAACACCCACCCCCGCTTCACCCCGCCAATCCGGACCCGAATGCCGGTTCGTCATGCGGCGCCGGCGCCAAAAAAAACCGCGGCTCCGCCTTGACACGATACCCATAATGGTATATCGTGAGAATATCAGTATGGATACCCTAGCAAAATGGGCCGGAAAGCGCGGGCCTGGCGGTCCGGCCAGCGCTTTCGCCTCCGCCGCGCACCGCCCTTCCCCCCTCGCGCCTTGCGTCTTGCCGCGCCGGCTTGCCGCGCCGGAGCATCAGCGCGGAGGCGGGCCCACCAAAGTGGCATCGGCGTCCCGCCGATGTCCTCCTTCCTCCAACCGAGGCAGTGCGCAAAGGCCGCCTTGGCCGGTCCTCACCCCGCTTCCCCGCCAGCCCCGGTCGGTTGGCATCTTGCCAACTTCCCGCCAACCTGTGCCAACCTGTGCCAACCTGCGGACGGCATAAATGGCAAAATATTTATTTCTCGCCAACCAATAATGCCCACCTCGAAACCATGGCTCAGACGAGTAGGCTTGGCGGAGGTGGAAACCTTAGCGGAGGTGACCGTCGGTTCACGCATCACGTTTCACGTTTCACGTTTCACGTTCCAACGCATCAATCCACCGTCACCGCAAAATTTGACAGTTTCTTTACAATTTCCATCCAATATTTTGAAAACACACACCACGGGCCGTTGCCGCTCAACCACTTACGCAAAATGCCCGAGGAAACTGTCAAATTCCTGGTTGACATTGCTCCTCCAGCCAGAACCGGCCCCCCAATCCCCCCAACTCCCACCGCCTGCCACCGGCAAACCTTGCCCACCCGCGCCGGCCAACCCCCTTCAACGTCATCCCCAAATTGCATTTTTTCCGCGCCGTTTCTGCGCTGTTTTCAAAGGAGGTATTTCACTACTCCTTGTCCCACAATCACTTGCAAAGTCACAACCCTAAACCAGTGCAATTCCTGGCTTGTCGCGCCGACTTGCCGCGCCGAAGCATCAGAGCGAAGGCGGATTGACAATCCTCCCAAATGAGCAGGTTGCCCAACCCAACAGCGGATGAGCGTTCTATCAGCGCGGATGAGCATTCCCAAAAACCCCGTTATCTCTGTTCTCTCTTGTTCAAATGCTGCCTCTTTGTAGCTGTTGGGTCGACCCCTGCCGCGCAGCGCCGAGCCTTGCGGCCTGGATCTCCCTGCTTGTCCCGCCTTTGTCCCGGGACATGTCCCGGGTCCGACCCCAACAAGACCCCTGTAAAAATTGGCTTGTCCCGCTGTCCCGGGTCCAAAGGGGGGTATGCCTAAGGAATTGAATGTGCCGGTGTTTCTGGGAAGAGAGTTCATGCGCGTTTCGTTCCGTCGTGCTGAAAAGCGGCGGAATACGCCGCACTCCAAACGCTTCGCGACGTCGCGCTTGGTTCCGCTCTCGCGAAGCGTTTGGAGTGCGCGGCATGCCCGCGCTTTTGGACCTGTCCTCAGCCGAGGACCCGGAAGTGGGATGAACTTTCTCACAGACCAGGGCCGCTCCCATCACGTCTTGCCGCGCCGGAGCATCAGAGCGAAGGCGGGTTCACGTTCCACGTTCTAACGCTTTAACCAACAAGTGCTTCTCTATCCATTTGGGGAGCTAGCCACCCCGCCCGGTAATGGCTAAGATGCCAGCTAGATAATACAAACGACAACGCCAGCTCAAGCCATCAGGATCTCCAACCGCAGTGACGTAAAAACCAAGACCCAACCGACGCCAGGCAATTGACTCAATGAAACGACTACTTTCCATCTCGTCGACACTATCGGCCCTCTTCGTCAGTCTCGGAATAACCGTGAACGGGCAGCAGCCGCTTCTTGGCATTCAAACGGGTGTCGAGCTGAGCTGGCCCACGACCAACGGCTATACTTACCAGCTCCAGTGGGCGTCCGCTCCCGATGGCCCTTGGACCGCTTTGGGCGCAGCCGTCTCCGGCGACGGCCTCACCCACTCGCTCTATGACCCTGTCGCGGGCGGCGCGCGCCGCTACCAGGTCCTGCAAATCGTTCCGGGCACCCCGGGAACGTCCGCCTTGCCACCGAACAGCGGATTTGAATACGGCAGCGGAACCACGGCGAGCAATTGGACGGTGGATACGGCCGCCGGCGGCCCCGTATATGGGGTCCGCACGAACGACAATCCGCACAGCGGCTCGTTTGATTTTCAAGTCCATCTGGCCAGCGTCGGTGCGGGACCGGTTGTCCAGTTCAATCAGTCTGGCATACCCGTGACCGGAGGAACCACCTACCCGTTCACGTTTTATGCCGATGCCTTGACCGGCAGCGCGGGCTACAACGCACAGTGGCGAATTCTGTGGAATGCCGGGGGAGACACCGGCTACCAAAATTTCAATCCCGCAAGCAACGCCTACGCCTTGATCAGCACCTCCGTCACCGCTCCTGCCAGCGCGACGTCGGCGACGATCTACTTCCACTTTGCGGGCGCGGCCAGCGCGAGCCAGTCGGCCAGTATTGACCTGGATGACGTCTTTCTCGGGAACGGCGTCTCAACCCCAGGCAACCCTCCCGCAACCAACATTCTCTCAGCCGCCCTGCTGCCGGTCGCCCAAATCAGTTGGCCCAGCACCTCCGGCACGGTGTATCAACCCCAATCCACCACCAACCTCCGGGCCGGGCCTTGGAACACCAACTTCCCCATGGTCGTGGGCAATGGCAGCACCCAGTCGTTCCTGACGCCGATGACCAACAGCACCCTGTTCTTGCGCCTGGTCACTCCGCCCGCGGTTATCCTCCCTCCGTCCAATCTCCAACAGGTTCCGACCGCAACCTCCAATGCCCTCAGCCTGACGTGGAACGCCAGCACCTCGGCGGGTGTGACCGGCTACAAAATCCTCTATAGCGATACCAACAGCACGACCACCAATTCCATCAATGTCGGCCTGGTGACCAGCGCCCTCATCACGGGGTTGACCTCCGGGGACACCTATTCCGTATCCATTATCGCGCTCAGTGCCAATGGCCAGAGCAATCCGTCAGCCGCCACCATCCAGGCTCAGATTACCAGCGGCGGCATCGGCAGTGTCGTGTGGTCGGAAGAGTTCAACGGCAGCGTGATTGATCCAGGCACCTGGACTTACGACGTTGGCGGGTCGGGTTGGGGCAACGGCCAGTTGGAATATGACACCGCCCAACACCAGAATAGTTACATCACCAACGGGAGTCTCGTGATTGAAGCTGACCGCACGAATTACTGGGGAAATTCGTTTACGTCCGCGCGCATGCTCACCCAGGGACGATTCTCCTTCAAATACGGTAATCTCGAAGCCCGGATCAAGGCGCCCAATACCGCCAATGGCTTGTGGCCCGCCTTCTGGATGATGGGCAACAATTCCGGCGCCATCGTCTGGCCCACCTGCGGGGAGGTGGACATTATGGAGCTGGGCTCCGCCGCCGGCATCTCCTCCAATATTCAGCAGGAGCTGATCGACTGCGCTCTGCACTATTCGGACACCAACGGGAACGCCGTTAATGTCGCTTCCTGGCTCACCGCCCCTGAAAACCTCTCCGCTGATTACCATCTCTACCAGCTATCGTGGACGCCGACCAACATGACGTTCTCTCTGGATAATGTCCCCTTCGGAGCGTGGGATACCACGACGATCAGCATGTTCCAGCAGCCAATGTTCCTCATCCTGAACATGGCCATCGGCGGCTATGATCCTTCCTACACGGGGGTTTACAGTCCCGGCGCCGTCACGGCCACGTTCCCGGCCCTGTTGTCCGTGGATTACATCCGGCTCACCGACAATGGGTACACGCAACTGTATTTCGGCGATAATTACGCGGAAAACGGGAACTTCGGCGTTTTTGCCGGAGCCACGCCAGTCAACGACTCCCTGACCTACGGAACCGGCTTGGAGCCGGGGTTTAACTACGGAACCAATGCGGCGCTCTACATCTGGAACAACATGACTCCGAGCGCCAACCCGCCGGCCCCTTCCGAAGGAACCACTTGCTGGTCGTTCGATGTTGCCGCGGGCAATTGGTTCGGAATGGGAGCCTTTCTGCCCAATTTCCGCAATATGAAGAACTACTCCGACGGAAATCTTCATTTTGACATTCGCGCCACCGCGGGGGACGCCACCCCCATGCAAGTAGGAATCGAAAGCTGCGTGAGCAGCCAAATGGCCGGTGACGCCGCCAACTCCACGCTTCCCATAGGATTTGACAAGACCTCAGAGTTTTGGTTTGCGCATGATGGCCAATGGCATTCGCTGACCATTCCCTTGAACCGCTTCGCCAACGTGGATTTCCGCACCGTAAATCAGTTGTTCCAGATCGCCAGTGCGGTTAACCCGACGGCGGCGCTAACCCTCTCCATCGACAATGTGTGGTGGGAACCCAGCACCACCCGCGTGACCCCTCAGAATGGCAATTTCGGCGTTTACTCCGAGACCGCGTCGCACACCAACTCCGGTTCCTTTGCCCTGGGCGTTCAAGGCAACTTCTTCGTCTGGGCCAACACGATGCTGCCCGCCACGCAGAACCCGTTTGACGGCAGCCAGGATATCAGTCTTGCCTCTGCCGGGCTCGGCTGGACCGGAATGGCCTTCACGCCCAACGTAAAATACAATCTCACCGCCTTTGGCTACCCGGGCTGCCAACTGGTGTTCGCCATGAAGACCACCACGACCACCTCGTTCATGGTCGGCATGAAGAGCGGCAACCTCGATGGCGTGGGCCAGAAATGGATTACCTTCGGCGGGCCGGGGATCGACCCCTACGGCTTTGTTCGCGACGGCGCCTGGCACGTGGTGAGCATACCCATATCCGACTTCGGCCCGGAAGTTGATCTCTCGGCGGTCAGCCAGTTCTTCGAGATCTTGAGCCAGTCGGCGGCAATCTCCAGCATCGAGCTGGACGATATCTACTTCTCGAATGGCGGAGCGGCCTCAGCGCCCGACCAATAAAATGGCGTCCGCAGATTCATGGCAGCGGCTGGTGAAGCGCCGCCTCCAGAACGGGATCGCGGCCGGACAGAAAATCATTGAGCGAAACCAGGATAGCAATGTCCGGGACGAGCGTTGACGGATCCGCGTCCCGGACCAGGAGAAAATGCTTCGTGGAGTAATGCACCAGCAGCCTTGAGTTCGGCAGCGTGAAGTTTTTCTGCTCCCCATAATGATTGGGCTTGTTGCCCGTGGGCCCGCCAACCAGGATGGCGTGAAGGCGGTCGCGGAAATCCATGGCCGCCATTAATCCCGACGAAAAGGTCTCACTGCCAATGAGCGCGTAGAGGTGTCCCTTCGCCGACATCGCCGGACGCGCCCGCAAGCCCTCGATGAGGGGCTGGAGAATGCTTGAGCTGCCGCCGGCATTGAAGCGCAAATCCACGATCACGCGTTGGATAGGCCGCGTGTCGGCGAACGCGACCAGGTTGCCGACGAAATTGACGAAGGGATTGCCGGGCTCATTCCTGCATTTGCTGTATTGGATGTAAAACGTCTGCGTGTCCGGCAGGTATTCGTACCAGTAAGAGGCGTCGGGGTGCTTCCGGCAAAAACCATTCGGAATATGAAGCGCGGTTTCGGCCCTGACCAGGTCTCGCCGGGTCCTTGAAGACTGTCCCGGCGCAAGGTCCAGGGTGAGGGTCCCTCCATCCGCTTTGGCGCAAGTCAAACGCAGGTGGCCGGTGCGATCCACGATTTGCTCGCGTTCCATCAGTTCGGCCATGGCCAGATATCGCGGACTCTGGAAACGCAGGTAGGCCTCATTCTCGTGAGGGATGTAAGGCGCCAGCGCCGCTTCGACTTCTTCGGGCGTTTTCGAGCCCAATCGCGCCACGCGGCAACCGAGCGCTGCCTGGTATTCCGGCGAGGCCGCTACCACCGCAAGCCCGTCGGAGAACCACCGCATCTCAAGCGGGTATGGGTGCAGCGTCACCGTTCCGGAGATCGAGCCAAAGGCAATGCTGGTGTGTGCCACCCCCAGGCTGGCCACGATCCGCATCAGGCCAAAAATGATTTCCGAGTCTGACAAGTCCGCCGCTTGACGCTTCAACTCCGCGACGTCGCGCTCGAACGTGTCCTTGGGCGTGAGCAGATAGAAGTCCTTTTGTTTGGCGGGGAATTCTGCGGCGAAATAATCGAGGTCTTCCTCCCAGCGGGCAACGCGTGTTGCCGGGTCATTCATGGCGGGAGCGGCGGCCAATGGGCATTGAGCGCAGAACATGACGCTCGCGAATACCGCCGCCGCTATCTTCACGGTTCTCATAAATCATCGGCCCGCCTCACCAACATCTCCCGGCCCCGTTCTGTCTCGGCTGAGAAGGCAACCCAAAGATGACCTTGCCGGTCATACGCGCCGCTGGCAAAGCGGGGATTGCCCTGCCCTTGAATGGTCTTGGGCTGCGACCACTCGTTGCCGGCCGCGGTAAACTCGCTGGTGCGGAGCGACCATTGTTCGCCGTTGCTCGTTTCGCTCCACAGCAGCACCAATCCCCCATCCGGCTTTGAAATAAATGTCGGCGTGCAAACGTTTTTCATGCCTCCACCAAAAACTCGAATCCGTTCCGGCGCCGAATCCGACCCCGGAACGGGGTTGGCGATGCTGACTCGCTTCTTCCGGTTTTCAGATTGGCTGTCCCAGGCAGCCCAGACCTGGTCATTTCCCGATACGCCGAGGGCGGCGGCCAAATCGATGTTTCTGCCACTGACGGAAGAAATCCTGCCCAAACCCATATCTGGATCCACTGGACGGATAAACACGGTTGGCCCTTCGGCAAAGGGGGAATATCCGCGATTGGGCGGATGAAAGTCCCAAGTCCAAGCGACCATGACGCCGTTCCGATAAGGCCAGATGGCAGGATCAAAATGTTTTTCATGCCACGGCACGTCCGTGGGACTGATTTCCACTTCTTTGGACCATCCGTTGCTTCCAAGCCGGCGCAGGCAAACTCGTTTGCCCCGCGACCCTTGGTGTCGAACGCTGTACCATTTGTAATAAGTCAGCCAGAGGCCGCCGCTTTTGTCGCGTGCCATCCGCCCGTGCATGGCGTCCGCTTCAGCCTGCGCCACTTCGACCCCCGACTCCGTCGGCGGCGGATGAACAAACGAACTCAGACGTATTTCATGTCTCCCCTCCTCGGTGCAGGCAGTCGAGCAAATCCAGATTCGATTCTGGCCGTCCGCCAGGACCGTCGCGTCATATTCCCGGGCGGAAGTTGCGGTGATAGGAATGCTCGGCGACCAGTTGGTTCCATCGTAGCAGCGAAGCATCACGCCACAGGCATCATGGCGGACCGCCGTAAAAACGAGGTACATTTTTCCATCCATCGCGCAGGTCATGGAAGCAAACCGCTCATTCAGGCGCTCGGATTCGCATTCGCCGCTCCGTTCCAGGGTCGCCCGCATATAAACGGTTCCATCCCGGTTCAGGAGCCGAGGTTCCGATGGACTGGACAAAGCCTCGTTAAACGCAGCTCTCAATTGTCTCAAGTCTACGCTCCCCGGATCCGGGAGGTGATGGTGGGCATAGACCACTCTGCCTTCGCGGTCGCAAAGCATCAAAAACGTCCAGCCATCCCGATTATATCTTTTTTCAAATGCCCGATCGGTGTCCATCAACTGCACCATCGGCAAGCGAAAATGGTTTTGAAAATCCAACGCCGCCAGTTCGTTGTCACCCGCGACGACGCGAACCGACACCAGCCCCTTCCCGGCGTATTCCTCGGCCAATTGGCGGAACGGCTCCGCATCCGATTGGCAGCCGCCGCACCAGCACGATCCAAAGAAGAACAACATCGGCACCCCCGCGTAATCGGCGGAACTCACCCGCCGTCCGCAGGCGTCAGACAGGTCAAACGCCAGACGCTCCTCCGGGTTCACTTCGGCTTCAGCCTTGTCGGCATTGGAAATGACGCACGAAAGCATCACCGCCAGAATGGAAATGTAAAGGTGCCTCATAGAGCTGGTCTCCCGCAAACCGGGCAAATCGGAGTCATGTCCATAATGCTTTGCCCTGTATATAAAGGAAAGTGCCGGGAAGGTTACAGCCCGCCGGGCTTGGTCCAAACTCTAGCCATTATGCCGAGCTCGGCATAATCTGGGCCAGGCTGGATGATTCAATCCCTTCGGGATTGGGCTTCGGGAGAAGTTGGGCTGACCGGCGTACGTGTCAGGGAACGGGCGTATTCGCCACGGATGCGGACCGGTGTTTCTCGACGGCGGCGGCGATGGTGACGACGCTCTGGAGGATTTGGCGAGCGCTTTCAGGGTTGGTAACCTTCAGACCGTAGGTCTTGTCGAGGGCCACCACAATTTGGAGAGCATCGACGGAATCCAAGCCCAGACTGCCCGGACCAAACAACAATCGTTCGTCGTCGATTTCTTCCGCGCTGAGCTGCAACATGAGGTTTTCAACCATCAGTTGCTTGATTTCCTGTCTGAGACTGGCCGAATTATCCATTATAATAGATTCTCTCTATCACAAAACGCCGCCATCAACTCGTAACATGGAGCCTGTAATATAACCCGCCTCTGAACAAGCCAAAAAACGCACCGCCGCGGCGACTTCCTCGGGTTTGCCAAAGCGGCGCATGGGGATTTGCTGTTGGGCCGCTTTGCGTTGCTCAGGCCCCATGCCGGAAAGCGCCTCGGTTTCCACGAAACCCGGCAGCACCGCATTGACCGTAATTCCAATCCGGGCCACTTCCTTGGCCAGGGACTGCGTCAACGCGACCACGCCCGCCTTGGCGGCCGCGTAATTGGTTTGGCCGGCCGGAGCCATCAATGCGCTCAAGGAAGCGATATTGATGATCCGGCCATGCCGCTGGCTGATCATGGAAGGCACCACGGCCTGGCAACCATAAAAGACGCCGTCCAAATTCGTTGACCGCACTTTTTCCCAGGTCGAACGAGGCATGGTTCCCAGCAGCATGTCTTCGTGAACACCGGCATTATTCACGAGCACATCCAACCGTTTATCGGCTGACAATACTTCAGCCACCGCTTTCTGCCAGGATTCAGGCGAGGTGACGTCCAAGCGCGTGATGCGGCATTGTTCCGGCGACTGCCGCGCGCATTCCCGCGCCGCCTCGTCCCGGGAATGAACTCCAAGCCAGACCCGGTTTGCCGCATCCTCGCGCAGAAAGGCGCGCGCGATAGCTTGGCCCAAGCCGCCGTTGGCGCCGGTGATCAGAATGACGCGACTGTTCATGTTCTAACTTCGCACTTTTGGCTCGGATCCATGGCCGGCTCCGCAACCGGGGTCCGAAGAAACCGAGCCCCTATCGCCTGTTGATTGGAGCCAACAATACTAACATTTGCGGCGTCCGCCTGTCCACCAGCCAATGCCTCGCAAGCAATCACACACTGCCACGCGGCGCCGGCCATAAGGCCTTCCCCCAAAACCCGCTTAGGGCTAAGTCTCATGCCCCGCCAATCGCCCCAGGCCGCGGTTTCGGGCGCATTCACCTGAACACCGGTGCCCCGGCCGTCACAAAGCAATTCACTCGAAGAACTCGAAGGCAATTGCCGGCGCATCGCCCGCGCCGAATCAGCCCGCGTGCGTTCGGCGGAATAGGTGTGCGCGTCGGTGATCGCGGCCAATTCAACCCCCATCGACAGCCCGGGATCACGGCACAAACAAAGCGCCCCGGCCCCGGCCGCCAATGAGGCGGTGCCGTCCAAGTGCCGCAACGCATCCGCCAGAATCCAATTGGTCTCCTCAGCCCCAAAAACGATGCAGACATCAACCAGCTTTTCGGCCAGCCATTGGGCTGCCAGCGCGATCCCCTCGAGGTAGCATCCGGGATCCCCCACCAGCGTGTAGGTCACGGCCACATTTTCCAGCAAGGCTGTCACATGACTGGCCGGGGCCGCATATACGGTCTCAGGGAAGAGCAAAGGGCTGGCAGTCTGAGGATCCTTCAACGTCTCCCCAAAAAAGCGGCAGGAATAGTTCACGCAGCCGGCTTGCAAACAGGCGACGACGCCAATTTGAAGCGGGCCGGACTGAAGCGATCGCGGCCGGCTCCACGCTTCAAGAGCCGCCGCGGCCGCATAATGCGTGATGGGGCTCGCCCGCCGCAGACGAGGATGAGCCAGGAACGCGGGTCGTTGTGGCGGATTGGGCACCAAACGCGCCCGTAACAGCTTTCCCCATCCAGGGCGCTCAAGCTGTTGGTCGGCCAGCGGCGATCCCAGGCAAACCGCTTTGCAGGTCGAGGCCACGCCCCAACCGGCAGGCGAGACGGCTCCCAAACCGGCAACGTAAACATGGCTCATGGCCACCTCCTGAGCACCAGAGTAGCATTCACCCCGCCAAAGCCGAAAGAGTTGGAGAGCGCATGCGCCACGCGGGCATCGCGCGGGGCGCGCACAATGGGAAACAGGCAGGCAGGATCGGGGCTTTCAAACGCCGCTTGCATGGGCAACCACTGCTCGCGCAAAGCCATTAAGCAGACCACCGCTTCAACCGCTCCGGCAGCACCCAGCAAATGACCGATGCCAGCCTTGGTGGAGCTGACCGGGAGCGCGGGGGCGTGCGCCCCCGCCCACCGGCTGATAGCCATCGCCTCCGCCGAGTCATTCAACATGGTCCCCGTTCCGTGGGCATTCACGTAATCAATTTGATCGGGTGTGATGCGCGCCATTTCACAGGCCTGCCGCATGACCGCCAGGGCGGTGTCGCCTTGCGGGTGGGGCTGGGTCAGATGGTGTTGATCAATGGCGGAACTGTAGCCGATAATCTCCCCCAAAATGACCGCGCCACGCCGACGGGCATCCTCCAAAGGCTCCAGGGTTAAGACGGCGGCCCCTTCGCCCAGCGCCAGGCCGTCGCGGTGAGCGTCAAAGGGACGGCAAATGGTTGGAGAAAGAGCCTGAAGCGCATCAAAGCCGGAGAAAACAAGCTGGCTCAGAGCATCATAGCCGCCGGCCACCACCCGTTTGGCCTGGCCCTGGCGAATGACCTTCCAGGCCTGACCGATGGCATTGCTGCCCGAAGCGCACGCATTTGAAAGAACACTGATAAGTCCGTTGAACCCAAGCGCGTCCGCCACCATTCGGCCTTGAACCTGGGGCTGATAATGGACTGCCCGGGTCGCCTGTCCACTCGAACGGCCTCGAATGCTTTGGGCGCGGCAAAAGTAGGTCTCACCCATGGCCATGCCACCCGCGGTCGTGCCAAGGATTAAAGGGATGTCGTTACCGGGCTCCCAGCCTGCCTGACGCCAGGCCTCCTCCGCGGCCAGCAGCAACATTCGTCCAGCCCGATCGAGCCGACCCGCGTGATGCGGCTTCAACCGGGTGGAGGGTAGCTCCAAAGGCAAATCGACCTCGGCGGCCCGGCGGACCCGATGACGACTCACGTCAAACAGCGACACGGGCCGGAAACCTGCCCTTCCAGCGCGGAACCCATGCGCGTTGGTTTTCCAACCCACTCCCAGGCTGCTCACAATTCCTGCGCCGGTAATAGCAACCCGGAGCGGTTCGGCAACCGAAGATGGAAGGGGAAACAGCATCGTTCTCAGTACGGCTGGATTGCCGGGTTGCGAAAGACTCAGAGGTGACGCGGTTCCCCACGCATGGTTAGATTCAGTTAGCCGATTGTTCCAATGCCCCGAAAAAGCGCTTTGCGCTCCCCCGACGACAGTTTCATGCTAGGAGAGACCGGCACAATGTCAAGAACGAGCAGGACGGTTTTCCCTGGCTGGGATCCGGCCCAAGATCCGGCTTGCGACTCAGAGCGGTCTTGGTTTAACAAGGGAAGGATGCTTTACGAATGCTGGCGGCAAATCGCCCAGGAGCGGCGCAACGAAGTTGCGCTGCGCGATTTGGCGTCCGGCCAATTCTGGACCTTCGGACAACTGGACCGCGAAACCGAAACTCCGGATCGCGCGGCCCCCGCCGTCTATTTTCCGCAGGGCCATTCGGTGGAGTTCGTGCGCGCGGTGCTGCGAGCGTGGAGAAACAATGCTTCGGTAAGCCTGCTTGAGCCGGAGGCGCACCCGCCATCGAGCCTGCCGGCGCTGCCAGCGCGCTGGCTGCTGAAAAGCGCGGCAACGCCCAACGCCCCCGATAAGGTGGCGTTTACGGAAGAACAGTTGGCAGCCGACGCGCGGAACATTGTTGAGGGAATGGGCCTGCGTGCCGATTGGCCGAATTTGGGCGTGGTTTCCCTGGGTTACTCCTACGGTTTTTCCAATCTCATCCTTCCACTGCTTCTGCACGGAATCCCTCTGTTCCTCAGCCCATCACCGCTGCCTGAGATTCTCCGAACCGCAGCCCAGGGCCAGGGCGCATTGACTTTGCCCGCCGTTCCAGCCCTCTGGCATGCCTGGCAAAAATCCGGCGTGATCCTGAGAAACGTCCGGCTGGCGATCTCCGCCGCCGCCCCCATGCCGCTGGCGCTGGAGCTGGAGGTTTTTAAAACCCATGGACTGAAGATCCACAACTTCTACGGCGCTTCGGAATGCGGCGGCATCTCCTATGACGCAACGGAGACGCCGCGCGCGAACGAAGCAAGCGTCGGCCGGCCGCTGGGCGGCGTCCAGGTGGCCATCAGCCCGCACAAGGCCATCGTGGTGACCAGCCGCGCGGTGGGTGAAACCTATTGGCCCGATGCTTTTGCGACGCTGAAACCCGGGCGATTTCAAACGAGCGACCTGGGCGAGCTTAAGGACGGAGTCGTTTACCTGCGCGGGCACGCCGGCGATCAAATCAGCATCGCCGGCCGCAAAGTTTCTCCAACCATCATTGAAACCAAACTGCGAGCGCACAGATCTGTCGGCGAATGCCTGGTGTTTAGCGTCCCGACTGTGGACAGGGATCGAAAAGAACTTATCGTCGCCTGCGTTGTTGGGAACGGCGCGGTTCAGTGCGAAGACCTCAAGCAGTTCCTGTTGAGCGAGCTGCCGAGTTGGCAGGTCCCTCGCGAGTGGTGGTTCGTAAAATCCCTCGGGGTCGACGCGCGAGGCAGAGTCTCTCGGGCGCAATGGCGATCCAAGTTCCTCGCCCGCCAGGCTCGCGATCAAGCCAGGAGCTGATCCGGTTCGAATTTGACATTGGCCGGGAAGTCGCTTAGCGATCAGCCCCATGTTTCAGAGGTTGCTTATCCTTTGGCAGCCACCCAGTACCAGCCGATGCCTCATTGGGCTGGCTTTGGGTCTGGTGCTTTGCCCCGGCCTATGCTCTGCCAAGCTCCCAAAGCGGCTGATCATCGGGCTCGATGGCGTGGCCTACCGGGATATGCGGGTGCTGCAGGAAGGAATTGACTACCGTGATTCCCAGGGCAAAACCGCGCATCTGCAGGCATTCCACCGAGGTTATTATCCTGTCAGCATTCTCGTCTCGACCTTTCCGTCGGTCAGCGACGCAGCCTGGACCGACATCTTCGCAGACCGACCCTTGCGGGGGTATCAGCGCACGTATTACAGCGCGGCCGTCAACCGTGAGATCTTTGAAAACGGCGTGACGACGTCCATGGAATACGAGCGGCAGATGAACTGGCGGGTAAAAGGTGGTTGGCGCCATTTCATGGGCTATGTTTACCCGTTAAAATCGTTCGCCTACGAGGCTCGGCACCTGGTGGATGACTTTCTCAATACTCAGAGCCCGGACGAAAACTACTATGTGCTCGTTAGCTCTACCGATGCCGCCCAGCACCTGTCCGGAAATATTCTGACCATGCTCTGCACGCTGGACCAGCAAATCGAAGCTCTGCGAGAGATCTATCGCCGGCGGGAAGGCCGGGAACTGGAAATCTTAATCCTCTCCGACCACGGCAACAACCATGCGGGGGCCGGCAAACGGGTGCCGATTCGCGCCTTTCTGAAAAAAGCCGGCTATCGGATCGTCAGATCCATCCACGATCCAAGAGACGTCGTGCTGCCAACCGCGGGGATCGAATCCTGGGTGGAGGTGCATAACGCCCCCAGCCAAACAGAGGCGCTGATGCAGACCTTGTCAGAGTGTGAGGGAGTGGATGTGCTTTCGGGTCGCGATCCGGTAAACACCAACCGGTTCTTGGTGATGCGAGCCCTGGGGCAACGCGCGGTGATCGAGCATGACACCGCTGCGGATTCTTATCGTTACATTCCTGAATCCGGCGACCCGATTGGGTATAAACCTGTGCTGGAAAGCCTCGCGAGCCGAGGATTGCTGGATGCGAACGGTTTTGCCCCGGCGGACGTGTGGATGCAGGAGACCTTCACCCATCGCTACCCGCTGGCGCTCGAACGAATTGTTCGCGGCCACACCCGGAATGCATTGAACCCGGCCACCATTCTGATCAGCCTGGACAACCGTTATGTGCACGCCTCGTGGTTCATCAAAAAGGGCAGCGAGTTCGTCACCTTCGGCGGCACGCATGGAGCGCTCGATGACCTGAATTCCAATGGGATTCTCCTCAGCAGTTTTGCCCCAACCCGCGATACCTCCACGGGGCGTGTCTCCGGCTTTTACGATGGATTCGCCGGCTTGCAGGATTTCCGCGCCGGGGAAAACGGCGCCGAATGGATTTCGCTGGACGGCCAGGCAATGACCCTAAGCACGCGGCTTCCTTTGGATCGTCACCAGGCGCTGCTTTCACCGGGAAAGGTCTATCTGCGTGTTTGGACAACCAACTTCATGACGGATCCTTCTGGCGGTTCCCTGGAAATCTGTGTTCGTGAACCGCATGCCGGACCCGCGGGCCAGATAAAGCGCTCAGATCCCCGCCCGATGCCGGCGCTTCAAAAGAACGTCGCCCTGAGCGGGCCGCTTGTGTTTCCCGGCGGCCCTGCCTATGAGAAGGTCTATGAATGGCCTGAAGGCATAAAACTCGCTCCGGAGAAAACTTACATTCTATCCGGCTGGATTGCGCAACCGACCAAGTCCATTCCTCTGTTTAAGCTGACCTTCGAAACCGATCCTCACGGCCGGCCTGTGGCTTACTGAAAATCCGCCCTGAATAATGGCGACTCGCGGGAGCTCGCCCCTCCGGGGTTTTATGGCGTCGGGCGCCGGGTTGTGAACTTTTTGCCGTCGCGCTCACAGATAAGCCGTGACACATAAAAGCCCGAGAGTGCGACCGAAGGTACCCCGCCGCCCGGCTCGATCCATTGTCCAGCCATGTAGAAGCAGTCCAGGCCGGGCAAGGTTCTTGGAATCCGGCGGCCCAGGATGCGCGGCGTGGGCAGCCAGCCCTGAAAACTTCCGCGCCAATTCCCGGTGAACCGCGAAAAAGTGGCTGGTGAGGCGACATCGGTATTCAGTATCGACTGCTCCAACCCGGGGAATCGACGATCCAGGATTGAGATCACCTGCCTGAGGATCGCATCCTTCCGCTGCTTATACTCTTCAGGCGCGCGCTCCCTGAGCTCCGCCCAAAACTCGTGCCGGCTGAAGAATCGGACCAGCATGATGGTGGTGCCTGGAGGGCAAAGACCGGATTCCGCGCCGCTGATCGCCACCTCGATGCGGTGGTGCCGGGTGGCATCGTCCACCATCAGAGGTTGCTCCAACTGCAACACTAAATCATGCGGAGTGTCGGGCCAGGTTCGTCCGGCCCCGATCGAGATCTGAAGCAGGCCGGGAAAGAGGTCCTCCTTTTCGTAGAGCCGCCGCACCCGGGAGGTGAGATACTTGCCGCGCAGCATTTTGAAAATCGTCGCGTGGCCATCGGCGCACGAAACCACGGTGCCCGCGCGCAGCATCTCGCCGCCCGCGCAGCGAACCCCGCAAGCTTTGCCGTTCTCAACCAAAATCTCATCCACTTCCGCGTGGCAGCGCAGGCGGCCGCCAAGGCCCTGATAGCGGTTAACGATCGCTTCGTTGAAAGCCCGGGAACCGCCTACAACGAATCCGGCGTTTGGAGTTGAACGCCAGGCCAAAACCATCATCACCACCAGGGCGGACATCCGCGGGTCACCCCCCAAAGCCAGCAGCGCCTCCTGCAAGAAGCGGCTCTTGTAGGTCGCCGCATAAGCGCCCAACTCCCGGTTTTTCCAGCGCCCGACCGTGATCAGAATGGGCAGGTAACGCACCAGGAGCCGGGTCTTCTCGAACACGTTCATGAGCTCCAATGGCTTGTCGGGAGGATCCAAAGGGGCGCATCGGCGCGCGGCGGCAATCAACTTGTCAATCCTCGCTCCGTCCTCCGGACCGATTCGCTTCATATCCCGTGCCAGGCGATCCAAATCCCTGGTCATGGATAAGGCCTGGCCATTCGGGCTTTCGAAACGCAGGAATTCCTCATGGCGAAGAATCCGTCGCTCGCCCAAGGCTCCCAGCTCGCTCCAAAGGCGATGAAAGAATGAAGCCGGGTCTACTCCGATCAGCCACCGCAAGCAGCCATCGAAAACAAAAGCGCCGCGTTGCCAGCCAACACACAATCCCCCCGGCATGTCGCCCGCCTCCACGATCTCCGTTTGATACCCCTGCATCTGCAAATAGCAGCCGCAAGTCAAACCGGCAATCCCCGCGCCGATGATCAGGATACGGTCCCGATCCGAGTCGGCCGCGGGGCCAGCGGCTTTCAGGACCGTTTCGGGGGACGATGGCGCGCTCATGCTTGATGCGGAAGACCCGCCGTTTACCCGTGACGCACTTTGCCGCTGGCAGTCATCTCAAGCTGCTCAACAAACTCTATCGAAGCCGGCACCTTGTGACTGGAAAGGGCCCGGCTGCAAAAGGTCCGCAATTCCCCGCACGTCACCGGAGCGGCGCCGCCGCGGAGCTGCACCTGGGCATGAACCACCTCGCCCAGTTGCGGATGCGGCTGCGCGGCAACCCGGGAACGCAGCACGGCTGGGTGCTGATCCAGAACGCCGGCCACCTCCTCGGGAAAAACTTTGTGACCCGCGACATTAATCACGGACGAAACCCGCCCATCCAGCACAATCCGTCCTCCCGGATCGCGATGCGCCAAATCGCCTGTCAGGAACCAACCCTGCTTGAGCACTTCCTCCCGGCGTCTCGGCGGGCAAAGATAGCCGGACAACATTCCCGGCCCTCGCAACGCCAATTGGCCGGTCTGGCCATCCGCTACGGGAACCTGATGCTCGTCCAGAAGAGCCGCTTCAAAGTCCTTCAGCGGCCGGCCGATGGCTTCCGGATGGTCGGCGGCCTCCTCAATATTCATAATAGGCAACCCAACTTCAATGATCCCGTAACCTTGAGCAACCGGCACACCGTAGCGCGCCTGGAAATCGCGAGCGGCCTGCGGATGGAGCCGGCTTGAGACCGACATGACTCGCTTCAAGCTTGCCGGCAGCCGGTATTTGGCATCGGCGCCGGTGAGGATGCGAACGTGCATCGGCGTGACATATAAGAAAGTGGCCTGGTATGTCTCAGCCGCCTCCAAAATGCTTTCGGCGAGATAGTCGGCGCTGACAATAATCGTGGCCCCGACCTCCAGATAGAGCAGAATTGAAACGTAGAAATGGTAAGCCATCGGCAACACCCAGAGCACGCTGTCCCCGGCCCCAAGCCCGAGCCCGGAGTTTGCCGCGTGAATCCGCTCCAGAATATCCTGGTGCGTCAACGCCACCCCTTTGGCGGCTCCCGTAGTCCCGGAAGTAAACCGAACAAACGCAGCCTGCTCAATCCCGGGAGCCAGTCTTGCATTGGGATCCGCCAACGGCGTCAGGTGCAGTCCCTTGACCGCCCGCAAGGGGCTCCTTGCCCGAGTCGAAGGAGGAAGTCCGCATCCGCAGCCGTCGTCCAGAATCAGTCCCAGCGGCGCCTGCTTCAGCATTTGTTCGAGTTCGAACGGTTTAAGCTGATGGTGGATCGGCATGATAACACCGCCGCAGCCTAATGCCGCCAGCGCGCCGATAACAAAGCCACGCCCGTTCCGCGCCCGGATGCCCACCCCGGTGCCCTGCCGCAAATTTGCGCTGGCGAGCTCGGCTCGCAGCGCCTCGATTTGACGCCACAGGGTTTGGTAATCCAAGCTTCCCTCGGCATCGATGATAGCCGTCCGGCTGGGCCATTGGCGAGCCGCCTGCAATAGCGTGTCAAAAACGTTCATCGGTTCATCTGCTCCCGAATTCTTCCAATCGCCTCGCAGGGCGAACCGCCCGCCGCCTGACAAGCCGCGGCTACTCCCGCCGCCCAGCCTGTCCCCAACGCGGTGCCAATGACGCGAGCCGATGTCATTGCCGGACCGGTGGCGCCCAGGCAGCGCCCTGCCACAAAGAGATTGTCCACGGCCCGCGATCGCAGGCAGTCCAACGAAATCTCATAGAAATCGCGTTCGGCAAAAAACGACATTTCCGGCTGCAGCCCGGCGCCCCAGCGCTCCATCGGCCAACTGCCGCGGGCAATTCCCTGATCGAGCTTTCGAGCACCGAGGATATCGACCTCACCGAGCGTGGCGCGAGCTCGAATTCGACGGCCGGAACGAATCCCCAGTTGAGGCGCGATGGCCGCAAGGCGCGCCTGCCGGCACGAAGTCACGTTAAGAACAAGAAACCTGTGCAGCTCCTCGATCCACATGCGGGCTTGCCGTTCCCAGGCAGTGACCTGTTGCCAGGCGGGGCATCCGGCTTCTCCCTGGCTGAGGTTGAGCTTAAGAATCAGCCGGCCCTCGCTGTTTGCGCCCGGAACCAGGGCCAATCGCTCACAGGCGGGTGACAATTGTCCAGCCTTTATCCCCCGGCGGATTTCCCGGCGCATCTCCAGCAACCCTCGCTGAATCAGGCCCGGCTCGACGTTTTCGAGGGTGAACACCAAAGCCGGCGCCTGGTCGTACATTCCCTCCTCAAGATCCAAGCCGATCAGCGCCGCCACCGTCGCCTCGCCGGTGCAATCCACCACCGTCGAGGGACGCACCGTCAGAGGCTGGTTCCATGCCAGGGCTTGGACCTCAACCAGAACCGATCCGTCAAGACGCGCATCGGCGGCTGTGGTGTGAAGCGCCAAAGTTATCTTCCCCAGCTCACCCGTCAAATGATCCGCCACCCGTTCAAACGTCAGCGGTCGAACCGGCAACACCCAAAGGCCCGACTCCAATCGCATCGGCGCCGCTCCGCCGTATTCCTGGAGCCGCGTGGCAAACTCGCGCAGGAATCCTCCCGCCACCATTTCGGGACGCTCGCTTTGCGCATCTCGCAGATAGAGGCCGCACACGGTGCCCACCTGCGCCGCGGCCGCCATGCCGCCAAGAAAGCCGTATCGCTCGATTAAAACCACGCGAGCGCCCTGGCGTCCGGCGCCGATGGCCGCCGCCACTCCCGCCGCACCACCGCCCACCACCAACACATCGCATGGGACGGGGAGGGCGCCGCCTGGGAGGTTCCGCGTCACTTGGGAGGAGGCCTCATGTAATGGCCGTAGCCGCGAACATACTTCCACTGCGGCCGCACATTGAAGAGCACCATGACCTTTTGCGCATAGAGCATAACCGGTTTGCACCAGTCGGCGGGCGAACTCCATTCCTCCCGCTGGCGCGAAATGCGGTCCAGGTTCGCCACCGTCCGCTCAGCGAGCGCCGGCGACAGGTAATAGACCGGATCGAACAGGTCCTGGTCCGCCGAAAACACTCCTTCCTGGACGGCGATGTCGGCCAGCTTCGTGCCTTCATAAACGCGAATGCCATAGGAAGCGAACACCCCGTTGGCCGGCGCGCAACTGTTCAGAAACTTTTGAGTATCTTCAACATCTTTCCAGGTTTCGCCGGGGCCGCCGAAAAGCAGATAGATGACGAAAGGCAACTTGGCGTCATAGGCGGCTTGGAGCGCCACACGGGTCTGCTCCTGGCCGAAGGGCTTGCCCAGCGCCTCGAGCATATTGGGGGTGGCAACGTCCTGCCCAAACTCCACGCCGCAACAGCCCGCCTCGGCCATTGCCCGCGCCACTTCGGCATCGAAGCCCAGGGGATTGCAGAAGGCGGTCCAGCGCACCGGCAACCGCCGCCGGCTCAGTTCCTTGCAAACCGCCAAGGCATGCTTGCGCGGATCGTTAAACACGCTGTCGACAAAGAAGAAATGCCTCGACTTGGACTGACGGTAAACTCTTTCAACCTCATCCACCACGGCCTCAGGCGGCCGCAGCCGATAACGGAGGCCTTCGAGCTGGGGATAGATGCAGTAAATGCATCCCAAAGGACAGCCGCGCTTGGTTTGCACCCCCACCGCCCCGCCTTTGCGCAAATAGCGGGAGTAGTTGCACAAGTCGTGCGCCGCCAAGGGCAATTCTCCCAGCTTGTCAATCACCTGGGCCGCCAGTCCGCTGACCGGCATGCCCGGCCGGGGCGCGGTCAAAACTCCGGCAATGCCCTCCAGTGATCCGCCCGCTTCCAACTGGGCCAGGACTTCGACGAACGCCCGTTCGCCCTCCCCGATCACACCGCAGTCCACCGAAAGCCGGCGCATCCATCCGTGCGGCGCCACGGAAAATCCGGTTCCCCCCAAAATCAGCGGCCCGCTGTAAACGCTCTTAACCGCATCCACCACCTTCCGGACTTCGTCAAAATACAGGCGCGGCGCGAACATCCAACAGTTGTCCAGGTTCCGAATCCCCAGTCCAACCGCCTTGTAATCGTTCTTCCCGAGCGCACGCAGCAACGCCTTTTCGGGATCGGAAACCATGCCCAGATCCAGAAAATCCACATCGTGACCGGCGGCCCGGGCGGCGCCCGCCACACAGAGCACACCCACCGGCGTTACCGGATACGGAGACTTTTCCCGATTGGTCGCAACCAATAGCACTTTCATGATATAGCTTCCTCCAGCAAGCCGGCGCGCAATCCGCGCTCCAGCAGGTCCGCTTCACTTGGGCTCAGACAGTCATCCACCCAGGAGAGCAGGGAGGAAAGTTGTTGGCCATATCGCCAGAACAGCACCGTTAACCCGGGAGGCCGCCATGTCGGCACCAGGTGTGTCACACGCTGAATCGGCCCACCTACAAAATCGGCCATCCCCTGGCAGGTCTCGCCGGAATCGGAAAAACAAAGCGACGCAAATTTCCCGCCGCTCGGTTGCCCGAGATGGCGCACATAATAGTCCAGCGGCAGCGGCTTGAATAAATCCAGCGCGGCCATGCACGAATCGGGAAATTGGGCTCGAATCTGGTCCATCATTTGGCGGTTGAGTTCCGCAACAATTTGACTAAGGCTGCCCGCCAGGCGCGGTTCGATCCGGTAAAAGAGAATGGAAAGCTGGTTTGAAAAGATAGGGCCGTTGCCGCCTCGACGCCGCATATCGTGAGGGACGGGCACCAGGTAGGCGCCATCCCGATTCCCGCGCAAGGCGGCGACGGCATGCAATCCGCGCAAAGCGGCGGCAAGATAAAAGTGGCTGCGCTGGAAGCCGGCATTGAACGATTGAGATCGAGCGTCAATCGCCGCGGTCTCCTCTTGGGTGAACGGCATCAACCGCAGATGACTGCTGCAACGGCCACCAGGCTGGAGAGCGGGCATCAGGGTGAAGAGCGGCTCACGTCCCGACTCGCGCAGCCATTTCAGCGAGCTGCGGGCCATTTTGAGCCGGCGCCACCGCTCCGCCAGGCTGCGCTTCAGTTGGGTCGGATTAACCAGATTCTCCGCGGTCGGGCCGGGCTTCGCTCCTACCGGATTGAGGTGGCGCAGAACGAATTCGGCGCCGCGAGCGTCCATCAGCGTATGGCTCCAGGTCAGCACCAACTGCCGGCTCTCGTCGGGATAATGCACGAGATCCACCGCAATCGCCGGCCCCTGGCCCGGGTGCAAGTCCCGCTGCGCCACTACCGGCGGCAGTCCTCCCACCCCAGCGCCGGCTCCGCTTGGAAGGTGGTGCTCGTGCAAAACCGGGCTGGAATCCTCCACGATGCGCCAGCGCGGCGGAAGCAGGGGAAAGGTTCGAACCACTCGGGCGTGAGCCATCCAGTCCAGGATCGGGGACTGCTGAATTCGCTCGCGAAGCAGCGGGACATTGAGCCCGGGATCGAGCGAGAGCGACACCCGGCAAACATTTCCCGGCAGGCCCAGCCTTCGCATTCGGCGATCCTGGCCATGCATGAAATAGTCTCCGGCGGCCAAACGAATCTGGCGGGGGAGGTTCGGCATAGAGAATTTGGCGCTAGGGCTGCGAGCCGCGAGCCACCTCGGCGATGCATTTGGCCAGCGCGGCCACCGAAGCCAGGTTGCTCCGGGTCATGCTCGACTCCGGCACCCGAACCCCAAACGCCCGTTCGCAAAACAGCAGCAGCTCCACCAGCGCGAACGAATCCACCCCCACCTCGCCGAGCGGGCTTTGCTCGTTGCACACGACGCCCTCCGCCGCGAAGTTCTCCCTCACGAACTGGCACAACTGCTCGGTAATGATTTTAGGATCCTTCTGTGGGGTCATAGATCAGGCGAATCGATAATCCGGAGGGGGCCGACATCCCGGACTCCACGACAAAAACAATCGGTCGTGGAATGGCAGAAAGCTGCTTGAATCACCACGCAAGCAACTCGGAAATAAAGAGCGGTTTTCTCTGGCCATGCCGCGCCTAGATTAATGATCCCGTCCCCATTGGTCAAGGAGCGCCCAAAGGCCGAGCGCCCAATGGGCGCTTCCCCTCACTGCCACCACGTTTCGACTTGTAGCGCCGATTGGTAATCGGCTGTATCGCCGACTGTTAGTCGGCGAAGGCTGGCCTACCCGCCGACGCTTGGTCCGCCGGTTGCCAACCGGCGATACAGCCGACTACCAGTCGGCGCTACGGTGTTACTGTCGAGATACGCTCCCTCTCAATACCCGTCGAAGTTATTTTCTACCCGCTCGTCGCGAGCCATCCGGCGCTGGGAGAAGTTGATCACCCAGGAGGCAATGCTGGATTGGCCCAATGGAGGCGGCAATCGCTGCAGCATTGAGGGCAGGCTGTAAAACTCGCGGTACAGTTTCCTGACGCGTTGCTCCAACGACCGCGGCGTTCCATACGGCGGCTGGATGTAGCACACCTGCCCGGGCCATCGGTCGATCTCGGCGGATTGGAGAATCCGCCCCTCAAGCTGCATCCGGTCATAAAGCTCGGTGCCCTTCACCGGTGTGAGAATATTGAAATAGGCGACCGGAGCCTTGTTTTCCCGGAGAAACTTCAGCGTTGTCTCAAAGGCGCTCTCCTGTTCCCCATCCCAGCCGAAGATGAAGTTCAGCGAATAGCTGACGCCCCGTCGTCGAAGCTTGGCGAGCATGTCGATGTACTGGGAGATCTTGTTAAACGGTTTTCGCATGCCGGCCAGCGTGTCTGGATTGATGCTTTCCAAGCCGATATTCACGTGCAGCAGCCCGCTGCGCTGGGCCAAATCCATGAAGGCATCATCGTTGCACAGATAGGAAGTCCAGAGCGCTGACCAGCGGACCTTGAGCGGGATCATCGCCTCCATGAGTTCCATCGCATGGCCGCGCTTGCCGCCGAAGTTGCTGTCGCCAAAGAAAATGTTGCGTGATCCGCAATGCTTGATTTCCGCAATCACCTCCTTCACCGGACGGCAGCGATACGCCGCGCCCAGGAGCAATCGTTCGGAGCAGAACTCGCACCGGAAAGGACATCCTCGCGAAGACACCACCGCGTAGGTACGGAACGGACGATACCGCTTCAGATCCAGCAAATCGTAGCGCGGCAGCGGCAGCCCGGCCAGGTCGGGCATGATCTCCGCCTGATAAAGCTTCTTGAGGCGGCCTTGGCGGGCGTCTTCGAGCATTGCGGCCCAGATTGGCTCGGCTTCGCCAATCCCCACGGCATCCGCATGCTCGGCAACCTCCTCGCGATGGAAAAAGGTATGAGGCCCGCCGATAATCACCGGAATTCCACGCCCCCGGAACTCCTTGGCGATGTCGAAGGCGCGATAGGAGTTAAGGGTCCAGCAGGTGATCGCCACCAGGTCGCAAGGCGCATCGAACCGCACCGGCTCGATTTGTTCATCGAGCAAGGTGACGTCCCACCCGGGAGGCGTCAATGCGGCCAGGTAGGGCAGCGTCAGCGGCACCAGGTTGCGGCTGCGCACGCGAAACACGCTCCGATCCGCTTTTGAGCGGTAATACGATGGCTGAATAATAAGAAGGCGGGGCCTCATAATGCCAAGCCGCGCCCGGTGGCCTGATGAAGTTCGAAGCTGCCGGGGAACCGTCCCGCTTTTGCCCCAGGGTGCTTCCAGTTGCCCTCAAAGAGCCCCGAAGATCGCATGCTGTTCATTACAATAAGTTAGCCCCGACTTCCGTGCAAGCCCCCACAGCCAAACGAGCGCGGATCAGGTTTTGAACACCAGAATGTATGAAAGAAATCCCCCTCACCCTACCCTCTCCCAAAGGAGAGGGCGGAGTGGCGGTTGTCTCTCGACCATTCCAACCGGGTCGGGTTCGCCAGCGGACAGACGAGCATTCTCCCTCTCCTTTGGGAGAGGGCCGGGGTGAGGGGAATTCGTGTCCTGCTAAGGCTCCAAAAAGTGTTCTGCCCCCCTCAACGTATTATCTTCTTGCCGTGTCCTCGGATCCCGGAACATGCTTTCATCATGTCAGAATCGCGCCCGACACCGGCCTCCGCCGCCAAGCCTTTTTCCCTGGCCAAATTCATTGCGATTAAATCGTTGGTAATGATCTTGATCTGTGCGGCGCTGGGGCTGGCTCAATACTGGGCCACCCCCGGCAGTTACTCCCCTGCCCCAACAGCCGATTTTCGCCTCGGGCTGCTTCATGGGAGCTTGCTTCCGGCCGCTTTTCCGGCCCTGTTGTTGGGCAAGGACGTCCCCATCTATACCGCGGCTTCCGCCGGTCAACGCTACAAGCTGGGCTATATCTGCGGGCTTAATCTCTCCGGCATGATCTTCTTCGGCTTCGCCTACTGGCGCCCGCCGCAGGCTCAAAATAAGCCGCCCCGAAAGGTCTCAGTCACACTGACGGGACCGCCTCCCCAATAGCAGAGCGCGGGGAACGAAAACCGCCCCGCGGCCCGGTCAAAGGTCAGCACCACCGGCTGTGCCGGAATATTGGGGTCGTAGGCCTGGAACCGCATCAGGCTCTCTGTCTCTTCGAGTCCAAAAAGCAAAACGCCGTGGTTGATCCTTACGCGCGGGAATCGGAAAACATGCACAACCGGAGCCAGGCCGTCCCGCACCCTTTGCGCCAGTTGACGCGCGATTTTGGTTTGCTGCGCGGGCGAGACCGGAAAAACCATGCGCCAATGGCTGCGCACAAAATAAGACTCCCAAGCCCCGCCGCATTCCGCCTTGAGCAGCGGCTCGTGTTCCCGGCTGAGCTCGCGCAGTCCGGCATACCCGGGGATCGCAAGCCGCTCCCCAGCCGGGCTAACCTTCCGAGGGTTGCGCCGCACCACTTGCCGAATCAGCTCGCGGTAAACCTCGGCCTTGACCCCAGGCTGGCTTGGCTCGAAACGCGCGTGATAGAAGAACTGCCGCGCCGTGCGGACCACAACAAAACAGCGGTGCGAATAAGTCGGAGGCGGATCGCGGCGCGAGACCGTCATCGCTCCGGTCGCGGGGTCAAATTGATATTCCCAAACCAGCTCGTTCGCAAAAGCCAGCGTGTCGCGTTCAAACCGAAAACCGCCATCAGGAGCGGGCCGCGGCTTGGACTCCGCGTTCTCTCTCGGCTGACTCGGCCCGGCGCTCACAATCTTTAGCCCGATCCTTCCCGGGTGGCCGGGGCAGGCGCTGAACCGCTCAAGGTCAGTTCAGCGGTCATAACCAGAACATCGGCCACAGCGGCGGAAACCTTGGCCTGGACGAGATTTCCCAAACGGCCGCTAATGGACGCTTCAACGACGACCCGTTCGCCGGGCCGGGCCGAACCCAGGATCTTTACGGCTCGCAGTGCCGTCAGCTTCAGGTCAGCCAATGGGGCAATGGACGGTTCACTTTGGGCAACCATTCCCGCCAACTGCGCTCCCGCCTCAATCAGCAACACCCCCGGCATTAACGGGCAGCCCGGGAAATGGCCTTTGAGATAGTATTCGTCCGCGCGGACCAGGTATTCGCCAACGCCCCGTTTGCCGGGCTCCAGGCTCGTCAGCCGATCCACAAAGCGAAACTCGGGGCCATGCGGCAAGGATCGCAGCGCTTTTTCCAAAACATCGACCATGCGGCTTAATGGCTTAAAGGTTCTGTCACGGTAATGTCCGGTCCCAGGTTCGCGTCGAAGATATCCGCGGGCAGCGGCGGGTTCATCAGCGTGTTGGTGAAATCGTTGCGGAGGGCCGATCCGTCGGAAAACTTCAATTCCGTGCTGGCGATGCTGAAGTCGTTGGTGTGAAATCCCACCTTGATGACGTCGATAAATTTCCGGGCTGACGAGCTCCGGGGCTGAAGCGTCATTTCAAGCGACGCGTTGGTTTGCCGCACTGAAAGCAGTTGGAAATGCGCCTCCATGCTGGCCCGATCTCGCGGCAGCGTGGCATCCAGGAGCGCCAGGGCGTCTTTCATCGGTCCCTGGGGGGCCTCTCCGAGCGGGTATTTCTCCGCCCTCTTCAGACGCGGGTAAATGATCAGAAGTTGATCCGGCTGCCGCAAGGCGATGGTTTGGGGCGGGTTTCCAAGCTCCCACCGGAACCGGCCCTGCGCCACCCACACTTTGCCGGTCGAAACCAGCGGCTGCGATAACACTTTCAGCGATCGCGTCTGGATCAGATCCGCCGACCAGCCCTGGAGGTTGGTCTGCACCGAGAACCACCGCTCAAAAAGCGGCCCATACTCGGTCGCCTCCCCTGCCCCGGCAATGCCCGCGCTTAACAGGAGCCCGCACGCCAGCCCCCAAGCCGGCCTGCCCCTCAGGATGTTTTGCGCCAAACGGAAACAAACTGATACCATTGGTCAATATCCTCTCTTATCTCAGGTTCAAATGCACGCAGGATTTGCTGCGTCAATTCACGTCGCGCCTCCCGATTCCCCAATGCCCTGCGGTCATAGACAAACTCCGGCAGCACCTTGACGGCATAGCCGGCGGGCCTTCGCACGATGGTCACTCCAATGAGCGCACAGCCGGATGCCCGCGCCAATTCGGCCGCCGCGCTGGTGGCTCGGAATGGCTTATCAAACAACAGCACCTCGGCCGCGTTGCGCGTGGATGGACGGTCCATCGCCACCCCCAGCATCGCGCCGTTTTGCAGTTGTTTGATTGCCTCCACGAAAGCGAAATCGTCCTGCCCGACAATGAGGCTCCCCACGCCGCAGCGCGCTCTCATTTCGTTGCGCAGCTCGGTCAATCCGTCTTCCGGCTCCGCCTGGCTTAATACCGTCAGCCGTATTCCAATCTGGTTGAGCAAAAGCCCCCCATGCTCCCAGTTGCCCAGGTGCATCGTGAGGAACAACACGCCGCGCCCGCTCCGGGCTGCCTTTCGGATGACCTCCAGTTCCGGCGGGTTGGTCAGCCATTCCCGGACAGGATTGCCTCCTTCAATCCTCCAGAGATCGACCAGCTTTCGCGCGAAGTTCCGATAAAGCCGGTGGGCCGCATCCTCGGCGGCGTGGCGAACGCCGCCAAAAGCCGGCAGCAGGTTTTGCACAACCACCTCGCGCCGGGCGGGCCGGACCCGGTAATGTAATTCCGAGGTCAACACGCAGACCAACTTGAGGAGGCCGGCTGGCAAAACTCTGACGACCACCAACCCCGCCCGCCAGAGACTCGCGCAATAGAAAACCGAAGGCGCCTCGCTTGGTTTTGGACAGGCTCCGGGCGTGATGCCTTTCTGGCGAAGCTGAAGCGCCGTCCACCAGGCCGGCAGCAGAAACACCGAGATTAACATGTTGGCCCCAATCCCCACGGTGCAAACCTTGCCGAGGCTTGCCATGCCGGGATTGCTCGAACAGGCCAGAGAACCGAAGCCCGCGATCGCCGTTCCACCGCACAAAAGAAGCGCGCGCCCAATGGAACGCCGCACCAGCCCGACATCCCCCCCGTGCCTTCGCAGCGCCAATTGCATGAATAAGCTGTAATCCACCCCCGTGCCCAAAATCAACGGGAGGCCCATTAAGTTAAGCAGGTTCCATGACCAGCCGGATATCGACATGGTCGCCAGCAACACCAGCCCACTGAGCAAGAGCACTGTCACCCCCAGCAATATCTCCCGCCACCGGCGAAATGCGAGCCATAGCGAGAGCATCACCAGGCCCACCATGGGCAGGACCAGTTGCCATAACCGCCCCTGGACCCGCCGAAGGGTTGTAGATCCCAGCAGCGTCCAGCCGGATAGGAAAGCCTGGTGCTGCGCTAGCTGGCGGGACAGCTCCGCCAAGGCCGCTGCCGGCACGTCGTTGGTGGGTGGATAAACCACCCCCATGACCAGCCACTCTTCGGAAGAGCGCGCCACAAACCGCTTCAAAAGCCATTGGCTCGCCTGGTTTGTCGGCCAAACCACGTCGGAACTGACACTCGCGCGCCGCCAGGTCTTAAGCAGCTCGTCCGTCAGGACCAGCGCGTTGCTGGTGAACCCCTCCGCCGCCGCCGCTCGGCGCAATGGCTCCTCTTGTCCGGCCAGCCAGGCCGCGGTCTGACGATTCGCCGCCTGATACTCGCCCCGAGGCCACAGCGCGCTTGGAATCAGGCAATTCCCCACCAGGCGGTTGGAAACAGCGGCGTTGAGCAATTGTTCCGCGGCATGCAACCTCTCATACACCCGGGCTTCATCCTGTCCGGAAACAACCAGCCAAAGCGTTTCGGGCGGCATCCCCATCTCGGCGGTGATTTCATCCAGCGCCGCCTCCGCTTCCCCGCGTTTCGGCCGAAGCGCATCGCCGCTTCGATCCAGCTTGGGAATGTGAACCGCCACCATCAGCCCGGCTCCCAGGAAAACCAGCGCGCTCAGCGCCAGGGCGCGTGCCGGCCAGGGCGTGGGCAAACCGCCTCCTTCCGAGATCTTCTCGGCCGGAGGGATGAAATAGTTCCACCACCGCGCTGATGCCTGACCCGCCGGCGGCGTGCGGCGGCCGGGAAACAGCGGCGGCAGATAAATCATCACCATCACCCAGGCGGCCAGACCCACGCCAACCGCCACCAAGGTGCCCAACTGTGCCAACCCGGGCAGCCCTCCCAGGTTCAAGACCATGAACGCGCTCATGGTGGTGATGGCCGCCCACAAAATGCTGGGCGCAATGGCGCGCCGGATTTCCGGCACCGAAAGCTGCGGGTGGGCCAGCGCCTCCTGGTAATGCACCACCGCGTAATCCACCGCCAGACCCAGCAGCACCGCGGCAAATCCCATGCTCACCACGCTGATCGGCCCAAGAATCAAACTGCCCACCCCGAGGGTCCCCACCAAAACCATCCCCAGCAGCGTCAGCAGCCAAAGCATGGGCAGCCAGCGCCGATGCGTCAGCCAAAACAAGAGCCCGATGATGACCGAGGTTCCAACCACCGACCCGCCCATGTCGTGCTGCATGCTGGAAGCAATCTCCACCACGAAAACCGGCCGGCCGGTAAAATGAACCACCGCCCCTTTCCACGCCTCGGGCTCCGCCGCCTGCGCTTCGGCCACCGTCCGCCGAATCGATTTCAGCCAGCTCGCGCACTCCCGGTACCCGGATAAATCGACTGCCGAAGTGACCATGACCAGGTGAAAATTGCCCCCGGATGACGCAAACATCTTCTGCCCCTGCTCCATCGAAAAGCCGCTGAACTGGTTCAGGGACGGCACGTTCAAAAGGTCATACGGATCAAACGAGCGCCGGGCCACATCCATCGGCGACATCGATGTGGTGAGCAATTCCTTGGTCTGCTCCAGGACCGGGCGGAGCTGCTCCGGGGCCAAACGATTGGTCAACGCTCCGAACACTTCGGGCGGCTGATTAATCCATAAGCACGCGAGCAATTCCGCCATTTGCTCCGGATGCTCCGTCCACGGCGGCTGCCAGGAGGCGGCGGCAACCAGGTTCGACTGCGCCCGGAACCGCGCCGTCAGCTCCTTCGCCAGCCGTTCCGCCCGCTCCGGGTCGGGAGCGCGGAGCGTTACCACCAGCTCGCGCGCGTTGGTGAAATGCCTTTGATAGAGCTTAAGCCCCTGGACCGTCGGTTCATCCGGCGGCAGCAGATTCAAAATGTCCACGTCGAAACGCAGACGCGCCAGCCCGAGGCTGACCGCGGCTAACAGGAAAACCCACCACCAGCGATTAAAGAACCCTCTCACGGGGACAAAAAGCCCTCCACAACCTCCCCGCTCCTGCCGTTTTCCAGCCGCCATCCCCCGTCGGCTTTTCTCTCGAACCGGATCGCTGGAGGCAGCGGCTCTCCGCGCAAGGCCGCTGGCAGGTATAGCCAGGTCAAACGAACCGGCGGCCGGCCGTGGCCGCTAAAACCAAGCTGCCGCGCCGGCACTTGGAACAGCCACCGGTTGGACGTCACCTGGCCTGAAAACAACGGCAGCGGGGTCTTGGTAAACTGGAGAAGGCAGCGTTTCTCGGCATCCGATGCCAGCACCAAATCCCCGCCAATCTCCGGCAGCCCCTTGCCCGGCTTCCACAAAGCCTGTCCCTCCTGCACATGCCACCCCGGACCCGAGGCCGAGAACAAGTCCTTACTGGCCGTCTGGCATCCGCTGCAAACCAACCCCATGGCCAGCAAAGCCGGCCATAGGAAACGAGAGGATGTGCGCGTCTTAAAAGCCCGTTGAAGAATCCCCAAGCTGCCGCGTGGGGGCACGCGGCCTACAGGGTCTCCGTCGCCAGCCAAGCCTCCTGTAGGCCCGGTGCCCTGGGCGCACCCGCACACTGCCCCGGAGTGCGCCCTTGGCTGTCCGCAAGGACCCCGGGCGCAGCAATATCCGAAAACCGGCTGACATCCGTACGCGCTGAAGCTGCGCCGGGCGATACGTCGGAAATCAGCCGGCTGAGGTGGCCCGCTGCGCCCGGGGACGGGCGCACCCCCAGCGCTTCGCGGCCGGCTGGGGGCAGTGTCCGGGTGCGCCCCGCTGCCCTCACCGGGCGTCCTTTTCATCAGGTTGTTAAACGCCCACATCATGACGCGGCCATTGTTGCGAAAGGCGATCCATTGTCAACGACGGAGGACTTAGTCTCGCGCGGGGCTGACCGTCTTCCCGAGGGGACAGAGGCGCACCCCCTCCTGGACCCGGGACAGCGGGACAAGCCAATAATGACGGGGGTTTTGTGAGGTCGGACCCGGGACATGTCCCGGGACAAAGGCGGGACAATCCTCGAGAAACGTTAAAACGTGGAACGCTAAAACGTTAAAACGTGGGGCGCGAGACGTGGTGGGTGGTGTTGTGTGCAAGTGGCTGTGATAGGCGACAGGCGCAAGGCGGCCCGGGGGCTGGTCGGCACATAGGGGAACGGCGGCGCTCTGCCGAGGCGCCGCTACGAGTGCAAGCAGATGTCAATCCGCCTTCGCCAAGGTCCCGCCTTCGCTCTGATGCTCCCGCCTCCGCTCTGATGCTTCGGCGCGGCAAGTCGGCGCGGCAAGTCGGCGCGACAAGCCAGGAATTGGACCATTTGTGAGGTGATGACTTTTCAAGTGGTTGAAGATCAAGGGGTAGTGAAAAGTAAAATCGAAAACGGACCAGAAACGGTCTAGAAACGGTCTAATTTTGCGGTGACGACAGGCGTGGGGCGTGACCCTCCTTCGCTCTGATGCTCCCGCCTCCGCGCTGATGCTTCGGCGCGGCAAGGCTGCGCGGCAAGGCTGCGCGGCAAGCAAAGTCAACCTGGAATTGCACAGTTTCTCCAGGCATTTTGCGTAAGCGGTTGAACGGCAACGGTCGGTGGGGTGTGTTTTTTAAATGTGAAGGGGAAAATGTATAGAAAATGTCCAATTCTGCGGTGACAATGGGTTGATGCGTGACCCACCTTCGCATGGCTCCCGCCTTCGCCGGACTCCGGCGCGGCAAGACGTGGAACGTTAGAACGTTAGAACGTGGGGCGCGAGGCGTGACGGGTGGCGGCAAGTCGGCGGGGCAAGCAATAGCAATGTGGAACTGCACCGTTTTGAGGGTTGGAGATCGCAAGTAGTTGGGGCGCAAGGAGTAGTAAACACCTCCTTCAAAAACAGGGCAGAAACGGCGCGGAAAAAGCGCAATTTTGCGGCGACGTTCCCGGGGGTGCCGGGTAAAAACTTCCGGTTGGCCTTTGGGACGGGCGCGTTCACAAACGCGACAAGGCTCGCGTGTTTTGTCGCGCTTTTCTTGCCATTTGTTAATGGTATCCATACCGACATTCTTAGAATATACCACTATGGGTTTCGTGTCAAGAGGGAGCGGCGTTTTTTTGTGCATGGAACATGGTTTTTATGGTGGAGCGGGATCCGGGGACTGCGCTACAGAAGGAGCGAAGCTAACGAGGGGCACGAGCATGAGAAAAAGGCACTTCGTATTGTGCGGCGGCCTCCGCAGATCGCTCGTGTTAGCAGCACCGTTTCCATCCACGCCCCACACTCGCGTGCGGAGCGACAACGAGACTTCCGCCGCCGATGCCGAGGTTAAAGACGTTTCAATCCGCGCTCCGCACTCGCGTGCGGAGCGACTTCATCGACGAAGCGTTGTCCAGCCATTGGGAAAAGGTTTCAATCCGCGCTCCGCACTCGCGTGCGGAGCGACGTGATCGGGTCTCGCTGCTGGATACATACACTCATGTTTCAATCCGCGCTCCGCACTCGCGTGCGGAGCGACTCCTTATACCACCCGTAAACCAGCTCGGGATCAGTGGTTTCAATCCGCGCTCCGCACTCGCGTGCGGAGCGACCCGCGGCCGTTTGTGCCGGTGGAGAATGGGAAGTTGTTTCAATCCGCGCTCCGCACTCGCGTGCGGAGCGACGCGACCACAGGGCATTGGTGAACGCAATCACCGTTGTTTCAATCCGCGCTCCGCACTCGCGTGCGGAGCGACTTCGGAGAGTTGCGCCGCGAGGCCGAGGCCCAACAGGTTTCAATCCGCGCTCCGCACTCGCGTGCGGAGCGACAGGGGTTCAATGAGGATGAGGCGCGGAGCTGGTTGTTTCAATCCGCGCTCCGCACTCGCGTGCGGAGCGACTCGCGCCATTGCTCAACCAGATCGTGTTGGTGATGTTTCAATCCGCGCTCCGCACTCGCGTGCGGAGCGACCATTCACCGGACGCTCTATCCGGATGAGGTCTCCATGTTTCAATCCGCGCTCCGCACTCGCGTGCGGAGCGACCCGGCAGCACCCGTAGCACCGCATTCTGGTGTGAGTTTCAATCCGCGCTCCGCACTCGCGTGCGGAGCGACCCCCGCTTCGCGATCCGCACGGCCGTCAAAAGCCGAGTTTCAATCCGCGCTCCGCACTCGCGTGCGGAGCGACAAGTCCGGATGGCATGCCAGACGAAGCCAAACCAGTTTCAATCCGCGCTCCGCACTCGCGTGCGGAGCGACTTCGGGTCCTTAACGTCGACGTCGCCCGTCAAAAAGTTTCAATCCGCGCTCCGCACTCGCGTGCGGAGCGACTCAGCGCCCCAGTGCCAACCGTGTTGGCCAGCCGAGGTTTCAATCCGCGCTCCGCACTCGCGTGCGGAGCGACGAGGACGGGAAGTGCATTCGACTGAGCCCTGGCCCTGTTTCAATCCGCGCTCCGCACTCGCGTGCGGAGCGACACGCAACAGCCGCGTAGATGGTCCATCACGTCACGAGTTTCAATCCGCGCTCCGCACTCGCGTGCGGAGCGACCCCTCAGCTCATCACTCATCGATGCGCAATTCGCGAGTTTCAATCCGCGCTCCGCACTCGCGTGCGGAGCGACAAATCGATGGGGTCGCATCGGCAGCCAGTACGAAGTTTCAATCCGCGCTCCGCACTCGCGTGCGGAGCGACGAGTGACTCCTTGCGGAGGGCCATCATAACACATGCAGTTTCAATCCGCGCTCCGCACTCGCGTGCGGAGCGACCTCTACCCCTGTCGTAACCGTTCCGCAACCCGTGTGTTTCAATCCGCGCTCCGCACTCGCGTGCGGAGCGACTTGAGACCAGATTCGAGAAACGCCGATAGAAGCATGTTTCAATCCGCGCTCCGCACTCGCGTGCGGAGCGACCTTGTGTTGAACCTGGGGAAACTCCTTATCTGGATGTTTCAATCCGCGCTCCGCACTCGCGTGCGGAGCGACACAATCCAGATGCCGGTTGACCGGCGCTATCACCGGGTTTCAATCCGCGCTCCGCACTCGCGTGCGGAGCGACCTCATCGCCGCCAACGTCAAACGTGCTGTCCACCTTGTTTCAATCCGCGCTCCGCACTCGCGTGCGGAGCGACTCAAGCAGCGGCTCGCGCCGTTGACCTACCTCGGCATGTTTCAATCCGCGCTCCGCACTCGCGTGCGGAGCGACCTGCTGGCGCATTGATTGGACTCGACGCCCCCAACGAGTTTCAATCCGCGCTCCGCACTCGCGTGCGGAGCGACGTGGCAGGATGATTCGGGGGACACGTATCTGAATCAGTTTCAATCCGCGCTCCGCACTCGCGTGCGGAGCGACTTTGTCGAGACCAGTCTTTGCGCACCGGAAAACCATGTTTCAATCCGCGCTCCGCACTCGCGTGCGGAGCGACCGCCACCGAAGTGGGGGCAGACCTACTACTGAAACTCGTTTCAATCCGCGCTCCGCACTCGCGTGCGGAGCGACCTCCACGGCCTGTGCCAATGGCAGCCCGAAGATCCCTGTTTCAATCCGCGCTCCGCACTCGCGTGCGGAGCGACATGCCGCGGTATTACAATGCGGCGGACCTTTACCTGTTTCAATCCGCGCTCCGCACTCGCGTGCGGAGCGACGGAACAGCCAGGTCGCGGAGAAGCTACCCTGGCAGTTTCAATCCGCGCTCCGCACTCGCGTGCGGAGCGACTGATTGCGTGTCGCGCATGGAGATTGTCCACGAAGTTTCAATCCGCGCTCCGCACTCGCGTGCGGAGCGACCGAGGCGGGCGCCAATCGCTACGGACCAGGTCTTGCGGTTTCAATCCGCGCTCCGCACTCGCGTGCGGAGCGACTGCGGCCCTCCCATTCGGTTGAGCCACAGGCACTTTCTAGCCCCTTTTCGCGAACCTGCCAACAACTCTCGCAGCCATAGATTTCGTTTTGTCAAAGAACAATGGAAAATGCCCGTCTTTTTTGGGGTTTTGCCCGGGCGCGAAACCCCGGTTGCCGGGCCGTCGCTTGTGGTTCGCGGCATGGCGATTACACAATCAACGGTTCGTTGAAGTCCAAGGGTTTACGCACGCCATGATGTTCCGTGCGCTGGACGGCCCGTTCGTCCAGGTAGTAGAAGCGCAGCGAGTCTTGCTCGGCTTTTATCTCCCGGAGCAAGCGGTCGCGCAAGGAGGCCCATTCGGTCTGCCCGACCTGACATTCAAAGACGCTTTTTTGCACGCGCACGCCGTAATCCTGGCAGGCCCGGGCGACGCGACGCAGCCGCCGCTGCCCGGCCTTCTCCACTGTGGCAACGTCGTAGGTAATCAGGATCAGCATGGCCTTAGTTGGGAACTGTGGCGTCGCGGGAGCTCGGCCCTCCGGGGGATTATTTGGGAATGAACGGGATGTAGTCCGGGATGTCGCCGCGCAGGCAGCGGGCCAGCACCCGGGCCTGGACAAACGGGAACTGCGCGATGCGGAACTCCTGTTCCAGCAATGGATGCGCAAGCGTCTCCTGCTTGCGCTGCTGGTAGGCGGTGATCACGGCCTTGCGCCCGGGTTCGGTAAACTCCACCGCGCCGCCTTCGCGGACGCGAAAATGCTCCCGCCCGATCTGCTGGCGGTTGACGAGGGTCACCGCCAGGCGATCGGCGAGCCAGGAACGGAACTCCTCCATCAAATCGAGCGCCAGCGCCGGGCGGTTCGGGCGTTCGGCGTGGAGAAAGCCGACGAACGGATCGAGGCCGGCACTGGTGAGCGCCGCGATGCAGTCGTGCCGCACGAGGGCGTAAAGGAAGGAAAGCAGGCAATTGATGGGGTCGCGCGGGGGACGGCGGCTGCGATTGGCGAAGGCAAAATCGTCGCGCTGCTGCTTGAGCAGCAAGGTGAACACGCTGAAGTAACAGGCACCGCCCATACCTTCCGCGCCGCGCAGGGCATCGAGCGCGCCGGCCTGCCGGAGACCGTCAGCCGTCCAGCGGCCGAGCTCCTGAATCTGGCGCGCCAGGGCATCGGTCACCTCCGTCAACCGGGCGCGTTCATCGGCGGAGTCGGTTTCACGCGCGGCCCGGAGGAGGGAATTGCGGCTGTTTTGGAGCTTGCCGGCGATGATTTGCCGCGCGGCGGCGGCGCATTTGGCCGGGTCATCGGCGGCGCGGAACTGCGCCCGCCGCAACGTAACGCTGGTGTCGGCCACGCCAGTCATCCGCGCCTGGAGATGGCCGTACTCGCTCAAATAATTGACGGCCACGCCGTTTTCCCAGCACAGATCCAGCGCCGGCGGGCTGATGGTGCTGGCCCCAAAGACGCAGATGGATTCCAGCATGTGGATGGGGATGGAGAGCTTCTTCCAGTCCGAGGCCCGTTCGCGGGTGCGCTCTTCCCGCGGCAAATCGTCCGGATAGAGCGGCACTTCGACCCGAAGCGTCAGGTGGTCGCGCGCCACGTAAGTGGCGGGCGTGGTCAGATAGAGGGTGTTTTGCTGGATCTCGGGCATAACCTCAGGTTTGGAACAACTGTCGCGCCAACCGTCCGGCCCGGCTGTCCTCGCTCGCGGCTTTTGGAAGGCAGATTTCAAACAGGGAACATTCCTCGCAGGCGGGCCTGAAGACGGCCGGCGGCGCGCGTTGCGGATTAAGCGGCCCGGGGAGCGAAATTGGGGCCTCGCCGGAGCTCGGCCCCCCGGGGGAGGGTTGCGGATCGAGCAGTCCGCGCAGCTCGGCCAGCGAACGCTCGACCAGCGCCCGCAATTCCGTCGTGAATTCGACCTCGCGCCGGCGTTTGCTCGCGGCGTGAAAGACCGCGCCGCGCTCGATGGGCCGTCCGAACATCTCCTCCAGGCATATGGCCTGCGCGCAGAGCTGCGCGTCGTCATTCTGGAAGGCCCGGCGCTTGCCCTTTTTGTATTCCACCGGCGCCAGCGTGCCGTCGGCATGGCGCTCGACGACGTCGCATTTGCCGGAAAGGCCGAGCCGTTCGGACCAGACGGGCAAGGCGCGCAGGAGCGTGACGCCCTTGGCCACCTCGTAGCCCGGCAAATCGGCGTGCTCGTGGGCAAGCTCGCCAAGGATGGTGTGCTGGTTCTCCCTGAAAATGCCCTCAACATGAATCAAGGCGGCGCGCCGGGGGCAGTAGAGGAAGTGGTTAAGCGCAGATAGAGGGATCAACTCCATGCCGGTTCAAGCAGGGGTATGACTTTAACGCTACTCGGAATCCTGTCGCGATGTAGAACGAACTTGTAGTCCCTGATGCTTCGCGGAACGCCGCCGCGCTTCTCGCACTCCTCCGTCAACTTGACCTCCAGCGCTTCAAAGAGGCGATGCGCAGGGGCGTTTCCGAGCTTGGATTCGTGCTTGAAGACAATTAGGGCCCTGGCAGCAACCCGACCTTTGGAGGCGCTGTGATCCTGGCCGAACATCGTTTCCTCTTCTGGATCGCCCGGCTGTGAGCGCCCACAGAGCGCTTTCCAGAGCAAGGCAAGGTCTTCGTCAGAGAATCCAGTTTGAGCAGCTTCGTTCGCGGAGATGAACCCTTGGGCGCAGTAGAGGCCGTAAGGCACGACCGATTTCCTGCCAAGCGTGCCAGTAAGTTCGCCATGCTTGGCGATCTGCTTCTTGGCGTCCTCTTCGGTGGTTACGGATTTGCGCGAGATGGTGACTTCCTGCTGAACAATGGAGTCATAGGAGCGGGCGAAAGTCAGTTGAACCGGCCCGCGAACCTGGCCGCAGTTTGTGTCCGTGCTCATCACCGCGCCGAATGTGCGAACGTCGTAGAAGTTCTGGCACATCCACCGCCGGGCGGCGGCCTGATCCTCGTACTTCTTGTCCTTAGGGTCTTTCTTGATCGCTTTATAGGCCTCAGCATGGATCGCGTTGAGGACACGCTGCTCTGGTGCGCCTTTCGTCTGGAAGTAGATTGCATAGCCCGGCTCGTTGCCGCCGTCTGGGCGGGATTTAGCGGCAATAACGTAGTCACGAATCTTCCGTTTCTGCGCACCATCGGTCACGAGACCTTGAAAGGTCTGTGGATCAATGCGCGGCAAGTTGCCAGAGTCGGGGTCGCCGTTCGGGTTTCCATCGGCAACGTCGAAGAGATACACGAAGTCGTAACGGCTGAGGATGGGTTTCACGGTTGTTTTTGGGACGCTGGATTCACTTTTCATACTCGCAGTCAATTGGTGGTTTCGGTCATTTCGGTTACCTCGGGCTCCGCTTCGGGCTGTTCCTTTCTCGTAGCGAGACGCTGCCAGTAGAAGCCAAGAGCGAAGTCGCCTTGGGCCACGGGATCGTTCGTGAGCGGGAATCCGCCCCCGGGCACAATATAGTCATGCACGATTTCGGCAAGGCGGGCGTCGAACCAGCCCGCAAGTTTCGGTTTCTCGCCGCGTAGCTTGTTAAGGTGCTGAGAAGTCGCTTTGCTCAACAGCGTGCCGAAGATGCCGCCGGGCATAGCGGCTGCGCCCGCGTAAAACCGGGAGACAACCGTCGCATTCGTGTCGCCGAGCGAGGCGGTTTGTATGGATTGGAGCAGCCGCAGAAGCCTTCCGCAGTGGAAGGCCACAGACTGCTCGTCGAGGTTCATTTCGGTTTTCATTGTGTCCTTTCGTTTGTTCATACGTTTGAGTAAAAGCTGAATCAGTGCGGCGCGAACGGGCGTAACCTCGCGAGCTGCGGGAATTCTCGACACGGCCAGCGCCAGCAGGCCGAGCGGCGCCGCGCGATGCGGGCCAAGCAAGGCCATTTCCCAAAGCTGCTGACGTTGTTGGACAATGTCTTCTTTGGCGGAGTCTCCTTTCCCTTGGAGACAGGCGACCAATTGCCACAGCGGCCAGCGGCTCCAGAGCTCGCCTGTTTCGGCCACGATCTTGTCTTCTTTTTTCAAAGTCCGGTCCAACTGGACAGTTAGATCACCGAACCACTGCGTTACGTTCTCGCGGGCGATGGGCAGCGGTTGGTCAATCCAGGCACGGACGATGGCTCGGGCCGACGCAGCGCTCAGTGAAAGGCAGTAGAAGTGCGATGCCGCTTCCGCATGGGCTGATTCAAGCGCGCCCGCCGCCGGCGCGCTAACTACCTTCTTGGCAGCAAGAGGGACTCGCGACGCTGGGGCCGGCTCGGCCGACCCTTGAAGCAAGTCTTCCCACTTACCAAGTTCGATGGCTTTGCCGGGATTGCGTGTCTCGAGTGGCCGGTCGCTCCAAAAGAGGAAGATCGTGTCCCCCTTGTCATATCCGGTGCGGTAATGGTAGTTCGGGTTACGCTTGTCTCCAAGCCAGTTGATAGCTCGAATGTAAGCCTCGACCGCTTTTTCGCTCATGGGGCTGACGAGCGACTTGTCGAAACCGTAAGACGAAAATGCCGCCTTGTCGCTGGAAACCAGCGCGGTGCCGCCGGGCAAGCCGCCGGGAGCTATTTTGATTCGAGTCCCGTGCGTGCGTACAGGCACGCAAGACCGGCCCGTCACCATGCAGGGGACCTCGTTGGCATGTTCGTTGTCGGCTGACCGTTGCTCGGTCTGGCGTTGGGTCCACCATTTACGCAGAACAGGCCATTCGGGCATCAGTCCGGACTCTCCTTCAACCTCAAATGTGACCCATTCGGAGGGCTTGAAGGGAATAGCTTTGAGTTTGTCCACCACGGAACGACAGGCGGCTTTCTTCTGGTGCAGGTGGTTGAGGAATTTGAGTACAGCTTCGACCCCATGATGCTTCGATTGGTTCTTGACGGCCTCAAGCTGGTGGATGAAGAGCTTTTGCGTCTGCCGCGCAAAAGCGTTCGCTTCGGAATCAAAGTGAGGAATAACGCGGTTCAGTGTGTCCGAGCCAAGGCAAGCGATCGCGGCAGAAGTTCGGGGTGGAATCTTCGAGACTAGGACTCGCTTGGTCTGGTCTTTGTCCGTGACTCGCACGATGCCGACGACGGAGCCACTGCGACGCAGCCGAATAACACAGTGAACCGCTTGCTCGGTGAAATCGAGGTCGTCTAGGAGCTTCCGACTCTTGGCGAATCTGTAGAGGGCTTGGAAGATCACGGCTTTACCCTTCGGAAAAGTTTTTCGCGCATCGCGCAAACGTTGAGAACGCCGTTCTTCAACTCGGCTGGAGCGAAGAGCGCATAGCGGGGAGGCTCCGTGCCAGGCGGAGATACGTTCTCGGGGAAGTCGAGGTCATAGAGCATATTGCCGAGAGAGCGCGTGTCCGGCACGGGCTGTTCCGAACCGTCCGACAAGGCAAAGTGTGCGGCGTATTCTCGAATGCCGAGGCAGGGCTGCCGAAAACATTGGCCCGACTCGGCTCGCTCGAAAAACATCCGACGGTATTTCTGCGGGTTATCCTCGGCGGTGGGCTGCTTGATGATGAGGCGAGCGGTGATGCGATACGCCGCGTCGCGCAAGATGACGCTGTTGCGCTGAGTGCGGTTCTCGCCTTGCACGTCATCGCGGCCGGCGGAGTCCACGAGGTAGGGTTGGAACTTGGACTGGTCTTTCATCCACGCCTTCACGCCGCCGTTTCCAGCGACGGTAATCGTGCCTTGGATTTCGTTTCTGCGGACAGACACGAAATGGATAGGTTTAAGCACGGCAATCTCGTCCACCTCGTAGCGAATCTGCGGCTTCCAGAAAATGGCTTCGAGCACGCCGCGCGCGGCGGAAGGCGTCATGACCGGATAGGAGACGCGCTCGACGCGCATTTCGGGCGCGGTGAAGCAGGCGAAGTCACCCCAAATGCGGAGTTTGATGGTGATAGCATTCATGGTTTAGAAAATCAAAAGGTCAGCGGGCACTTGCCCAAAACGGTTGTAGCCGGTTTCGGAATGATAGCTGCCTGACTGAGTGATGACGAGCTTGCTGCGAAGACGCCGCAGTTTGGGTTCTTTCGTCAGCGAGTCGTCAACCTGCGACCTGGGCAGGTTGATGCAGTAGCGGCCAATCGCGCGCCATTGCTGGCGGGTGGGAGGGACAAACTCGTTCGCATTGAAAACCGCCTGCCAAGCTGCGCCGATGGGCGAATAGTCGGTAAGCACCGGCTCTGTGTCCGACTCAATCCAGCGGTATTTCTCGCCGATCTGGCGATAGCACCCATCGCGGGAAAGCTGAGCAAGGTTGTGCTTGTCGCGCTCAGTGAGGTTATAGAGGGACTCGAAGTACCGACGGATGGTTTCGGGCGGGAAGTTGCCTTCCAGCGCATCAGGCAGGAAATCGGCGCCACTGGCAAGTTCTGTGGCCCGACGATACGTGCTGGCGGGAGGAAGCCGGTGGTCTTCAAGTTTGAAAACGATCACTTCGCCGAGTTGAGGTGAGCCGTCTTTGCCCCGCAACCGGCCTTCCCGGTTGCAACGACCAGCGGCTTGAATGATTGAGTCGAGCGGGCCGAGCGCGCGATAGACGACAGGAAAGTCCAGGTCGACGCCAGCTTCAACCAGTTGGGTGGAGATGACGAGGCATCGCGTGTTCTTCGCCTGCAATCTCAAACGCACTGCGTTGAGGACTATTTCCCGATGCGCGGGGCACATGAGCGTCGAAAGATGAAAGACGCCTTCGCTCCGGACCTTCTGGAAAAGTTCCCAAGCCTGCTGGCGGGTGTTAACAACTACCAACCCACGCGCACATTGGCTCAGTTCCTGGCAGAGGTCGGAAACCGAATGCGGCTTGCGGCGCGTGCGCAGCCGAGTGCGGCGGAATTCCGGGCGCTCGTGCAATTGCCACTCCTGCGGTATGATCTCGGCGACGTTTGCGAAGCCTTCCGCGAAACCAGGGCGTGCGCTGAGAGACGGCTGGGTGGCGGTGCAGAAAACCACGCTGGTCTTCCCGAAGGCGAGAAGAGCCTTCAGGCATTCGAGGGTCGGCTTCAGCAACTCGGGTGGGAAAGTTTGGCACTCGTCGAAGATGATCACCGCTTCCATGAGCCGGTGGAGTTTCCGACACGTAGCGGGGCGGTGGCTGAACAGGCTCTCAAAGAACTGGACGTTCGTAGTGACGATGAAAGGTGCATCCCAATTCTCCGCCGATCGTTTCATTTGCTGGGCGAGGCTATCAGGAGCTTCTTCATCATCTTCCCGCCAGCGGGCCAGACTGTGATGTTCCAGAACCGCATTGAGGCCGAAGATGTCGGCGAAGACGCCAGCGTTTTGTTCGATGATGCTGGTGTAAGGAATCACGTAGATGATCCGCCTCCATCCATTCTGAGCAGCGTGTCGCAGTGCAAATCTTGCGGAAGCCAGGGTCTTGCCGCCTCCAGTCGGCACCGCTAAGGCAAATGCGCCGGCGGCATGTGATTCACCGACTTCCGCACAGCGGTCGCTGATTTGCGTGCGAAGCAGGTTGAGAGAACTGGCGTTCGGTCGCTGGCCCAGGTTCTTCATGCGCTGTTCGAGCTTGGCGCATAGCTCTTCAACGGGGAGCCAGCACGGTTCGGAAACGGACTGCCTTTTGGTCGCCTGGAAATGTTGTTCGGTGTCCAGGTAGTCGGCGTCGACCAGAGCCGAAAAGAGTAGTCTTGTTGCCAATTCCTTGGCGGCCGCGTCTACCCCAATGGGTGCCGGCACAGCCGGTGGCGGGCAACCCAACTCGGATTGAAACTGGCGGAGAAACTCACCAAGGAGTGGCTTCTTTTCTGAGAGCAAAGCGGCTAACTTGGGTTGAAGTTCAGGCCAGTCGTGCAATCCCGCGTGGTGACTGGCTACGACATTCGCGACTCGAGCGCTCCGCGCCGCAACAACTGCCGCGCCTGCGGCCGCATGGGGCGTTCGCGGGTGGCCATGGCGCAAATACTGCTGGAAGCCAGGGTGGTACTTCCCCAGATCATGCAAGAGCCCAGCGAGTTCGGCTTCGTTAGTCAGACCGAGGGGAGCGGCGAATTGTTTGGCCAGGCCGGCGACCTTGCGGAGGTGCGTGGCGAGCGGTTGCCAATTTCGTTCGTCAGGATCACGAGAGCCGCCCGACAATTCAGCCGTATGTGCGAAAAAGCTCATTTCACCCCGCAGGAAATTCTTCCGATGACACCCGAGCGATAGCAGAGCCCCCGACCCAGCGCAAATCATTTTTGACCGGCGAACGGCTGGATTTACGTTCCGATCGGGTTTTGGCCTCGGAGGCACCTTGCAGTACGGTAGGTCAGACTCTCTTCCGGAGGGCCGGGCTTGGCGAGGCACAGATATTGGGGACTCGCGGAGATCGTCCCTCCGGGGTGCTGTCACGGGTGTGGCCTTCGGCCCCCGGGGAGCCGGGGCGGAGGGAGTGCCGTCAGCGATCCCCTGGAGTTTGGTGTTAGCCCGTCAAGAAACGATTACCTTGAAAGTGCTATCCTGAAGGGATGCCAGGAATCTGCGACCCCTCCGGGGTCGAGGGGAGATTAGGAACCGCGACCCGGGGGTCTTCGCCAGGCTGCGACCCCCGGCTACCTTCTGGCAAGCCTCTGGCTTGCGCGGAGAAGCCGCCGACGAATTGCGCCGTTGCGGTGCAGCAGGCCGTGGTGTCACTCAAACTCCGTGGCAGTGGAGCCCGGGGCTCGGGCGATTTGCGGCGCTTGTGCGATGCCGGGGCGGCGTGGGGGAGAGCGAGTTGATAGAACTCGTGGAGCTTGCCCTTGAGCAAAGCGACGTCAGGGAGCCGGGTTTTGTATTCCGCGATGAGGGCCGGAGAGGCGGAAAGGGCCAGGGCATATTCGACAACCTCCGTATCCCTGGTAGCGCAGAGCAAGACGCCGATAGACGGACGCTCGTCGGCCAGCTTACAACGGCCCAGAATCATCAGGTGATGGGTCCACTTCAATTGTCGCAGCAGTGCTGCGACTTTCTTGCCATTCCGGTAGGTCTCGAAAAACTGGCGAATCCGAAAGAGGCTGGCGCGAGTGAAACCCCGGAGATTGGGATGACGCCGCTGAAAATAGGTTGCCAACTCAGTGACTACGCCCTGACGGGAAACTCAACCTCGATGAGGCGTTTGCGGGTGGCGGGGGTTATAGCGCCTCCAGCTTCGCCAGCCAGGAGTTGAAGTGGGGGCAAGCGCTTCTGATGCCCTCCAAACCGATTCGCTTGGCGATGATCGGCGCGTGAGCCAGCAAGCTGCCTCCCTTCCGGTAGCCCGGAAAGAGCTTCGCAATCCGCCGCGACGGCGCGGTGTCCGGGTTGTCATCAATTTCTTCGCATTCCCCGCACTGCCGGACAATCTCGCTGAAGGACAACGCCAAGCCCGGGTTCTCGAAGGCGCCAGCCATCGCCTCGGGGCTGGAAAACAGCAAAGCCTCGAGTTCGTGCATCTGCACGTAGGGCAGGAAACGACTGAGGTTGTCCGACGCGGTCAGGATGGAACGAAGATCCTCCAACATCGCCGTCTCGACGATGGCGACCTTCTCCCGTGCCGGTCGACCGCGGGCCTCCTTGATCCCCGGCCAGGTCGTGGGCAGTCCGTAGAAGTCGAAAAAGGTGCTTACAAAGGAGGCCCTTTCCTGGTTCAGAAGCGCAGTCACTTCTTTACGCACCGCCTCGAAGCTGCGAATGCCGCCCTTGTGACCGGGCTTGCCCAGCACCTTGGCATGGAGCGAAAGATCGCGCCCTCCAAAGTGCGGAGCCAAAACCTGTTCGACAACGGCGCGTTCCGTTGGGCCTTCGACGATGATCAGCACCCTATTCATGGAGGGGCCCGGCTTCAATCACGTTCTTTTGAACCAGCTCGCCGAGCGTATAATCCTTGAGCCACTCGGTGAGCGGTCCTTTCTCCAAGCGGTGGAAACGGGATGCACCGTTGACACGATCCACAACGACGACATCCTCCGGTTCGAAGTGGTTAATGAGGCTCGGCGACTGGGTCGAAGCAAGCACCTGGCCCTGCCCGGCTGCTTCGCTGAGGAGAGAGGCCAGCAGCTCAATGGCGACCGGATGCAGACCCAGTTCAGGTTCATCAAGGATAACCATCGAGGGCGGAGTTGGTTGCAGCAGGAGCACGGCCAGCGCCATGAACCGAAGCGTGCCATCCGACAGGTGGTGGGCGAGGAACGGGTAGTCCAGTCCCTTCTGCCGCCACTCCATTCGGATCAGGTCGGGATTCTCCGCCATCGGCTCGAGGATAAAATCGTCAAAGAACGGCGCGGCCAACTGAATGGTGTCCCGAATTCGCGCATAACGCGCGGCCTGGGTCAGCTTCAATACCCGGAGGAAGGCGGCAAGGTTTGAGGCGTCCGGGCGCAAGAAGCGATTGTCGTTAAGTTGGCCCGGCAGCTTGATCCCAGCTGTTTCGCTCGTGTCCTGGAAGTGGTACACACGGAAACCTCTGAGGGCCCGCGCCACCAGGTTTCGCGCCTCCGACGACGGATGCGCATCATCCACAAGCACAGCGGATTCCTTGTGTGGCACCACCGAGCCGGCCACAAACTGGGCGTTGGGTGCCCAGCCTGAGATGGTCGAGAACTCCTCCGCCAGCACCATACCGCCCTGAACATCGGGTTCGAGCACGAAACGATACCCGAAGGCGCCAAATCGCAGTTCGGCGTAAATGCGCTGGGTAACTCGTCCCCCGTTATACAGGAACGTCTCCGCGCCGCCCTGCTTCAGAACGAAATGCTGAAGCCGGCGCTCCACAATTTCGTTCAGCAGGCGGAAGAAGGCGACGAGGTTGCTTTTTCCCGCCCCGTTTGCCCCAATTAACAGGCTAAGTTTTCGCAACTGGAATGCCTCCAGTCGGCGGATCGACTTGAACCCTCCAAGGGTGATTTCGTCCAGAGCTGCCATGCTGCCTTTCTCTATTCAGTTTTGCAACGGATCGTGCTGAGCATAGACCCGTCGTAGCACGCAGGGCAAGGGCGGGTTTGAAGGGGCGGTGGCAGCTCGCCGCCGCAAAAAGAGAAGTTGCCGCGTCCGGCCGGATGTTCGGCCATGCGCTCCAGTTTTGAGCTAGTCCAGTCAATCCCATTGATCCTGTAAATCCTGTTAAAAGATTTTCAAAAAAAAGCGCAGTCCCCATTGACACGGTATCCATAATGGTATATAGTCTGTGTTGTATTATGGCTACCAACGCCAAATGGGCCGCCAGTCACAACCGCACGCGCCCGCCAACCTGCCCGCGTGACGCGGACTTACGCCCTGACGCTCCCCCCCCTCCTCGGCCCGTCGAAGCGCTACGCCCGGCCATTTTTGCCGGTTCGCCATTGTCATCGCAGAATTGCACCGTTCCTGCACCGTTTCTTCACCGATTTTCGAGAATGCATTTCATTACTCCCTGTCCCCCAACCACTTGCAAAACCCGATCCGAAAAATGGTGCAATTCCTGGTTGACTTTATCAGCAATAAACCACCAGCGACTGCGTAATGGGCTCGACGCGGTCGTGGTTGAGGATCTTGGCGACGTAGGCGGGGGTCAGGGGCTGGTCCTCGGGCATGAGCAGGAGGCCGGTGCTGGTGTAAATGCCGCGAGCCAGGACCATGCCGGGGCGCAGGTCCGCCAAGGTGATTTCCATTTCCTTGCGCGGCGTCGGGGTCAGCGGCAGGGCGCGCAGCAGAGCGCGAACCGCCTCGGGGTCGAAGGCGGATCCGGAGTCCATCTTCACCCGTTCCAGGGCGTCGGCGGCAGGCAGCGGGCTGGATGCATACGCGACGGCCACGGCCAGGAGGCGCGCCAGCCACGGGATCGCATCGCCGCGCAATCGATCCGGATAGCCGGCGCCGTCCACCCGCTCGTGGTGGGCGCGGATGATTTCGCCGACCTTGTCCAGGCCGCTGCCGAAGGCGGCGAGTTCCTGGCCCAGAATCGGGTGCTGCTCGATGAGGGTCTGCTCGGCCGGGCCAAGCTCCTCGACATCGTCCTGCCAGCGGCGGATGAGGTGGCGCGAGACGCCCACAAGGCCGATGTCATGCAGGCGGGCGGCGCTTTCGAGCAGGCGCTGGTCCTCGGGCGGGAGGCGCAGGACCTCAGCCATCGCCTGGCAGAGCTGGGTGACGCGCCGGGCCTGGTTGCCGAGGGAGGGATCGAAGGTCTGCATCGTGTGGACGCAGAGCTCGAGGGAGCGCAGGAAGTTGCCCTCCAAGGCCCGGTTCATATCGCCCAACTGCTGGTTCTGCTCGGCCACGAGCCTGACCTGCTCTTCGAGCGAGCGGTTCAACTGGACCAACTGTTCGTTCATCGCCCGGGTGGCCTCCTGCAGGCGGGTGTTCTGGCAGATCAGCTCGTAGCGCTGGATGCCGTTTTGGACGGTCGCCAGAAACTCCTCGCGCAGCCACGGCTTGACGATGAAGCGGTAAATCTCGCCCTGGTTGATGGCCTCGATCACCGTGTCCAGACTGAGGACGGCGGTGATGAGGATGCGGGTGGTATTGGGCTTGAGCTTGCTGGCCTGGGCGAGCAATTCCAGCCCCGAAAGGCCCGGCATGCGCTGGTCGGAAATGATGACGGAGAACTCGCGCTTTTTGAGCTCCTCGAGCGCCACCAGCGGCTCGGAGGTGGTGACGGCGTTGAAGCCCGCCTGGCGGAGCGTCTCATGCAAGGCGGCCAGAACGATCTCTTCATCGTCCACCACCAGGATGGGAGGCGTCTGCGGGGCGGGAGCGGAAAAGGTTGTGTCGGATTGGCTCATTCTGCGCTCCTACGAATGATTGGGTTGGTCCAGCGCGCCCTTGAGTTGGGCCAGGAAGTCGGCGGCCGGAAGGTCGAAGGGGACAATGGCATCGACGGACTCGAGCGCGCTGGCGGTCAGCTCGTCCTGGTTGCAGCCGAAGATGCTGAGCACGGTTTTGAGGGGCAGATTGTAGGCGCGGATGCGCTGGCAGAGAGCGAGCTCTTCCGACCGGCCGGAGGTGCAAAGGGTGATGAGGCCGGTGAACTGGAAATGCGGCGCGTGCAGGGCCTCGACCGCGTCGGGCTCGCCCACGGCGGGCACGACGTAATAGCCGTTTTGGCGAAGCATCTCGACCATCCGGTCGAGCACCTCTCCGGCGGCCCCGACCACCAGCAAGGTATGGCGGGCCGGGCGCTCGGCCGGCTGGGCTTGCTGCGCCTCGGTGAAGTCGGCCTGGGGAAACCAGAGATGGAAGGTGGAACCGGCCCCTTCCTTGGTTTCGACCGAGATGGCGGCGGAGTGCTTTTCGGCAAAGAGCCGGGCGTTGTAAAGGCCCAGGCCCGAGCCCTTGCCCAGCGGTTTGGTGGTGAAGAAGGGGTCGAAGATCGAAGCCAGGAACCGGGCGGGTATGCCGCTGCCGGTGTCCTGGACCGAAAGGCCGATGATCGGGTCGCGCGGCGGCAGGCCCTGGAGGTTGGGGGTGGCCGGGAGCTGGTCGAAGCGGGCGGTATGAAAGGTCAGGCTGCCCCCCTTCGGCATGGCGTCGGCGGCGTTGAGGGCCAGATTGACAACGACCTGCTGGAGCTCGACCGCATCGACGTAAATCGGGAGCTGACCGGAGGCGAAATCGCTTTTAATGCGCAAGCGGCGGGGAAGGACCTTTTGGAGCACGCCGACGAGGCTGCCGAGGGATTCGTTCAGATCGAGGTAGTTTTTCTCGCCGGGCAAGCCCTGATGGAGCTGGCGGATGCGGTGAGCCAGCTCGCTGGCCTGCAAGGCCGTGGTGCGAATCATGCTCAAGCCGCCGCGGACGGAGCTGTCGGTTTCGAGGCTGGCTTCGAAGGTTTCGCTCAGGCCGACGATGCCGGTCATGATGTTGCAGAAGTCATGGGCCAGCCCCATGGTGAGGGTGCCGAGGTTTTCGCGCCAGGACATGGTGAGGAGGCGGCGTTCGGCAATGGTCTGGCGGGTGATATCCAGCCAGATGCCTTCGTAGCCGAGCATCAACCCGTTGCTGGAGCGCACCGCCCGGCGATGTTCCCAAAGATACGTGACCCGGCCGGTGCGGACATGGCGAATGCGGTAGGTGCTGGTCATGCCGGCGGAGGACTGCGGCTCGGTCCGCAACCGGGTCGCCAGTGCTTCGGCGTCCGCCTCGTGAACGACGTCCCAAAAATATTTTGACTGCCGGCGCCATTCCGAGGCCGGCACCCCCGTCAATTCCTCGATGCGGGGGCTGACAAAAGCGAAACTGAAGTCGGGGCGCTGGCTGAAAATGATGCCCGGCCAGCGGTGCATGAGATTGTCCAACTGCGCCTCGGATCGCAGCATCCGCTGGAAAAGGCGGTGGCCGATCAGGCGGCCCCATGAGGAATCGGGAAAAAGGCCCTCCAGGTCCGCCACCGGGGGGAGGGCCGATTCCAGGTGGACAAAGAGGGTATTGCCGTGACGACCGAGCTCGACGCTGAGCCTCTCGGAGGCGCCGTGCTCCGCCACGAGCTCAAGGCGGTCGAAGGGGCCTTTGCCAGCCAGGAAACCGTGGAGCAATCCCTCCCATTCGGAGCAACGCTGCGCCAGCAACTTGGGCAGGGATTGGCCCGCCAGGGAGGCTGGGGTGGAACCGAGCCATACGGCAAGGGCATCGTTGGCGGACACGATCTGGCCCCGCGGATCCAGGACGGCTGAGCCGCCATCGAGCCAGCTCGGCTGGAGGGATGGCCCGGCGGAGGCAAGCAGCGCCGCACCGCCCTCCTGGGAGAGATTCTGGTTACTATCCGACCGGCACTTCAACTCAGTCATGATCGGCTGAGTTACTTACAACAACGGTGGAAATTAACAAGGAGATAGTGCTTGGAGTTCCCGGCCAACGTGCTCCAGAAGCCCTTTCCAGTCTCCCGGGGAGGCTTGGCGAAACAGCCGCATGGTGGGATACCACGGAGAATCTTCACGGCCCGTCATCCAGCGCCACTCGGCCTCGAAGGGCAGCAAGGTCCAGACGGGCTTGCCCAGCGCGCCGGCCAGGTGCGCCACGGCCGTGTCCACCGAAATCACCACGTCGAGCGCCGCGACGGCTCTGGCGGTGTCGCCAAAATCATCAAACCGGCTGCCCAGATCGCAAAGGGTTTCCACCAGGCCCAGGCGCTTGAGATCGGCCGCCCGGCTGCCCACCTGGAGGCTGTGCCACCGGATGCGGTCCATGCGAAACAGAGGCTGGAACCAATCCAGCGCCAACGACCGGTTTCGGTCGTTGCGATGAATGGACGCCCCGGCCCACGCGATGCCTACGTTCAATCCGGGCATTTTCTGAAGGCCTGGTAGGAAGCCCGTTGCCGGCGGCGTGAGGTACGGGACCTGGGCGGGGACCGTCTGCAGGGTGGTTCCGAAGATGGCCGGGAGGCTCAGAAGCGGGGCGTGAACATCGAAGGGCGGCAGGGTCTCGCGGCTGGTCACGACCAGGCTCACGCCGGGGATCGTCTCAATCAGGCCGCGCAACGGCTGGGGGCAGCCGACGATGACCCGGCCCTGGCGCGCGGCCACGAGGGTGGCATAGCGGGCAAATTGGATGGTATCCCCGTAGCCCTGCTCGCAGTGGAGCAGGATGCGGCGCCCCCCGAGGTCGGAGCCGTCCCAGAGCGGCTGCGCAAACTGGGCGGGAGCGGTCGTGAAATCCTTGAGCTTCCAGCGCCATTCATATTCCGTCCAGCCGGCCTCGAAGCGCCCCAGAGAGAGCAGAGTGGAGCCCAATTCCCAATGCGCTTCGGGGTTTTGCGGCTGTTGCCGGACCGCCTCGGCGAAACGGTCTGCCGCGGCCTCGGGGTGGCCCTGCTGCCGAAGGACCGAGCCGAGGTTAACGAGGGCATCGGCGTAATCGGGGCGCAGATCCACCGCGCGCTGATAGGCGGCGGCGGCCTCCTCGAGGCGGTCCAGATTCTGGAGCGCCAGCCCGAGATTGTAGTGGGCGTCGGCGTTGGCCGGATCGATCTGAGTTTCCTGCCGGCAACAAGCGGCGGCTTCCTCGAAACGTCCAAGCTTTTTAAGAACCGCTCCCAGAACGAGGTTGACCTTGGGATGACGGGGCGCCAGGCGAGCGGCATTGCGCAGGCAAAGGAGGGCCTCATCGCACTGGTTGAGATGGTTCAGAATGAGGCCGAGCTGCCAGAAAGCCTCAAAACAATTCGGCTGGCGGCGGGTGACCTGAAGGAAGCCCTTTGCCGCCTCGATCCAGCGGCGATGCTGGAGGTGAAGCCGGGCATCACGCAACAACGCCTCCGTGGAATTATCCGGAACCCGTTCCTGCTTTGGCGCGGCGATTTGCATCAGAGGCCGGTCAGGCGGCTCGCCTGAGCGGAGATTGAGTCAGGAGTAAGAGCACCAGTTCGAGGGAAGGGCGCGGGCGTAGGTCTTGCGAAGCTGACGCAAATTCTGGCCGGCTTGCTTCAGCCGCTCGCCCTCCGCCGCAAGTCGATCGCGGTGCCTTTCCAAGGATTGCTGGTTGCGCCGCTCGATATCGATAAGCTCCCGAACTGCGGCGCGGAGGGCCTGGCGACGAGAGGCGCCATCCGGGCCGAGCAGGATCCAGTGGCGCCGGGCATCTTCGGCAACCGAATCAATCCGGGACCGAAGGCATTGGAGGGCGTTTTGGCAATCGCGAACAAAGGCCCAGTTACGGGCGCGGATGGCCTGGCCTTTGGCTTCGGCCAGGCGGCGCCATTCCCGAAAAGTGGCGCCCAGTTCGCTCTCAGTGTCCATGGCGGCTCAGGTCGTGGCGAGGCTGGGGACCATGCCCGACTCGGGCGCGACTCGGACCTCTTCTTTTCTCAACATGGCAGCCCAAGCGTCGCGCAGCACCGTGAAGTGGCCGATGACCTCGTCGACGCCTTGCGGGGTCTTCTTGACATCGCTCTCCAGAAGGCGCCGGTTGAAGTAGTCATAGAGGCGGCCAAGCGTGGCGGCCAGCTCCCCGCCCTTATCCATATCCAGGGCGATGTTCAACTGTTGGATGACCTCGCGAGCGCGCCGCAGATTGTTATGGATGGTCATGTTGCGTTCGGCCGGGTCGCGCACGGCGAACCCGGCGCGGGCGCGTTGAAGGCTGGCGATGCCGGCGTCAAAGAGCATGAGGATGATTCGGCCAGGAGGGGCGGTGAGGGCGGCTGTTCGACGATAGGATTTCCAGGGATTGAAGATGGGCATGGCGTGTGATTCGGTGATGGCAAAACTAATCGTTCAGGTGTATTGCCAGGAGATGGGCGATACTGTCGAGGATTTGATCCGGCGGATACTGCAAATGGGAACAAAGAGGCTTCAATTCGGCTACCTTTTCAGGCCGGCTATCCGGGAGATTGTTGAGCTGGTCTTGCAGGGTTTTAACATCTTGGCTGCTGGCATCTTGAACGGCTATGGATGGCTCCGGCGCCGGCGTTGTGTCGGAGCTTCGCGAAACGGTCTCGCCGGCCCCCGATGGCAGGGCCTGGCTTGGATTGAATGAGATTTCCATAAGCTTTCTTTCGCTTTTGGAGGGCTCGGACATTGATCCATTTATCCTGGCGCCACTCAATTAAGGTATCGGCGAGGCGGGTAAAAACTTTAGTGTTCTCTTTCATGGGCCGGGGATGCTGGCGACCAGGGAAGCGGCCGCATATTGGCCGAACTGGCGGGGGGAATTGAGAATGAGCCATTGCTCGGGGGAGCCGCTCGTGGAGCGCAGCTCGGCCAGTTGGAAACGGCGGGCGCCCGCCAGGACTGCGGGCTGGCCGGCGTCGAACATTTCATCGGCGGCCCAGAGGGTAGCGCCCGTGCGGGCGTCAACCAGGCGCAGGCGCCAGCCGACCGCCAGGGGCGCGTAGGCGCGGAAGACGGTCAAGCGGCAGAACAGCACGGCGTCGCAGCCCGCCGTGTCATGAAGGGTGCTGAAAAAGGTCGGCGGCAGTGGGTCCTCGCTGCTCCAGGCGCTTCGGCCGGTGCCGAGGCGCAAACAGCCAGCGGGAAGCCGTGACACCTCGAACTTCCTGCTTTTCATCAACTCCGAAAGCAGCACAGGCTCAAGCGCCTCACGGCCTGCCACCAGATCCGAGTTGTGCTCGTCCGAAGCCAGGGGTAAAACGGCAACCCGCTTGACGTTTGGCGGAAGCGTGGGGGAACCGACAAATACATTGGCCGGCCGGTAACTGGCGGTGAGGGGCTGATCGCCGGGCAGCGTGGCGGCGCAGCCGCTCAGAAGGAGGCAAGGAACCAGGGCGGACAACGGAGAGAACGAAGAACGGAAAATGAATGATGGAGGCAAAAAACCGAAACCAGCCCGCCAGCCCAAGGGCCGTCCAACCGGGCGCCGGCGGCCTCGCCGGGCCGGCGCGGGTAATTTGCAATTCGGAATTTTCACTTCTCTATTTCTCGAGCCAGGCCGGGAAACCGGCAGGCTGCGGTATGCAGGAGGTTATAGCGTGCCGTTGGTCACGTCCTGTGAGAGATACGTTAGGGTCTGGTTCATTGTGGCATAGGCCTGCTCCATAGCGTCGAACTCGCTGTTCCACTGGTCGGTGTCGTTGCTGATCTTCGTTTCGAGCTGGCTAATCTGCGTGTTAATGGCGGTGCTTTGCTGGGTCAGGGTTGCCTGGTGAGCGGGGAGCGTCCCTTTGTCGCCGATGGTGTCGGTGAGAAAAGTGTTCACCTGAACCGCCAGGCCATTGGTGGAATCCGAAAGCAGCGATTGGACACTGCTGAGGCTGTTGGTCAGAGCTGCGTTGAGCGTCGCGGTGTCCAGGGAAATGGTGTTGTTCTGGCCGTTGGTCGTAATCCCCAGGTCTCCTAACTGATTCATGGCACTGGACAAGCCCGGCACCGTGGCCGCCGCGAAGGCTGTAGTACGGAGGCTGGAAGCAATGTCGCTGGCTGTTTCATCACCCGTCAGCAAGCCGGCCGTAACGTCGCCGCTGGAGTCGGTGGAGGTGGCGGACTGGGCGCTGATGTAGTTCTGGACGGTATTGTAGTCGTTGACAAAGCTTTGAATGGCAGAAGTGATTGTGGAGTAGTCGGTCGCCACCGTAACCGTGGTCGATCCGGGCGTCAGAGCGGTGACGGAAAGCCCGGTGATGCCGGTACTGGCATCCGAGATGGTATTGGACTGGCTCTCGAGGGAGGTGGTGCCGCCGTTGAGTGTATAGAGGCAGTTTTTGCCTAGAGCTAGGCTACTCGTGCCGCCAATGAGGCCCGTTGCTGCCAGGAAATTGCTCCCGGACGAATCCGCGACCGAGACTCCATTGTCACCTGTGGAATTATTGGTCAGCACAAACTGTTTATTCTGAACATCATAGGACGCGGTGACCCCGGCGGCGGACTGGTTGATGTCGTTCATGATATCCTGGAGGCTGTCGGTGCTGGCGTCGTAATTGAATGACACGCCGTTAATAGTAAAGCTGCCGGACCCAGTCACTGGAGTCAGCAGGTTACTATCGCTGATGCTGGCGTTCAAAAGCACGCTTCCCAGCGAGCCACCGCTGGTGATGGAGTAATTGCCGTCCGATCCTTCTTTATCGCTAGAGCTATATAGCTGGGCGACTTGAAGGAAGTTGCTGGAGTCGCTGTCGCTGCCGAGCACGACGGGTTGTTGATTGGTGCTGGTAAGGCTGATCTCATCGGAGGTCGGGTCGTAGCTGGCGGTCACATCACCGTTGGTGGCAGTGGAAATCTTGTTAAAGACGCTCTGGAGAGTGTCGGTAGTGGCGATGGTGATCTGCTGGCCATTAACGGTAAAGGTGCCAGCGGTAACCGGGGTGGAAAAGCCTGCCGAGCCAATGGTGACATTGGAGGTATCGTCATTTGGGCAGAGGACCTGGGCGACGTTCTGACTTCCGTTAAGCTGGGACGCGGTTGCCAGATGGGAAATGTCGAAGGTGAACGAGCCGACGGTGGCGCCGGTAGCGGCGGTGGCGGTGGCCACGCCAGTATTGGAACTGCTGGCCAGGCAACTCTCATAGAGCGAGGAGTTCATCAGGGCTTCGGTATCGCTCTGGAGGGTGGTCAGGTCCTGGCTGATGGTGGTGAAGATGGCGTTTTGCTCATTGAGCGTCGTTTGATTGGCTTCCCATTGAGTTTCTGGGGCGCGCTCGGCCTGGGCCAGTTCGGAGATGAGGGTTGACCAATCCATACCCGACGCGAGGCCGGACATGGCGACATCGACGCCGTTGCTGGTGCTGCTGCTGGTACTGCTGGTAGCGGACATATCGTTGCTCCGTTCTCTCTCATGATTCACGCGCTGCCTGCACGAAGCAGCGCTCGGTACGCTTTGTCATCAACCCAGTAATAGCTTTAATCGTGCCCAAAGCCCGGACGGCACCGGGGTGCCGTCCGGGTGATAACCGTTCAACCCATCGGATCACGGCCCCTACGAGAGGAGCCTGAGGGCCATCTGGGGAACGGAGTTTGCCTGCGCCAACATCGCGGTGCCGGTTTGGACCAGGATGTTGTATTTGGCGTAGGTTGTGCTCTCGGTCGCCACATCCACATCCATGATCTGGCTGTTGGCGGCTGAGAGGTTGTTATTCAGCGTGCCAAGCTGATTGCTATACATCGTAAGGGTCTCGATGTTCGCTCCAATGGACGCACGATCCGCGGCCAACTGATTGATTGCGGTGCTGACATCGGTCAGCGCCGTTTTCGCGTCGCTGGTCGTGTCGATCTTGTCTCCGGTAGCCGTCGTGTAGGTCGTGCTGCCGAGATCGACGGCGGACATGGCAAACGTGTTAGCGTTGCTGTCGGTCGTCACGTTCAACGTGTTGTTGGTGAACAGGCTGACTCCGTTGAAGTCCTTGGTGGCCACATCGTTGACGTAGCTGCCAAGCGTTTGGAACTCCTGGTTGTACAAGGCCCGGTCGCTGGTCGTCTTGGTGACGTCCTGCGCAAGGACCGAGAGTTCACTCATACGATCCAACGCGTTCGACACCTGGGAGAGGTAGCCGTCCTGCGTTTGGTTGAACGAGATGGCATTGTTCACGTTGTTGGTGGCGCCATCATTCCGATCCATTTGCGCTGTCAGTTTCATAGAAACCGCCAGGCCTGCGCTATCATCTTCGGGCGAAGTAACCTTCGAACCGGAGGACAGCTCTGCTAGGGCCTTATCCAGGCCCGACGTAGACTGGCTGAGTAACTGTGCAGCCGACTGCGCCGATGTATTTGTATTAATGACCATACTGACTCCTTCCATGAGTCACCCCTTGCGGGGCTTTTAATGACGCGGCATCCCTGCCGCGAGGCGAGCCTTTTCCCGGGCGCCCGCCTCGTTGTTCCCTGCTGGCCGTTGGGGCCGCCAGCCGCCACAACCCGGCACTCTTCCATCGGCGAGCGACGCCGCGATTTGAATGCCGGGAAATCTTTCATGCGAGTTCCTTAATGAGTTTTAAGTTTGCGGAGATTAGTTACTGGCTCCTTCCAGAGTGCCCGTGTCGGGAGGGTGGGTTCATTATGAGGGCCTTCAACCTTCAAATCGGCCCGGACGGTTCACGGCACCGTCCGGGCCTGCCCACCTGCCGCGGCAAATATTACGAGAGGAGCTTCAGTACCGTTTCCGGCAGCGTGTTCGCCTGCGCGAGCATGGCGGTGCCGGTTTGAACCAGGATGTTATACTTGGCGTACTCGGTGCTTTCCTGCGCCACGTCCACGTCCATGATTTGGCTGTTGGCGGCGGAAAGGTTGTTGTTGAGCGTGCCAAGCTCGTTGCTATACATGGTCAGCGTCTCGATGTTCGCGCCAAGGGAGGCACGGTCGGCGGCCAACTGATTGATTGCGCTGCTGACATCATTCAGCGACTTGCTGGCGTCGACGGCGTCGTCGACGTCGTCATTCACCAGGTTGGCGAAGGTTGTGCCGGTCAGGTCGATGGAAGCCATGGAAAAGGTGTTGCCATCGGCGTCCACGGTCACATTCAAGGTCGTGCCATCGAAGAGGCTGACCCCGTTGAAATCCTTGGTGGCCACATCGTTGATGTAGCTGCCAAGCGTTAGGAACTCCTGGTTGTACAGGGCGCGGTCACTGGTCGATTTGGTGACGTCTTGCGCCAGGACCGAGAGTTCGCTCATACGGTCCAATGCGTTCGATACCTGCTGCAGGTAGCCATCCTGGGTTTGATTGAACGAGATGGCGTCGTTCACGTTGTTGGTTGCACCGTCGATGCGGTCCATCTCCGCGGTCAGCTTCATCGAGACCGCCAGGCCGGCGCTGTCATCTTCGGGTGAAGTTACTTTCGAGCCAGAGGACAACTCCGCGAGGGCTTTGTCGAGCTGCGTGGTGGATTGCGTGAGCAGTGCTGCACTGCTCTGCGCTGCGAGGTTAGTATTAATTACCATAACTCTTTCCGTGAGTCGCTCCCCCGTGAGAGGAGCCTTTGTTTTTTCGCGGCGTCCGTGCCGCGTGCGGGTCATTTAAGGGCGACCCGCATTCTTCCCTGCCAACTCTTTCTGGTGGCTGGCCACCTGTCTTGCGACACCCATGTTATCGGCACACTCCGACGGGACTTTAGCCGAGTTTAAATTTTTTCTTTGGAAGCCGCGCGGCGATGTGCCTTCGCCTTCAAAAAAGCCAGCAAAACCGCGCCCCAAATGCGTTTGTCACGGATTAATGACGAGCAGTGAGGTGGTTTCGAAAGCCTCGATTTGGCGAGCAGCAACCTCTCTCCGGGCTGCCGTGATCCTCCTGGGCACTACCCGCCAGGGGCCGGAACGGGGTGCTTTGAACCTCTTGCGAAATTGCGGGTAGACGCCGCGCAGGGGCACGCGTCCCACAATGATGGACGGAAAACTGGCGATTCCGCGCGGGCTCGGCCCGCTCGACCGGGGGGGGGGTGATCCAAACCGGCTGCCACCGGGGTGGTCCGGGGCGGGTGCGGGGACACGCCGCGCTCTCCAAACCCGGCCGGGACAGGAAGTTCCTCCTAAACCACGACCTGATTCAGCCGATAGAAACAGAGTGATCCTAGAGCTCGGATTGAAGCCAACCGAACGGGATAGTCGAGGCGCGGAGGCGCTTATCCTCCAGCCCCGGCGCCCAGGTGTCCGGCTGTCCTTGCGCGGGCATTTGCCGTTGACCCATCAATGAACACGCCTCAACCTCGGGTAACCAACATCAGCCGGTCTCTATTTGCCCAGCACAACGGGTCCCGGTATCGGACGCCGGTCGATCTGCAGGCGACGCCGGACTCGAGCCGGCGCTTTCTGGTCGTGGGAGGATGCCTCGCGCAGCCTTTGCCTGAAATCGCGTCCATGATAAACCCGGCGTTCCAGGGCGACGCTATACTGCTGAACAATCTGGACTCATTTCCGGAGATACCGCCGGCGCAGGCGGCCCAATATGACTTTCAGATCATTCACATCCCCCTGCGGACCATTCTGGGCAGCGCCTATTTCCGGCTGCCAAACGACGCCGGGCGGCACGAGGAGTTCCTGCGCGAGACGCAGGATTATCTCGGGCGCTACCTGGCGGGGGCCCTCCGGCTCAACACGGAGCACAAATTACTGACCTTTGTCATGGGATTCCTTGTGCCGCAGCAGGATCCGCTGGGGCGGTTTCAGCCGCGCTACGATTTGCGGAATGTGATGCACTTCATCGAGCGGCTCAACATGTTCCTGGCGGCGGAAGTGGCGAAGGTCCAAAACGCGCATTTCGTGGACACGGACCAGATATCGGCGAGCATTGGCAAGAAAGCCTGCCAGGATGACATGGTCTGGTCATTCACGCATGGGACCGCGCTCAGCGACGGCGACCACGACCACGATCTGAACCGGATCGAGCCGCCAACGTCCATGCAACATCATTATGTGGCGCGCTGGCTGGAGTTCTATGAAGCGTTCCTGCACGAGGTCTTTGCCATGCACCGCACCATCGAGCAGCGCGATCCCGTCAAACTGGTCGCGGTGGATCTCGACGACACGTTATGGCGCGGGGTGGCGGCCGAGGGCAGCCTGGGGGTGATGGAAGGCTGGCCCATGGGCTTCATCGAGACACTGCTGATCCTCAAAAAGCGCGGCATCCTCCTGGCCATTGTCAGCAAGAATGACGAATCCTTCATCCGGTCCCACTGGCATCGGATCGTCCAGGGCCAGATTGAGCTGTCGGATTTTGCGGTGTGCAAAATCAATTTCCGGAGCAAGGCAGAAAACCTGGGCAAAATCCTCGAGGAGGTCAACCTCCGCCCGCAGAGCGCCGTGATGATCGATGACAACCCCGTGGAGCGCGCCTCGATTGCGGCGGGCGTGCCCGGGGTGCGGGTGCTGGGCAGCCATCTTTACTATCTGAAACGCGTCTTGCTCTGGTCGTCCGAAACTCAGCAGCGGGCGATCACCGCGGAGTCATGCCGCAAAACGGAAATGATGCAGGCGCAACTGCAACGCGAATCGGTGCGCAAAGCGCTGTCCCGGGAAGAGTTTCTCCAGACACTCCAGCTCCGGGTCTCGATTTCCGTGGTGCGGGACACCCGGGATGTGAACATGAACCGGGCGCTCGAACTTTTGAACAAGACAAACCAGTTCAACACGACCGGCGAGCGCTATACGCTGGAGCAATGCCACCGCCTCTTCGGCGCCGGCGTCGATCTCTATGTGGTCCAGGCCGAAGATCGGTTTACTTGCTACGGCCTGATCGGCGCGGCCTGGGTGCATGGGAACTGCGTCCATCACGTGGTCATGAGCTGCCGCGCGCTCGGCCTGGGCATCGAAGACAGCCTTCTGGCCTGCATCGCGAGCCGCCTGGCCCGGGGGGATGCCACCGTGATGCTCGGCCGATTGCAACCCACGAGCGCGAACACGGCCTGCCGCCAGATCTTCAACCGGAACGGCTTCAGCCAACTGGCCGATAATACCCCCCTCTGGTCGCGGCCGTTGGCGCCGCCCCTGGATCTTCCGTCGCATGTGACGCTGACCGTATCCGAAGCCGAGGTTTTTTCCATCCCTTCGGGCTTGCCGGCGAACGCGGAAGCGGCGGCGGCGGACTAAGAGCCCGGCCGGCGCCAGGGGAGAGGCGCCATTTTTTTGCTGCGTTTTTGCCCGGGTTATGCAAGAACTGCGGCGATGTTTTCACTCCAGAGACTGTTAGGCAAAGAAGACAAGTTTTTCAGCCTGCTCGAGGCCAGCGCCGAGGAGGCTCGCACCAGCGTACAGGCGCTGGTCAGGCTGAGCAAAAGCCTCGACCAACCGGTGGCGCTGGAGGAGTTCAGCTATTCGCGCCACAAGGACAAGAAAATCACGCGCGAGATCAGCGACGCGGTTTATACGACCTTTATCACCGCGCTGGAGCGGGAGGACATCGAGGAGCTGTCCAACGCGCTCTATAAGATTCCCAAGACGGTCGAGAAATTCACCACGCGCATTCTGCTGGCGCCGCGGCACGTGCGGGTGGTCGATTTCTCCATACAGATCAGCCTTTTGGAGCGGGCCACGGATCTGGTGCTGGAGCTGGTCAAGTGCCTGCGCGGCGGCATGGACCTGGAAAAGGTGAAGGACCTCAACGACAAGCTCCAGTTCCTTGAAGGGGAGGCCGACAAGCACATGATGAGCCTCTACAAGGACCTGTTCAGCGGCCAACACGAGCCGGTCCAGGTCATTGCGCTCAAGGACCTTTACGAGCTGCTGGAGAAGATCATCGATCGATGCCGGGACGCCGGCAATGTCATCGCCCACATTGCGTTGAAGAATTCGTGACCCGCCATGGCGATTCTTTTCCTCGTCATTCTGGTGGCGTTGGTCTTCGAGTATATCAACGGCTTTCATGACACGGCCAACTCGATCGCGACCATCGTTTCAACCAAGGTCCTGACGCCGCGGCAGGCAGTGCTGCTGGCGGCGGGGACCAACCTGCTCGGCGCGCTGGCCGGGACGGCTGTGGCCAGGACAATCACCTCGGGACTGCTGGACTCGAGCCTGGTTTCGATGACATCGGACATCATGATTTGCACGCTGCTGGGGGCGATTGTGTGGAACCTGCTGACCTGGTGGTTCGGCCTGCCGTCCAGCTCGAGCCATGCCCTTATCGGGAGCCTGTGCGGCGCGGCGCTGGCGGCCTCGGGCAACAACTGGAAGGTGGTCATTTGGTCGCAACCCAGCGCCACGCATTGGTGGCTGGGCAAGGGGCTGCTCTGGAAAGTGATCGTGCCGATGGTGACCTCGCCGATCGCCGGGCTGGTGCTCGGCTTCGTGCTGATGGGGCTGCTCTACTTTTGCCTGCGCAATGAACGACCGGCTTCGGTAAACCGATTTTTCGGCGTCGCCCAGATGTTCAGCGCCGCCGGCATGGGGTTCATGCACGGCACCAACGACGCGCAGAAGACCATGGGCATCATCGCCCTGACGTTGCTGACGGCCACCAAGGCGGGCCAACTGAGCTGCCTGCCGGGCTGGCTTTCGTTTCTGCGTCTGCCGGAGCCAGGTCCGGGCAAGGAGCTGGAAATCGCGGTCTGGATCAAGGTGCTTTGCGCGCTAACGATGGCTTCCGGCACAGCGGCCGGAGGCTGGCGCATTATCAAGACGCTGGGCCATCGAATGGTCAAGCTGCATCCGATCAACGGCTTTGCCGCCGAGGCGGCCTCCGCCACGGTCATCTGCGCCGCCAGCCAATTTGGCATCCCGGTCTCCACCACTCACAACATCTCGGCCGCCATCATGGGAGTGGGGGCCGCCCGCCGCCTCAATGCCATCAAGTGGGCGGTCGTGGAACGGATGGTTTGGGCCTGGATCCTGACGATCCCGGTGAGCGCCTCGCTGTCTTACGTTTTTGTGCGGCTGCTGCGCGGGTAGGGTGGCGGAGTCAATTCGGTTTTCCCGACCCGAGCGGCGGGGCATTTGTGCCGCTTTGGCCGAAATCCTCGGGAAGCAAGCCCTTGAGGGTGCGGAAGGGGTGAAAAGGCATTTGAAAGGGGAGCAGGACAAGCTTGGGGATGATATAGACCGGCTCGGTCTTGGGCTGATCGAGGGTTCCGGTGACTTTGAATTCGAACATCTTGGTTACCGGCCAGAACATGGTGCTGAACAGCGGCCCGACGAGATAGACGTCGCGGAGCAGCTCAGCCTCAACGCGCGCGTTGACGCGCCCATCGAGGTCGGTGTCGCCCCGGTACAAAAGGCGCATCGCCGGGGAACGAATATCGAGGTCGCTGGAATGGACGATGGCATTGGTGATGGTGAAGGTGCAGACGCCGGCGCTGGCCCGGCTGCTGCCGAGGCCTGGGACGATGTCGTCGAGCGCCGGGGAGAAGGCGCCGAACAACGGGATGTCCCAGATCAGACCGTCGCGCAGGCTGGCGGCGCCGTAACCGACAAGATGGTGGGGGTCGGCGGTGTTGCCGCTGGTGATGACCAGCGTGCCGCTCAGGAGGCCCTCCAGGTGGTTGGTATGGACCAGCAGATCAGCCATGAGCGCCTGGAGGAGGGCGTTGGTGGCCGTGACGTTGAATTGAAAATCGGCCGCTCCGGCGGGATTAAAATTGAAGGCAGCAGAGCCGGCGGCTGCGCCGCCGTAGAAATCGGCGCGGACCTCGCTCAAAGCGACCTGGTGGGCCCGCCAGTGGACGTGGCCGACGATATGGGGCACGTCAAATCGCCACCACTGAAACCGGCCGCCGTCGAGGTCGAAGTGGAGGTCGGCGGCTTCTTCCCCGTACATCGGGATGGCCCCGTGGACATGAGCCACGGGCGGCTGAGTGAAGTGGCAAGGAGCTATGGCGCGGACGATCTGCGGACCGATGGCTCGCGCAACGACCTCCGGCTCGGCGGTGCTGAAGCCGTTGGTGAGATAGACGACCTGGGTATTGAAATCGGCAGTCAGACCGTCAGCGGAAAGGTTTTGCTCGCCGCGCTCGCCGCGCACGAGGCGCGGGCCGATGATTTCAAGGACGCCATTGGTATATTGCACCATTGTCTGGAGGCTGCCGATCGACTCACCACGGAATGTGAAATTGGTGGCCTCCACCCTGCCCTTGAGCCCGATGCGATCGATATCGTTGAAACGGCCCCAGACTTCGGCATCAATTGCCGGCGGCTGCGTCAAGGTGACGAGATGGAAAGCCTCCTGTTCTTGCTCTCCGAGGAACGGGCGCAGGATGGCGGGATCAACGCTGCTGCGAATCTTGCCGTGGAAATCTTTCGTTCGTTCGTCGGCGCCGCCAGCCGCTTCAAACCGGCCTTCGGGCCGGGTGACTATCAGATCGGACAGATGCCAGACCAGGTTGGAACAAGCGACATGGGCCTGGGCGCTCGAAATGGCCATGCGCTTGAAGGCGCCGCCGTGGTCGAGGTGGAAATCGCCATCGAAACTGAGAGTCGGCCGAACTTCCGCCAGCCAATCCGGCTGGCGGTTGGTCCAATCGGGAAGCACCAGGGCCAGCTGTCCCTGGAATCGCGGCGGCGTGGTCCATTCAAGCTGCGCCAGCCAGCTTCGGACCGCCTCGGGCAGCGCGGGGGCCAGCCCGTGGGGATCGATTTCCGAGGAGACGGTGGCTTTCAGCAACCGGGTGGCCGTATCAAGCCCGGCTGAGATGTGGATGTCCCGGCCGCCGAGCGTGGCGTCAATATTGGTGAATGACAACGCCGGCGCGCGCCAACAGCCGCCGCAAATGAGCCGGCCCATTTCGAGCTCGAGCGCTTGGACTCCCGACAGGCGGCCTTCCCAATCCACCAGGTAGGGCTGGAGAGCTTTCCAGGGGCTGGCGGCCGCAGCGTCGTCTTCCCAAGCGGCGACGCTCCCTGAGGCAGTGGCAAAATGACCGGAGAGATCGACGGTGTCAGCCCGGCCCCATTGAGTCCGGGCATGGTCGCAGCGAAACCGGCCCTGGCCGGCAAGGGGCACCGCGTTGGTCAGGGAATGAGTCCATTGGGCGGTCAAGAGGGCGTGGTGAGCGCCGCACCATTCGGTCACCGCCCGGTCCGCCTGCGCCGCCAGGTCCCCTCGCACCAGGTTGGTCCGGCCTTCGGAACAAGCCATGTCGAGGCGAACGGTGACGTGGAGATTGGTCACGACGGCCCAGCGTGTTTGGGCGTCGGCGGCCTGGAGAGACAATTCGGCGTGGGTCAGCCCATTGCTACGCGGCGAAGCAACCCAGGCAGTGAAACGGCCGCTGGAGACGGTGCCCCAGGGAGTTTCGGCCCCCGGCGCGCTGAGCGCCAAATGCACCGAGAAGCTCTGGAGATCGCGGCCGTCCCCGCTGACGATGAGCTTAAGGTCCGGAGTGGCGGAAAAGTGAATCCGGTCCAGAGTGGCGGCCAGTCTGCGGATACGATCCTGCCAAGCCGCCCCCGCGGGGGCGGGCTGGCGGCCCTGGAAGAGTTTCCATTCCCGGAGGGCTGAGGCGTGAGTGAGGGTACCGGAGAGACGGAATCTGGCGCCGGCGAACTCGCCTTGGAAGTTGTCCAGCGTCCATTCATCGGCCGGCAGGAGGTGGAGTTCGGCCTGGATGTTCTCGACGGCAAGCTGGCGGGGGGCCTGATTGGTTTCCTCAATCGGCCAGACCAGGCGGCCCTGGCGCAATATCAGGCCATCAGGCTGGAGATGAGCATTGAGTTCCACACGGACCTCTTTGGCCGTGAGATGCGGGCCGGAACCTTGATCGGAGGAACCAAACCGGACGTTTTCGGCAATGAGGTCGGGATAAAACCCCAGCCGCAGGCGCGAGAATTGGAGGTCGATGCCGCGAGCGCGGAGCTTTTCCAGCAGCGGTTTTTTAAAGCAATCCGGGAGGCCGACCCGGTGGAGATAGCCCAGCACGATCGCCAGAACCAGAATCAGCGTCCAGACGGCAATGCGACATCGCCGGAAATAAATCCGGCAAGTGCGCCAGAAGCCTCGGTTTTGGTTTTTAGCCACAATGTCCACTCACCCGTTTGTCCACGACCAACTCACTCAAGAGGACCTTCGACCCGCGGCGATTCACGGTCCAGTCGGGACGGACAAATAGGTCTGTATGTCACGATAGAGACTGGCGGCCATTTCAAAAACCCAGGGTTGGCCTTCAAGCGTCACGGCGGCGTATTGGTCCCCTGAGGGAGCTTGCCCTCCAAATTGGACGGTGACCTGATTGCCGGTATTGAGCTCAAGAGTGATCTGCCGGCCCGTGCTGGCAAAGCCGAGACGGGATAGGGCTTGATCGCCGCGCGCAACCCAGGCCAGGACGGGGCCCTGGATCAACTCCCGGACGGTGTCCTCCACAGCGAGATCGTTAATGCTGCCCTGGGAACCGGGGGCGACCGACCATTGGAAGGGCCCTCGCCGCTGGATTCTCAGCACCCGCCCGTCCTGCCTGGAGGCAAGCGTGGCAACGTCGTTGGTGGTGAAATCCCACAGGTGCCGGTCGCGAAATTGCCAGCTTGCGGCCGGCAAACGCCGGAAGTCGGCGGCGCTAATCTCATAGACGGGCGGTTCGTCGCTCCGCCGCGCATAGAATTTCTCCTTGTTGGCGCCGAAGCTGACGGCCAACGCATTGGATGGAGAGTCGGCCGCAGACGATTTGAGCAGGTACTGGAGGCTGGGGGCAAGGAGACCGTAGTTGGTGAGGGTCTGTTCGAGCACCACCACGTCCTTGGGGACCACGTCCTTGGTGAATTCGGCGATGGCCAGGTTGGTGAAGGCTGAAACGAACTGCTTGATGAAATCCGGGTCGGTGGGGAACGAGGCCGCAGCGAGCCGCCAGGCGCCGTCGGGCTGGCGTTCGAGGGTAAAAGGGTCGCTGGCGCCGCGAGCCTCGATAATCTTGACCGAGGCGGGCAACTCGATGAGGCGGGGCTCGCGAAAATCATTGTAGGTTTCGAAAGTGCGCCAGGGGGCCAGCGGCTCCAGCGGCACCGTAAAAAGCGTGTTGCGGCCCACCCGTTGCGCATAGAGCTGGCGGGTGTCGTTGGTCGGGCTTTTGCCGAACTGGAGCAGCGCGACAGTATTGGTGCCGGAAGCCAGGGCCAGGTCCAGCAGCGGCGGCTGCAGGCCGAAGGTGTCGAGATCGGCCCTGGGCTGGTCGGAAACAAATCGGGTGATGCGGGTTTGCTGAAGTTGCTCGAGGCACTGATCGATTTTGGCGTTGTCGGCCCGGGCATCGATGGGGCTGGCCATGCGCCAGAGATGGTTCGTGGCGTCGCGCCGCAACACGAAGAACTTCGGGCCATTCGTCACCGCCAGGTGATCGAAGGAGAGTTCCCGCAGGTGAACCAGCGCCGGGTCCCGCCAGTCATCCGCGCTCTCCGGGATGCGCTTGGAAACCTCGGCGGTCTCGACCACATAAATGCCCTCGATGCCCACGACCTGCAGATACTCCTGGTCGCCGGGCAAAGTGGCCTTGCCCAGGCGCAAACGGATGATCGAGCCGCCCTGCTCGAAGATGAGGGTCAGGCGCGGGTCGGCAAAGCCGAATTCCTCATCCGCATTGAAGCGATTGGTAAGTTCGCCCTCGGCAATATGCATCGCCGGGGTCAACCGTTGGAACCGCGCCAGTAGATCCTCGATAGCCGCGGCATTTGCCGGATAGGATATAGGGCGGGTCAGTTGCCAGGCGCCATTGGTGCGGTCTGCGCGGATCTCAGCGCCGCCTTTGGGAAGAATCCGTATGGCGGTGACCGTCTCGGCTTTGAGGCTCGGCAGGATGCGGATGGGACCGGTGACGGGTTTGGGCCGGGGCAGAAGCAAGATCAGGGCGAAGAGGCCCGCGGCGATCAGGATCCAAAGCCAGGTATTCTTGGCACTCATGCTCTCAACGCCGCCGCCTTAGCCAAACCAAACCGCCCAGGAAGAGAACGGCGCCAGGCATGCCAGCCAGGAGGATAATCTCTGCCTGCTGCATTTGGATTTTGGTCATCTCGATAGTGTATTCGTCGAGGCGCTGGGGGCTGAGCCCGCTGCCAAACATTTGGGTGCGATCGAGCAGCCAATTGGCCGCCAGCTCGGCAAAGTCCCGATTGGCAAGGCCCGATCCGCCGAGTTGCCGGTTGGCCAGCAGAGAGGAGTCGCCGGCCACCACCATGCGCGTGGTACCTCGCTCGGTGATGACCCCCTTGATGGGGGTCCTTTCGACAGCCACCATCACCGGCAGCCTGCGCTGGACGGGCGCGGCGTTGGTTGGCCAGGCGATGTACGCATTAGTGCCGGTAAAGGCGACTTCATCGACGCGCGCCGCGTTGGGCACCTCGGCCGACTGGGGGAACTTGCCGACTGTCCTGGGGTAAAAGAGAACAAGCCCGTTATTGATTAGGGGATTGACAAGCGGATGGCGGCTAAAGGCGCTGATAACGACGCTGGAAAAGGTCTTGAGGTCGCTGCTGTGTTCCGCGTCGATAATAACATTCTCGCCCACGGCGACGCCCCAGCCGGCGAGTATTTTCTCAAGGCCGCTGGCGCGCCCCGACTCCAGCGAGTTGACGTTGAAGAGCGCCAGGAGCCGGCCGCCCTGAGCGAGGTATTGGGCTATCTTGTCCAGCTCCAACTCGAGCATGGCGTTGCGGGGACCGGCGATAACGAGAAGATTGCAGTCGCCCGGCACCTGGTTGGTCCCCAGCAGCGTAAGAGTATCGACCTTGATGTTATTCTGTTTCAGCACGGAAGCGAAGGTGGAGTAGCCGTCAATCTCCGTGCTTTCCGGCGAATGTTCGCCATGGCCGGTGAGGAAGTAGGCCTTCGGCGGGTCGGGGGTGGTGACCGCCAACAAGGTAGCGGTGAAAGCCATTTCCCCTTTAAAGGCGATCGGCTTGCGGCGGAACTCCATTTGTTTGCCGGTGCCGACCTGTTGCCATTCCGTATCCTCGAGCAGGCTGCTGGGGACAGGCACCTTGGCCCCGCCTTCGCAGTCGAAAATCACGGTGTTGGTGGCTGTGCCGAGGGTGTATTGGGCTTTGACTTTTTCAGCCGGGCCCACATCCCGGAGGTAATCGACGGTCTGGACCGAGATTCTGGGATTAGCGTCCTTGTATTCGTCCAGGAGGTCGACGAGGGTGCTATAGAGGGGGTCTTGCTTGTCGTAATAGAGGGTGACGCGGACGCGGTTGGTCATCGAATGCAGGAAAGTCCGTGTGTGGGGCGAGAGTTCCAGCCGGGTGCGTGTGCTCAGATGGAGCCGCAAGGGATGATCGCGGCTAAGCAGGTTGAGCATTACTACGACGGACAGGACGACCAGCAGGACCACCAGGACCTGGACACCGATGGCCCAGCGGCGGCCGGGGGAGAAGCTGGGTTTGGAATCAGGGCTGGCCATTGAGCTATCTCCAGCGGCGGCTCTCGACGATCCGCAAGGTCAGGAACAAGACAAAGAAGGTCATGGAAATCAAAACCACCACCGAGCGGCTATCCACCACGCCGCGGGCGAAATCATGCATTTGGTCGAACAAGGCAAAGGAGGCGAGCGTCTGGGCCTGCCAGCTTTGCGACTCGGGCAGTTGCCGGGCCAGGTAGGCGAGCAGAAAGAGAGTGGCGCCGAAGGCCAGGCCCATCATTGCGGCCGCCACCTGGCTGCGGGTGAGCGCCGAGGCGCAGCAGCCCACCGCGACAAACAAGCCGCCGATCAGGATAATGCCCAGGAAGGTGCTGCCTATCGCCCCGGCGTCGATGGCGCTGCGATCGCCCGTAAAATGGCGCACGATGAAAATGCAGCCCAGCAGCGGCAGCCACATCAGCAGATAAAAGGTCATGGCGGCGGCGAACTTGGCCAGGACAACCTGCAAGTCGCTCACCGGGGTGGTCATGAGCGTCTCGTAAGTGCCGGAGAATTTCTCAAGCGCAAACAGCCGCATGGTGATCACCGGCGTCGAGACCAGGAGGATCAGCCAGAAGAACTGCGTGAGATAGAACAACTCGGTCACCGGCATGATGGTGGGCTCGTGTTGCAGGTTCCTGAGCAGGACGACAAAGCTGAATCCCATCAGGAACAGCGCCGCCGAGATGATGATGTAGCCAGTGAGCGAGAGCAGATACGCTCCCAATTCTCGCCGCGCGAGGGTGCAAAACGCCTGGGTCACGACTCCTCCTCCTGTTCCTGGGGGCGGGTCAGGTGGATGTAAATATCCTCGAGCGAATGCCGGTTGCGGGTCAGCTCGCGCAAAGGCCATCCGTGTTTCTGAGCCAGGGCAAAAACGATGGGGCGCAAGTCGGTCCCGTTGCGCGGCATCAGCGAGCAGCGGAAATAATCCCCCTCGGCGGGGGCGACGTCGAAAGACTCGATCTCCGGCAACTGCGCCCAGCACTCGCGCAACTCGGCGGGAGGGGCGGCGATTTCGGCGACCACGTGGTTGTCGCTCCCCATGAGTTTTTGGAGGTTGTCCGGCGTATCGGCCGCCAGGATTCGCCCTTCATAAAGGATGACCATACGGCTGCAGGTCATTTCCGCTTCGGGCAGGATGTGGGTTGAGATGAGGACCGTGTGGCTCTCGGCCAGCCCTTTGATGAGCTGGCGCACGGACCGAATCTGATTTGGATCCAGCCCGATCGTCGGCTCATCGAGGATGATCAGCTCCGGCTCATGCACCAGCGCGTCGGCCAACCCGACCCGCTGGCGGTAGCCTTTGGAAAGCTGGCCGATGATGCGGCGGCTGACATCGGTCAAGCCGCACTGTTCCATGACCCGATCAATGCGCTGGCGGGAGTGGCTTCGGTTCAGGCCCTTGAGCCGCGCGCGGAACTTGAGGTACTCCCGCACGCGCATATCCTGGTGCAACGGATTGTTTTCCGGCATGTAGCCGATTCGCCGGCGCACCTCTTCGGCCTGGAAAAAGACATCCAGCCCGCCAATGCGAACGGAGCCGGAAGTGCCGGGCAGATAGCCCGCAAGGATGCGCATGGTCGTGCTCTTGCCGGCCCCGTTGGGGCCGAGCAGGCCGACAACCTCGCCCCGCCTGACCGCAAACGAGATGTCAGAGATCGCGGTGTGGCCCGCGTATCGCTTGGTCAGGTTGGTAACTTCAATCATTAAGCCGTCGCTCATGGGATTAGACCCAAACTCCAATCTACCCAAACGCCAAGGGCTTGCGCCAATGAAAAATGCGAAGGGGACTGCGCCTGAGGGCAACCGGATACTCCCCGCCTCGCTGGGCGTGAGGTGGCAGCAGTGGCTCCACCCTCGGGCGCAGAAGGCGCCGGCCATGCGGGAGGCGTGGGAATGTTCCGGCGTCAGCCGGTATGCGGGTAATGCTGCGCCCGACGGGCACACACCCGGGGGCGCGCAGGTCGAGGGTCGGGGGACGGAGGGGAGTTTGTCCCATAAGCGCCAACTTATTCGAGGGCAGGGGATCAAAGGCCGTCCCTCGGTTAAGTTAGCGCCTATGGGAGTTTGTCCCCCCATCCGGCCTATTTTCCGGGCTCTGTTCAACAGGTTCTAGCGTGCGTTTTGTGTTGAGGTCCAAGTATTTGCGTTTGTCGGGGCGAGCGCAGTGAGCGAGGTGCGCGAGGGGTTGTCGGGACGAAACCGGACAAACTCCGGAGGGGGTTCCAGCGTTGGTAACATGCTGAGCGTCAGAAGGGGAACTGGCACCTCTCCAGCACGGGAGCTTTGAGGTTCCTTTGTCCTTCATCGGGAGTTCTCCCCGTCCGCAACACGGCTCCAGCCGTCCGGAAGCACTACCCCCGCCATGCCTACAAAGGGTGATTGCAATCCGGCAACCAAAACCTGCAGATTATCGCCAGGTCAAAGGGGCCAAAGGCAGTTGCAGGCTTACGGTGGTACCATCCCCGGGAGAGCTCTGGATTTGACATGTCCCGCCCACTTTCTGCATCCGCCGCTGAAGATTGGCCAGGCCGTTGCCCTGTTCGACATTGAGCGGATCAAACCCGCACCCGTCGTCGTGGATCTGGATTTCAAAACTCTGTTCCAGAACGCAAAGCTTCAAGCACAGTTTGCCCGGCTTGCCATGGCGCACCGAGTTGTTAATGGCTTCCTTGACCGAGGAGAAGACGTTATTGCGCACGTCGGCGGTGACCGCCCTTTCCGGGTAGGAGGTTGGAGCTTCTATTCGGCACACGATGCTGGTCTTGGACAGGAATTCTTCAGCGTAAGCCGCGAGGTACGAAGCCAAGGATGAAAGAGACTCATCTCTCGAGTTCATCATCCACACAACCTGATCCAACGCGGAAATCATGCGATGAGACTTCTCGGAAATCTGCCGCATGCGCTCCCGGAGCAATTCAAGCGAGGACTTCCCTCCAGGGGTGAAGTTAGCCAGCATGTTAATCTGCGTCAAAATGCTGCCCAGGTCGTCATGCAGATCCCTGGAAATGCGAGACCGCTCTTCCTCAATGGCGCGCGCCCGTTCGGCTTGCTCGCGTTGGGTGATCTCGGACCTTAATCGGATGGTTTGCCGTTCCACCTGCGCTTGCAAGGCCCAGATCCACACAAAGGCAAGAGCCAAGCCCGCCATCAGCACGCCAATCGCGAACATAGCGCGCTTCACAGTCAACCATGGCGGCCGAGCAATAACCTCAACTGCCGCGGACGAATTCAGCAACAGCTCGAGGGCGTCCTCTTTTTCACGGTCCGCCACACCGCGAAGATGCCGGAGGCAGACCCCGGTCAGCTTCAAGCGACTGCCCAGGGACCAGTTGGCGGAGACCTTGGAGGTGGGCCGAAATCGGGCGACCAATCTTCGCGGACCTATTTGCATCTCCAGGGTTTGCTCGACTCCGTTGTCCTTCAACCCCGTGAGAACCCCCTCAACCGAGACCCAAAGGGGGGATTTGCCCGGATCCAGCAGGTTGAGCGGTTGTGGTGGCGGCAGCGGCAAATGGCCGGTTTTTCTTGCTTCCGCTTCAATCAGGCTCACCAACGGCGCCTTTCGTTCCACCAAACCCGTCACCGCCGCGATGTCCCCCGCCTCCAATGGAACCGACTGGCTGAGCACCACATGCAGTCCGGTGTTGCCGTCCATCAGGTAATACTTGTCCTTAGTGCCGCAGAGAACTTGAGCGGAGATGCGGACCCGTCGGAAGATGTCGTCGGCGACGATATTGCTGCTGGGTTGGATGGCGAATTCCGGGGCGGCGGCCACAGCATGCTCCCAGGAACTTGCGATCCGGATTTGGTCGAACTCGACCGTATTATCGTTGGCAAAGGCAGCCAAGGTAATGCGATCAAACGACATATCGGCTGCGTCGCGCAACTCCAGGGTTGGCTGGCCCGGCTCGGTGCCGGAGGTGGGATTGCAGTAGACGCGCACATCATCGCTGCCGGGCTTGAAATCAATCCGCATCACGTAGAAGTTCACGTTGGTATTTCCCGGCGCAATAGGGGTAAATGTATCGGCGGGAGCGCGCAGGGAGACATCGTCCGTGGGCGTGTCGTTGCCGATACCCGCAATGCGTTCTATCCCACGATTCAATTCGAATTCGTAGAACAGTGAGGTCTTGGAGGGTTGCTCCAGGAAACTGATATAAAGAGTCTTCCCGCCAGCGCCGATTCGGCCGTTGGCATCAAGATAGCCATAAACGCCAAAGTTCCCGCTGACCGAACAGTCGAGGTACCGGCCGACCCGTTTGTCGTTGGGAACAAAGGCGGCATTCCCCGAAGACCGCGCATCATATCCAACCGGAACATTAGCGCCGCCCACGAGGCTGCCCGCCGATACTTCTGCGCCCGAATTGACCACATCCGACCAACTTCCATGCCAGCCCTCGCCGCCGTTCTGTCCGCCTAACGCCCCCACTGGATAGTCAAAGTTCTCGAATGCCAGCAAACTCGCCTCGTAGGGAAGCAACTTCCACATTTGGTTGATTGAACCCGTTTCAATATTCTGCTGCACCGCCGCGTTTTCGGTGGTGCTTCCTCCCGCGACCTCCAGCACCAACCCGCTGCGCACGTTTTTGATTTCAAACCAGCCGCTCCCCGCGTCGATCAAATCAAATTCCTGGCTGGGATCGTTGTTGTACGCCCAGGTCCACAGCTGGGCGCCGACCATGCACGAATCATAGGCAATACTCGCGCACTTGCCGCTAACCCATGAGACGATTTTGAAGTGAGCGCCATTTTTCGTCGGCACCAGCATCCACCGCTGCTCGTTACCGGCTTCATAACCGGATTGGCTGATAAGAGCGCTGTTTGTCAAGCCACCGCCAATGAGATTCAAGGACTTGCCACTATTCCTGTTTACCACTCGGAGAGAGGCTATGGGGTCCAAGCCGTACGACAAAGCTTCAGCCCATCTGCCGGCATCCTCCGGCATGAAACCATTGAGCCAGATGAACCCGCCGGCGACTCCTAATGTCTGCCGCCAATTCCGCATCTTCATCATGGCGGAGGTGGCTGTATCGGTATTACCCCACAAGCCGGGATAAACCGCAGAGCCGCCAAAGACCCGGGTCCAGGGGCTGGGATCATTGTTGCTAAGGTCGGTATAAGACGGGAGATAAATGGCGTCCGCGTTGGCGCCCAACTCTGATTTCAGACTCGCCCAAAAATCCTGGTGAGTATGGGCGCAGAAACTGACTTTCATGCCCAAGGCGGCAACGATTCTCCCCAGCGCCGCCGCGGACGACACGTCGCAGGTGCGCTCATCAACGAACTGGATGGCATCCACACCCGTTGCGTCCTTCAGCGCGAGGAAATCCCGGTACAGGATGCTGCCAGGACCGGTTCCCTGTGATGCGATCAAATCCCTGATGTTGGCAAACGAGGCATCCTCGCCCGCGCCCCCTACCTCGGATCCACCGCCAACAGCCAGCTCGATGCGGTCGATGCTCGTCGGCTGTTTTCTTAGCTCCGCCAACTCCGTTTCCCAGCTCAGATCGCCTACATAAATGCCATTCCGAACAACCGGGATGTTGTTATAGGTAAGGTCACCACGCTCATCAACGTGGACGAATGACAGGAACAGCCGAGTGAACCCGGAAGCACGAGCAGCGTTTTGAGTGGATTCGCCAGGCGCATAAAAGTCGCCGCCAACATACAGCCCCTTCGCGACACCCCCATCGGCGCAAGGCGAACAGAGCAACAGGAGCAGGCCTGCCACCTTGCACAAAAGCCGCTTCGCCCGAGCGCCCTCGTGAAGAAGGGAGTTCATGGAACGAAATACTAGGGCAGTCCGAACTGCATTTCAAGCGTATCCACGGAGTTAAGGAGGCCCAGGTGGTTCCAAATTATTCGGATGCCGGAAACACCTCAAAGCCGACAATTTTGTAGCCCTCATTCGCAGCCCGCTTTGAGCAGAGTACACGCACCCAGCGAGCCGATGCGGGAGAGAAGTCGTTGGTTTCGATGCCGCCCTGGCCATGGGTATTGCTGCAAACGTCCGTCCAAGATACTCCATCACCACTGACCTGTATCGTGTAAACCCTCGCAAAACTGTCGCCAAATCTGTCAGCCGACCAGGTCAATCTCACCCGGCTGACCACATGGGCGCTTCCCAAATCAACGGCGAGCCATTGTGGATCGGAGTTCTTCGATCTCCAATAGGTACTGTTGTTGGCGTCGACGGCCTTCTCGGCTTCTGAACCATACTCCGTATTGGCATCCACCGACGAACTGATGGTTGGATGGAAGGCGGCCAAGTCGTCAGCAGCCGGAAGGTTTGGCGTTTGTTGTTCGAGAAGCGGAATTGGTTTGGCATAAGTGGCGGAAAGGGACAGAGGCACCTTGAGCCGGATGTCACGCGAGGAAGCGCCCACCTGCAATTCGTAAATGCCCGCATCCGCCTTCCATTGCCTCCCGGGCACATCACAAAAGGCCAGAGCCTGCGGCTCCAGGTTAAACGACACCGTTTGGGTCTGCCCGGGCGCCAGCTCAACGCGTTTGAATCCCTTTAGTTCCCGCCAAGGATTGTTGTTCCTGTCTTCCGGATTATGCACATACAATTGCACGACTTCGGCACCGGCGCGGGCACCTGTATTTTTCACGTCCACCGCGAGGGCGACGGCGCCGTTGGTAGCTAAATGAGCGTGTGAAAGCCTCGGTCGGGAATACCCAAAACTGGTGTAGGCCAGGCCGTAGCCGAAGGGAAACAACGGTTCGATATTAGCCTTATCAAAATGGCGATAACCGACATAAATGCCTTCCTGATAGTGCACGTGCCCTTTGTTACCGGGGAAATTACCGAAGTCAGGGTAGTCTTGGCGTCGCGCCCCAAAGGTAGTCGGCAGTTTTCCCGATGGGCTGCTGTCCCCAAAAAGAATCGCTGCCAATGCGTTTCCTCCCTCTTGTCCCGGAAACCAAGCCTCGATGACCGCGGAAACCCGATCCAGCCAGGGCATCAAGACCGGCGCTCCGTTATTGAGCACGACGATGGTCTTCTGGTTGGCGGCGGCTACGGCGCGAATCAAGTCGTCCTGGCTCCCGGGCAGCGACATAGATGGCCGATCTGAAGTTTCGCCTTCGGTTCCCACAGTGGATACAAAGACGATGGCTACGTCCGATCTTCGCGCCGCCTCCAAAGCGTCAGCAAATCTGCCTTGATTCAGCCGTGCCCAGTCGAGGCGGGCCACGGCTTGGCCACCATGCTGAAAATACTCAACGCATAACTTGCGTGGTCTTCCGGCAACGAACTCAATTTCCGCGATTTGGGGGCTTGCCGCACTGTCAACCCAATGGTCAATAATCAGCTTCTCGTCGAGATACAAACGACACCCATCGTCAGCGGTCAGTATGAGTTTGTATGTGCCAGTGACCGCTGGAACTATCGTTCCTGTCCAACGAACGCTGAAATCCGATTGAGATAAACCCGGAGCCGGCGATTTGTCGCTCCAATCAAACTGGATCTGCGGGTCGGTGCGAACCAGGGCGGGCGTGCCCTGGAGGTTTCGATTCGCGAAATATTCCGCGCGGAGACCGGACTCGCCGGCGTGTTGCAGGGCGGTTTGAGGGATTGGGGCGCCGTCTGGAGCCCCAGTGGAATAATTTATTTGAATCGCTGTGCCGGCTCGTTTCCGAATGCCGTCCAACGCGCTCACAGAGTAGAACGGTGTGACCTGAGGGCTGCCGGCTGCTCCAATCTCCCAATTAACCGCAGCGGTTCCGATGCAAGCTATCGAATGAATTTTGCGATCATCCAGCGGCAAAACTCTGTCCGCATCTTTTAAAAGCACCACCCCCTCCATCGCGGCTTCCAAAGACAGCCGTTGGTGCTCCGGCGAGTTAACGATTGAAGGGTCCGACTTAAATGATCCATCCAGCAATCCGACGCGGACAATCGTGCGCAATATCCGGCGGACGCTATCGTCTATAGAGGCCTGTGCAATTTGACCGTTTGTCAAAGCAGCTTCCACCCTATCATGCGTTATGTATTCGCGGCCGGGCATTTCGAGATCGTTGCCCGCGTTGAGAGGGCCCACGGTATCCTGAACCCCTCCCCAGTCAGAAACCAGCAGGCCATCGAACCCCCAGCATTTCTTCAACACGTCAACCATCAGATATTTGTTGGCTGTCGCCTTGTAGCCATTGATCTGATTGTATGAAGACATCACCGCCCACACATGACCTTCTTTGACGGCGGCCTCGAATGCCGGCATATAAATCTCGCGCAGGGCGCGTTCCTTCACATCCACATCGACCGTGTAGCGTTCGGTTTCCTGATTGTAAGCAACATAATGTTTTACACAGGCGGCGCAACCGGTGCTTTGCATGCCCTGGATATAACTCACGGCCAGGCGCGCGGCCAAAAATGGATCCTCGCAAAAGTACTCGCCGTTACGCCCCCCCAGAGGCGAGCGTTGAATGTTGACGGCCGGGCCGAGCACCATTTGCGCCGAGGAGCCTTTGTTGCGCGCTTCTTCGCCAATGGCCCGGCCCAGGTGCCAGAGCAAATTGGTATCCCACGTTGAAGCCATGAGAACTCCCGCGGGAAAAGCAGTGGCGGGCCCCAACATGCTGTCCTGGCCGCCGCGCACCCCCTGCCCCGCGTCAACCATGGCCAGCGCGGGTATGCCCAGACGGGGAATCGGCTTGGTGGTAAACCCCGTGCCAGTTAACATGTCTATCTTCTCGTCCCGAGTCAAACGGCCAAACAAATCTTCCACCCGCGCCTCAGCCGGCGCCTGGGAATCCTGGTAAACGGGGGGCGAAGCGAATGCGCTTGGGGGCGGCAATGCCAGCAGGGTCAGAGCGGCTACGATCGCCAGCAGGCCCGGCCGCATGGCGCGCAACATGTCAGGTGTGTTTCTCAGAAAGTGGCCTGGTTAAAAACTGCCGGCCGGAGCGGGCCTTGGGATGGAACCAGCGCTGGCCGCCATTTGTGGCCTTGGTTTGATCGAACCGGCCGAGGTCAGCGGGCAGGCCACGTCGCAATTCCCCTGGGGATCGAACACAACGACCCGCATTTGCCGGAAGACGTCCTTGCCGGAATAAGTCCCGTCCTGCTTCCAATTCAACTGTCTCTTGTCATCGTCCCACTTGAAAACCGTCCGGCGCACTTCGCCTCTCAGGTAATCCTGCGTCTCTCCGTCATCTTCCACGAGCGTGAATGCGGCGTCTTTGCCGGAATAGACCTGCAATTCCAGAGGACCGCCCGGCAGTTCGCCGGTGTGTTGAATCAGGGGGCCCAGGGGCAAGATCGTTCCGGCACGGACATACGCCGGGATTTCATCCAAAGCAGCGGCGACTTCAATCGATCGGCTTCCTTTCAGGATGCTGTTGGTGCCAAAGGCATACCAATCGCCGGCCGGCAAATAGACGGACCGCTTTCCGCCTTCCCGCAGAATCGGCGCGGCCAAAAGGGAGTCGCCCATCAGCCATTCGTCGGACATATTGGCAACGCGGGGATCGTCGGGGAACTCCATGACCAGCGGCCGCATGATGGGAACGCCCGTTTCAAAGGTCTCGTGCGCGAAGCTGTAGTAGCAGGGTATCAGGCGGTACCTCAAATCAATCGCTTTGTGCATCGCCGCCAAGGCATCCGCGCCGTAAAGCCAGGGCAAATGCGGCTGATAATGGACTTCGGAATGGGTGCGCATGATGGGGAAAAAGACTCCGGCTTCCATCCACCGCGACATTAATTCAGGGGATGGGCTTCCAAAGAAGCCGCCGATGTCGCAGGCGCAATAAGGCATTCCGCTAAGGCACCAGTTCAAGAGATTGACCGGAGTGTTGGATAACGTCTGCCAGGACGAAACAATGTCCCCGGTCCAAGCCGCCGCGCCGAAACGCTGGGTTCCCGGAGAGAAAGCGCGGTTTAAGGTCCATAAACGCGCGTTGGGCCGGTAGCGGTCCATAGCGATCCGCTCAGCGAGATTCCAGTAGAAATACGTGGTATAGGTGGCTTCGCCTTCGTCGTTCCACCACCCGGCAACTCCGCTTTTGAGCAGATTCGCAGATTGCTGGACATACCACTCTCGAAGATTCGGATCGATAAAATTCAAGTCGCGGGATGAACCGCTTTTCGACCAATTCGATTGGAGATCCAGTCTTTTTGATCGGATCATTTTCAATGACTCACTGTCTCCCAAACGGGGCTTGCGGATACCAACAAAACGCACATTTTTGGCCTTAAAGCCATTTATCTCCTCCACGATATCCGGAAACAGATTCGTGTTCCAGCCAAAGTCTGCAAACCCAGCTTTCCCTTCGCCGGCCAACTCATAGTCGGGTTTCGCCGTATACCACTCAAAGTCAAAGATAAAGGCATCCACGGGAATCTTAAGGTCACGAAAACGCGTCAACGCGTCGTGGACATCGGTACGATTCGTCCAACCCCAGCGGCTTTGAAGATAACCGAAGGTCCATCGCGGGGGCACGGGCGGAGCGCCTGTGAGGCGGACGTAGGCTTTCGCGGCATCTTTTAGCGACGCTGCCGGGATTAAATACAGATCCGCCCGCGGACCGGGAAAGGTCCAAGTCAGATAGTCTCGGCTGGATCCCACCTGCCAACTGGCCGGATGGTTGTCATCCGCGGTCGCGGCGAGAACAGCATATCCGGCCTTGGACCAATAATAGGGAAGGACCGCGCCGCCGTCGGACACTGCCGCCACAGCCCCCGCCTGCTCCAGGTTTGTAACTCCATTACCGCAGCCATAGACCGCAACAGGATTTTGCGCGTCCCAGCCCAACCGAACCTGAATCCGCCGAACCGTGGCGGAATCCGGCCGGCCCAACTCGCCTATTATGTGTTTCGGGATCAGCGTCTCGCCGCGGGGCGTCTCAAGGGTCCACGCTCCATCCTGGGGATTCATCAACAACCTTCCCGCCTCGGTTTCGATTCCAACGAAGCCATCCGTTTTAATCACCTTCCACGGAACCGTCTCGCCGGCATTGCTATTCATCAAGAAAGTACTGGGAGCGGGCTGCAATTGGTGGTCATAAAAGACGCTCAAACGCAGGACTTCGGGCGTGCCGGCAGCCAATTCGACCTGGGCTTGGCCGAATGGCACCAGCAGACCGCTCTGCGTCCGGGTGCCCTCTTCCTCCGCACCGACACCGCCAGCGGAGAACAGGAACACCCCCAAAACCGCTGGTAGGAGCTGAGAAAGGAGCGCGCGCGCATGCCACGCAACACATTGCAGCGCAATCACTTGCATCACAGCTAAGACCTTAGCATAAATGAACTTCATACGCTTTTGAACGACCCATTTTTGAGCAGCGGACATAGAAAAGCTAACTTGTTGGCGATTCTATTCGTCTCCAACTTTCGCTTCAATAGGCCGATAGGACTATTGTTTTGGGGAGCAACTTGCCCATACACTGAAAAAGGGCAGAGGCTTGAGCGGGGGATGTGACCGCTCGGTTCAAGTGGCGCCCCGCGCAACGAATAGACGAAACCAGTGAATTCTATGCAGGGTACGAAGTGCAACGCGTCCCAACCGCCGTCCAGACTGACCACGGTGAGCATTGTTGAGGATGACGTCGAAGTTTCCAAATCGCTTCGCGAGATAATCGATAACGCTCCGGGCTACCGTTGCGTATGCGTTTGTGAGGATGCGAAGACTGCCCTAAGGGAGATTCCCCGACATCGTCCCAATGTCGTGCTCATGGACATCAATCTGCCTGGCGAATCCGGCATCGCCTGCACCGCGCGGCTGAAACAGGAGCTTTCGACGCTGCAGATTATCATGCTGACCATTTTCCGGAACCCGACGGCATTATTTCAGTCGCTCAAGGCCGGCGCCTGCGGGTATCTCTTGAAACGTTCAAATCCGGAGGACATATTACAAGCCATCGCTGAAGTCTGTTCGGGCGGATCTCCCATGAGCCCGGAAATTGCGCGCATGGTGGTTGAAGCGTTTCATGAACGCAAAGCTCAACCGGTCGCCGCCGAGAGATTAAGCCTGCGCGAAGAGGAAGTCCTGATGTTGCTTTCCAAGGGATTGAGCAATAAAGAAATAGGAGATCACCTCCATGTGGCCAAGGACACGGTTCGGGCTCATCTTCGCAAGATCTACGAAAAACTTCATGTCCGTTGTCGTGTGGAGGCAATTAACACCTACTTGGGTCGAAGCAACCCAGCTTCAAATCCTGGACGGGACTAAATCGATCCACGCCTTTCTTTTTCGGTCAACAACAAAACCACTGGCACGATAAACGTCGTGTCGGTTCATCTGGTTATTGGGATTTGAATAGGCAGTTCTAGCGTGAACACAGCCCCTTTTCCGACACCCTCGCTTCTCGCGCCGAGCGTGCCCCCCATTTCCATAGCAGCGCACGCGCTACCGTGCAACCCGAAGCCGTGCCCATTCTTTCGTGTGGTGAATCCATAGTTGAAAATACGGTTCACATTTTCAGATGGGATACCGACGCCATTATCCGCAACAGAGATCTGGATTCGATGGCCAATCACCGAGACGCCAGCGGTGATGTTTTTGTCAGGTCGGGCGGCTTCCTCGCAGGCATGTATAGCATTGCAGATCAGGTTGTTGAGGATCTGAATTACTTTGTGTCGATCAACGCTCACCTCGGGTAGATTAGATGCAAATTGACGTTCCAGATGAACGTTATGCGAGGCCAGTGCGTCGGAATTCATCCGCAACGCGTCCTCAACCACCTCGGTAATCTGCACGCATTCGACCACACCGCAAGTCCTCGCGTAATCTTGCTGCATGGCGACAATCTCCGTGATATGCCCGATATTCTTGCTGAGCTCGTGAAATTCGTTCAAAGCGGAGCTTTGCTCGAAGTCCAAACACTCGACAACCTTGGTGAGGAAACCTGGGAGCAGCTTGCCTTTGGAATCCTCAGTGAGGAATGCCGCGAGATTGGATGTGTGTTCGTTCAGCAACGCGACGGCTTTCTTCAATGAACCCAGTTTGGATTCCTTGAGGTGGTCTGTCAGAAGAGAAGCTGAAACATTGACACTGTTGAGGGCATTACCCACATTGTGAAGCACACTTGTAGCCACCTCGGCCATGCCCGCTTGGCGTGAGGCGATCATAAGCTCCTTGTGCGTCTTTTCGACTTGCATTTCCATCCGCAAGCGTTCGGCGATCTCAGCTTGAAGCTCTGCTTCAGTCCGTTTGTGTTCCTCAACTTCCTCGTTCAGTTCCATCGTTCGTTGTTCGACCTGTCTTCGGAGCAAACTGATCCAGATAAAGGCCAAGGCCAATCCTGTGCCAAACACCCCAACCATAATCAACAGACGCCTTAAGGTCCACCACGGGGGCCTCGCCACCATCTCGATATCGGCCGCCGAATTCAACAAGAGCTCACACCCCGCTTCCTCTCGGCCCGCCACGAGGCTGCCCCCTGGCCCAACCAAAACCCCGCTCAGTCTCAATCGGCTGTCTATCGCCCAAGCCGCCGCATCCCCCTCTTTGGTCCGCAGCTTTGCCGTTAGCCGCTTCGAACCCACGTGCAGTTCCAGCATCACTCCAGTCTCCCCTGACTTGATTTCAGCCAGTGTTCCCACCACCGAAACCCAACGCGAATCATATTGAGCGCCGGGCACTGGCATCGGCTCGGGCCGGGGCAGCGCCAACTTTCCCCTCCCCCGCCCCGTCGCCTCAATCAGCACGATGGGCGGCCCGACCCGTTCCACCAACCCGGCCACATCCACCAACTCGCCGGGCTCAAAATGCACCGCATGGCTCAACTGAGCCCGCACCGCCTGGGTGCCTGTCTGCAAGTAATACTCCTGGCCCTCGCCGTGCAGCACCTGCGCCGCAAGCGTCACCCGCCGGAACAAGTCGTCCGAAACCAGGTTGCTCGCGGCCTGCAGGCTAAAGTCCGGCCCATCTCCCAGCACCTCCTGCCACGAGGTGGCCAGGCGAATCTGACCATGCTTCACGGTGTTCCCGTTGGCAAAGGCCGCGAGCGATATCCGGTTAAAGGACATGTCCCCCACGTTAAGCATCGTCAGCGTCGCCGTCGCGACGGCGGAGCTTGGATTGCGATACACCCGCACGTCATCGTTGCCTCCCTTAAAATCAATTCGCATCACATAGAAGTTCTCGTTCGTGTCCCCGGGCCCGAGGGGAATGAACCTGCCGGATGGGGTGCGCAGGTTTACCTCAGCGGTGGTGGTGTCATTCCCAATGCCGGCGATGCGCACCGCCCCTCGATTCAACTCAAACTCATAGAACAGCGAACTGCGGCTGGGTTGTTGCACAAAGCTCATGTAGAGGCTCGTCCCACGGGCTCCAATCCGTCCGTTCCCATCCACGTAACCATGCGCCCCAAACAGACCGCTGCTGGAGCAATCCAGATACCGTCCCACCCGCTGGTCCGCCCCCACATACGCCCAATTCCTGGCCGCGCGAGCCACGAAGCCCGCCGCCCCATTCGTGGTGTCCGCCAGGGTTCCGCGCACCACCGCGGCGGTTGAACCCAGATCGTTCTCCCAGGTGCCACTCCAGCCCTCGCCTCCGTCTTGGCCGCCCAGTGGCCCGGCGGGATAATCGAAGTTCTCATAGGCCAGCACGTCGTCTCCATACGTATAGAATCGCCATAACTGGTGGGCGGCGCCCATGTCCAGGTTCTGGCGCACCACAGCGTGGTTGGCCAGGCTGCCTCCCTCAATTTCCAGGGAAAGACCGCTACGCACGTTCCTGATTTTGAGCCAGCCATTGCCCGCATCCATCAAATCGAATTGCTGGCTGGAATCGCTATTGTAGTCCCAGCTCCAGAGCAAGGCTCCGGTCATGGTGGAATCCGTCGCTATACTCGCGCTCTGGCCACTGAGCCAGGACACAATCTTGAAGTGTTCGCCATCCTCGCTTGGCGCCACCAGCCACCGCTGTTCGTTCCCGGGATCATAGTCTTGTTGGGCAATGACCGACCCATTGGTCATGCTCCCATTGAGCAAATCCATGAATTTGCCACTGTTCTTGTTGACAATCCGCACCGTAGCAACGGGGTCCAACCCACAAGCGAGGGCTCCGGCCCATTTGGCGGCATCGCTCGGCATAAACCCATTGAGCCACATGAACCCGCCGCTAATCCCTAATGTGCGCTGCCACTGTCGCATCTTCGCGGTGACAGAAGAGGGCGTGTCCGAGTTCGCCCCCAAACCCGGATAGACTTTGAATCCACCAAAGGCCTCAATCCAGGAACGAGGATTATTCTCCGCCCCAGCATCGTAGCACTGCAGGTAGACGGCGTCGACCTGGGAGCCCAACCGCGACTTAACGCTCGTCCAAAAACCCTGGTCGGTGTAGGGGCGCAACGTGACTCTTAGCCCTGCACGGCCGATCATCTCGCCGAACTCCACCGCCGAGGCCACATCGTAAGTCTGTTCGTCAGCGTACTGAATGGCCTCTATCCCAGCGGCTTCCTTCAGCGCAACAAGATCTCTGTAAAGAAGACTATTGGTCCCCGTTCCCTGGGAGGCGATTAAGTTTTTGATGTGGGTGAAAGACGCATCTCCCCAACCGCCAATGACTAACTCAACGCGATTAATGCCGCTCGGCTGCCTCCTGATCCCCGCCAGCCTCTCTCGCCAGGCAGGGTCGCCAACATAGACTCCGTTTTGAACCACCCGCGTGTTGTTATAGCTCACGTTCCCGTTGGCATCGATATGTGCGCATTCCGATCAATTCGGACACCCATTCCGAAATTATCGGACACTGATCCGGGATTGTCGGACAGTTGTCGGAGCGTAGCGACGCTCTGCAGGGACTCTTACGAGGGTGTCCGAAATGGG
>Ga0181517_10000205_pt1 | contig 83979 bp, 74 predicted proteins | sample PEATcosm2014_Bin_31_FD_119748 | JGI IMG/M metagenome (GOLD analysis project Ga0181517, IMG submission 119748) | Peatland microbial communities from MTU Mesocosm Facility, Houghton, MI, USA - PEATcosm2014_Bin01_30_metaG | ecosystem: Environmental > Terrestrial > Soil > Wetlands > Peat | place... | reverse complement strand
CGCGCGAAACTCGCGCCCGCACGCCACGATGGGTTCTTGCATGCGGATCTTCTGCCCGAACTTGAAGAGCGTGTCTAGAGCAAAAATATAAGTGTAAAGAGCAGCGGGGACGGGCGCACCCCGACCGGGGACGCGCGGACGAGGCGTCCGCGCTCCAGGGCTTTTCACCGGGCATTCGCGGACTCGTGGAGTTGGATGAGAGCGCCGACGGCATCGTCGGTGGCCTGAAAGGCGGCGGTTCCGCTCTGGTTGACACAGGCCAGGATGGCGAAATCGCGGCCCGGCGCGACCCAGACGTTGGCGAAGTTCATGGTGTTGTCGCCGCCGTGATTGAACACGGTTCCGCCACCCCAATCGCGCTGGACGACAATCCATCCCAGGGCGTAATCGCCGCCGAAGGGCGGGGTGTGCAGTTTTCGGTAACTTGCCGGCTGAAGCAGTGCCGGATGGCCTTGTGAGCCGCGCAGTTGGTCGGCAATGAACTTCGCCCAATCCTGGATGGTGCAATGGACCCGTCCAGCCGGGCTGAGCACAGGCGGATTATCCATGGCGGGGCCATTGCCAGCCACCGGCTGCCCGTCGGCGCGATGTCCCCAAGGCTGAGGAGGAGGAGAGCCCCAGCCAGGAGTCCAATGATTCCCAGCAGTCCCAGCCATTTCTTCTTGTTCGGCTTGGAGGTCCCCTGCCCCGGGTTTGAAGGGGAATCGCCGCCTTCCGCAGCATCATTGAGCCCGGCTTGCAGCGTTTGCAGCTCCCGGTAGCGCGGCTCCAACTCGGATCGCACGGCGTGTTGATTCAGCCAATAGATACCCGCGAACACCGCAGCCACTAAAAGAACCAGTCCCGCCACGAAAAGGACGGTTTTCAAGCCGCCTGCCCGGGTCATCCAGGCAACCTGGCCAAAGAAGGCCAGGATGGCAAAACCGGGCGGGAGCAGATACCACCAGAGCACATTCCGGAGCAGCCAAATCTGGTGTTGGACCTGTTTGGCTGAAGATTCCACATGCCGGCGGAGGGATTGGCCGGGCTCGGGCCCGCTCCGCTTGTGCCACACCCAATCGGCCGCCATGAAACCACCGCCCCATAAAAGGGCCGGCACCAGCAGGTACCAGGACCACGGCAGGGGGATTTTGGCTCCCATATAGAGAATTACGGGCACCATCAACAGGCTGGCGACAACCTCGCGCACGTCCCGCCAGAAGATGAGGATGGTGAACGTTCTTTGGTTCCGCTGCACCTCCTTGAGCAGCAGGTCGGCATCAAGGGTCAGGCGGGCGTGGGACGTCTGCGCCTGCCAGCTTTTTTTCAGATCATCAGGGTTCATTTGCCACCTCTTTCATGAGTTCGGCCAGGGCCTTTTTGGCACGGTTCAGTTTCACGCCGACATTGCTTTCCGAGATGCCCAGCACCTCGGCGATTTCGCGATAGCTGAGGTCGTCCAGGTAAAGCAGCACCAGGGCGGCGTCGGCTTTGGGCAACTGGCGGATGGCGGCATAAAGCCGCTCGACCACTTCGCGTTGATCAAGCTGCCCGGAACTGCTGGACACGGGATCGGGCAGTTCTTCAGGCTCGAGCAAGGGTTGTTGGCGCGCCCAGCGGCGGCCTTCCTTGCGGCGCCAGCCCAGCGCGGTATTAAGCGCCACCCGGTACACCCACGTCGAGGCGCTGGACCGGCCTTGGAACCGCGGCAGCGAGCGCCAGATCTGGAACAGGATCTCCTGGGCCAGGTCCTGGCAATCCTCGGCCTTCAGCGTATAGGCCCGGGCGACTTTGAGCACGGTGCCGCCATACTCTTCGAGCCATTGCTTGAACCGCGTTTCTGGGCTTGGTTCCGTCATGTTCCAGTTTCCGTTCTACTTCTATTGGTAGCCGGATACAGGCTTTTCTTACAGAAATTGAAAGCCGCCGGCCCGTCGTGTCATATCTTGTCATGTACCGGCGTGCTTGCCGCCATGCCGGCAAGTGCTAAAGTCGGTTCCATGCTGAATCCGACGATGGAACCCGAGAAGCCGGCCTCTTCTTTAAAGCAGAAAGCCCTTTGGGGCCTCGGAGGTTTTTCCGAGAACCTGGCGAATAACGCCTTGTCCAGCCTGGCCTACCCCATCTTCGGAGTGGGCATGGGAATCAGTCCCTTCTGGATCGGCCTGTCTCAATCCATCTCCCGGGTGGTTGAGGTGGTAACGGATCCCATCATGGGCAACATGACCGACCACACCCGTTCGCGATGGGGACGCCGGAGGCCCTGGATTTTCGTCGGCGCGATCTTGATGTCGCTGATGTTCACGGCGGTCTGGTTTACGCCGCGCTACCACCAGGGCCAGTACAGCTCGATCATCTACCTGGTTTTGATGACGTCGCTGTTTTACTCCGCCTTTACGCTTTGGAACATCCCCTACAGCGGCTTGGGGCTGGAATTAGAGACGGATTACAACGAGCGGACCAAGCTGATGATCTTCCGAGTCACTCCCTCCTTCATCGTCGGCATCGCCATCGGCTCGCTGTATAAACTGACGCTGATGAAAAACGTATGGCATGGGGACGAGGTCATCGGCGCCCGCTGGGTCTGTTCCATCGTAGCCGTGTTCATGCTGGTGACGGGCATCATCCCGGCCATCTTCTGCCGGGAACGCTTTGTGCAGCCGGAGCATCACGAGAAATTGAACATGTGGCGATCCATGGCGCTGACCTTCCAGGACAAGTCCTTCCTGCTGCTCATCGGATCGGCATTCTTCGTGTTCGTAGGGTTGTTCTTCATGATCCCGCTGCTGACCTATATTTCGCTGTATCACTGCTGCCAGGGAAGCAAGGACTTGATGGCCACCATCGGCATGTATACCGCGCCGGTCCAGGCCGCGACCCAGATCCTGAGCATGTTTGCGATCGGGTATCTCGGGAAACGCTTCGACAAGAAGGTGATCCTGATCGCCGGGCTGCTGATCGGCATCCTGGGCTACGCTTCGAGCTGGTTCCTGTTTACGCCGCGCCATCCCTACCTGACGATCCTGCCTCCGGTGATCATCAACATCGGGCTGTGCGCCTGCTGGGTCTTGAACGGGTCCTTCAATTGCGACATCTGCGACTACGACGAACTCAAGACCGGGCGCCGGCGCGAGGGGATGTACAGCGCGGTGTTCGCATTCCTCACCAAGCTGGCGATCGCTTTTGTCATGACCGTCAGTTCCTGGGTGCTGGTCAAACTCGGATTCGAGGGACAGGACCTGCATCCCACCGCGCAGCAGCTCTTTACTCTGCGGTGGTTTTATATCGCGGTCCCGGTGGCGGCGATGAGTCTGGCCATCATTTGCATGTGGCGGTACCCCCTGACTCGGGAGCGAGTCAGCGAGATTCAGGCAGAACTTAAAAAGAAGAAAGCCGAGGCAGCGGCCGCTCCCATGGCCACGGCGTAGGATGAGCATATGCAATACGGTTACTTCGACGACAGGGCCAAGGAATACGTCATCACGCGCCCCAACACGCCCCGGCCCTGGAGCAATTACCTGGGCAGCACCGAGTACGGAGCCATCATAACCAACCACGCCGGCGGCTACAGTTTCTACAAGAGCGCCGCGACGGGGCGCTTTCTCCGGATGCGATTCAACTCCGTCCCGCTGGACCAACCCGGCCGCTACTTCTACCTCCGCGACCAGGCCAGCGGAGATTTCTGGAGCGCGTCCTGGCAGCCGGTGGGCAAACCGCTGGACCGTTACCGGAGCACTTGCCGCCACGGCATGGCCTATACGATTATCGACTCCGCTTACGCGGAGATTCATACAGAATCGACGTATTTCGTTCCGCTGGGCCAGACGTTCGAATACTGGCGGCTGCGCGTCACCAACCGGTCTTCGTCCCCCCGGGATCTCTCGGTCTTCACCTACTGTGAGTTCGCCAATCTCTGGATCACGTATCACGACCTGGTGAACCTGCAGTATTCGCAATTCATCACGCGCGCGACGATCGAGGACGGCATCCTGGGAGTGGCCTGCAATCCGCACTACGATTTCAGCGGGGATCTCACCGGCTGCAACCGCGTCTGGATGGCGCTGACCGGCGCGCCCCTGGCCGGGCACGAGACGGTCCGCGAGCGGTTCCTCGGCTCTTACGGCGGCTACGCCGCCCCCGAGACCGTAGCCCGCGGCAAATGCTCCAACTTCCTCGCCGAGGGCGACAACATTTGCGGCGCCCTCGAAGCCGGCCTGCACCTGGCGCCAGGGGAGACGCGCGAACTCCTCGTGCTCCTCGGCCTGGGGACGGTTGCCTCCCATGGCCGCGGGACCGTGGCCGAGTTTGGCAACCCGGCCCGCTGCGAACAGGAGCTGGCCACTCTCAAGAAAGCCTGGCACGCGCCGCTGGCCAACCTGAGCGTCGAAACTCCCGATGAAAACCTCGACCACACGCTCAACGTCTGGAATGCCTACAACGCCCTGATCACCTACGCGTGGTCCCGTTCGGCCTCGCTGGTGTACAACGGCGAGCGCGACGGCCTCGGTTTCCGCGACACCGTCCAGGACATGCTGGGAGCCATCCCGCTGCTCAAGGAAGGCGTCAAGCCGCGGCTCGAACTCATGCTCACCGGCCAGCTCGCCAATGGCGGCGCCATTCCCGTCATCAAACCCTTCTCCCACCAGCCCGGCCACGAGTTGCCGCCCCCGGAGGAGGAATTTCGCAGCGACGATTGCCTCTGGTTTTTCAACGCTCTGCCGGCCTATGTCGCCGAAACGGGCGATCTGGGTTTTTATTCCAAAGTGCTGCCCTATGCCGACAAGGGCGAGGCAACCGTGATGGGCCACTTGCGCCGCGCCCTTGAATTCAACCTCCAGCGTAGCGGCCGCAACGGGTTGCCCTGCGGCCTGGCCGCCGACTGGAACGACTGCATCAAGCTCGGCTACCGCGGCGAGAGCGTTTTCGTCGCCTTCCAGGTGCGGCTCGGATTGGACGTTTATGCCGGCATCGCGGAGCGCCTCGGCCAGGCCGGCGAGGCTGGGTGGGCGCGGGCCCAGCTCCAGGCGCTCGATCAACGAATCCAAAAAGTCTGCTGGGACGGCGAATGGTTCATCTGGGCCATTGGGCAGGACGGCGACGTTTACGGGACCAGGAACTTTCCCGAGGGACAGGTCTATCTCAACACCCAGGTTTGGGCGGTGCTCAGCGGCGCCGCCACGCCCGGGCAGGCGCGCACGGCCATGGACACGGTCCAGAAAAGGCTGGCGACGCCTTACGGTGTGATGCTCTGCGCCCCTCCGTTCATCAAGGCCAACCGCGACATCATGAAGGCCACGCTGTTCAATGCCGGCATCAAGGAAAACGCCGGCATCTTCAACCATACCCAGGGCTGGGCCGTCATGGCCGAATGCATGCTGGGGGATGGCGACCGCGCGTGGGATTACTGCCGCGCGTTCCTGCCGGCCGCCTACAACGACCGCGCTGAGTTGCGCCAGGTTGAACCCTACGTTCATTGCCAGACGACTTACTCGCGGTTCAATGTCAACGAAGGGGTGGGGCGGGTGCCCTGGCTCTCCGGCACGGCCTCCTGGGCCTACTACAGCGCCACCCACTGGCTGCTCGGGGTTCGTCCCGAAATCGACGGCCTGCGCATCGATCCGTGCATCCCGCGGCATTGGCCAGGCTTCACCATGCGGCGATCCTTCCGCGGCCTCAATCTCACCATCCAGGTCGCCAATCCCGACGGCCATTGCCGCGGCATTCAGCAGCTAAGAATTGGCGGCAAGGTCATCAAAGGCAACCTCGCCCCCCTCCCCGCCCTGCGTGAGGGGGCGCGGATTGAGGCGGTCATTGAAGGATAGGCACCAACAACCTCCAGAGTGAAATGAGCCTTCGGCCAAGGCTTCAGTCCTCATCCAGGCAGTTGCGGACGGCATCCAGCAGGACATTGGAAGAACAGGGCTTTTGCAGGAAGCGAATTTCGCTGCGCCGGAAAAACTCAGTCTCACGCCCAGCCGTCTCGGGGCTGTAGCCGCTCATGAGGATGATCTTGAGGTCCGCGCTTTGAATCCGCAATTGCTCCGCCAGCTCGCGTCCGCTGGTTCCGTCCGGCATGACAATATCGCTGAGCAGCAGGTCGATTTCCCCGGCATGCACACCCCAGATCTCCATGGCCTCGCGCGCCTGGGTGGCTTCCCAGACCTTGTAGCCGAGGCTTTCGAGGACCCGCCGGGTCACCAGCCGCACCGCGGCGTCGTCTTCGACCAGGAGGATGGTCTCGGACCCGCCCCGCAGCGGCGGCTCGGCGGAAGGCGCGGCGGCTTTGGCGGCGGAAAGACGACTTGCCGGAAGATAGATGTGGAAGGCGGCGCCGGTGCCGGGCCGGCTGACGACCTCGACCCAGCCCTCGTGCTGCTTGACGATGCCATAAACGGTGGCCAGTCCAAGGCCGGTGCCTTTGCCGGGGTCCTTGGTAGTAAAGAAGGGATCGAAGATGCGAGGCAAATTGGCCGGCGCAATCCCCTCGCCCGTATCGCGAACGATAAGCCGCACGAATTGCCCCGGGCGCGCCTCGGGATTAGCCCTGGCGGAGACGGCATTGAAGGTGGCAAGCTCGGTGGAAATGTGGAGCTGCCCGCCGCTGGGCATGGCGTCGCGGGCGTTGACAACGAGGTTGATGAGGACCTGCTCGATCATGCCGGTGTCGGCCCGGACATAAGGCAGCGAGGCGCCGTAATGGCATTGGAGGTCGATATTCTCACCGATGATGCGCTTGAGCATTTTGGTCAGATCGGCGACGATCTCGTTGAGGAGCACGGGGCGGGACTGCATGACCTGTTTGCGGCTGAAAGCCAGGAGCTGGCGGGTGAGATTGGCGGCGCGCTCGGCGGCGGCGGTGATTTGCTTGAGGCCCTCGCTGGCGCGGGCGTTGTGCGGGTTGACCTCCAGCAGCAGCAGCTCGGCGTTGCCGCGCATGACCGCCAGCATGTTGTTGAAATCGTGGGCGACTCCCCCGGCCAGCTGGCCAATGGCCTCCATTTTCTGGGCCTGGCGCAGGTCCGCCTCCAACGCCTTGCGCTCGGTGATATTGTCAAAGACGATCATGAAGGAGCCGGGCTCCATGCTGTAGGCGGCGATGGAATACCATCCGGCAAGCGCTTTGATCTCGATCTCAATGCGCTCCGGATGGCCCGTCATGGCGACGCGGCCGAAAACCCGAAGCAGCTCCGGCTGCGATTCAAGGAGGCCCGGAACAACTTCAGACATTTTTCTGCCGACGACGTTCTTCAGCCCGGTCAGCTTTTCGAAAGCACCGTTGACTTCGAGGTAAAGGAAGTCCTGGGCCTGGCCCGCCGCGAAAAAGATGCGGCAATAGGCGAAGCCTTCAACCATGTTCTCGAACAAGGAGCGATAGCGGGCTTCGCTGGCGCGGAGGGCGTCCTCGGCCAGCTTGCGGTCGCGGCGCAAGGATGCCTCGCGCAGGGCCCGCCGGATAGCCGGGATGAGCGTCTCCGGGCGGTCCTTGAGCACGTAATCGGTGGCGCCCGATTTGAGGCTCTCCACCGCCCGCTCCTCGCCAATGGTGCCGGAGAAGAAGACAAACGGTGTGTCAGGCTGGACCTTTTTGGCGACCGCCAGGGCATCCGCCCCCGTATAAGCCGGGAGCGTGAAATCGGACATGATCAGATCGAATGCCTGGCGGGCGAGGGCTCCTTCGAAATCCGCCTGCGTGACGGCATAGACGAACTCGGGCAAGAGCCCCTCGGCGGCGATGGCTCGAGCAGCAAGTTCCCGATCCTGCGGATCGTCCTCCAGGAAAAGGATCCGGAGCGGTGTGGGGTGGTTTTGGGCGTGGGTTTGGGTGGGGTTCAGCATAGGCCGATGAAAAGCGATGGGCGGCAGCAGGCAGGGGATGGGAGCCGGGGGCCTGCCGGCGGAGGTTCCAGACACTAAACTGAGACAACAAACAGGACATTAAATGGACAAAAAGCAGTGGAGAGTTAGACAGACCTCCGGGCGCCGCGGCTCAGCAGGGTCCAATAGAAGTTGAGCTGGGGTGTGATGGCGCTGAAGCGCTGGAAATCCACCGGCTTGACCATATAGGCATCCGCGCCGAGCTGGAGCGCTTCCTGGAGGTGCTCATCGCTGCGTGAACCGGTCAGAACCACCACATGGGTCTTGCGCGTGCGCTCGTCGGCCTTGATACGGCGCAAGACTTCCATGCCATGGACTCCGGGCAGCTTCAGATCCAGCAACACCACGGCCGGCAAGCCGGACTCGGGGTGCTGGCCGGAGCCGCCGCGCCGGAACAGGTATTCGAGCGCCTCGGCGCCGTCTCGAACGACGTCGATTCGATTGGCGAGTTTGGCTTTCTTGAAAGCCCTGAGGGTAAGCTCCAGATCCTCGGAATCATCCTCCACCAGGAGCAGATCGACGGGCTTTGAGGAGCTGCCGGTTTGAGCGCCCGATTCCGCCACGGCGCCCCCGGCGGCGCGGGCAAAAAGGGAGCCGATGGAAACCTTGAGCGCGCAGGCGAGCTTGGAGATGCTCTGCAAAGAGAGATTGCGCGCGCCCCGCTCGACGTCCGTGATATAGGTCCGATGCAACTCCGCCCGCTCCGCCAGCGTCTCCTGGGAGATACCCTGATGGCGCCGATGCTCTCGCACCGCAGCGCCGAACTCTTTCCTGACGTCCGCCGTTTCCATTTTAGCTCGACTTCAAGCCGCGATATTAGGAACTACCATTGCCGGAATCTACAGACTCGGAGTGACACTGATCAAAAGGCAGGTAAAATACATCCCTCCATTGCTGCGCGTGGAAAGCCCCGGGCGCGGCGGGTTAAGCCCAACATCGTCTCTCATACGACAAGGTTTTCCCCGGCCAACCTCAGCGCAGAATCAGGAAGCCCGGCTGACGACCGACTTCCAACGAACACGTCACGCCCAGGATGGACAGACGAAAACCTACCAGTATCTTACTCCCCTTCGTGCCGCGCGCAAGGGCTTCTCAAACAATCGTTCCATGCGGGATGATCCCGTTCTTGGGAATGATCACGATTCCGTCGCGGATGTAATAGTTGGAATGATCCACGTTCTCAGGCTTGCCGGCGGGTGAAATGATGACGTTGTCGCCGATGCGGGCGTTCTTGTCGATGATGGCGTTTTCAATGCGGCAGTTGGTGCCGATGCCGATGCGCGGAATGCCGGCCTTTTCGTGGTCGCAGATCGACGCGAGCGATTCATAGTAGTCGCTTCCCAGCAGAATGGAACGGTTGAGGACCGTGCCGGAGCCGACAATGCAGCGCAGCCCGACGATGCTGTGGGTGATGACGGCCCGGTTGATGATACAGCCGTCGGAGATGACCGCGTGATCGATCTGGGCGCCGTTGATCTTGGAGCCGGGCAAAAAGCGAGGCCGGCTGAAGATGGGCGCGCTCATGTCGAAGAAATTGAACCGAGGCAGCTCGTTGGTGACATCGAGGTTGGCCTCGAAGAAGGCGCGAATGGTACCGATGTCCTCCCAGTAACCCTGGAAGACGTACGAAAAGACGCGCAGATCCTGAATCGCCTGGGGAATGATGTGCTTGCCGAAATCTGTCAGGGTGTTTTCCAGCAGCTTGAAAATGACGTCCCGCTTGAAGACATAAATCCCCATCGAGGCCAGGAACAATTCGTCCTGGCCTTGGATTTCGAGTTTAGGATACCAAGCCGGGTCCAGGCGCAGGGTGTCCTGGACAGCGGGGTCCTTGGGCTTCTCGACAAACCGGGTGATGCGCCGCTCCGCGTCGATCTGCATGATGCCCAGCGAGGCAGCCGCCGCCCGGGGCACCGGGATCGTCGCAATCGTGATGTCCGCGTTCGTCTCAACGTGCTGGCTGATGATCTGGCGAAAATCCATCCGATACAACTGGTCCCCGCTCAGAATCAGGATTTGGTCCCAATTATGATTTTGGAAATGGGTTTTGTTCTTGCGGACGGCATCGGCCGTGCCCTGGTACCAGGAGGTGTCTCCGTAGGTCGGCGCGGCGGCGAGAATCTCCACGAAGCCGCCCGAGAAGTGATCGAACTTGTAGGATTGGGCGATGTGCCGGTGCAGGGAGGCGGAGTTGAATTGGGTGAGCAGATAGACGCGGCGCAGGCCCGAGTTGATGCAGTTGGAGATGGGGATGTCAACCAGGCGGTATTTGCCCGCCAGCGGCACCGCCGGCTTGGAGCGCTCCTTGGTCAGAGGAAACAACCGCGTGCCCTGCCCCCCGCCCATAATGACGGACAGGACGTTGCTGGTGTTGACTGATTGGCGGCCATTGTGCGACATAACGGATCGAATGTCTCTGGGTCGAATTGCTGGCAACTTTATACTCTCTTGGGCTGTGTCAAGGCAAGCGGCATCGGCGTGACAGCGGCATCGGCGTGACGGCTTCCTCGCGAGCCTCCGCAATGGCCGGCATTCCTCAGGCATCTCCCTGCGCGGCGAGCTGAGCGCAGGTCCAGGCTGAGCGTTGAAAGCCCGTTGAGACCCGCCGTCCCATCGTGTGAATCAATACTTCCGCCAACTTTATCGATTAACCCCTTCGCGTGAGCCATGGCAGAGTCGGAGTCATGAAAACGAACGCTGCGGCGAGGCAATACCGCCGGTTAAGGAACGCGCGTCTGCGCACCGATCCTGGAGCGACGGCGGCGTGCGGATGCGCGCGGCCGGAGATTTGGGCTGGCGTGGCTGTGGCGACCGTCATAGCCTTGGAGGAAGCATGGATGGTGAGTTGCTTCAAAGACCATGAACGAACAGGACCGGTTTGAACTGCAACGGCTCCGCGATCGGCAGGCACGACTGGAACAAGAGCTGAGCCTGCTTTCGGCTGAACTCACTCGTTTGGAAAGGCGGCTCAACGCGCCAGCGCCCAATCCGCCCGCCACGGCCGCACCCTCCCCTGTCCCGTCCTCGGGACCGGTCGAAACTCCCGCCCTCAAAGTGTCCCCGGCTGCTTCCCGCCCGGCGCCACAGACCGTTCCCACTCCGCCTCCGCCAATCCCGCCCGTGATTCCGAAGGCCCCACCGGCCGTTCAAAGCCTGCCGCACCCACCCGTCGCGGCCAAACCGGCCGCAACGCGGACGCGAATTCTCGCGGATCTTGGCAAAGTCATCCGCCAGGCCCATTGCCAATCCTGCGGCCGGCCTATCGAGTTTCCCGGCAACGCGGCCGGCAACACCATCCTCTGTCCCTATTGCGGGCAGTCAACACTGCTTTCCACCGAGCCGGCGACCAGCCCTGTGCCGCCGCGCGAGCAAAACCTCCCTCCCGCGCCAGCCCCTTCGGCCGCTCCAGCAGCCATCCCAGCGGCGCATCGCAAGCCGGAGAAGGAACGCTCGTTCGAGATGCGCCTGGGAACGGTGTGGCTGGTGCGCATCGGGATTCTGCTGGTGCTGACCGGCCTGGTTTTCTTTGGAAACCTTGCGTATCACGACTACGTCAGCAAGCTCGGCCCGGGCGGGAAAGTATCGCTGCTCTACCTGGCCAGCGGGGTGCTGGTGGCAGCCGGCGCCTGGTGGCAGCGCAAGGCGGTCAAGCCGGCTCTCAAGAACTACGGGCAGGTGCTCTTCGCCGGCGGCCTGGCAGCCGTCTATTTCACGACCTATGCCGCCTATCACTTCGAGCCGTTGCGCGTCATTCAGAACCCGCTTGCCGACGGCCTGCTGCTGCTCTTTTGCGCCGGGTTCATGGTCTGGAACGCCGAACATCGGAAGTCCGAAGTGCTGGCGCTGGTCGCCCTGGGTTTGGCCTACTACACCTCGATAATCACCCGGGTCGGTCTCTTTACACTCTACTCGAATCTCGTGCTTACCGCCGCGTCCGTTGTGTTCCTGGTGCGCAATCGCTGGGCGGCTCTTTCGTTTCTCAGCCTTGCCGCGACCTATACGGCCTACAGCTTCTGGCGGTTCTTCAACGGCAGCGGCTGGCACTGGGCCTCCCCGGAAGAAGGATTATGGACCGGCGCCTCCTTTCTCATTGGCTACTGGGTGATCTTTACCACCGCCGTTTTCCTTTCCAAGGACACGAAGTTTGCCGGTCAAAACCGCGCCGCGTTTCTCACGGCGAACAACGCCGCGTTTTTCACTCTCTTCGTGCTGACGATGTGGCAGGTGCAGACCGGCAGTTTCTGGGAGTTTGCGCTCGTATTCGGCGCGGTGCTGCTGGCGCTGGCGGAGTCGGCGCGGCGTTTTCTGGCGGCTGAACCGCTCGCCAAAAACACTTATCTCACCCAGGGCCTGTTGGTGGTCACCGCCGGCGTGGTCTTCAAATTCGCCGGCATGGACCTGGCCCTGATGCTGGCGCTGGAGAGCGTGACCCTGCTGTTGCTGGGCCAGTTGCGCAAGAGCCTGGTGCTTCAGACTGGCGCCTATATCACCGCCGCCATGGCAGTCGGCTGGAGCATGGCCACGATGAAGCCGTTCGACCACCGGGGCCTGTTCCTGGGCGCGGGGCTGGGAGCGCTGATGTTGTTCAACGCCTTCCTGGCCCACCGGCAAGCCGCCTCCTCCCGCTCCCTCCTGCGGGCCCAGCCAGGCTATTTCACCGTGCTTGCGCTCGCGGTCTGGCTGGTCGCCACCTTGAACAATACCAGCCGGGAACAATTCCCCGTGGTGCTCGCCATTGAGGCCATTGGGATTATTCTCTCCATTTATTTGCTGCGCGTGCGTGAGATCAGTTTGCCGGGCCTGGCTTATCTGGCAATCGCGCAGCTTGTATGGAGCGCTGAAGCCTTCACTGGCCCGGCGCCGGCGCCCTGGTGGAATCCGGTGCTGATGATCCTTCTGGCGCTTGGGCTGAGTTTTTGGTGGCAGCGGCAGCGCGTGCTCGACCTGCATTCCCAAACCGAGTTTGGCGGGCTGGTTTTCGGCCGATTGCCGGTTTTCGGCAAGAACCTGGCCCTATTCGCCGGTATGCATGTGGCTGTCGAATTGGCCGGCGGGTGGGACTTTGAGGTTGTCAGCCGGCACCCTGCCGGCGGGCTTTTTGTCCCGATCGGCCTTGGCGCGTTGATGGTGGTGGACACGCTGCTGGCTCATCGGCAGACTCCGCCAGCAGGCAGTCTGCGATTGCGGCCGCAGCCCTCCTACTCGACGGTGCTGGCGCTCATCATCTGGCTGGCGGTCACCTGGCACAACACGGGCCGGCTTGACTTTCCCCTCGTGCTGGCGGCCGAAGGTTTGCTTCTGACCTTCTCAATCTACCTGCTGCGGGTGCCCGAGATCGCTTTGTTCGGCCAAGGCTACATTCTTCTGGCCCAGTGTGCCTGGCTGGTCAACTCCATTGCCGCCGGCCAAACTCCTCCATGGTGGAACCCGTTGCTGCTGGTCGCCATCACCGTGGTGCTGGGACATTGGTGGCAAACTCAGGCCGCCAGGATAGCACAGGTCGTCTCCGGCGCGCCGGCCAAACAGGCTCCTGTTCAATCAAACGCCGGCCAGGAACAGGACGTGGTGGCCGTGGGCCTGTTTATTCAGGCCGTTTATGCGCTGGCCGTCGTTGCCGTCCTTTACTGCTGGCTGAGCCCGCAAGTCGGCCCGCCCGCATGGCTCGCGTTAACCAGTCTGCTGGCTATCGGCTTGACCGTTTACGGCGTCGCTGCGCGCGCCTGGTGGCTGGCTGCCTTCGGCCAAATCTTTGTGCTGATCAGCGGCGCGCAATTCGCGTGGCAGCTTTCCGAGGCGAAGCCGAACTGGTTGCCTGCGCTCGCTCCGATGGCGGCGCTGAGCCTGCTCTCCGCGGGCACCGTCCTGTGGTTCCGGCGAAAGCCTGATGCCAGCCGGAGCCTGAGCGGACCGTTGCTTCAGACTTCCCTGATCTACCGCTGGGTGGCTTTGGCGATGTCGATCTGGTGGGTTTGCGCCTATATTCCCGAGCGGGAAAGGGTTTGGCTGCTGGCGTTGCTGGGGCTGTGGTTTTTCCTCTGGGCCGGCTGGCGCCGGAGCCGCGAGGCGCTGCTTTTCAGCGCAGCCTTTACGGTAGCGGCCCTGATGTTGTTCTGGCTGCCGCTGCTCGAGTCGCCCCAGGCCTATTGGCCCAACCTCCTGGTGATTTTCGTTCTCCTGGCGCAACGCCAGTTGGCGCGGCGTTTGCCCGACCGTTACCCACTCGAACCGGCGGCGCATTACACGGTGATCATCATCGGCGGCCTGAGCCTTTGGCTATTTCTTTCCCGCTGGGTACTGGCCAATGAATGGAACTCTTACCTGACCGCATGCTGGTCCGGGCTGGCGCTGGCGCTCTTTACGGCCGGGATACTGCTGCGCGAACGAATGTATCGCTGGATGGGCCTGGGCATTCTGGCCTGCGCGCTGGGCCGGGTCGTGGTTTACGACATTTGGAAGCTGTCGCAGGTCTTCCGCGTCCTCAGCCTGATGGCCTTGGGCATCGTCCTGCTCGTCCTGGGCTTCATCTATTCCAAATACCAGGACAAGATTAAAGAGTGGCTGTGACCAAAAGAGTCCCTTTCCACGCGCCACTTCGCCTTTGACAGAACGGGGCGGCATTGGCAAGTTTTGCGCTCGTTTCTATGGGGAGTTCGAGGCCGGACCGAAGAAGGCGGTCCGCCCCCCAGCGGATGAAGCGGAAAAGACATTATGGCAGATCTAGTTGGAAATCTATTGGTAGCGCAATCGGGCGGCCCGACGGCCGTCATCAATTCGAGCTTGGCGGGCGTGCTGCAGGAAGCCGGACGTCATGAATGCATCGAGGAGATCTACGGCGGCGCCAACGGCATCCTGGGCATCCTCAACGAGGAACTGCTCGACATCAACGACGAGAAGGCGCGCACGATCCAGGGACTGAGGACCACTCCGGCCGCCGCCCTGGGCACCTGCCGCTACAAGATCGACTTCAAGAACAAACCCGAAAAGGCCGCCAAAGACATGGATCGCCTCTTCGAGGTGTTTCAGGCGCACAACATCCGCTATTTCTTTTACATCGGGGGCAACGATTCCCAGGATACTTCGCATAAGGTCCACGAGGAGGCCGTCAAGCGCGGCTACGAACTGCGCATCGTCGGCGTGCCCAAGACCATCGACAACGACCTGCCCCACACCGACAATTGCCCCGGCTACGGCTCGGTCATCAAATACAACGCCGCTACTGTCATGGAGATCGGGATGGACGTCGGCAGCATGGCCACCGACGACGGCTCCTGCTGCATCATCGAGGTGATGGGCCGGTCGGCTGGCTGGATCGCCGCCGGCACCGTCCTGGCCAAACGCGGCCATCCCGCCAACCCGCCCCACATCATTTTGCTGCCCGAGTGCCCGTTCGACCAGGAGAAGTTCCTGGCCAAGGTGAGCGAGACCATCGCGGCCTACCATTACTGCATTGTGGTGGTGGGAGAAGGGATCAAAGACGCCGCCGGCAATGAGGTGGGCGCCGACAAGAGCCGGCTGGATGCCTTCGGCCACCCGGTCCTGGCCGGCTCCGCCGACAAGCTCAAAGAAATCGTCCAGGGCAAGCTCAACCTAAAAACCCGCACCGTGCTGCTGAGCTACGCCCAGCGGGCCGCCGAACATTTTGCCAGCCTCACCGACTCGGCGAACGCATTTGCCTGCGGCGAAGCCGCGGTGCGCGCGGCGGTTGCGGGCCAGAGCGGCTTCATGGTGAAAATTATGCGCGAAACCCAGCCCACTGGCGCCATCCGCTGGACCACTGGGCTCCAGCCCCTCGCCGACATCGCCAACGTGGAGCACCTCATTCCGCGCGACTGGATTGCCGAGGACGGCCTCCTGCCGAACGAGAAATTCGCCGAGTACGCCCGCCCGCTCATCGAAGGCGAAGTCAAGGTCCCTATCGAAGGCGGTTTGCCCCGGTTCGTGGCCCTCGAAAAGAGCAAAGTCGAAAAGAAGCTCCCGGCCCGGGCTTGACGGAGGCGCCGCTATGATGGAACCACTCAGCAATGCCCAAATCCGCGCGCTCAAAGCCCAGGCGCAACGGCTCAAGGCCACGCTCAAGGTCGGCAAAGAGGGGCTGAGTCCGCAGTTCCTGGCGGCGCTCGACGAGGCGCTGAAGCACCACGAACTGCTCAAGGTCAAATTTGACGACTTCAAGGAGCAGAAGAAAGAGCTGGCCCCGCAGCTCGCCGAGAAAAGCGGCAGCCATCTGGTCATCCGCGTCGGCAATGTCGTGGTCCTGTACCGGCCGAAACCGGCGGAGGAAGAGGTAGAGACAACCGCGGAGTAAGCGGGGCGCGCGGAACCGCCGCTCCCGTCTCCGTTTCTCCCGGCCACGTCTTGGCTCCTTCTCGATCGCCTGGGTCATGCCCGGGTAAAACCGGTCCTCGGTGGGGACACCACGGTTACGGCGACCTGGGCTTTAGCCCGTTCTCATTGAATTCGTCGAAGACTTTCCATTTGCCATCGGCTTTCTTAAGCACCTCCATTGTCGAGCAGTTGGGTAACGCAGGTCCCAGGGGAGGGGCTACCCCAGAACCTGGATCGCAATCTCAACGAGGGGCTCCCGGAAAAACCTGATCAGGATGCGCCGGGGGGGCTGGGGTTCGGTCGCAGCGCTGGAAAGGAAGGGTCTGGGAGACGAGCAGTCTCCCAGACCTCCAGCCCGGGGAGGTGCGGCAATGGGAATGGTCTGCCGCGCAGGGGCCGAAATCCTCGAGTCAGAATTTAATCTCAGGCTCATTTCCAGGCACAGTATCGGTCATCCATGCGGAATCGATATCAGGAAATTCCTGATGCCTGAGAACAGGCGCCGTGACGAGCCATCGTCAGGCCGGAAGCATTTTATGGCGAACAGCGTAGCGGGTGAGGGCGGCAACACTTTGGAGGCCAAGTTTCGACATGATATGCTGGCGATGGGTCTCGACGGTCTTGGGGCTGAGTTGGAGGAGCGAAGCAATCGTCTTTGTATTCTCTCCCTGCGCGAGGCAGCGGAGGACCTCCCGTTCGCGGGTGGACAGGACGGCAGGACCCGGCGGTTCCGTCCGAGCCACATCGTAATGTTCGGCGCGCTGCAAGGCGGCGCTGGCTTCGGGACAGAGGAAAGTCTCTCCCGCCAGCACCTTCCGGACCGCCTGCGGGAGCAAGTCCGCGGAATTGCTTTTGGCCACAAATCCCGATGCCCCCGCGCGCATTCCCTCGCTGACGGTCCAGGGGTCGGCCTCCGCCGCCACCAGGAGAATGCTCACCTGCGGGCAGCGGTCCCGGATTCTGCGTGCCAGATCCAGCCCATTCATTCCCGGGAGGTTGATGTCGAGCAAGGCGAGACGAGGCCGGAAGGCGGCAAGCTTCTCCAAGGCCTCGGTGGCGCAGCCGGCTTCTTCGATTCGGGCATCCGGCAGGTGATGCCGAAGCGCGGCCCGAATGCCGGTGCGGACCATCGGGTGGTCATCAACCAACAGCAGGCGCAAAGGTGTTGTGTTGGTGTTCACGGGACGCTGCTCTTCGTTGTTTGCCCATCCTCCGGACGAAGCGAAAGGACCAGAGCCTGCAACAGGACGTCGGCGTTATGCGGCTTGTGGAGGATGTGCTGAACCCCGAGCTTCTCGAAGGCGCGCACGGCATCAGTGCCCGGAGCGCCGAACAGGCCGCCGCTGGAGACTATCACGGGCGTGCGCGGCGAGAGAACCCGCAGGCTCCGGCATAAAGTCAGGCCGTCCATCTGCGGCATCATGAAATCGGTGACCACCGCCCGCAGTTGATCTTTGCGGGAAATAAACTGGGCCAGGGCTTCAATGCCATCGTGCGCCTCCACGACGGCGTAACCATTGCGTTCCAGCGATCGGCGCATGCTGTCGCAGACCGCCTGTTCGTCATCGACCACCAGCACCAGCTCTCCCCGCCCCCGAAGGCGCGCGTTGCAGTCCCCGGTCTCCTCCGTCGTGGGCTGTGCTTCGACGGTAGCGGGCAAATAGATGTCAAAGGTGGTGCCCTGACCGGGAGCGGTGGTGCAGGTGATGAAGCCCCGATGGCTCTTCACAATGCCCAGGACGGTGGTCAGGCCCAGCCCGGTGCCCTGCCCTTCGCCCTTGGTGGTGAAGAACGATTCGAAGATGTGCGCGTGGACGGATTCCGTCATGCCGGTGCCAGTGTCCTCTACTTGAATGTGCGCGTACGGCCCCGGAACCGCTTCAGGGTTCGTCGACGCATAGTGCTCGTCCAGAACCACGTTCTCGGCGCGCAACGTGAGTTTCCCCCCGTCAGGCATGGCGTCGCGGGCGTTCACGCACAAGTTCAGGAACACCTGGTGCAACTGGGTGGCATCCGCCCGTACCAGCCACAGGTCGGTGGCGCACGCCTCCTCGACCTGGATAGTGCGGGGAAAAGTCTCATGCACCATCTTAGTGACGTCGCGGAGAAGGTGGCGCACCTGGACGGGCTGTTTCTTGCCTTCCTGGCCGCGAGCGAAGCTGAGCAACTGCTTGACGATGCCCGTCGCCCGCTGGGCGCTGGTTTGAATCGTCTCCGCCAGTTCGAGGCGGATGGCGGGGTCCTCGTCAATCTGCATCAATTGTGCGGACATGAGGATCGGGGCCAGGATGTTGTTCAGGTCGTGGGCGATACCGCTGGCCAGGCTGCCGATGCTTTCCAGCCGCTGGGCGCGCAGGAACTTGCTCTCAAGCAGTTTCTTCTCGGTGAGATCTTCTTTGACCCCCACGAAATGGGCGATGGCCCCCGACGCGTCGCGAACCGGAGAAATGGAGGCCCGTTCCCAATAGAGGCTCCCATCCTTCCGTTTGTTGTGGAACTCGCCTTCCCATCCCTTGCCGGCAAGAATGGTTTCCCAAAGATGTCGATATTCCTCCGGAGGCGTCTCGCCGGACTGGAGAATCCTGGGATTCTTGCCCAGCACCTCCGCCGGAGCATACCCGGTCACCTGCGTGAATTTCGGATTCACGTACTCGATGTTTCCCGCCCGGTCGGTCATAACGATGATGGCGGAGCTTTGCTCGACGGCGCAGGCCAGTTTGCGCAACCAGTCCTGTTGATCCAGGTTGTCCAAGGCAAAGGAAATGTTCGCCGTGACTTCCTCTAACAAAGCGACTTCCCTGTCGCCAAAAGCGCCGGGCTCGCTGGCGTACACCGTCAGCGCGCCGCATACCTTGCCCGCCGACTTGATCGGCAGAGCGACCGCCGCGCGCAAGCCGCAGGCGGCGGCAGTTTCGCGCCAGGGCGCCGCGTTCGGATCGGTCACAATATCATTGCTGATACACGCGATGCCCTGGCGAATCGAGCTGCCGACGACGCCGCGTCCTTCCGGCCGGTCATCGGCATAGACGCTGATCCGGTCGGCGTAGTCCGCGCGCTCGCCGGCGCGCGCGACCGGAACGACCTTTTGAGTCCGCCAGTCCAGCCACCCGATCCACACCGCTTTGAAGCCGGCAACTTCCGCCCCAATCCGGCAGATCTCCTCAAACAGGTGCTGGCGGCAGCGGACGTGAATAATCGTATGGTTGATGCGGCCCAGCAAAGCATGGTACTGGCTCAACCGCGCAATCTCTTTTTCCGCTTTATGCTTGTAGATGCCAATCTCGATGGCCGTCCGCAGTTCGCGGTCTTCGAACGGCTTGAGAACATACCCGAATGGTTCGGCTGCCTTGGCCCGCTGCAACGTGTCGTCTTCGGCGTAGGCGGTGAGGAACACGACCGGGAGCTGAAAACGCCTGTGAATTTCGGAGGCGGCCGCGATGCCATCGATCGCGCCCTGAAGCCGAATGTCCATCAACACCAGGTCGGGGCGGGCTGACTCCGCCAACTCAATCGCCGACGAGCCGCAGTTTGCCTTGCCGGCGACGCTGTAGCCCAGGTCCAGCAACCGGGCCTCGATATCGCTGGCAACGATGAATTCGTCTTCGACAATAAGTATTCTGGTGGGCGTCATGGCAACTCCTCCATAGGGCTGTTTTTTGGAGAGAAGACGATGCGGGCCACAGTACCGGGCGGGCTCTGGATTTCCAGCGTTGCGCTGATCTGGCTGGCCAATCCCCGCACCAGGTGCAGCCCCATGGAGCCGGAGCCGCCGGAGTCATCCGCCGGCAGCAAGCCGACACCGTCGTCAGCCACCAGCAACCTCAGGCGGCCGTCCCCCTGCGGTTGCATTTCGACGGTGATAAGCCCGGAGCGTTCGCCGGGAAACGCGTGCTTAAAGGCATTGGACACCAACTCATTGACCATCAGCCCGCATGGCAGGGCATCATCCATGCCCAGGTCGATGGCGGCAATGCGGCGCTCCAGGCGAATACGGTTGCTTTGCGGGCCAAACGCCTGGCTCAAATGGGTGCAGAGGTGGTCCAGGTAGGTGGCGCAGTTGACGCGCGCAACCCCGCCCTCGCGATAGAGCGTCTCGTGCAACAGCGCCATGGCGCGAATACGATCCTGAGTGTCCCGCAACGCGGCCAGCACCGCGGGATTCCGAACCCCGCGCGTCTGCAGGTTGAGCAGGCTCGAGACAATTTGAAGGTTGTTTTTGACGCGGTGATAAACTTCTTTCAGGAGCGCCGCCTGGTCTGCCAGCGAGGCCCGGAGCGCCGCCTCGACCTGCTTGCGGTGAGTGATATCCTGAAGCGACCCATGAAGCTTGACGACTTTTCCGTTTTCCACCACTGGCCGGCAAATCGAGCGGATCCATTTGTGCACCCCCTTGGCCGAGACGATTTCCAGTTCGAGATCATAGGGGGCGCCCCGCTCGATGGCGGCCTGGAGCGCGGCCTGAATCCTCCCGCGGGACTCGCCATGGTAAAACTCCAGCCCCATTGCTTTATTCGGTCTCACCGCAAGGTCCAGGTCGTGGATGCGCGCGACCTCGCTGGTCCAGTGGGCTTCGCCGGTTGCCGGATCCAGATCCCAACCGCCCACTTGCGCCGCCTGGCCCATGACATTGAGGAGGGCCTCGCTCTCGCGTAGCGCCTGCTCTGCCTGAACGCGTTCGGTGATCACTTCCGAGAAAATGATGAGGCCGCCGATAACGCCCTCATTGCTGTACCAGGGACGAATTTCCCACCGCACCCAATCGGTCGAGCCGTCGTCACGAAGGAAAGGGTCGGCATCGCGTTTCTCCACCGCGCCGGCCAGGCAACGCCGGTGGATTTCTTTCCAACGCTCCGGTATCTCGGGAAAGATCTCGTAGTGGCTCCGGCCGGTCAGATCCCCTTCCTTGAGGCGGTAATCGGACAGCCAGCGACGGCTGGCCACCAGGTAGCGCATGTGGTTGTCCAGCATGGCGATGGCGGCGGGGCTGTGCTCGATGAAGAGGCGGAGCTGTTGCTCGCCTTCCCGCAACGCATCCTCCGCCTGCTTGCGCTCGGTGATGTCCAACGCGAGCCCGTCCCATTGCACCCGGCCTTCCCCATCGCGCCTCGGCTTCGACTGAATGTAGATTAGCCGTACGCACCCGTCGGCGCGCCGCACCCGCAGTTCTGTCTCAAAGTCAGTCAAATCGCGAGCGCTCTCCGCCTCGGCGGAGGCCAGCCCGGTATTCTGCTTGGGATCGAACTGGGCAAAGAGGCAGCCTGCATCGCGCAGGACATCGCCGGCGGCCAAGCCGTGCACCCGTTCCACGCCGGCGCTAATGTAGGTGAAGCGCGGGCGCCCATCGCGATCGCGCATATACTGATACACATATCCGTCCGGGAGGTTGTCGCCGATAAGGCGCATCCGCGCCTCACTGTCCTGGAGTTGCTGGGCCGAACACCGCACCTCGCGGAAATACCGCGTCAGCAGCCGTGCAAGCAGAAACGCCGTGACCCCGACGAAAAACCAGCCCTTGAGATCCTCCAGCCACGCGGCCAGGGTCCGGTCCTGCACTAAACGATGCAGAAGCCAGCCGGAGAAGAGGATCCAGGTTGCGCTCCAGACGGAATACCACAGGGCGATCTTTAAAGCAGTCGCCCGCGTCGGCATCCATTGGGCGTGCGGCACTTTTTGCTCTGTATCGCTGGGCTGGGAAAGGGGTGCATGTGGTTCCGGCATAATTGGTTTACAGGCTGCATCTGAGCCGCCTGTGCTGACAACAGTCATAAGCCTGCTGTCTCGGGCCAAATTTTCCCGGGGAGCCGATCCTGGAGCTAGGGTATCTGAAGTCTGCCGGTGAATCGGCCACGAAACGACGCGATCCCCATCGTCGCCTTTGCCGACTCTGCCTCGAAACCAATGAAACGACCATGCGCTATTCCCCGAAACAGCTATTGGGCCTTAGTATTGGGCCTGAGTAGCGTCAGTCTAGTGAGGAGGCGTGTCGCTCGTCAACCAGAAAAGTCCTGGAATTGCTTTTTTTACAACGCTTTGGAGAAGATACACGCGGAGGAGGAGGTTCGGATTGTATCAGACGGTGTCGCGCGGCAACTTCTGTTGACTCGACCTGAACTTTCCGATTCACTGACTTAATGCAAATCGAGAGCCTCAAAGTGTTCTGCGACCTGGCCGAAACCCAAAGCTTCACCAAGGCCGCCGAAGTCAATAGCGTCACCCAGTCGGCTGTCAGCCAGACCATCACCGCGCTGGAAAAGCAGTTCAAGTCCCTTCTGATCGAGCGCAGCAAGAAGAACTTCCGCCTCACGATCGAAGGAGACCTGGTATACGACATGAGCAAACGCATCCTGCAGAGCTACGAAGCCCTCCAGAGCAAAATGCAGGAATTGAGGAACGAGATTTGCGGCCAGGTCCGTATCGCCACGGTGTATAGCATCGGACTGTACGACCTTCCCACTTACGTCAAACGCTTCATGAAGGATCATCCCGAGGTCAACCTGCGGGTCGAATATCGCCGCGAGCCGCAGGTTTATGAAGGCGTGCTGGGGAACATTGTGGACCTTGGGCTGGCGGCCTATCCGATCCGGGATGCCAAGCTGCAGATTGTGCCTCTGCACGAAGACCCCCTGGTGCTAATCTGTCCTCCGCAACATCCCCTGGCCCGGCAGAAGACGCTCAAGCTCAAGGCCCTGACGGGCCAGAAGCTGGTGAGCTTCTCGACGGACATCACGACTCGGAAGGCGCTGGATCGAATGCTCAAGGCCGAGGGGGCGGCCGTCGAGCATGTGATGGAGTTTGATAATATTGAGACTATTAAGCGGGCGGTGGAAATCGGCCTGGGAGTGGCCCTTGTGCCCGAAAAGACGGTGCAGCAGGAAGTGGCCGGGCAAACCCTGGCCGCGGTGAAATTGGAGGGTAACCCGCGGCGCGAAGTGGCTCTTTTTTACAAGAAAGACAAAGTGCTCTCGCCGGCCATGAAAGCGTTTATAGATCTGCTTAAGGAAGCGCGGTGAGGCTCGCCGCAAGCGGCGGCGGCAAAGAAGAGAGAGCCGCAAAAGGAAAGGCGCAGCCATCATCCGATCGCTGCGCCTTTTCGACAGCCGGCAATTACAGTCGCCCTTTACCGATTGCTTTCGCCTTGGCCCACCTGGCTTTCATCGCCTCGGACCGGGCTCTTCGGACTGCGGCTGAGACATTCCGCTTTGTCTTCCGCGCGGGTTCTGCTCTCAGAATCGTTGCCCGCTTGCCCATCCGTTTAGCGACACCAGCCCGAATGTTGGCCAGACCTTGAGCGCTAAGCTTTCTTCTCTTCCTTCTTCCATTCTTCGGCATTGGCGAGGTTTCGGTGGCAGGGATTTCCGCGGCACCACCCAGGAGCTGACCCAGATCCCTTTGCAGGGATTGAATCCTTTCCTGAATGTCTGCTGCTCTGCGTAGTTGTGACGGTGATAGAGTGATCACGTTCATAATGCAGCCAATGTGGAGAGAACCGCCGAAAAGTCAAGTAGGCGAATAACCGACATGCTCATTGCTTGGGTTCCACTCCCTGACAACATGAATCAGCTCGTAACCTAATAGAGGGTCGGTTGCGCGACTCCACAGAACACATTCAAATCATGATCGAGAGCGTTGTTGGTGAATTAAAGGGCTGTTAGGCATCACTCTGAACTTTGGCTGCCCGCTTCTTAGCGCCATCCCAACACCCAACCATCGCCCTCCAGTACGGACGCCAGTCTCCCTCCCCAAAAAAGGACACATACTGGTAATAGTCATCATCTTCGGAAAACAGCAGGATTGCATGCAGGACTAGCCAACACGCGCGCCACGGAATCCGACATTCGTTTCCTTTGCCACTCAATCCTGGCGATGTGTTGGATCGTGAGCCAGCACCGCCTTGAACATCGGATTGAGTGCGAAGATTTCAGGGGAAGTCGTCCAGTCTTTCCACTTCAGGCGGATCACCTCGGAGGAATCTGTCGCCAGGTTCGGCACGGGTGGCACTTTGTTCGGGATGGTTGTATAGACACCCCAACTGTTCGCGCCGCTCGCCTTGTTTTTGTACGTCCAGAGCGTCCAGCTAAGGCCGTGTTTATCATATTGCTGCAGGGCGTACTTCCAGGATTCCCGGTCGCCAAAGAGGTTGAACTCGCCGATAAAGACGGGAACGTTCCAGGCCCGAATCATATCCGCGGCATTCTGGAGATCGTCGCCGGTCGCCCTTTTGCGTTCCACTGTCGATCTGCCGCTCCAGTTGTACCAATGAAACGAATAGGCAATGTTCTGATAGCCGTTCTTGACCGGATCGCGCAGCGTATGCCAGCCCCAAACCCCTTCCATTGCAATCACGCGATCGGGATCAACAGCCCGAATGGCCTTGTAAAGTCGATCATACAGATCGCACACAGCCGAGGCCGCGGGCGGAGGCTGGTTCTCGAGATAGGAATTGTTGGGCTCGTTGAGCAGGTCGCACATCGCGACCGCCGGGTTGCCTTTGTAGTGCTCAGCCACCCGTGTCCAGATGCGCACGGTCTCAGCTTGGTCGGCCTCGCTGGCCCAGTAACCACCGGCGCCGCCGTTTTGATCGGCGCCCGGTGGCAGGAACGCGTGATAATCAAGGATCGTGTAAAGGCCATGGTCCCAGGCGCTCTTCACCAGCCAGTCCATACGCGTGAACGCGTCGGGCCGCCAGGTGCCGTCTTCATTGAGCAATGTATCGTACGCAAACGGCAGGCGCACGGCGTTCAGCCCAAGAGCCCCGAGGTTATCCATATCGGAGGCGCTGATCCAGGCATCCAAGTAGGTGTTGATCAGATCTTCTGCGACCCGGGTGCCAAAACGCCCGGCGAGTTTCCTTCTCACCTCAAAATCGTAACCATTGTGTCCGGGGTTGGCGTCCCGGAGCGTTTTTGACACATCCACAGGACACATCCAATCCTGCCACTCAAGCCAGCCTCCCAGGTTCACGCCGCGCAGTTGGACCACTCTGCCGCTGCCATCCCGTAGAACGGGGCCATCGGCCTTGAGACCCTTGCCCGCATCGGGCTGACCCGTGGCCGCTCCCGCCATCACGGCGAGTGTGAGGCCGAGGACAGTGAGCCCGGAACGTGTCACACCAATCATAGATTGAGGCTGGAGCTTTTAACTCGCCCGTGTCAACGATGAACCCCTATCAGAATTGGCGGAGGCGGATGGGAATCGAACCCACCTGGGACTTTGTTGAGCCCCACCATGGTTTTGAAGACCAGGAGCGCCACCAGGTCGCCTTACGCCTCCGCAACGGAGCCAAACCCCGCAGGCAACAGGCTCTAAAGCACCGCCGCCAGAATATCCAGCCCAGCCTGCGAAACCTTCACGTCTTCCTCGCCCGTCCCACCGCTGAAGGCGGTGATCAAATACCCCGACTTGCCCTTCTTTACCAGCCCGCCTTGCCAGCCGAATTCTCCTTTCATGGGAGGACGAACCCCGCTTCCGCTGGCCTGAAACGTATCCGCCATCTCCGCAGCCTTGGCATAGGCGACGGCAAGCACGTTCATTCCGGGGTCTTTCGGAGAGCAACCCTTCTTGAAAGAGCCCACGACCACCATTTTCGACGACCAGGAGTCCGTCGTCTTGCCGGGAACATGGGCCGCCATGGCGACGCCCTGGATCTTGAGTTCTTCAGCGCGCGCTTTCATCGCCACCAAGGCCTCGTCGGCGATTTCCTCGAAACGTTGGGCCGGCTTCTGAATCGGTCGATTGCGTTCTGGCATAGCGTGTCCTTTGAGAATAACTGGCAATGCCGCGATTCTGGGCCGACCGGCGCTCCTGGTCAACAGGGAAACTCGATGAAAAGCTCCGCTGCATTGCCGCTGCTTCGCTTGACGGCACGCCAAACGGCTCTCAGAATCAGGGCGGTGACATTCCTGCCCATAGTGGACCGGGAGTTGCGAGTGACGGCGCACCAGCCGAGGACCTGGTGGCGGCGGGTGTTGATTATGGCTGTGGCGGTGGCGACGCTGGTATTCACGTATTGGGCCGTCGGCGGGCGCAGCGCCACCAGCACGTTGGGCCGGCAGCTTTTTGTCGCGCTGTCGGTCCTGGGCATGATCTACGGACTGCTGGCCGGCCCGCTGGCGACGGTGGATTGTCTCGCGCGGGAACGGCGGGAGGGGACGCTGGGCCTGCTCTTCTTAACCGAATTGCGCAGCTACGACGTCGTGCTGGGCAAGGTGGCGGCCAGTTCGTTCGATATCATACTGGGCATCGTGGCGGCGGCGCCGGTCATTGCGATACCGGTGTTGCTGGGCGGGGTCAGTTTGGGACAATTGGCGCAGGTGGGGCTGGCGATGGCGAATTTTATGTTTCTCTCGCTGGCGGCCGGAGTATGCGCGTCGGCCCTGGTGGCGAGCGGCCGCGCGGCATTTGGGATTACCTTCGGCTTTCTCCTTTTTCTGACGATCGGATTCCCGTGGGTGCTGGAGGGGTTGCTCAAACTCCATGTCAGCACCCGGGCAAGCACCTACGTCTACATGCTATGCCCGGCCTACTCGATGGCGCTCTGCTTCGATAATGGCCTGCGCATGTCCAGCAGGCATGGGTTTTGGGTTGGGTTCGCCGCCATGCACGCGTTGGGATGGGTGTTGCTGGCCATCGCCATCCGCCGCACCGGGAACTCCTGGCAAGAGGCGACAGCGGAAGGGACCCCGAACCGCTGGCGCGAGAGACTGCGGCACTGGAACCTCGGCAGCGGGGCGATGCGGCGGCGGTGGCGCTCGATGCTGGACCGCAACCCGGTGAGCTGGCTGGAGGGACGCGACCTCGCGCAGCCGCGGATGCTCTGGGCGGTGTTCCTGGTGCTGACCGCCGGGTGGGTGCTGACGTATGATGCCAATCCATCGTCGTGGACCAGCGGACAGTTGGAGATCGTCTGGCCGGTGATTGCCCAGCAGATGCTGTGTTTATGGATCGCCGCTCAGGCGCCCCGCCGGATGGCGGACGACAAGCAATCCGGCGCGCTCGAATTGTTGCTCTGCACGCCGTTAGAGCCGGCGGAAATCGTGCGCGGCCAAATGCGGATTCTGGGCCGCCGGTTCGGAGGCGCGCTGGCCAGCCTGCTTGCCCTGGACCTGCTTATGATCGCGGCCGTTTTGAGCATCGCCGGGACCGCCGGCGGCGGCCGTGTCATGCGGCAGGACTTGATTTGGCTGGCGGCGTGCGGGCTGGTGGTTTTCCCTGCCCAGGCTTACAGCATGGCGAAGATCGGGCTCTATCAGGGGCTGGTGCAGTCCACGTCATTGCGGGCAACGCTCCTGCTGGTCTGGAAGGTAGGTTTGCTGCCCTGGGTGACATGGCTCGCATTCATCCTGAGCTATATCGCTATCCAACGCCATATGCGGTCTTTGCCGGTCGTTACCAATACATTTGTCTGGCTCGCCTGGACGGCATCCCAGTTGGCGGTGTACGGCGTGTTCCTGGCTCACGCCAACCATAGGCTGCGGGCGAGCTTTCGAACCCTCGCGGCCAAGAAGTTTCATTAACACCGTGGCTTCAGCCCGGTGGTCCGGCGGCACGGGAATTAATAGCCGTTTCAACGGCTTCGACTGCACTGTGCCAATGCCGTGTGTTTCGATTTAGGTTCGCGCAGAACCTGCGAGGCTTTTATCGAGACCCAGTTGTCGACCGCTCCATCTCTTCCAGGCATAAAGCAGCCCGGCGGTGATTAGGAACACGGGCACCAGCAGGACGAATCCGACGTAGAGCAGCAGATGGAGACAGCCGAGCACTGAGGCGGTCTGCCAGCTCAAATCGGGGTTGGCCGAGGTGCCGCTCAGGAAGGTCGTGTATTCCTGCAAACCGCAGAGGCGGGAGACGGCGAAAAGCACGGCGATGATTGCCGCCCGCGCCACAAACGCCGTCGGCGAGAAGGTTTCGGCTTTCCAGAGGCGCCGTAATAACTCGAAGAGTGTTTTCATGGTTTGCTGGTCCTTTCCCAAAGCGGTCCGAGCACAGCCGCATAGAGCATCGCGGCATCCCCTACCTGGTTGCTGGCGCAGTATTTCAGCCGGCCCTCCTTGACCGACGGGAAAGCGGCCATGTCCAGCGTCGTGGCCAGGGCTTGCAGGAAATCCCAATCGTGAAAGGAAGAAGCCGCCATGAACGCCATGCCGCTCGAGCCGGCGCTCACCTGAAACACCGGGACGACGGCGCCGGAATCAATGTCGCACGGCCCGTCCCACGAGGCAGGCCACTCGGTCCCGTAGCCGAAACCCAGGGTAATTCGGCCAAGCTCCTTGCGCGCCCGTTGATACTGTTCCCGGGCAAACGGCTCGTCCACCACTTGCAGGCAGTGCGCCACCATCCAAATCGTCGAGCCTTCGGGACCGTACACCGGGGTTCCGTCGGTCTCATAGGCGGAGATCAGCAGCCCGCTTGCCTTATGGACCAGCTTCTGTTTGGCGACTGAGATCCAAGCCTGGCAGAGGGCCGAGTGATCGGTGCCATCGAGCCGGTCGGCGATCTTCAATGCGGCCAGCGCCACCGCATGGTCAAAGGTCCAGCATTCGTCCGGGTAACTCTCCAGCGCCATCACTGGATTGCCGCGCAGGCCCTGCTCAATCCGACTCAGCCGCTCCGTCATCGGCTGCTTGTAGGCGGGCTCTTCCTGCAGCATGCGCCGGGCTCCCATCATCAGGGCGATCTCGCCGTCGATAAAGAGGCTCCGGGCCGGCTTCACCACGTACGGCCGGACTTTGGCGTAGGGCATCAGGAACACGTAAATGCCCTGCTCGCGCTCGATCTTGACAGTCTCCTGAATGATCTGGTCGATGACCGCCAGGTATTGCTCCTTGGCCTGCGGCTCGCGCAGCCCCATGTTGGCCAGCGACCAGACCAAAAAGCTCCGGCCCATGAAATCCCATTCGGCATTGCTATTGCGCATTTTCCTGAGCTCGGCCTGCCGCAGCGCCGGCTCAGTCCAAAGCTGCAGGTGCCGCGCCGCCAATTGCCTCGCTTTTGGCGAGACGCCTTTTTCCTGGTAGAAATCTCCAAGCGGCTTCTGGAAAAACAAGTGCAGACAAGGCAGCCAGATCGACGTCGCCAGCGCCAACGCGCAGAAGGCGAGGCAGGCTGAACGCAAGTGGGATTTGAATTCTGGTTTCATTCAATCAGGTTCTCCATGTTTGAGCCCTCCATCGTTCCGGTGTATTTCAAGGTTTTGCCGATGGCGCTGCGCCTTCGTCCGGCCAGCCCTCGGTTCCCTTCAGAGCCTTTTTTCTCTTCAAGATGGGCAGAAAAATACTGGCAATGAGCGTCGCCACTTCAATAAGCCCGTGGCCAAGCGAGAATGCCGCGATAGCGCCGACCAACAAGCAAGCCCAGAGGAATACTTGGAACCTTGGCGCATAGGCAGCCGGTTCCTCGGCCGCCCTCCGGGCTTCCCGGAAAGTCAGCACCGATTCCAGAATGCGCCAGACGCCGAAAAGCAGCGCGATGATAAGGACAATATAAACGTACGCCGGGATGCTGCCGCCAGTCTGCACGGGAACCCCTGTCTCGGGCTGGATGCTGAGCTGCCATAGGATGCCCGCCTCTCCCAGCATCGGCGCATCGCTCAAATTGGACAGCAGCCGCGGCGCCGCCAGCATGCCGTTCGGAAGCTCACCGACCGTAGCCAGCATCTCCGCCGCCAGAGGGTAAGCCCGATCAAAACGCCCGTTCTTGCGAGCCGCGCCCACGCCAAATGCGTTTGCCGCCACACCATAGCCGGCAATGACAGGGCCCGCATCGACATCGAGAGTCCAATCGGAATGCGGTGTGGCTTTGGCAAACTCGCGGCAGCCAACCGCCGTGACGCGTTCCTGCCAGAAGAACCTGTCGTAAAGCGCATACCATTGCCTGGCCTGAGCCGGCCACAGTTCCGGCGCCGTCAGGCACATGTAGGAGTTGGCGCATCCCCGCGCGTCGGAAGCCGGTAATCCCGTTCCGGAGCTTGCCGCATACGGCGGCAGCCAATACCGGGTGAGCCTGGCTCCGGTAAAGCCACGCAAGGCGCGATTGACGAAGGCGGAATGGTCGGTGCCAAGGACCGCATCCGCCCGTTTGATGCACATCACCGCCGCCATGACATCGCCCGGGTAGCACTCGCCGGGATAATCGTCGAGCAGACCTGTCTTCGACGCCTCCAATTCCTTGGCGAAGCTTTCAACCTGGTCGCGCAGCAAATCCAGGTGGGCGCCGTCATGAAGCAGCTTCTCCCGGCTGGTGACCGCCGCCATGACCAGCATCCGATAAAACACATTCTCCCGATGGAGATAGTTCTCGCCCCAGTGCTTCTTCACCCATGAGGCGTGCCTGGGATCGATCACCAGCTCAGACGCCGCGATGATGGCGTCTCTGGCATACACGCTCGGTTCGACGCCAGCTCCCTGATCTCCCGCATCCCAGGCAGCCTGCAGGTTCTCGATTCCCCAGAGGTAAAACACCGAACCAAACAGCGGCCACTCGGTGCCCGAGATGTCGCTCGTGGGCGGGTCCTCCGCCCGGCCTTGAGCGATCCTTTCCCTGGCCCACGATGCATAGCGGGGTGTGAGGTTCCGATAAAGCCGCCACGCCGCCTTCGGAATGCCCCCCTGCTTCAGCGCCGGGTCCTGTATGTCAAGAGCGGCCCGCACGGGTGGATACACAAACAGCGCCGCTGCCAGCAGCATCATCAGCACTGAGTTAATGCAGAGAATCTTCCGAATCATAGCTCACAGAGTTCAGCCGCTTTTTCCGAGATTACGCCAGGGGCGCCTTTGTCCATGGCCCGTGAGGCTAACACATCGGTTTGATTCGGCCAAGGCTCTGGTGCTGCGGACTTCAGAAACTCCCCCAGCGTCGGCCCATTAGCGATTCGGCGGTCGCGGAAAAGCCATTGCCACAGCTCAAAGGGCCAGACCCGCTTTCCAATACGGTAGTACCATCGCATTGCGGCGCGAAAACCCGGGTCGGGATGCGCCAGCAACCGGCGGAGCGACTTGGGCCTGAGCTGGGCAACCGCTTCGATCAGCTTCATCCAAAAGAGCACGCGCCAGTTGGGCACATGCCTGCTTTCGAGCACCTGGTGCTTGTAATCCCAGCGGCTCAGATCGGTTTGAATGACGCGATGATTGGCCTCCTGTTGAGCGAAGGCAGTCCAGCGATGCGGCGTGGCATAGACCGCCTGGATTTGGTCCGGGTCATACGAAAGGATCTGCCGCAGCGTTCGCCAGTAATCCCGATCCGTTTCCTCCGCAAAGCCCGCCACCCACGCCGCCATCGAGATTATCCCGTTTTTCCGCAGCAGCCGGATCGCTTCCCGATCGATGGCCTGCGTGCTGCCTTTGTGAATCGCGTGCAGCGTCGTTTCGCTCGTGCTTTCGATGCCGAGCAGGAAACGGGAAACGCCAGCCCGCTTGTAAAGAGGCAGGATGTCCGCGTCGCGCACGATGTCGCTTGCGCGGGTCGACCCCACCAGGATGAGCGGGACATTCTCGGCAATCAACGCCTCCAGGAACGCCTGCCACGCCGGACGCGAGGCAGTCGGATTCTCGTCGGCAAAGTTGATGACCTCAACTCCGTGCTCGCGATGCAGGCGCGCCAGCTCGGCTGCAAACTTTACCGGGTCCCTGTGCCGCCAGGTCCGCCAGAAATCGCGCTGGCCGCAATAGAGGCAATGATGCGGGCAACCCCGCGAGAATTGCGCCACCACCGCCCGGCGGTTTCCCCAATACGTGTACCGCTGGTGATCAATCAGCTCCCACCCAATACGGCAGGCATCCAGATCCCGGATCACGGGCGCGGGAGGATTCGCTATCACCCGTCCCGGGTCCGGGCGGGTGCCGACGCGGAAAACAATGCCCGGCACCGTTTCCAGCCCTTGCTTCTGTTCGAGGGCTGCAACCAGGCGCACGATGGTTTCTTCGCCTTCACCCCGCACGATAAAATCGATGGCGGGCGCCTGCTCCATGATCTCCGGCCAGTGGAAGGTTGGGAAAACCCCGCCATAGATAATCCAGGCGCGCGGCAGCGCCGCCCGCGCCGCCCGCGCAATCCGAACAGCCATCGGATGGCCCGATGTGGAACCCGAATGCCCTATCAGAACCGCTTCCGGGTCGTAGCGGCGGATCTCCACCACGATCCGGTCGACGGTCATGGGCCCGAACTCGGCGTCCAGCAGCGTCACCTTGTGCCCCGCATCGAGCAGCGGACCGCCCAAAGCCAGCAACCCAAGCGGCGGCAAATGCTCCTGCGGAATGCGACTGCCAATAGAAGGATGCGGAGGATTGATGAGGAGTATTCTCATAGGTTTCCTTTCGGTTTAGCTTCCCGTTCTGCTGCCGATCTCCGTGTGCATTGAATCCAAACTTCATAAGCTGGTTATACTTTGCACTACAAAGTATAGGACACTGCCAATGGGTTTTCGTTTCAATGTTTTTTGCAATTCTTATGACCGCATCCTTTTGGACATGGGTTTCGTGCTGTCGAATTGCCAGCGTTATACATCGCCCACATGGTTTCAGAAGGCATTCGACTACAATATCGGACGGCGGCAATGCACTTTTGGTTACAAAGTCACCTCGCCCTGACGGGGCTCGGGTTATAGGCGAACGCCTGCCCTGGCTCTCCAAGGAAGATGAGGCGAAACGAAAGCGATTAAGCGGTGTCTTTACTTATGAAAGACGCTGGATATGAATCCGGAAACGCATCTGTTGATCAGTTGGGTGATTGGAGCGAAGGCTACCGACAACGCGCGTGACTGCCGGCTGGTTGCCCTGGCGGGAATCCTGCCCGACGTGGATGGGCTGGGTCTAATTCTGGACTTGGCCAACCAGGCTTTTTGGGGCAGGAAGACATTCTATTATGGCCACTACCACCACGTGCTATTGCACGGCGCGTTTGGGGCAGCCCTGATCACGTTGTTGGTCACCTGTTTTGCCCGGCGCAAGTTGCGGGTGGCTTTGCTCGCCCTATTGATGGTCCACCTTCACCTGCTTTGCGATCTGGTTGGCTCGCGCGGACCCGATCCCGTCGATCTGTGGCCTATCTTTTACCTCGGCCCGTTTTCCAAGGATCCGATGTGGATTTGGAAAGGCCAATGGCCCTTGGACGCCTGGCCGAACCGGCTGCTTTCGGTTGTCTTCTTTGCGTGGGCGCTTTGGCTGGCGGTGCCGCGAGGCTATTCCTTCGTGGGGGTCTTCAACCGGCGATTGGATCGCGTTTTTGTGCGCGTATTGCGCAAGTGGTTTTGCGGCCTGAGGGCGTGGAGAAGGCGGGCCTTGGCGCGCGCCCCTGGAACAACCGGCTGAGGGACACACCACCTGGCGGCCACCGCCGCTACGGCCCGACCATGGCGGCGATGGTTTGCAGGGCATTTCCCTCCAGTCGGTTGTTAACGAAGATGAAGGTTTTGCGTTGCGGGCCGGCGGCTTGGCCTTCGGCGATCAAGGCGCGGCCGGCGGCGCGGGCTTCGGGGTTTTCTTCCTTAATCTGGTCGTAAGGCTGGAACGTCTCGACGGCTTGTTCGTATTTGCGCCCCGGTTTCAGCAGGAAACGGGCGGCGACCAGTTTGGGATTGGTGCGGCTGCCCGCCATCGCCATTTGCTCAGCCACCGGCGGCATGGCTTCCCAGGAGTTGAAGACGTGCGTCACCTCGTGCCGGGCCAGGCAGTCGAAATACTCCGGCCGGAGCCAGTTGCGATTGCGCATCTCCACGCCATAGGGCCAGCCTTTGGGAAGCTGCCCGAGGAACTTGTCCAGGTCGGCGATGAACTCGCGCCCGTGTTGGTACTCGGCCGGCCGGAAGCGGGAAAACTCGAACATCAACAGTCCCACGTTGGAACGAATAGCAGCGCAAGGGCCGAGGAACGCCTTCGCAAAGAGGGTGGGGTCCAGGAAACTCGGATTGGGTTTGCCCGCCAGCTTGCCGAAGCGATCCAGGTTCGGAAATTTCTTTATGGTGATGGCATCGGTCACTTTTAGCGAGAAACGGAAATCTTCCGGCACTTGCGCCGCCAATCCTTCGAGGTGTTGCTGGCTGGGAAAGGTGTAGTAGGCGGCATCCACACAGACGGTCTTGAGGACCTCCGCGTATTCGGCAAGGCAATCCCGGTTGAAACGCGCCTGGGCGAACTTGCCGCGGTATTCGTACAGGGCGCGATTGTAAAGCATCCCGGACCAGCCCGGGTATTTCCAGGAGGAGGTGCCGATGAAAACGCCCTGGACCGCCAAGGAGGCCGCCTGCTGCTGCACGGTTTCGCGGCTAAAGGTCATGGTGGAATTATCCCCCGCCAGCCCGCCGAAGGCAACCGGAAGGTGGGAAAAGTGCCCTCCGGCAGGAACTTCCGCGAGACTCGACAAGGGCCGGTTCGTCTTTTACTTTTCGGCTGTGGCGGAGACATCGATGCCAGAAATTCTGCCCGGCAGCGTGCAAGTGGCGGAGGAGAAACCCAAGTCCGACTTGGAGCCGGGCTACCTGGTGATTTGTTGGAATGACCCCGTCAACTATATGGATTACGTCACCCATGTGTTCCAGAAAGTGTTCGGCTGGCCGCGCAAGAAGGCGGAGTTCCACATGCTCCAGGTCCATGAACAGGGCAAAAGCGTTTTGACCCGCGAGAGCCTCGAGCGGGCGGAACATTACGTGCATCAGCTCCAAAAACACAGTTTGCACGCCACCATGGAACGCGACGAGTGAAAACCCAGCGGGCGGCAGATAACAAGCTGGTGATCCACTTGGATCGGCGCGAAAAGCAGCTACTGGTCCAGGTGCTGGGCTTGTATCCGCGCATTCCGCCGGCCCACCAACCGCTCAGCAAGTCGGCCCGGCTGCCGGACCACGAAGCGGGCCAGCAACTGCTCAACGAGGCTCTGGCCGAACAGCGCGCCGCCAACCGGCGCCAGGTCCAGGCCCTCCTCGCCGAAGACCGGCGCTTCGAGGAAAAACCCGACGGCTGGCAGGTCTCCTTTTCCCAGCCTGAAGTCGAGTGGCTCCTCGAAGTCCTTAACGACGTCCGCGTCGGAAGCTGGATCATCCTGGGCTCGCCCGAGGAAAAGCTGGGAAAGCTGACCCGCGAAAACGCCCCGCACTTCTGGGCGATGGAAATGGCTGGGTATTTCCAGATGGAATTGTTGCATGCGCTGGCAGATTGAGGGTTAAGGTTAAAACGTTCTTCCCGCCATGCCCATCGGCAGCCTCACAAACCGATTGACCTTTCCCGACCCACGGCGGGCCGACGCAGAGGGCTTGGTAGCCGTGGGAGGGGATTTGTCTGTGGAACGGCTGCTCGCGGCGTATCAGGCGGGGATTTTTCCGTGGACAGTCGACCCGATTACGTGGTGGTCGCCCGACCCGCGCGGGATTTTCGATCTGGACCGGTTTCATGTGTCGCGCAGCCTGGGCCGGGTGCTCAGGCAGGGCCGCTTTCAGATCAGCCTCGACCGGGCTTTCCCCCAGGTGATGGAAGGGTGCGCCGCCCCGGGGCCGGGGCGGCGCGGGACCTGGATCACGCCTGAATTCATCACCGCCTATACGCAACTGCACCAGCGAGGCCACGCCCACAGCCTGGAGTGCTGGCAAGGAGACCGGCTGGCCGGCGGCGTCTACGGCGTCGCCATTGGGGGCCTTTTCGCCGGCGAATCGATGTTCCATCGTGTCAGCGACGCCTCGAAGGTGGCCTTGTTCTATCTCATCGAGCATCTCCGGGCGCGAGGCTTCCTCCTGTTCGACATCCAGATGGTGACTCCGATCACGGCGCAGTTGGGCGCCACAAGCATCTCCCGGGAGGATTATCTGACACGCCTGGCCAAGGCAGTGGCGGCCAAGACCGGGGAGTGGGCTATCGCCGGAGAAACTGCGAGTGGCGGGACACCACGTAAAACAGGCCGGCCAGAGCCAGGCCAAAAAGGATCACCGCGATCAACGTGGCTATCGCTTTAAGCGTCTTTCCCCGCTGCATCGCCCGGGCGGTGCGCTCCTTCTCCCCTCGCATAAATAGCGCAAACTCCGCGTCGGCCGACAGGAGAGCATCGATGTCATCCCTCAACTTGATTGTCAGCCAGCCCGAGGATGGGCCGCGCCACAGGGAAGGCAGCTTTTCCATCGCCTCGGCGTCCGGCTTGACCAGGCCGCAGTGGTTCCAGAACGGCGCCCCTTCCCGGGTCCAGAGCCGGAGCAAGCCCTGATTGGCCGCCAGCGCGCGCATGCGATCCCATAGCAGCGGCCGCAAATGTTCGGCAAAAGCGAAGTCGGTGAAGCCCTCGCTATGAATGAGCCCCTGCCGGTCGGCTATTTGCAGGCCCAGCGCGCCAAGCAAGTGGCCCTCCGCGTTCTCGGCCACCTGAAATTCCGTGACCCGCCGGGCCAGTTCGTCGGCGTTGAAATGCATCGTCTGCCATAACGCCATCAACGGGCCAACATCATCCAGCGTCGCTCGCCGCACGCGAAAACTCGACGGACTCATGCCCCTGAATCTAGAGAGCCAGCCGCAAAATTCAAAGGGCAAATGGTGCGAAGAAATGGTGGGGGCGAAGATCAGGTTTTGAACACCCGGGGGGGGTGGAAGAAATCCCCCTCACCCTACCCTCTCCCAAAGGAGAGGGCGTAGCAGAGGTTGGCTCTCGACCATTCCAACCGCGTCGGATTCGCCAACCGACAGACGGTAATTCACCCTCTCCTTTGGGAGAGGGCCGGGGTGAGGGGGAATCGAGTGCTGCTAAGGCTCCAAAAAGTGATCCGCGTCCAATGGTGGGTGGACCACAACCGTTCACGCCACCCCCTCCCAATTAGCACCTCGCTTCGGCGGTTTCCCGGTATGTGCCATAAAGTGCCTCGCGCCCCAATCCACGTTTGGTCTTTACAACACACGCCCCCGGCGAGAAGCTCGGTTCGGAATCTACAAGCCATGAAAAGGATAACCATAGGGATCATGCGTCTTCTTTCATTCGCGTCCATCGCCGCACTGACCATAACGGCCTTCAGTTCATCCGCCGCGCCCTCCACAACCCCGCAGACCCTCGCCTCGGCCAACACAGGGTTTGCTTTCAAGTTGCTCAATGAAGTCGCGAAAGAACAACCGGCGCAGAACATCTTCATCTCCCCTTACAGTGTCTCGACCGTGCTGCAAATGGTCGGCAACGGCGCCGGCGGCAAAACCCGGGACGAACTCCGCAAGGTCCTGGGAACAACCGATTTGACCCCAGCCGCCGCCAACGAAGCCGCCAGAGACATCAACCGGGCGATAACCGGCGGATGCACCAACGTGGTGCTCAACTCCGCCAACGCGATCTGGTATCGCAAAGGCATCCAGGTCAAACCCGAGTTCCTCGCCTGCAACCGGGACTTTTTCCAGGCCGCTGTCGATCCCTTGAACTTCGATGATCCGGCCGCCGTCGGGATCATGAATTCCTGGGTGAGCCAGATGACCCACGGCAGAATCCCCAGCATTGTTTCCGGACCAATCGATCCCCTAACCCGGCTCTTTCTGGCCAATGCGGTCTATTTCAAGGGCAAGTGGCTCGATCCGTTTGAAGCAAAGGCCACCAAATCAAGGCCCTTTCATCTCCAAGGCGGCCAGCGCAAGAACCTGCTCATGATGGAGCAATCAAAAAAGTTCACCTACCGCCGGGGCACAGGGTACCAGGCAGTCCGCCTGCCCTACATGGATTGGGACCTGGCAATGTACGTCTTCCTGCCGGATGCAGGCTCCAGCCCGCAAAAACTCCTGGCGATCATGAATGCCGACAGTTGGCAGCGAATCACCCTGCCTGGTTTCAGTGAGCAAGAAGGACACCTGGTCCTTCCCAGATTCAAGCTCCAGTACGGAATTGATCTCCAGAAGCCGCTCAAGGCGCTGGGAATTACGAATGCTTTTCAACCCGAAAAAGCGGATTTCTCGGGGATGACGGTGGAACCTGTCTTCATTAGTGAAGCCACGCAAAAAACCTTCCTCGAAGTGAACGAAGAAGGAACCGAGGCGGCAGCGACCACGATGATGAATGTAGCCTCAGCAGGACCCGCAATGAACCCTCCGAAACCCTTCGAGATGATTGTGGACCGGCCGTTCCTGGTAATCATTCATCACGCCGCGACGCAATCCATCCTCTTCATGGGGGTTGTCTTCGATCCGGGCGCGTAAGTTCTGGAATAAAGTTGGTGGCGGCGCCGGGTCCGGCGTATGTTCCCGCTCATGCGCATCCTGCTTTTCAGCGGCAAGGGTGGCGTGGGCAAGACCAGCTTGTCGGCGGCGACCGGCGCGCGCCTGGCGGAGCTGGGCTACCGCACGCTGGTCATGAGCGTGGACCCGGCTCACTCGCTCGCCGACGCCTTCGATCTCGAATCCGGACTCTTCGATTCCAAAACCTCCGATCCCTTCCTGGTGGCCGATCGGCTCTGGATTCATGAGGTCAATATCCAGAAGGAGATCAAGCGCAACTGGAACCGCATCTGGTCCTATATCAGCTCGCTCTTGCGCACGTCGGGTTTGAGCGAGGTCGAGGCCGAAGAGATGGCCATCTTCCCGGGCATGGAGGAGCTGAGCGCGCTGCTCTATGTCAACGACTTTCACAAGGAGAAGCGCTACGACGTCATTGTGCTGGACTGCGCGCCGACAGGGGAAAGCCTCCGCTTTGTATCGATGCCCACCACCATGAAGTGGTACATGGAGCATATCTTCCCCATCCAGCGCGGCGTGCTCAAGGCGGTGCGGCCCATCGCAAACCGCGTGGCTCCGTTCGAGCTGCCGCCCGACAGCTACTTTGCCAGCGTCAAAGATCTCTTCGACCGCATTGAAGGGATCGACGACTTGCTGGAGGACCCGCGCGTCACTAGCGTGCGGCTCGTCACCAATCCCGAGAAAATGGTGGTCCGGGAAACCCAGCGGGCCTTTGTCTATTTCTCACTCCACGGCCTGACGGTCGACCAGGTGCTGGTCAACCGTGTCCTGCCCGAGGACGTCGAAGATGAGTTTTTTCGGGAATGGCGGCGGAGCCAGAAGCAATTCCTCCAGGAATTGGAGGCCTATTTCGATCCGGTGCCGCTAAGGAAGGTGCCTTTGTTCCGCCACGAGGTGCTGGGGCTGGATCGCATCCGCGAGCTGGCCGAGGTATTGTTCAGCGGCCGGGAAGACCCCGCCGCCGTCACCCGCACCGAGCGGCCCTATTCCTTCCGCAAACACAACGGGAAATACGAAGTGCGCCTCCAGGCCCCCTTCGCGGCCAAGGGCGAGGTCGGCCTTTTCAAGAAAGGCGACGAGTTGGTCATCGAGGTCGGCACAGTCCGGCGTCATGTCGGTTTGCCCAGCTCGATGAGCGGGCTTGCCCCGGCAAAGGCGCGGCTCGAGGACGGCTTCCTGGTAGTGGAATTACAGGAGACATTATGAAAACGAAACGAACTCCAAAGAATGCGTCCGGTCCCTGTCTTTGCCAGGGAGCCGGTCCGGCATTGAGCAACCTGCTGGAGCGGCTGGCCCCGCCCCAAGAGGCGCGCGGCCATTTCGAGACGGCCCGCCTCGAGTTCCTCAAGGGCCTCCGCGCCCTGCTGGACGCCCGCATCGAGCAAGTCTCGAAGTCCCGCGCCAAGGGCCAGAAGATCAGCGTCGAATGAGAGTCAACCGGGCTTCCGGCTCACTGCCGGAAGTCCCTGCCAACCTCCGCAGGCTCTCCGAGAGTTGTCCTCGACAACCCGGAGCGCAGGAGTAGTTTAAGCGCTGTAGAAGCCCGATTGCCATATGTATCCAGGCAAGGGCGCTGCATTGTTCTGTTTGAAGGCTGCAAAGTTGTGACGCGTCTATCTGTCCTATTCCGGAGGTTTAAATGACCGCACGAATTTTGCTCGCTGCCGAAACCCCGATAATCTGCGCTGGACTCGCGCTAATCCTGGAGCGGGAAGCAGGACTGAAGATTGTGGGCCAGTCCCATACGGCCCCTGATACCCTGTCTCAGTTCCGCGAACTGGCGCCAGACCTGACCATCATCGGGGCCAGACTCCAAGGCGCCGACAGCATCTCGGTCGCTGAGCAAATCCTGGCCGAGTTTCCTGAGGCCAGGATCATCGTTGGCTTGGAGGCGCTGGCTCCGAGGCCCCAGAATCGGGCGATCCAGGCCGGTGTTAATGGCTATCTGCTCAGGACAAGTCAGCCCGACGAATTGATGATGGCCGTTCGCACCGTGCTTGCCGGCCATCGCTACTTGTGCCTGGAAATCGCCGACTCGGTGGTGCTCAACTACCGCAAGCTCCTCAACGGCGCCGTGAACCTGGCCAAGCCACTACTGACCAGCCGGGAGCAGGAGGTCCTCAAGCTCACCGCTGAGGGCCTTCGCGTGAAAGGAATTGCCGAACGCCTCAACATCGGCGTCAAGACCGTGGACACCTACCGCTCCAGCCTATTTGCCAAGCTCGAATGCTCCAGCGTTGCGGAACTGACCCGCTATGCTATCCGCGAAGGTTTAGTTCGACCTTGAGATGCGGCTTTCTTTGTCACGGGATAACCTCGGCGGCCTTCGAAGTGTCCTTCCCTTGCCCTCGAGCGTAGCTGTCGAAACATTCTACCGCTTGCGGGCTCCCCGGCGCGAATCGACCGCTGGATCGGCAGAAGGAAACTCGGACCAACGGGCTCGGCACGGAGGCAACCTGTTGAGCCACAGGAACCTGACCGGCTGCCGCGCGGAGCCGCCATGCAGGCCCCTCCGGAGAATACTCAAGCAGTCATTCCGTGATTTCACGGACCAGCCCTCCTAATAAGCCTGTATTCCATGCCTAGTCACTCCGTGATAAACTTGCTTATCTTCGACAGTTTGCTTGCCGATATTGATTCCAGCATGGCGGAACCGGTCGAGAAATTACATGCCGTCGTCAAAGTCAGTTGCGCGAGCCCCGAAAGAGCCCAGGGTCACGCGCCCGATTCCCGCCGGGGCCTTCAAGTGGCTGGATCTGCAACCAGCCACCACCACCCTTGCGCCCATGCCTGACGCTGGTTTGCGTCTCCAAAAGCTGTCAATGACCGCACGGATCCTATTGGCCGACGATCACCCCATCATGTGTGCCGGGCTCGCCCTGACAGTTGAGCGGGAACCTGGACTCAAGGTGGTCGGCCAAGCCCACGACGATCAGGAGACCCTGACCCAATTCCGCGAGTTGGCTCCCGACCTCGTTATAATGGATGTTCACCTTGGAGGGTCCGACGGCATCCGGATCGCCGAGCAAATCCTCGCCGCATCCGCTCAAACCCGGATCATCACCCTCTTCGACCAACTCGTTCCCGGAACCATCGATCGGGCGATCCTGGCCGGGGTGCATGGCTGCTTGCTCAAGACTAACGCCCCGGAAGAACTGCTCCGCGCCATCCGCACTGTACTGGCCGGGCACAGCCACTTGTGCCCTCAAATCACCGACGTCGTACTGGCGAACTATCAGAAACTCCTCAGCGTCCCGGCAATCCCGGACAAACCACTCTTGACCGACCGGGAACTGGAGGTCCTCAAACTCACCGCCGAGGGCCTCCGCGTGAAGGAAATCGCCGAACGCCTCAACATCGGAGTCAAGACCGTCGACACCTACCGTTCGAGCCTGTTTACCAAGATCGAATGTTCCAGCGTGGCGGAACTGACCCGCTATGCCGTCCGCGAAGGTTTGGTTCGGCCCTGAGAAAAGCCGCTTTCTTTGGGGCCGAAAAACCCTGGCGGGCTTCAAATTGCCTCGTCATTGCCGCTTGCTCCGGTAACTCACTGAGTGGCGGCTCAGCGATAACACGGAGTCCTTCCGCCAAAAAAGGTCCTCTTTCACGGTCATTCAACCTCAGTAGCATTCCTTTTCAAGCATCACCTTCCACTCGCCGATTGAGTCCCTGGTTAGGCGAGAATTGTCGAGAATATGAAAGCACTCTTGCCTTAAGAAAAATTATCGCGGACTCAGAGGCGCGCGTCAGGGCATCGGATGATGCTTTTAGCAGCCGCCTCAGGTCAGGCCAAGAAAACATTGAGCATGAATAAAGAACCTCTCGCCGCCTGCGCGGCGGAAACCAAATCGCCTCTCGCGGGGAAATACCTCACCTTCAATCTCGGCGCCGAATGCTGCGGCATCCCCGTCGTCAAGGTCCGCGAGATCATCAGGCATATCCCGCCAACCTTGGTCCCTCAGATGCCGGACTATGTCTCTGGCGTCATCAATCTGCGCGGCAAGATCATCCCGGTCGTCGATTTCCGGCTCAAGCTCGGCGTGGCCGCGGCCGCCGTTACCGAGCACACTTGCATCATTGTCGCCCAAATCCGTTCCTGCTCCCGCCCACCTGTCGCCATGGGGATAGTCGTGGACTCCGTCGACGAAGTCTGCACTATCCCCGCCGGCGCCATCGAGCCGACTCCCGAGTTTGGCGTGGCTCTCGATGTCTCGTTCCTGGTCGGCATGGCCAAGCTCAAGACCAAGGTGGTCTCGTTGCTGGACCTTGACAACATCCTCGGCACGACTGCCGCCCGCGCTTCCGCGGCCGCGGCGAAGTCCCCCACTCATAACTAAAGCTCCTTCCCAAACCTGACACTCTCTTACCGATAACCCCCAAACCTCTGATAGATATGAAAAACTGGACCATTGGAAAACGTCTCCTTGCCGGATTTGCCACTGTCATCGCCATCGTGCTCGGCCTTGGCGTGGTCATGTGGCTTACCACCAACAGCGTATCGCGCAGCGTCACAACCATCGTCACTCAAGACATTCCCCAACTCATCACCTTGAGCGACATCCGCTTCGACGTCACCCTCCTGCGGGTCACCAACCTCAAGCACGTCAACACCACCGAGGCGGCGCAAAAGACCGAAATCGAGAAGGAAGCCGGGTCTCTGGAAAAGGAATTGGACGATCTGGTGGCCAAGTGTGAAAAGCAAATCACACGCGCCGACCAGCGCGGTACCTTTGAGAAGATTCCGCCCCTGCTCCAAGGCTACCAGGCGGCGGGGGCAAAGCTGCGTGAGGCCAGCCGCCAGAATAAAGCCGAAGAAGTCCAGGCTATGCTGCTCGCGGCCGGAAAGGCCGGCAACGATCTCGTCAAGACCGCCGACGCCCTCAGCGAGCAGACCGCCCAGAGCGTAGCAGTCGCGGGCCGCAGCACCTGCGCCATGCTGGCCCATTCTCTCTTGACATTGGCGGTCGTGGTGCTCGCGGCCGTGCTCGCCAGCCTGGGCATCGTGTTTTTGATCTCGCGCAGCGTCTCGGGCGTGCTCCACCGCACCATCGCCGATATGTCCGGCGGCGCGGAGCAAACTGCCGCTGCCGCCGGCCAGGTCTCCACTGCCAGCCAGGCCCTGGCCGAAGGCGCCAGCGAGCAAGCGGCCTCCCTCGAGGAGACCAGTTCGTCGCTCGAAGAGATGGCCAGCATGACCAAGCGTAACTCCGAAAACGCCGAGAAAGCCACCACCCTCGCCCGTCACGCCCGCGAAGCCGCCGACTCGGGCGCCGCCGACATGCAAACCATGAACGCCGCCATGGAGGCCATCAGGAACTCCAGCGACGACATCGCGAAAATCATCAAGACCATCGATGAAATCGCCTTCCAGACGAATATCCTCGCGCTCAACGCCGCTGTCGAGGCGGCCCGCGCCGGCGAAGCGGGCATGGGCTTTGCAGTGGTGGCCGACGAGGTCCGCAGCCTCGCTCAGCGCTGTGCTCAGTCGGCCAAGGAAACCTCCGTCAAAATCGAGGCGGCCATCTCTAAGACATCACAGGGAGTCGAAATCAGCGCCAAGGTCACCAAAAGCCTCCAGGAAATCGTCGGCAAGGTCCGGCAGGTTGATGAACTGGTCGCCGAAGTCGCCTCCGCTTCCAAAGAGCAAAGTCAGGGCATTGACCAGGTCAATACCGCCATCGGCCAGATGGACAAGGTCACCCAGGCCAACGCCGCCAGCGCCGAGGAAAGCGCCAGCGCCGCCGAGGAACTCAACGCTCAAACCGAGTCGCTCAAGGACTCCGTCCGCCACCTAAGTCTGCTGGTTGGCGGCGACGCCGCGTCAGCCTCCCCCGCGCATCTGGCAACCCCAGCCGGCCCAACGTTCGCATCCACAAAACCTGCCAGACGCAACTCCGCCCCCGTGCGATCCGGCCCCGCCTCGACACCTGCATGGCGCTCAATCCCTGAAACCGCCGCGGAAGAATCGGCTGCAACCGCCCGAATTCCTCGCCTGGAAAGCGCCGCCGCAGGGAAGAATGGTTTCGTAGATATTCCTCTCCCGCCCGCCCAGGGTTAACGGCCTGGTCTGTTGGCGTCACCATCAACTGAGAGGGCCAAGATGAAACGAATTCTCTTCGCGGACGACAACGAGGCCTTCCGGGCCCTGCTGGCTAAACTGCTGGAGAGCGCCGGCTATGAGGTCCTGACTGCGGCGGATGGAGCCGCCGCAGTCGGCCTCTTTCGCCAACAACCGGCCGACCTCGCCATCATCGACTTGCTAATGCCTGGCAAGGAAGGACTGGAAACCATCCGCGAACTGCGCCGAATCCAGCCCGGACTCAAGATCATCGCCATCTCCGGCGGTGGCTTCGGCGCCGCCGGTGATTACCTGGAAATCGCCCGTTTGCTTGGAGCGGTCAAAACGTTGACAAAGCCCTTCGCACTCACCGACGCGCTGGAGATAGTGAAGAACCTGCTGGAGGCGGCTCCCGAAACAGCCTGATGCGTGATGCGTAAAGCGCTTTACGTTTTACGGATTACGTTTTACGCCTTACGCACCAGCGCTTTGACGCTCCACGCTCCAACGTCTTCTTCAGAACCGCCACCCCGCGGTCACCATCACCGCGTGGCTGATGAATTCGTAAGTGCCGTCGGCAGTCTGGCCGGCAAAGACTCCTGCGATGGAGGGGGGCTCGCTGCCGCGAACCGTGTGAGGCGGACCATAGCCAAGCTGATAGACCACGTCGAAGCTCAGTTTTCCGAACTGCTTTCCGGCTCCGACGCTGAAGAAATCGCGGGCCAGGTCAGCCGCCAGCGGCGTGTAGTGGGCGTCCGGAACGGACGTCTCGCTGTAGACATAGCCGGCGCTGGCATGCCAGCCATGGTCGAAATAGCGGGTCACTCCGAATTCATACATCCAGCTTGCCTGCCATTTAAACGGGATATCAGTGGTCGGGTTCAGTGGGAAAGGAGGGGAGGACTGGTGAAGGGTTACGTTCCCGAAGCTGCTCCAGTCCGTGTAATCGGCATCAAACTCCAGGTTCCATTTCGGGGTGGGCCGGAACGAAAGCCCACCCACGACCGTCAATGGAAATGTGTAGTCCGCCCAGGCCGCGCGCTGAGTCTTGTTTTCGATCAGCGGCATGTCTTGAAATTCGGTTTGGTCCGACAGCCTTAGGCTGGTCTGACTCCGGAAAGTGGCGCCCAGCGAGACCATCTCGTGCGGCTGCCAGAGAATGCCGGCGTTGTAACCGGCGCCCCAACCCTCCCCCTTGAACCGAAAATAATTGATCAGCGGCGCAGGCGAGGCCTTCAATCCTTGCTCGATATCCAGTTCCGCATAATCCACCATCGCCCCGGCGCCCACCGACAGGCTGGGCAAAACCTGCCAGGACACGACCGGGCTAAGCCGGTAATAGGTCAGAGAACCGCTGGTGCCAACGGTGCGAAAGCCGGTGTCGTCAGGCCAGCTTATTTGCCCGCCGTAGGGCGCATAGACTCCCAAGCCGAAGCCCACCTTGGGGTTCTCCAGCGTGTAGCTGCAAAACATCTGGGGCACCGCGGCCTCGTGATCCTGGCTATGGTAGGTCTTTCCGTGGTTGGCGGCGCTGGTCAGGGGCTGAAAACTGATATCGTCATAAATCCCGTAAATCCCCCCGCGCAAATCCCCGCCCTCCAGCCGGCTAATCCCCGCCGGGTTGTAGTAAACCGCCGAAGCATTGTCCGCTGTCGCGACAAACGCCTCGCCCCGCGCCGTGGCAAACGCGTCCTGATCGGCAAGGCGAAACCCGCCGGCAACACCCTTCGTCCCCCACGCCAGCAGGAGCGTCACCGCAAGAAAGCAAAGTTTACCGCGCCTGTTTCTCATCGCCCGCGCTCGATTTCAGCCTTACGTGACATCCTGAATACACACGATACCGGGCTGGAGCAAGCAGGTTCCGTGCTCAATTCCGCCGCATTATGATCTTTACTTTTGACCCAAAGTCACTATTATTCGCCCCCGTGAATCGCATAGCTTACGGGATCGCTGTATCCTCCCTGTTGGCCTTGGGCCTTTTCCCACTGAAGGCGCCTGCGTTTAGTTCGCTTTGCGTTTTTGGCGACGGGGCCAGTTCCACCACGAATGGCATCAACAGCCCCCTTTACTACCAGCAACGCTACTGCAATGGGCTGGTTTGGCCTGAGGTGCTGTCGCAGCGCCTGGGGTTAACCTACAATTCGAGCCAGAACTGCTCCTACTTCGGGGACACAAGCAAGGCTGTCATCGTGACCAATCTTCCGAAATGGAAACCGCCGGCGGACGCGGGCACCGCATTGTTTGTCGTTTGGGCCGCCGACGCGGATTACGTGAACTTCGTCGGTACTAATACCCCCTCCGGCCTCACCAATCTGGCGATGTGGACGAATGCTGCGCACCACTTTCTGCTCAATCATTCGAACATCATCCACAGCCTCTATACGAACGGAGTCCGTACTCTGGTCATACCCAATGCGGTCGATGTCACCAAAGTCCCGGCCATGGTCCGCATAACCTCTTCCGCAACCAAGTCTTTCATTCGCGATCAGATCACTGAGTTCAACAGCCAGTTGACGAATACGATCAATCAGGGAATGGCCTTATCGCCCGGCATGACGATCTATTATGCGGACATGTTCGGCCTGTTCGACACCATCCTCGCCCAGCAGACTGCCTATGGGTTTTCCACTAACACGGTTGACGCCCTGGACGATCCTGGGCTGACGAACTTTTCGTTCACCGGCCCGGGCGCGTATTACGTCTTTTGGGATCAGGATGATCCGACCGCCAGAGCCCAAACCATCATTGCCGACACCATCCAGCAGATGGTTTTGCCAACCCAACTCGGCCCTCCAACCTGGCTGAATGGAACGACGCAAATGACTCTATCGAATGTCCCTGTCGGCCGAGACGGCTCGGTCCAGGGCACCGCCGATTTCTCTAACTGGACACCGGTCGCCAGCTTCAGCAGCACCAACGTGACGCAGACCTTGACCTTCCCGGACAGCACCCCGGCGCGCTTTTACCGGCTGGTCTTCCCCATCTCCTGGACCTGGCCCTGACCTCATCCCTGCGGCTTGCTGGAAAGCGCGGGTTCCCCGGCCGGTCTTTTTCGGAAAAGCAAACCGCGTATATTGCTCCGCCCCAGTACTCGCCCTAGCTCCTTGAAGCCGAAGAAGGGGACAAAGGCGAAGAAGGTGACCAGGCAAGCGGCGAGCAATTCATACACGCCTTTGCTTAACAGCTCATGGATTCCTCCCGCCAGGCCATTCCCGTGCAGAAGTCCGCTAAGCGTGCTCTCCAGGAGTTTGAAGACCCCTACAAACAGGGTGAATACAAACGCCTTGTACAGGGCCGGGACTATTAAAGGCTTGTCTTCAAGCCCGCGGCCAAGGCGCAAAGCATCGCCCACCAGAATGACTTTGGCTAACACCAGGGCTTCGACCACGGCAACCCCATAATTCAGGTAAGCGATCCGATACTCCGCCAGCACCAGTCGCCGGTACCACGCAAAGGCGCCAAAAAAACAGGCCAGGTACGCAACCGTTATCCAATACTCGATCAGTTCACGCGCGCATCTCTGTTTCCAGCCGGCTCTTTCCTCGTTCGCGCCGCCCATGATTAGCAACCTTCTCGCATTTGATCGATGATCGATTTCACTCCCTTCCGCCTTTCAGGGCCCGCTGTTATCGAACTCCTTCCGCAACTCCACGAAGGCCTCTGGACTCACGTTGAGCAACCCCTGCTCAGGACGGGCGAGGCCCCTCACTCAACAGTAGCACCGCCTGGCACGTTAGCACCAGTTTTGATTGCTGAATTTATATTTGCGCGACCCCTCACACCGGCGGATTGAACTCCTCGGCGTGATAGGAACTGCGGACCATCGGGCCGCTGGCGACGTGCACAAAGCCCATCTCCCGGGCGCGTTGACCGAAGGCGGCGAATTTCGCCGGGGTCACATACTCCGCCACCGGCAGGTGCTGAAGCGTCGGCTGAAGGTATTGGCCCAGCGTAAGGATGTCGCAGCCGACCTGGCGCAGATCCGCCAGGGCGGTCAACACTTCCTCGTCAGTCTCTCCCAGACCGAGCATAAGGCCCGACTTCGTATAGGCGTTGCCGGTCTGCCGGCTTTTGACCTTGCGCAGCACGCTGAGCGATCGGTCGTAAGTCGCGCGCGATCGTACCGCCGGGGTCAGCCGGCGCACGGTCTCGAGATTGTGGTTGAAAATGTGCGGGGCGGCGGCCAGCACAGCGTCGATCGCCGCGTCGCGCTCGTTGAAATCAGGCGTGAGCACCTCGATGATGGTGTTCGGGCTCAGCGCCCGCACCGCCTCGATCGTCCGCTGGAAATGGCCGGCGCCGCCGTCGGGCAAATCGTCCCGCGCCACCCCGGTGATGACGACGTGCTTAAGCCGCATCCGCCGGGCGGCTTCGGCCACGCGCGCCGGCTCGTCCGGCTCGAGCGGAAAGGGCTTTGCCGTGGTGACCGCGCAGAAGCGGCAGGCCCGGGTGCAGCGGTCGCCGCCGATCATAAAGGTCGCCGTGCCTTTGCCCCAGCATTCCCAATGGTTGGGGCAGCGCGCGCTCTCGCAAACGGTGTGCAGCTTCAGCTCGTGGAGCAGCGCGCGGGTTTGCGCGAAGCCGTCGCCGGTCGGCAGTTGAAAACGCAGCCATTCGGGCAACCGCGGCCGCGGCTTGCCTTCAACGGGGTTCAAGACGGGCATTCTTTTTCTCCAGCTTCTTGAAAAAATCCGGGAGCTGCTCCGGGCCGAAATCGGCCAGCACTTCCCCATCCACCTCGATCACGGGAGCCAGTTCCTCGCCCGACAGACGAATCATTTCGTCGAAGGCGGCCTCGTCCGCAATCACATCGATCGCTTCGTACTCCACCTCGTGCTCATCAAGCCAGCGCATGGCTTTCTGGCACCAACCGCAGTAGGGCTTGATAAACAACCGAATCCTTTTTGGTTTCACACGCATACAGTGGCGGATCCGAACAGGTTTTTCAAACGGAGAGTGTTCGCGCTGCCGCAAGACGTTACGCCTCTCCGATCTGCGCCTGGTACTGGTCCGCCCCAAGCAGCGTGTTCAGCTCGGCTGGAGCCGAGAGCTTCATCCGCCAAAGCCAGCCCCCGCCGAAGGCCTCCCTGTTCACCAATCCCGGGTCCCCCACCGCCCCCTGGTTGGCTTCGACAATCTCCCCGCTGACCGGAGAATAGACGTCGCTGGCCGTCTTGACCGATTCAATCACGGCGCAGGCCTCGCCGGCCCTGACTTTCCTGCCCACCTCGGGCAGTTCCACAAACACCACGTCGGTCAGCTCATGCTGGGCGTGATCGGTGATGCCCACGGTCGCGATCTCGCCCGAGACCCGCACCCATTCGTGGGATTTCGCATACTTCAAATCCGAGGGAACGTTAGCCATAGGTCTATTGAGTCAGGGAGCCGGGAGCCAGTCAACTCAGTTTTCGATACAGCGGTTTGGGCGCCACCGACGCCGCCGCGCGCTTGCCGCGAACCTCGATGGCAATCAGGGTGCCGGGCTTGGCAGCGTCCGCTGACACGTAGCCCAGCCCGATGCCGATTCCCAGCGAGGGGCTCTGCGTCCCGCTGGCCACCTCGCCCAGCCGGGTTCCGCCGACCCCCGCGCTCCAGATGGGATAATGGGGGCGCGGAGGCGCGGCCCTTTCGGTCATTTTGAAAGCCGCCAGCTTCCGGCTCACGCCGTGGGCTTTCTGCTCCGCAAGCGTTGCGCGCCCGACAAACTCGCCCTTATCCAGCGCCACGAAAAAGCCAAGACCGGCTTCGATAGGGGTCGTATTCTCGTCCAGCTCGTGGCCGTAAAGCGGATAGCAGACTTCGGTGCGAAGGGTGTCACGAGCCCCCAAACCGGCCGGCTTCAATCCATGCGGCCGACCCAGGGCCAGAAGCTTGTCCCACACCGGCTCGATAATCTCGGCTGGAGCGGCAATCTCAAATCCGTCTTCACCCGTGTATCCGGTGCGGGAAAGCCAGACCGCCGGACCTCGGCCGGAAGCGGAATCAAACGCAAAGCGCCCGATCTGGTTCTTCGTTAAACCCGTGGGGCGGGCTGCGGCAGTGCCGCCAGTGGAGGAGCCCGTGAAGCATCCGTCGATGAATTCGCTCACGCGGGGCCCTTGGACCGCGACCGCGCCCATCCGGTCGGAAGCGTTCTGAAGCTTCACTCCCTGCGGCTCGTGAAAGGCCGCCCATTGCCGCTCGATCCATGCCGCGTCGGCTTCGATGCGCGAGGCGTTCACGATGAGCAGGTATTCGTCGGCCGCAATCCGGTAGATGTAGAGATCGTCGATGACGCCGCCGCGCTCATTGCACATCAGCGTGTATTGTCCCTGCCCTTCAGCCAGCTTGCGGATGTCGTTGGTGAGAACGCGATTCAGGAATGCGCCGGCTGCCGGGCCGCCCGCCAGGATCTCGCCCATGTGCGAAATATCAAACAGCCCCGCGGCGCTCCGCACCGCCTGGTGCTCTTCGGTAATGCTGGTGTATTGCACCGGCATTTCCCACCCGCCAAACTCGATTAACTTGCCCCCCAGCCTTTGGTGGGCGCCATACAGAGGCGTTCGTTTCATCGTCCAGAACTTTGGTTTCCCGGCCGGCTCAAGGCTCCGCGCCGGAACAAGGCCCCGCAACATAGTACAGAGGCCCGAGGCTGTAAAGCTCCGACCGATGCAGGGATGCGTCCGTCCCCGGGCGCAGCGGGTAACGATGAGCGCCTGATTCCGGGTATTCGAATGGCCTGAACCCACCCCTGCCTTCACACTCCGGAGGGCCGAGTTCCACGAGGCCCGATTATCGGGAACTCGCAGACCTCGTCCCTCCGGATCTTGGTTCCGTATGCGGCGGACTCAGGACGCGGTGCCTCGCCGGCCCGGCTTTTCTCTTGCAGTCATGCTCTCGCTAGCAGAGCCCAACAGCGCTTTGATAGCTTCCTGGTGAAGGGTTCCGGGGCTGAAACAGGAAAAAGCCCGGCTGTGCCAAGGATTGCAAGGGTATTACAGGCGCCTGCATGCCGGCGGAACGCGCAAGCCCAGGAATGCTAAAGGCCGCCAATGTCGGAAGTCCGGCCCCGACCCGGTCAGTCCCGAACGGCAGAACTGCCGCGTTCTGCTTGACCAGCCCAAACAACGCATCCACGCGGGCAGCCGATCTCTCTTTGCCCAGACCTGCTTTGAATAACGGATGATGCGCCAGCAGAATGGCCGCCAGGCCCGTGATGTGCGGCGCCGCCGTCGACGTGCCGTCCATGGCGTCGAATCCCGCCCCCGGCACCGTCGAGATAACGGCCACGCCTGGGGCGCAAACGCCTATCTGCGGCCCGTGGCAGGTGAAGTTGGGAGAGAAGATCCCGTCGGATGACTGTATCCGCGTCACGGTCAGGGCATGGGTGCTGTCGGTCGGAAAGTCCGCAAGCCGCCCGATCGCCGCCACCGCCAGGACCTGCGGCGATCGCGCCGGATACTGCACCTCGCCACCCGAGTTGCCCGCCGCCACGACGCAGGCGATGCCTCGCTGCCTGGCTTCCTGAATCTTTTGCTCGACCAGGAAGGAGATTTCATCGGTTCCCAGGCTCACGTTAACAATATCGATGCCTTCATCGATGCATTGGTCGAGGGCATTAATCAGATCGCTGAAGCGGCCTTCGGGATGGACCTTGAAAACGTGGATTTCCGCGGCCGGGGCGAAGCCGCGCATCGGGAAGCCTCGCGCGGGCCTGGCGGCAATGATGCCGGCGCAATGAGTGCCATGCCCGATGGGGTCCAGCGTCCAGCCCAGGCCTTGGCCGCCGTCCGTCACATCGGTTCCCAGCGTGATGTGCTGGAGCAATGGATGCTTGTTGTCGCAGCCCGAGTCGATAATGGCAATCTTGACTCCCTCGCCATCAACCGATCCGTTGAACTGGTTTTGCATCATCGCTTCCTGTCCCCAGCTCAGGAAACCCCGGCTGTTGTAGCGGGGCAAAGTCTCGCCGAACGAACGAAGGCGGATGACATTGGGCACGTCCAGGCGCAACTCCGCATGGCGGATGACCAAATCCCAGTAGTCCTTTTTGGGCCTGGCCATCACCGCCTGCGCCTGGCCGGCGCGAAGGCTGTACAAGGGCATCTGGGCCTGCCCATTCTCGTCGGTAACCGCTTCCGACGGCTGGCCCGCCCCATAAAGCGAAACGACAACTCCCGCGAGCGGTTTGTCCTCTTCGCCCAGGACCTGGATGCGAACCTGAGAAGATTGCAGCTTGGCCCGGTCGATGCGGCAGGCGGAGGAGGCTCCCAGCAGGGTCTGTTTGAGGCTGGTGGCCGTTCCATAGGCGAGCGGCGCGTCGTGTTCGACGATAAAAGGGCTTAAACCGCTTGCGGATTGGAGACGCAGGGTCTCTCCCTGTTCCGGTTTGAGCCGGGCTACAAGGATTTCGGGTCCCTTGGCCGCACCCGCGGCTAGCGTTGAAAGCGGCGCCGCCGCCGATCGGCCAGGGATCGTTTTTACCACCTCGAATTCCACACCGAGGGCCTTGAGCTGATTGGCCACATTCTGCGGCCCCAGGGACATCAGGCCCAGGTTCCACACCCCGGCCCGGGACGCTATCAGGTATTGCCGCTTATGCTGGCCCAGATAACAGATCTCGCCAGGCGGCCCAGCCTGTTTCTCAACATTCGGTTTTGAAGCGCTCATAGTTATTCCATCCTTTGGTTCGAAAAGTTAGAGTTGCCGTATCCAGGAGATGGTGACCAACTGCCAAGGACGATGGCTGCTTGGGAGCGATAATGTATTCCTGCGTCTGCCCGCAGAACCGCCTTAGGCTCTGTTCCATAACGCAGCTTTACATCGGTTCATTCCCAGGAGCCAACGCCTTGGAGAGTTGATCACCCTCCCCATCAAGGCCGGTGGCTGGAGTTTGAAGCATCCAGTCCGGCGCTCAGGCAAACGAGAAGCGAGGTTGGGCTCCAACCTGCATCTGGCCGCCAAACACCGCTCCCGCGACCGGGCTCACCGCCCGGTTTCCCGCCGGGATCACCACGAAGCCGCCCCACGGAGCGCCGGCCATACCCGCGGCCTGGGCCATCTGCCCCGCGAGGTTGCCGCCCCAGGCCTGTGCGGCCCATTGCTGGGGCGCCAGGCACGAGGCGCACGGAACGCCGGCTGCGGCATACAACTGTTGCGCGCCGGCCGCGATCTGCTGCGCCACTTGCTGGCACACCTGCTGCGCCGCTTGCGCGACCTGTTGGCCGACCTGGTGCGCCGCCTGGTGCGCCGCTTGCTGCGCCGCCTGCTGACAGGCCTGGGCCGCCTGCTGCGCCGCCTGCTGGGCCGCCTGCTGCGCCGCTTGTGGGCCTACCTGCTGGGCCGCTTGCTGAAACACCTGCTGCGCGGCCTGCTGCGCCAGTTGCGGCGCGACCTGCTGGGCGGCTTGCTGCGCCGCTTGAGCGGCTTGCAAGGCTGCCTGCGCGGCTTGCTGGGCTACGCATTGCGCGGCTTGCTGTGCCACCTGCTGAGCTATGCATTGCGCTACTTGCGCGCTTTGCTGGGCCGCCAATTGCGCCGCCTGGACCGCCTGCTGCGAAACCGCGAACGGAATCAGGCCGGCGATCTGGCCGCCGATCCCACCCAGCAGACCCCCGATCTGCGGGTTGCCAAAGGCTCCGCCCAGAGCCATGCCGATCGGCTGGGCCATCTGGCCCGGAATGCCGCCGAAACAGCCTTGCGGGATAAACTGCTGCGGCGCCACATAATAGCCAACCAGCGCGCCCTGCCCGTCAGGAACCTGGCAGGCGGAGGCCGAATACTGCAATCCCGGAGCAATACATTGTCCCGGAGCGAACGAACTGATATTACCATCCATATAATACCTTTCCTTTTCTGTTTGTTATCACCCGATGGGGGGCTCATTCGCCAACTGGATTATCGGAATCCCTCCACGCAGTCCATAGGGTGTTGACCCCAAAAACTCCCGCCGATACGCAAATTTCCTGACGAGCGAAAAGCGGCCTGATGACGCCCTATTGGTGGCCGAGACCTGTCGGCGCCTCGACCCGACAAACCGTCAGGTGCTTCTGTTGGTGGAGCAATTGAAGGCACCCCGATGACCCTCCGGCCGCCGGCCGCCAATGCCCCCATATCCCGGAGGGCAGAGTTCCACGAGGCTCCACGATCGGGAACCATCGGATCCGGAGCGGTTCATTGCCAATAGACCGTGTTATGCTATCTATTAAGGTAACAAAGTAACCGGAAATTGGTTCGTTGGTACGAATATGAACATGGAAACCCTGGCTTCGCCGGCTCCGCCGCAGGCGAATCCCTATAGCCGGAAGCATCCGTTTTTAGCGGATCTCACGCGGCACGAGCGCCTGAGCCGTCCGGGTTCGTCCAAGGACACGCGGCATTTCGTGCTCAACCTCAAAGGGAGCGGCCTGAGTTACACCCCTGGCGACTCGCTGGGAACCTTCGGCTCCAATTCGCCCGCCGTGGTGGATGAGTTGATTGGCCTGCTCGGCTTTGAGCCCGAGACGGCCGTCCCGGACCCGAAGGGCCAGCCCACGACGTTTCGGCAGGCCTTGGAGCGGGAATACATTGTCAACCGCGCCAACCGCAAGATCATGAGCGGCATCGCCCAGCGCATCCCGCAGGGCGAACAGCGCAATTGGCTGATGGAGATTCTCGACCATAGCGATTTGCTTTCCGAATACATCGATACCCGGGATTACGTCGATATCCTCAAGGAGTTTGGCGAGGCGCGATTCGAGTCCCCGGAGGCTTTTCTAACCCAGCTCACACCGGTGGCACCGCGGCTCTATTCCATCGCCTCATCCCACGACGCCCATCCGGGCGAAGTGCATTTGTGCGTCGCTGTGGTTCGCTACGACACCCATGGCCGGCCCAAGAAGGGCCTGGCTTCCGGGTTCCTGGCCGACCACGCCGATTTGTTCGTCAAGAGTATCCCCGTCTACGTCCAGGAATCGCGCTCCTTCCGCCTGCCCAAAGACAAGTCGGCCGACATTATCATGTGCGGCCCCGGCACCGGGGTCGCGCCGTTCCGCGCTTTCCTGGAACATCGGCTGCTCGAAGGCGCCACCGGCCGGAACTGGCTCTTATTTGGCGAGCAGCATCGCGCCACCGATTTCCTCTACGGCCAGGAGTTTCTGTCCTGGTACGCGCAAGGCAAACTGCATCGGCTCGACCTGGCCTTCTCCCGGGATCAGGCCCACAAGGTTTATGTCCAGCACCGCATGCGCGAACGGGCCGCAGAGCTCTGGGCCTGGCTGCAAAATGGCGCCCACTTCTACGTCTGTGGCGACGCCAAGTACATGGCCCGCGACGTCCATGAGACCCTGATCCATATCGCCCAGGAACAAGGCGGACTCTCCCCCGAAACCGCCGCCGACTATGTCAACGTCACCCTGATGAAGACCGAAAAGCGGTATCTCAGGGACGTTTATTGACCGGGATCTTGCCGGCCAATTCCTCAGCGGGGTAGGTCCAGATTTCGGCCAGAGTCGGATGGTAGTGGGGCATGGCGGCCAACTGGTGGACGCTCAGGCGGCTGTACATGGCGGCGACGATCTCGTGGATCAATTCCCCTCCCAATGGTCCGACGCAGCCGCCTCCGGTGATCTCGCCGGTAATCGGGTCGGCCAGCAGTTTCACAAAGCCCTCTTTGGCCTCCATGATGAGCGACTTGCCGTGGTCGTTGAACGGATAGCTGGCAACCAGATAGGGGATGTTGCGCACGTGGGCCCGCTTTTCGGTCAGGCCAACCGCGGCCACCTGCGGTTCGGTGAAGATGATCTCGGTCAGCAAACGATAGTCCATCTGCTTCGGCTGCCCGGGACAAGCGATGTTGTGCGCGGCAACCTCGCCCTGCTGGATGGCGATGTGGACAATCTCATGCAGGCCGGTGCAGTCGCCCACCGCGTAAATGTGCGGCACGGTGGTTTCCATCCGCGGATTCGTGATGATGCGCGTGTATTCCAGCCGCACGCCGACCTTTTCCAGGCCGAGCGAGGCGACATTCGGGATCCGGCCCAAAGCGTAAAGAACAGCGTCGGCCTTGATCTCGACGGTTTTCCCGCCATGCTCGAAGACGACTTCTTTCTGATCGCCGGCCCGGCGGGCATCGATCAGCTTCGTGCCGGTATATACCGTCATGCCTTCGGCGCGAAAAACCCTTTCCAGGGTTTCCGCCGCATCCGGGTCGAACTCGTGCAGGATATGCCCGCTGCGCTGAATCAGCGTGACGCGGACTCCAAACCGGGCGAAGAACTGCGAAAACTCTATGGCCACGGCGCCCCCGCCCAGCACGATGAGGGACCGGGGCAGCTCCGCAAGCTCGACTGCAGTGTCGCTGGTCAGACATCCGATCTCGTTGAGCTGAGGCAGAGGAGCGGGGGCGATGACCGAACCGGTAGCGATGACGAAATGCCCTGCGGAGAGCTTCTCGCCGGTGCTTAGCCGCACGGTGTGGGCGTCGGCGAAGGAGGCGCGGGCGCGCAGGAACTTGAATCTCCCGCTCAGGAGCTGCTGGCGCCGATAATCGGCGAATTCCTTGATGAGCGCGTTTTTCCGCGCCATGACGCGGCTAAAATCAAATCCAACCTCTTGAGCCCGGATGCCCCATTCCCCGGCGCGGCCCGCCAGGTGCATCACTTCGGCCGCATAGAGCAGCGCCTTGGTCGGCATGCAGCCGCGCAGAATGCAAAGCCCGCCGATTTCCTCTCCGCCTTCGATGACGGCGGTCCTCAGTCCAAGGCCGGCCGCCGAGCGGGCCGCCGCGTAGCCGCCGCTGCCGCCGCCGATTATCACCACGTCGTAGTCGTAGCCCGCGGACCTTGTGCTCATGCAGGAATGATGGGGCAGGAAAGGCAGGCGCGCAAGGGAACCGTTAAACTCGAAATGCCAATGGATGCCTGGCGCAAGCTCCCAAGTCCAATCCGCACTTTCTCGCTAAAGAATGTCTTGCGGCCTCCGATACTATACGCAACAGGCCCGCGAATCGCGTCGTGGGCGGCTTTTTCGGACAGGACATTGGGCCTGCCAGGCAAGGCACTTTCGAGCGCTTGTTCCGCGGGAACAACCGCGCGAAGGTGCCTTTTTTGAGCGAAGCCCGGCAAAACGAACCATGACACGTTGGACTATTCGAAGGCGCATCACCGCCGGATTCGGCGCGGTGATTCTCATCGCTGTGGGGTTGGGAATCTTTTCCTATAGCCGCCTTAGCGGAATCGACTTCCTGGCGCAGCACATTCACACGCGAAGTCTGCCGGCGGTTCAGTTTGCCGATGGCATAAAGATGATCTGCAAGGGCTCCTCCCAAGCCGTCTATAAACATATCGCCAGCACGGACCCGCAGGACCAGGCATCGCTGGAAAACCTGATCAAAGCTGGATCCGTGGACAATGCAGTGGCGCTTGCCGGTTTGGAGAAAGTGACGACCAGCCCCCAGGGCCGCGATCTGCTGGAGAAACTGAACGTGACCCGCGTGGCATACCTTGATTTCCGCAAAACCGTGCTCGCCGCCAGCCGCGCAAGAACCAACAGCACCGCCGTCTATCAGACGGCCCGGACGCAGATGGATCCGCTGTGCGACCAGTATCTCGCCGCGATCGAGGCGATGATAGATTTCAATCGAACCGAAGCGGCCCAGGCTGCCGCCGGCATCCGTTCGGCAGCGGGCACCGCGAAGCTCGGCATTTTGATTGGCCTCGGCGCCGCCATGCTGGGAGGACTGGCAGTGGCTTTCGTCATCATCCGCAGCACGACCCGGGTGCTGGACCATGTCGCCGGCGTGCTAGAGGAAGGGTCCGAGCAGACTGCCCTGGCTTCGAGCCAGGTCTTGACGGCCAGCCAATCATTGGCCGACGGCTCCAGCCAGCAAGCCGCCTCCATTGAAGAAACCAGCGCGTCCCTCGAGGAGATGTCGTCCATGACCCAGCGCAACGCGGAAAACTCTCAAAAAGCCAACGAATTGACCCGGCAGGCCCGTGATGCCGCCGAAAAGGGGGCTGCCGACATGCAGTCCATGGGCACCGCGATGCTGGCCATCAAAAACTCCAGCGACGACATTGCCAAGATCATCAAAACCATCGACGAAATCGCTTTTCAGACCAACATCCTTGCCCTGAACGCCGCGGTCGAGGCTGCCCGCGCCGGCGAAGCCGGGATGGGCTTTGCCGTTGTGGCCGAAGAGGTCCGCTCGCTGGCCCAGCGCAGCGCCCAGGCGGCCAAAGAAACGGAGGGCAAAATCCAAGGCGCCATCGGCAACACCAGCCAAGGGGTCCAGATCAGCGCCAAAGTCGCCCAGACCTTGGACGACATCCTCGGCCGCATTCGCCACGTCGATGAACTGATGGCCGAAGTAGCCACGGCCTCGCATGAACAAAGCCAGGGGATCACCCAGGTGAATCTGGCGGTGGGCCAAATGGACAAGGTCACGCAGGCCAATGCGGCCAGCGCGGAGGAGAGCGCCGCCGCATCCCGGGAACTTAACACCCAGGCCCAGAGGATGGAAAAGGCCGTCGGCGAGTTGCTGGCGCTGCTGGGCGGCCGAAACCAGCGACGACTTTCAGAACCATCGCCACTGCCGCCAGGCGGCCCGCTCGTGGCAACGAAAACGAGCGCGAGAAATGCGCTCAAGTTCTCCCCGCACTAGACCGATAACAATGCAGCGGCATGGCGGCCGCTGGCGCGTCCTGAGAGGGCCTCTGGCCCTGCCAGCGGGACTGGCCAATGCTGACTGGCTCAATACGGCGGACATTTTATGACAACTGAACTGAAAGAACGAACCCAGACCGGGACCCAAAAGCTCTCCGGCAAGTATCTTACCTTCACTCTGGAACGCGAGTCGTACGGCATCGATGTGCTGCAGGTCCGCGAAATCATCCGCTTGACCGATATTACCGCCGTGCCGCAGATGCCGGCATACGTCCGCGGTGTGATCAACCTGCGAGGCAAGATCATCCCCGTCATCGACCTGCGCGTGCGCTTCGGTTTCTCCGACGTCAAGAACACGGACCTGACGTGCATCATCGTCGTGCAGGTGAAGCTGCCCGACGGCAAGGCCACCCAGATGGGCCTCATCGTCGACGGAGTCGAAGAGGTCACCAACATCGCCGGAGCCGACATCGAAGAGACCCCTGATTTCGGCGCCAAGATCGAGACCGATTACATTCTGGGCATGGCCAAGGTCAAGGGCGCGGTCAAAACCCTGCTCAATATCGACCGCGTCATCACCGCGTCGGCGTTGCAGGAAATCCGCAAGACCACCGCCGAGACCTGATCCGGCCCTTTTAATCCCCGGGGGCCTGAGCGCCATCACGCTTCAGCCCCCTGCCCCGCTCGCCCCGCAACCTCTGGCGCCAGTCGTCGTCAGGGCTGCCCTGTCCCCAGTCCTCCCGGTTTCTCCAACTCCGCCGCCCAAGTTCCCCGCCTTGCCCAAAGCCAGCCTGACGACAGCGGGAGACCTGTTCCAGCCGGGCTGGCAAGGGCCCAAGCCATAGCCCTATCCTGAGCGATGCGTCTCACCCAGCTTCAAGTGGGGCGCAACGCGGGCGGGCGCTATTGGTTGCGGGCGGTGAAAAGGAGGCTACACTCGAAGCATGATTCGCAACATCATCTTCGATTGGTCGGGAACGCTGGTGGACGATTTGCCGGCGGTGCTGAAGGCGACCAATTACGTGCTGGCCCAGGCGGAGCGCGCGGAAATGACGTTGGACCAGTTTCGGGCGGAGTTTTGCCTTCCGTTCACGCACTTTTACGATCGGCATGTGCCGCACGTGCCGCTGCCCCAGCTCGAAGCGTGGTTTCATGCCCGGTTCCGGGAGGTGCAGGATTCGGTTTGCGAGCTGCCGCATGCGCGCGAGTTTCTCCAATTCTGCCGGGCTAAAGGCCTGAGGACCTTCCTGCTAAGCACCGTGCATCAGGATCATTTCGCAGTGCAGGCAGCCGTGACCGGCTTCGACAAGTACCTCGACAAGCCCTACATCAGTGTTTGGGACAAACGGAAAAAGATTCATGAGATTCTGGAGGAAAACCGCCTGGCGCCCCAGGAGACGCTGTTTATCGGAGACATGCAACACGATATCGAGACGGCGCGGCACGGGGGGGTGCATTCTTGCGCGGTGCTGACCGGCTACAACACGCTCGATCAACTGCGCGCGGCAAAGCCGGACCTGATTGTGGAGCATCTCCGGGAGCTGCGCGAAATCCTCCAGCAAAACGACCTGCACTTAGAGCCGCAGGGAGACCGGTTTGAGGAGAAACGCCCGCCCATTGTCACCGTCGGCGCCCTCATCTTGGATGAAGCCGCCAAGGTGTTGATGGTCCGGACCCACAAATGGTCGAATCTGTGGGGTATTCCGGGCGGCAAAATCAAATGGGGAGAGCCTTCCCTCGAGGCCCTGAAGCGGGAAATCCGGGAGGAAACAGGGCTGGAAGTGGACGCGGTGGAGTTTGTGCTCGTGCAGGATTGCATTCATTCGAAAGAATTTTATCGCGATGCGCACTTTATTCTGCTCAATTATACCTGCCGTTGCGCGGGCCATCAGCCGGCGGTGAAGCTCAATGACGAAGCCCGCGAGTTTCGCTGGGCAACTCCGGCAGAAGCGCTGGCGCTGCCCATCAACCAGCCGACTCGCAACCTGTTGAACGCGGTTGCCGCCGGGATGGGAACGCGGGAGTCCGGAACATCAGAGCGTTAGAGTTTAAGGGCAAATGCATGTCTAGAATCAGGATTGTCGAATTGGAAGTGTTTTATTGCCTCGGGGTCACTGACGAGGAACGGTCAAAGCCGCAGCGGCTGCTGATCACGGTGGATATGAGCTTTGACTTCTCCTCCGCCGCGCTCACGGACCGGCTCGAACGGACCATCAATTATCAGGAAGTCGCCGACACCTTGCTGGCGTTCGGCGAGAACCGAAGCTGGAAACTCCTCGAAAAGCTGGTGGCCAATATTGCCGATTCCGTCATGGCCCAGTTCAAACCGCAAGCCGTGACGGTTGAAGTTAAGAAGTTCACCATCCCCAAGGCTCGCTACGTCTCTGTCGCGCTGAGCCGCAGCCGGTGATCATCCGGAGCGGCGATGGCCGCGGCCTCCACGACCCGGTCAGCTCTCGGCCTGATCGAGATTCCTGGCCAGCAGGTCCGCGACCTTGCCCAGGTCGGCGTCAGACGGGTACGTGCCGTCCGCCAAAAGCGCCTTGGCCTGAGCCACCTTATCGGCGCGCGCGGCGGGCGCTTGATCCAGAGCGCGATTGATATCGTCGGACTGGCTCATATCCACAGCGGGCTCCTGCTCCGGGTTGGTGTTTTGGGGTGACGGCTGTCTCGACACCCCAACCATACTCGGCTGCACCTGATTCGGTTCAATTCGCATATCGGCACCATCTAATTAAGCAGGCGTTTAACGCTCTGCAAGCTTATCGGCGAAATTCCTGGAGGCTTTAGCGGAATCCGTCCGCTAATCTCCGGCTTGCCCCGCCGCCTCGGCAAGCCGCCCGTCATTAAGCTTATCGGATCAGTCTGACAATCACTGAAAACCGGCGATTACGGAGGGGCTATACGGGCAAGTACGGATGGTGTGGCCAATTCAGGAGATGAGGTCGCGTGTCGGTCGTCGTCGAAGCAGCCCGCGGCTCCTCCGGGCGGCACCCGACACCCGATGCGATCCGGGTCATGCCGTTGGAGTTCGGGAAACCCCAGCCCGGCAAAAACGGTAATGCCGGGGGCATTTTTTGCCAGGGCTCGCGGCCTCAGACCCTCGAACCAGGCAAAAGGCGGCCGTGGCATATCCATTGCTCAGCAGAACCTCGCATGAACAGCAAAAACTGCCGGATAAACCACAGGAGGCTCTAGTCATGGTGCGCATCCTGCAATCTTCCTGGTTCGTCGCGCTTATCGGTTGCTTGCTTTATCTGGCGACCACCGCGGCGCTGCTGCGTCCGGAGCAATTCGCCGGGGCGGCCTCCGCGTCGGCAACCGCGCATGTGGCTCAGGTGGGTCCCGGCAACGATCCTTCCTGGAAATTTCGCAATCCCGAGTTCGAGCAATGGGTGGACGAGCTGCGGCACGAAAAAGAGGCGCTGGCCACGCGCGAGCAGCAACTGACCGAGTGGCAAGCCCGGCTCGATGCCGAGCGCCAGGAAATCCTCGCCGTCACGCAGACCGTCTATCAGCTTCAGAGCGACTTCGATCACAATGTGGTGCGGTTGAAGGAGCAGGAACTCGAAAACCTGAAACGCGAAACCAAGGTCATTGCCGGCATGTCCCCCGAAGGCACGGCGGCCATGTTCAATGAAATGGGCGACGATGAAGCCGTCAAGATTTTGTTTATGCTCAAGCCGGACAACGTCAGCCTCATCCTCGACAGCATGAGCAAACTGGGCAAGGTCCAGGCCAAACGGGCCGCCACCCTCTCCCAGCGGATGCGTGAGGTTTTGCCTCCGGGACCCGGCAAGGCGCGTCCCACACCGCCAGGCTAACCCTCAACATGCTCGCACTCCTAAGCCCAGCAGCCAGCGTCCCGATCCCCTTGCTGAAGGCCTCTCCCAGCGCCGCCCCGCCCGTCAAGCCCGGCAGCGACTCCTTCGACGATGTCATTGCCAAAGCCTTGGCCCACGATCAATCCCAGACCGAGTCGGATTCGAAACCGTCCCAGGATCAGAAGAAAGCCCCTCTCCAAAAAGACGCTGCCAGCGCCGGCGCCGTTCACAACGACTCGACTGCGCCGGATAACCTTTCGGCGCAAGCCGCCATGGCCCCGATCGCGCTCATGCCGAATGAGCAGGCGCCCGCTCCCACGGCCACCTCCGCACCCGCTCGGCCCGCTCCCGCCGCAATAACTGGAGTCTCTGCCCTGACCGGCTCCGACTCCTCAGGCGGAACAGCCCCATTGGCACAACGAGCTGAGACTTCCACCGGCGATACCGCCACGAGCGACGCCAAGGCCGCAACTGCTGTCGCTGCCCAAACCCCTTCGCTGCTCCCAAGCCTGGCGGCAGACTCAACCAAGCCAGTCCCGCAGCGACCGTCTGCGCCGGCAGAGCCGCCGCAAGCTCCGGTGTCAACGCCACATCAGGAGCCCCCTGCAGCCGAATCTGAACCATCGGTTGCCTCATCGAGCGCCGCAGGCCGCGACCTCCAGTCGATGGCCACCGATTCCCCGCCGGAAAAGACCGACGCTCAGTTGGTGGCCGTCGCCCCCCAATCCTCGCCCCCCAATTCCCGCTCCTCAAACCCTTCACGATCCGACCCCTTAGGCCGCCAATCCTCAACCATCAGCCGTCAATCTCCCTCTTCAACCTCCGTTGGCACATCCGGTGCTCAACAGGAAAACTTGATGCAACAGGCCGTCAAAACGTCAAAAAGTGCCGGACAGGCAGAGCAAAATCTGCCGGGAGACGGTGCTATGGCTAATAACCGGCAGGATATGCCGGCACCGGCGGTGGCCAGCATCTCCTTGGACCAAGCAGACAAGGTGACCGCTTTTACCGCAACCGACTCCCCTGCAACGAGCGCACCGGCGGGAATCTCGACCAGCTCTACGACCGGCTCGACTGGGCCGATCCTGGACGACACCCGCCAGCGGACTTTGGAGCAGACCCACGACTTGGTTTCGGCTCACGCATTGCGGCTAGGCGAGTCGGGCAACGACATCATGCGAGTGGTCGTTGAGCCAGGCGACGGCACTCGTTTATCGCTGGAGCTGCGACAAAGCAGCGGCGGCATCCAGGCGCAGGCCCAACTACAGCAAGGGGACTATCAGCTTCTGAACGGCCATTGGGGGGAGTTGCAGCAACGGCTGGAACCCCAGGGCGTTCACCTGGGCGCGTTGGAAAGCCCCGCCCAAGCCACCTCCGACAATAACCAATTCAAACAACCCGAACCCCAAGCCTCGGACGAACCCGCCGGCAAGCGGGCCCCTGTCGGGGTTGGCTCGGGCAGCACCCTAACTGAGGCGCCCACGGGGCGTTCCTCCCGGTCTAAAGCCCACACCGGTTTTGAAAGCTGGGCCTGAACCTAACTTCGATTTATGTCAACCGTTAGCTCTACCACCACCAGTGCGACCAATCCAAACTCGACCCTCAGTCAGCAGGATTTCCTTAATCTGCTGGTCACGCAGCTCTCCTCGCAAGACCCGCTGAACCCGGAATCCGATACGGATTTTGCGGCGCAGTTGGCTCAGTTCAGCGCGCTGCAGACCGCGCAATCGACCCAAGGGACCATGGCGTCGCTCCAGGCGGAGGATCTGATTGGCAGCACGGTGACAGTACAGACAACTTCCAACACCACACAGAGCGGGGTGGTCACCGGCGTGGAGATGAACTCCGGAACGCCGAGCATCCTGGTCGGAGGCGCGCCCTACACTCTCAGCCAGATCCTATCGGTTCAACAGACAGCCAACAGCACTTCAACCCCGAATTGACCCCCACGATTATGCAATCCTATACCTACGCAAGCACGAGCCGGACGGCTGGCCACATCGCCAACCTGACAGCCATCCGCCATCAAATTGCCAACACGCTCGTCGGCCGCACTGTGGACCTGATCGCCGACACAAAGACAATCGCCCACGGCGTTGTGACCGGCATCCTGAACGAAGGCGGCGTCGACAAGTTGGTCGTCGGCGGTTCCGAGTACGACCTCAACCAGGTCCTGACGGTCACCCCAACCGGTCTGAGCTGCTAGACCCCCGAGCCGGCGGCTCGATTTAACACGTTAATGCTTCAACCATTGTAGTTTCACACACCTATGCTTCGCTCCCTCACCTCCGGCGTCAGCGGTCTCGAACAATTCCAGCAGGAAATGGACGTCATCAGCAACAACATTGCAAACATCAACACCACCGGCTACAAGGACGCCCGCGTGGATTTCGCCGATGCTTTGAGCCAGAATCTGCAAATGACTGGAGACGACTCCTCGACCCAGATCGGCACCGGCGTGACCACGGAGTCCATCGAGAATGTTTTCACGCAAGGCTCCATTAACAACACCGGCGCGCCTAACGATCTGGCGATTTCAGGCAGTGGATTCTTCGTCGTCCGCGATCCCGCTACCAACGCCACTTACGCCACACGGGCCGGGGATTTCGAAATCGATGGCAGCGGCTACCTGGTTACCCCCGACGGGATGCGGGTGCAGGGCTACTCGGACGCCGGGCTGTCGACCATCGGCGATATCCAGATTAACAACACCAATAGCACCAGCACGACCCAGGACACATCCAATGTCTCGACCTGGAGCTTCGGCACCGATGGAACGATCTCTGTCACTCTGGCTGACGGCACGGCCTTCACGCGCGGGCAGGTTCTGTTGCAGAACTTCACCAGCCCGCAGTCGCTGATCAAGCAAGGGAATAATCTCTACTCGAACATGGCGTCCGCCGGGCCGCTGACCACGCTGAGCGCTCCGGGCGGCAGCGGTTTGGGGACCATCGTGGGAGATTCGCTGGAGGCATCCAACGTCGATTTGTCCAGCGAGATGGCGACGATGATCACGGCCCAGCGCGCGTTCGAGGCCAGCTCAAAAATCATCACCACCAGCGACGAAATGCTCCAGACGCTGGTCAACCTCAAACGCTAATCCGCCATGGCAGCCAACCCGGCCCCCAAACCCGAAGAATCCGCCGCGGCGCCCGCGGCGGCCCAGGCTGCCGCTCCGGCGGCGGCAGGCGGCGGCTTTAAGGCGTTCCTGCCGCTCATCGTCACTGTCTTGCTCATGCCGGTGCTGGCCTTCGTCATGACCCAATGGGTCCTGCTGCCCAAACTTCAGAAGGGCGTTGGCATCACGGCCGCGGCCCGCGAAGAGACCCCAGCCAAGGGCGGCGCCGCAGGCGGCAAGGAATCCACCGAAGCCAAGCGCGAAACCTATCCGCTCAACAAGCTCCTGGTCAATGTGGCCGGCACCATGGGCGGCCGCTACTTGCTGGTCAGTCTCTCGATCGTCAGCGCTGACCCCGACTTCAAGGGCAAGATGGAGTCGCACGACGCCCAGCTCAAAGATATGGCGGGCGGCATCCTGCAGACCAAGACCCTCGCCGACCTGGAAAAGCCCGGCGCTCGCAACTCGATCCGGAGCGAATTGCTGTCCGGCTTTAATAACATTCTAGGCGGCGCCGAGGTCCAGGAAATCTATTTTACCGAGTTCGCCATCCAATAGGCTGCCGTGGATGCCAGCCCTCCATCTCTCTTGCTATGAGCTCGGCTTCCTCCTCCGAACCCGCCGCCCCGACCGCAGCCGAAACCCCGGCGGCGGCTCCGGCCGCCGACAAGGTCCTGGTTCTCAACTCTCAGGGTCGGCGCGAATACCGAGCTCCCGACACCATTCGCAGCCACGACTTTCGACAGACCGGCTTTCTGGCCCCCAGCGAACTGCGGCGCATCCGCCAGCGCCACGAGCAGTTTATTCGCTCGCTGGCCGCCCGGCTGGCCATTTCCCTCCGGCTCGAATTCACGGTTCGTCTGGGCAAGATTCAGATCCTCACCTACCAGAAGTTCATCGAAGCGCTTCCGAATCAGACCCATATCACGCTCTTCAAGGCCGACCCGCTCAAGGGAGTGAGCCTGCTGGTGATCCCGCCGCGGCTCGCCTTGTGCCTGGTGGACCGGTTGCTGGGCGGCTCGGGCCAGATGCCGCAGGCCGGCCACGAGTTGAGCGAGATTGAAGTGGCGCTCACCGACCAGATCACCACGGTGATACTCGGCGAGTGGTGCGCTCATTGGCCCGAGATGCGCAACCTCCAACCCTCTTTGCTTGGCCACGAAAATAACAGCCGCTTCCTCCAAACCGCCCCCCCCGAAACGTCCATGCTGACCCTCACCTTGGAGGCCGGCATCGGCGACCAACTCGAGCCGATCCAGATGGTCTTTCCCTACGCCACCGTCGAGCCGCTGGTGCATCTGCTGGCCCCGGCGATGCCGGAAAGCGAATCGCCCCCAGTCAAGCCCGTCAAGCTGGACTGGAATCCGCGATTCAACGACATGCCCGTGGCCGCCAGCGCCGAGTGGCGCGGCCTTCAGATCACCGCCGGCGAAATCACGCGTCTGAAACCCGGCGACGTTCTGTTGCTGGCGCCCGGCTGCACCGCCCAGGTCCAGGTTCGGCTTGGTCACCTGCCCCGGTTTCTCGGCCGTCCCGGCACGTCCGGCGGCAAATGGGCCATTCAATTGACAGCTCCCATCACCGAAAAGTCTTGATTATGAATGCCCCCACGGAGAACCCGGCCAACCTCAATCTCGTCCTCGACGTGCCCGTCAGCCTGACCATCGAACTGGGCAGTTGCCAATTGCCCATGCGCGAAGTGCTGCAGCTAGGCGTCGGTTCGGTGGTCCAACTCGACAAATCGGCCGACGCCCCCGTCGAGCTGAGCGTGAACGGAAAACTCATCGCCCGAGGCGAGGTGGTCGTCATCGAAGACCGTTTCGGGGTCAAAATCACCGAAGTCATCAGTTCGGCCCCCAACTCCTGATCCCATGCGCCGACTGGAAAACAGAGGATGGAGAATGGAGGGAGGTTCGCCGGCGACCCCGCTCCAGGCTCGGCGCTGCCCGCTCCGGGCTCTCGGTCCCCTGCTCCTCCCGGTTTTGTTCATGGCTGTCTCGGCCAATGGCGTGGAGACCACCAACCTGGCGCCGGCCTTCCTTCCGCCCTCCCTTCCCAGCGCGGGTCCTTCGCTGCTGCGGGTACTGGGGGCTCTGGCGCTGGTGCTGGGCCTTTTCCTCGGGGCGGTCTGGCTCTTCCGCAATGGCCGATCGCTCGCGTTCCGGCGCGGACAAGCCCCGCGGCTAAACGTGCTGGAATCCCGTTCCTTGGGCAGCCGCCATGCCATCTACGTCGTCGGCTACGAGCAGCAACGCTTTCTGCTGGGTTCCACGCCAGCGGGCATCAATCTGCTGAGCCATCTGCCCGATGCTTCCGAAGCGGAAGAGCCGCAAACTGACAGGAGCGCCGCAGGCCTGCCCTTCGCTGACGCCCTGGCCCGGGTCCTGAAAGGCAATTCAACCGCCTCCGGCAAGCCCGGTGGCGCCCAGTGATGACCTTGTCCCATTCTCCGACAGGTCCCAAAGGGGGCTCTGCAGGCATCGGAAGGCCTTTCCTCAAGGCAGCCGATGTTCGGGTAGGCCGTCACTTCCGGGCCCTCCATCTTATGGCCCTGGTTGTGGCGCTGATTGTCCTCGGCGCCTCCACGGCTTCGGCCCAGACCAATTTCAACACCGGCTTTGGCCCGGTTCAAATCACCTTGGGGGGCCAAGGGGCGCCGCAAGATGTCGATACGGGCATCAAGGTGCTCTTCGTGCTGACGTTGCTGACGCTGGCGCCCTCGATCCTGCTGCTGATGACCTGCTTTACCCGGATCGTCATCGTGCTTTCGTTTGTGCGAAGCGCTCTCCAGCTCCAAGGAACGCCGGCCAACCAAATCATCATCGGCCTGTCGCTCTTCATCACCTACTTCGTCATGGCGCCGGTTTGGGAAAACATCAACCGGGACGCCCTGGCCCCTTACCAGGCCCAGCAAATCTCCAGCACTCAGGCCCTTGACCGCGCCTCGCATCACATCTGCACGTTCATGCTCAAGCAGACCCGGCCCAAAGACGTCGAGCTGTTTGTCGGCCTGGCAAACCTCAAGCCGACCGGCCCGGAGGATCTGCCGCTGCGAGTGGTGATTCCCGCCTTTATCATCAGCGAGTTGCGCACGGCCTTCCAGATGGGCTTTCTCATTTACGTCCCGTTCATCCTGATTGACATCGTCGTAGCCACCGTGCTGATGAGCATGGGCATGATGATGATGCCTCCGACCACCGTCTCGCTGCCTCTCAAATTGCTGCTGTTCGTCCTGGTGGACGGCTGGGAACTGGTTATCCGCTCCCTCATCCGCAGCTTTGGAATGTAGGCACGCCTCACGAACCATGAATCCCGAATTTGCCATTGAACTGCTCAAGACGATGATATACCAGGCGCTGACGATCGCCGCGCCGATTCTAGTCACGGCCATGGTCATCGGCCTGGCGGTCAGCCTTTTCCAGGCCGTCACCACCATTCATGAGCAGACCCTTACCTTTGTGCCCAAGGCGCTCGCCGTCCTGGGCATCATCCTACTGCTGCTGCCCTGGATCGTCCGCTCCCTGACCGAGTTTGCCACCGCCGTCATCGAGAAGATTCCGCAGATGGTGCAGTGAGGAAGCGCGTGGCTGGAGGGTGAGGCATTCCAAAGGGCTCCGCCCGCGAGTGCCATTGGCTGCGGGTGGGGGTTCATGGTGCGCGAAAAAAATTTCGGTTGCCGTAGGTGACCATAGGTTACTATTGGTGACCGTAGGTTACCGTCCGGTGACTGTACCGGGAGGTGCTGCCGTTTTGGCGGCGAGGAACGGTGGAGGTAATGTCAACCCGGAATTACACCGAATTGTTACGATTTGATGAATTGGCTTTTGCAAGTGCTTGAGGGGGAATAGGATGGCGAAAAGTGAATCGCAAAACGGTGTAGGAACGGTGTAGAAACGGTGTACTTTTGCGGTGACAATGGCGTGATGCGTGAAACGTGAAACGTGAAATGTGAAACGTAATGGGCGAGCGCGGCGATCCAGGCGACGGGTTGCTTCGTGCCCGCGAACTGGCTCGCGTGTTTCGCCCCGCTTTCCGGCCCAATAAATATGGGTATCCATATAGCTATCCCTAGAGTATACCTCTTTGAATTTTGTGTCAAGGGGGAACCACAGATTTCTTTTTGGCATATGAGGTCGTGCGGGCGGTGAATTCTAATTGTCGTCAGGGGCCCCGGCTGCGGCGAGTGCCTCCATAATGGGAACTGACACTTGACCGAAAGGGCTTGAACGGGTCGCTGAATTGTGGGAATTTTACACCATGAACGCTGTAAAGGTCGATAGCGCCAGGCGCGTCCGCTTGCCCGCCCTCAAACCCGGGGACTATTACGAACCTGAAATCCAGGGCTCCGCGGCCGAACAAGTCACCTTGCGGCGCATTCCGGCGCCGCGGCGCCAGTGGACGAAGGACGAAGCGCTCAAGGCCCTCAACAAGAGCCGGCTCCGGTTCTCCAAAGGCTGGGAGGACCTCAAAGAGGAGACGCGGTGATACTCTTCGACACCAGCGTGATTATCGACGCCCGGGATCCGGCGAGCCCGTTTCACGCCTGGGCCAAGGAGCGGATCGCCGAGGCCGTTTCCACCGAAGGCGCCGGGGTCAACACCGTCGGGATAGCCGAGGCCGCCGTCCGCGCGACAGACAGGGACGCCGTTCCCAAGTTACTCGAGGGCTTCGGCATGACCTTGTTGCCGCTGCCGGTATCGGCGGCTGTCCCCGCAGCCCGCGCCTTTGCGGTCTATCTGGACAGGCTCAAGCGGGAAGGCAAGCGGACAGAAAGCCGGATGCCGTTACCGGACTTTCTGATCGGCGCGCACGCGGAAGCTGAGGGCCTGCACCTGGTCACCAGGGACCCGGACCGAGTCCGGACCTACTTCCCCAAGGTGCCGCTTGTTTTGCCCTAAACATGAGATTGTCCGGGTGGTGCGTGGGGCTCAGCGGGGCGCCGCCGAATAGCTGAACGGACCGAGCCGGCACGAGTCTCGCAGCGAGCCCGGCAAAGTGAACTCCTTTCCGAGCATGGACAAGGTAGTCCGCCACCGCGGATTCCACTTCTTCGCGTGACCGGTCTACCAGGCCATGAGTCGGGGAGATCAGCGCGAGGTTGTTTTTCGCAATGGCGCAGACCGGGAGGAGTTTCTGTCCGTCCTATCCGAGGTTTCGCCTTCGCGGGTGATCGATTGAACCTCTTCGGGATTCGGCGTCTTTTGGGATTTGCCCCAGGGGGCGGTCCAAGCTGGCCTGGCAAGCCAAGCTGGCCTGGCCTACCCGGCTGGACAGGCCAACCGCGTAAGCCAGGGCTGCGTGATGCAATCCCTTCGGGGTAGAAGATCTGCGGGGTGCGCGAACTCATTCCTTATGCCGGCGTTTTTGGAGCGGGCGGCCGGTGATATGTCCCTGGAAATGCCGGAGTCCTTTGGCCCTCGGGGGTCCATGCAGACTGGAAGTCTGCGCCACAGCAGACCAGAGGTCTGCGCTACGCCGAAGGGCTTCGCGTGTCCCTCGAACCTCCCGGCAGCGGGGCTTGGCGCCCCGGGCTGGCAGGAAACACGCCTTCGGCCTGGCCGGCCAGTCTCGACCCTGACCTTTATCGACTGGCGCGGGGTCCTCTGGACATGGATCAAACCCGGCACCCCTTACGGCAGCAGGACCACGCGATAGAAGCGGCGGGGGTCGGTGGCAGGAGAGTTGGATATTTGCAAGGCGGTATTGGTAGCGGTGAGCGGGGAGCCGAGGTTGTTCCAATTTGCCTGTGCCAGATTGGTTTTGAACTGCACTTGGTAGCTGCAGTTGGCGAAGGTGCTCCAGGCCAGGCTGATGCCGGCGGCGGTTTTGACAATTCTCTGAAACGCGGGCGCCGCGACGATATTGACGCGGAGAATATTGCCATCGCCGCCGTCACCGCCGTATTCCGCAGGAACGTAAAGGTTGCCATCCGAGCCCACGACCAGGCCCGACTCAGGATAGGAACCCGTTACGCCATCGAGGTCCAACCAGCTCAGGACTCCATTGGTGGCAACTTGGAAAACGACGCCGTAGTTATCGATTCCACCACCCGAGGCGGTTCCGTAGAGGCTTCCGTCGGCGGTCTGCACGACACCGGCCATCGGGTAGGCCCCATTGGTGCCGGCAAAGTTCACCAGCGTGTTCAGGCTGCCGTTGGTGGTGATGCGGAACACGGTGCCTTCGCCGCTGGCGCCGCCCCCGTACGTGGTGCCATACAGGGCCCCGTCTTTTCCGACGATTAGACCCGCTTCGGGGTCGCCTCCATCGGCGCCTCCGGAGAAGGAGTAGACGGTGGTGAGGGCGCCGTTGGTGGTGATCTTGAAGACGGTCCCCTCGGAGTTGGCGGAGCCACCGGAGCTGGTGGTGCCGTAGAGGAACCCGCCGGGGCCGAGCACCAGGCCGGCATCAGGAGCCGCGCCATCCAGAGGGTCGCCGTCGGAGTCGGTAATGGCGCCAAAGGAGTAGAGGGTAGCGAGGCTGCCATTGGTAGAGATTTGAAACACGGTGCCATCTTCATTGGCGCCGCCACTGGATGTGGTGCCGTACATGAGGCCGTCAGGGGTTTGGATCAGACCAGCCAAGGGGATGGAACCATCCGAATCACTGAAGGAATAGAGAACCTTGAAGGCGCCGTTGGTGGTGATCTGGAAGATGGTTCCGTCATATTCCGCGCCGCCGTCCGCAGTAGTGCCGTAGAGGCTGCCGTCCAGGCCCTGAATGAGAATGCCCTCGGCGTCATCACCATCCAAGGGGTCGCCCTCCGCGTTGGTGAGGGAGCCGAAAGTATAGAGCAAGGTGAGGTTCCCGGCGGGAGACACGCGGAAGATGGTGCCGCAATCATAAAGGCCGCCGGCCTCGGTGGTGCCGTACAGATTGCCATCGCGGGCCGAGAGGAGATCGGCGGAGGGGTTGGCTCCGTCATTGGATTGGGGAAAAGCAAACAGGACGGAGGCCGCGCCGGCAGGGCTGACGCGAAAGACGACACCGGCATCATTGGTGCCACCATCCTGGGTGGTTCCATAGAGACTGCCATCCGAGGTCTGCATCAGGCCGGCCATCGGGGTTGCGCCGTTGGCCCCGTCGAACTGGACGAGGGTAGAAACGCTGCCGCCCGTGGCAGGGAGCTTGAACAGAGTGCCGTCGCCACTAGCGCCGCCGGCGGCGGTGGTGCCATACAGATTTCCGTCATTACCGAGCAGCAGGCGTGCCTCGGGGTCGGAACCATCGTTGCCGCCGGTGAAAGAATAGAGGGTTGCCAGGGCGCCATTGGTGGTGATCTTGAAGACCGTGCCATCGAGGCTTGTTCCGCCCTGCGTGGTGGTTCCATAGAGAGTGCCATCGGCCCCCTGCACGAGGCCTGCGTCCGGCACGGCGCCGTCGCCCTCAGTGAATGAGTAGAGCAGGTTGAGGGTGGCGTTGGTCGTGATGCGGAAGACGGTGCCATTGTCCCCATAATCAGGATCGGTGGAGCCGCCGTAGGAGGTCGTGCCGTAAAAGGCGCCATCGGCGCCCTGGACCAGGCCAGCGACGGGGCCGGCGCCATCCAGGGGGTCACCGTCGCCGTCGGTCAGGGTTCCAAAGGAGTAAAGGTTGGTTAGGGTGCCGTTGGTGGTCACGCAGAAGACGGTTCCGTAATCGTAGGCGCCGCCGCCATAGGTTGTGCCATAGAACCTGCCGTCTTTGCCCCGCACCAGGTCGCCTTCGGGGTTACTGCCGTCCAAGGCGACGCCGTCGGCGTTAGTCACGGCGCCGAAGTTGTACAGGCTGCTGAAGGCTCCGTTCGTGGTTATTCTGAAAACCGAGCCTTGGCCGTATTGGCCGCCGGAGGCGGATACTCCGTAGAAGTTCCCGGCCGCGTCGGCAGCCAGCCCGGCCATGAGTTGGTTTCCCGTGCCGAGGCAATAAAGCGGCTTGAAGGTTCCGTTGGTATTAATGGCAAAGACGGTGCCGCCACCGCCGTTGGTGCCGCCGGATTCAGCGGTGCTATAGAGCCAGCCGCCGGACGCGAGCACAAGCGGCGCGCGGGGCTGAGCGCCCTGGGGAGCAACGGCAAAGGAGTGAACGCTGGTGAGGGTGAAGGCCTGGAGCCGGGATAGCGGGAGCAGGCATAGCAATAGAATGGTCGAAGATAGTTTCATAGGGCTAAAGATCGGGTCCGACACGGCTTCGCCGCAGTTCCTTTCCGGACCATTGAGTCCAGTCAAGCGAAACTGGAAGGAGATGTCAAGAGCTCCTTTGGCGTTGCTGGCGCTGGTGGTCTTTCCGATCCTCTGGCTGATCTCCCTGCCGCTAAGACTCGTCGCTATCACCTTTGAGGCGATATTCGCGTTGCTCGGGGCGGTGCTGTTTCTGCCGGCGCGTCTGCTCGGTTTCGGCCGATGCCGGTGCCACCGCTGAACCGCTTTCGAACTCCCATGAACTCAGACGACATTCTGTTGCTCGGCGTCAAAAGAACGGTGGCCGCGATTTCAAAGTTCGACGGGCACGTACTTTGGGAAACGGTTCAGGAATGCTGTTTTCAATCCAGGTGAAGGATGCCTCGCCGCAAGGCAGTGGTGGTGGCCTGGGTGCGATCATTGGCCTTGAGCTTGGCGAGGATGTGGCCGACGTGAAGTTTGACGGTGACTTCGGTGATTTGGAGGGCGCCGCCAATTTCTTTATTGGTCTTGCCGATGGCGATGAGTTTGAGGACTTCCAGCTCCCGCGAGGTCAGCTCGGTATGGGTCATACGCTCGGCGAGGCGCGCGCCGATGGCGGGCGAGATGCAGCGCTCCCCCGCGTGAACGGCGCGGATAGTGTGAATCAACTCCTCGCGGGCGGCGGTTTTGAGCAAATACGTGTAGGCGCCGGCTTCGAGCGATTGATAGACGTCCTCTTCGCTGTCGTGCGTGGAAAGCATGATGATGGAGGCGCCAGGGAATTCCCGGCAAATGGCCCTGGTGGCCTCGACGCCGCTCAGATCGGGGAGCTTCAAATCCATCAAAACGATGTCCGGGCGATATTGCCGGAAGCGGTCGATGGCCTGCTGGCCGGTGGAAGCCTCGACTTCCACGACCATATCGGGTTCGATATTGATCGAGCCGACCAGCCCCATGCGAACGACAAAATGATCGTCCACAACCATGATGCGAATTTGTTTGTTCATCGGTTGAAATTCCCGCTCACGTTTGAATAGAGGGTCCCGTTGCAGGCGCTGGGCGGCTCGGAAGTTTGGGGGAATGGTTCAACGACGCAGCGGAGGTGACGCTGGTGGCGACCACGACGGCTATTTCCGTGCCGGCACCGGGCTGGCTGACGAGGGAAAAGCGCGCGCCGACTTTCTCGGCGCGTTCGCGCATGTTGAGCAAGCCAAAATGCCCGCCATTGGGGGTCCCGGCGGTTTTGAGGTCGAAACCCGCCCCGTCATCACGAATCGCGAGCCGGACCTGGTCGGCTTGATAATCCAAGCTGACAACAATCTTTTTGGCGCCGGAATGTTTGAAGGCGTTGGCCAAAGCCTCTTGGGCGATGCGCAGGAGGTTGTGCTCGGTCAGGGCAGGGAGTTTTTCCGGGGTCCCGAGCGATTGGACGGCAACTTCGATGGCGGATTTGGCGGCAAGGGGCGCAGCCATCTCCTTAAGGGCGGTAGCCAGATTGCTATTTTCGAGGAGATGCGAGCGCAAATCCCATACGGAGCGGCGGGCTTCGGAAAGGCTGTGGCGCGCCATATTGCGGGCCAGTTCGAGCTGCTGGAAGGCGATTTGTGGCGACTGGCGGAATTGCGCCTCGACGGCGCCCAACTGGATGCTGATGGCAGCGAGTTCCTGTTCCAGGGTATCATGAAATTCCCGCGCAATGCGGTCGCGCTCCTCCAGCGCGCCCTCATGCCAGACCTTTTGCTGGATGATTCGGGTTTGCTCGCGAACGCGTCGATCCAGCATCACCGCCCAGGCCAGGCCGGCCAGGAGGGTAAGGCTCATGAAGCAGAGCATCCAGATGAGGCGGGGCAAGGTCCACCACGAGGGCTGATGGATTACGCCGATGTCGGCATAGGAGCGCAAGAGAATCTGAACCGACTCGGGCGGCGAGGGAGAAATCCTGGGAGCCGATTCATCGAGCGATTGGGCAACGCCGGGAACCCACTTGTCGGAGGATTTGGCGGCAAACACGCCGGTCAGCGACACCTGGCTGCCCAGCTTAAGGGACTTGAAGCGCTCGTCAGAGCGAACACTTTCCAAAGTCGCCGTGAACACAGAATTCGACGACTGCAAGACCAGGGTTTGGCGTCCCCCGCTTTCAACCAGATTCATGAGGTTGGCTCTGACGCGGACGAGCAAGCCATCAAAGCCCTCGGGGGCATTGAGCAGGGTGTCGAGGGCGGCGGGAATCGGAGAGGGAGGGGCGCCGTGAGCCAGGAATCGAACGGTGGCATCCTCCAGGATGGGCACGTATTGCCCGAGCGCCGAGTAACCGGAAACCATGACCCGGTCGCCGGGAGCCACCTCGGCAGGCTGATCGACCTGCACATAAAGCCCAAAGCCCTGGTTTTGGATAAAGAGGGTGCCGTTGGGCTTTTGGAGGGTGACGACTCCGCTGACTTTGACGAGATTTCCGCAATAGCCGCTGGAATTGAACTGGGCCAGACTGGCGATGGACACCTCTTTCGGCTGCTGAGGGGAAGGCTTTTCGACGACGATATCCGCGAGGCTCGAAACCGCCAGCCAGGGAACGCGCAACTGGCGTTTCATATTATATCGAGAATAGCACACGCCACACAGACGGACGGTAGCGTTCACCAGCTTCGTGGCATCGGCCTCATTGAGATTCTCAACGTAGGTCACGATGCGCTGCCCATTCATGGCAAGGGTCAAATAGCGTCTTCCATCGAGAACGTTGAGAACGGTGGCAGAGCGCACGACTCCGACCACCTCGATCCAGCGGCTATCCTCCAGCCCGGTGAACAATTGATCAATGGAGACGCGGTGCGGGAGAGGCATTGGGGCCTTTCCCAGGACACGAATGGCCGAGGCTTTGACGATGGGAGCATAATCGCCTTTGTCGCTGACGCCTTCCACCTCGATCACCTGCCCCGCGGTGATATTCGTGTCGATGTTTCGCGCGACGAGGACGAATATTCCGGCGGAGGGGTCCTGAACAAAGAGATTAAGCAGGCACGCATCGTAGTAGGTCACCACACCAACGATGCGGACGGGAAGGTTTTTTTCGGCCGCTTCGGGACTCAATTCGCGAATTTGCTGCGCGTTGGTCAGGGAGGCCACAGCGGTTTGAGGGGCGGCCAAAAGAGGGGCGGGAGAAATAAAACCCAAGACCAGAAGGAACAGCCACTGCAAGGCATGATGGCCCAGCCGCCTGCCCAATCGTCTGAGGGATGGCCTGGGCACAAGGTATTTCCCTAAGATTAGGGGGGATGCGCACGGTTTTGAAACCGGCTGTGGAAGGTTTTCATTTAACATTTCTCATCGTCCTGCCGGTTGTCGCCTCCAGCAGAGCCTAAAAAGTCCAGCCGCGATCCCGGCCTTCTCGGTTCCATCAAATCCAAATCGGCACAAAAGCGGGCATCACGCCATGCGTTGGCGAGATTATAGCGGGTTCCGGGGGGGGATGGAAGCTATACTAAAGTAGTGGTTGGAGCCACGACTAATGCCTTCGTGACAGGACCGCGGGGCGCATGCATGATCGCGATGGCACAACCCAAGACTGCTCAACACAATCCACTTATGAAACCCATAGCACAACTCTCAGTCCTCTTCGCCATCGCCGGCATGGCTTTCACTGCGCCAGGCCAAACGACCAACATCATTCTTCAGACCGATTTCGACGGAGATGCCGGCCAAGGGAATTACAGCGACAGCTACGGGTATTGTGTCGCCGGTTCGTCCGCCGGCTCGGTGCTCGCGGGTTTTAACGGCGGCCTCACGTCGGGCGTTGGCGTGGACGGCAGCTACGCCAATGCGATTTCGCCGGATTACACGCTGCTCCCGAGCGATCCAAACTGGACGAGCCCCTCCCTCGGCTATGTCTACGCGCTCGTGGGAAACGGCACGCAATTCGGAGGGCAGATGACTCCCATCACACCGACGGCGGTTTTGAGCTCGTTCATATTGAGCGCCGATCTCCAGGTGACAGGACTCCTGCCCGGACTGACCACCGCCGATGTCACGATTTCTAAAGTCCAATTCCAGGACAGCGCCAACAATGTCCTATTCGATTTCACCGGGGATGCCGGCTACGTCGGCTCGAACTTTGTTCATCTTTCCGTGCCATTGTCCGATTTGAGTTACGGCGGCGCCAATGGCGGCGATGCCACGCACCCGGTGAGTGATTTTACGAACGCCGCCGTCGTCAGCTCCATAGCCAACTTCACGATCGAATTCGCGGTGGAAGGACTCCCGGTCGGAGTTATCGGCGGCACGGGCGCCAATCTGATCTCGCCGCCTTTTGGCTTCACCAGCACCGGATCCCTGGTGGTTGATAATATTGAATTGATCCAGACTGGAAACACCATTCCCACCCCAATGGTGGAGAAGCTCATTTGGCAGGCCGATTTCGACAGTACCTTTCCCAACGGCGGTGTCTACGACTTCAGCTATCGGGATGGATCTCCCGCCGCAAGCGGCAGTTTGTCCACGAACCTCACGGGCGGCGTTGGCGGCAGCGCTTCGCTCGAATACACGGTGGACCTTTCATCCTGGAGCGGCAGTGCGCCCACCAGCTATTCGGGCTTCGGCGTGGGGGCGGTAGAAACCCCGCTTGCTTTCACGCTCACTTCCTCCAGCAAAGCGTCGTACCGGGTTTACCTGTCAGCCAAAGTGGGGGGAACCAGTGCAGGCGTCACCAGTGTTCCGGGCGTGGCGGACCTTTTATTTTACGTTCCCGCCGGCACGCTCACCCCGGCAAACGCGCAGCCCGCTGTGGTGTTTGATCTGAATCCGACTATGGTGTTTTCGAATACTTGGCAATCGTACGAATTTGACGGATCGGCGATGCCGATCGGGGTAAACAATGGCGGATCGCAGGCGTTGTTCAACCAATACGTCTCGAAGGTTAACCAGATGCAAGTACAGGTTGATCCCCAAGGCAGTCCAGACCTTGGCGCGGTGTTTGGTTACGACAACAACAACACGGTGGATATTGACAACATCAAAGTGGTGGAGCTGGTTCCGGGACTTGGCCCGCTCACCGTCATCCAAAACAACGGCCGGACCCAGGTCACGTGGGCGGACCCAACGACCGGCGGAACGGCGAAACTCCAGAGCGCGACGAATGTCGCGGGGCCGTATCTTGATGTTGCGGGGGCCTCCTCAGCCGCGGCGTCGCCTTACGCCGTGCCGCCGGGCAGCGGGCAACAATTCTTCCGAACCGTTTGGGTTCCTTAGCCTCGGGAAAGCGCAAGAAAGGACAAGCAGACCAGGCGAGGGAGGCCCGAGAGCTTCCCTCGCGTGCAGCGGGCAAGGCCAAGCGGCCTGGCGGTGACGGATACGATTGGGCTGCCCAGGCGGCCGCGGCACGATACGATGATCTATCATGAAACAAGACGTTGAGCCCGGAAAGGCATTCACCTTAATCGAACTTCTTGTGGTGATTGCCATCATCGCGATTCTGGCGGCGATGTTGCTGCCGGCGTTAACGCGAGCCAAAGAGAAAGCAAAACGAGTTACCTGCAAGAACAATCTCCGGCAGGTTGGAATCGGCCTCAGGATTTATGCCGACGACAGCAATGATTACCTTCTGCCGGCCCTGGGTGGGAACGGCACCAACGCCCCTGTTGGTTCACAGCAAACGTATAATCAAACGGCGCTGACACCGCCGGCGGCCCACTTGGCCAAGACGGTGAGCCTGGACCCGACGCAGACGAACATAGCCACGGTCTGGTGCTGCCCGGATCTCGCAAAGTATGGCACATCGTATAACCCAACCCCGGGCGGAACTGCAGGGGCGCAATGGCAAATCGGTTATCAATACTTTGGCGGGATCTACTGGTGGCACAACGAGTTTTACAATTACATTCAGTCCGCGAGCCCAACGAAGCTGAGCGCCGCCAAGCCCGAATGGGCGCTGGCCGCGGATTTGATTTGCAAATATACGGGAGGGACCGGCAACCCCTGGGGAGCGAGCACGGGCGGTTTCGTTGCCCACCAGCGCCCGGGCTCAAGATTCCCGGACGGCGGCAACCATTTGACGGTCGATGGCTCCGTGAACTGGATCAAATTCGAATCCACCCTGGCCATCACGACTTTTGCGCCGGGCACTTACCAATACTACTTCTATCAGCAGGACCTCGGATCGATGAATCCCGAAGTCGTGCCGGAGCTGCAAGCAAAGGGTCCGTAGTTTCGGGTTTAATCCGACGAGGCTGGTCTCCCTCCGCGCTGCCGGCACTCGACCAAGGCTTGTTGTTCAACGAGCTTGCTGATAGCGCTGACCTTATTATTCGCCCCTAACTTTTTATAAGCTCGAGCGGCATGGGTTGCGATTGAAGTGACTGATATTCCGAGTTGTGCCGCAACCTCTTTCATCGTCAACCCTTCGGAAAACAACTCGAGCACCTGCTGCTGGCGCGCAGTGACAGGCTGGCCCTTTGAAGCCGAAGGCACCACGGCTCCTTTATCTGAGGCTGGCTCGGAAGGCGGCTATCCCGTTGGTCGGGACCAGCGCACGATGAATCGGTTCGACCCATTGGCCCTTTGAGATATCGTACACGATGAAGTCCGAGTCGAACTGCCAATAGGCCCAACTCCAACCGAGACGCTCCGCAGTTCGGGCCACGCATCGGATGTAGCGTTCCCGCGACGCGATGTCACCTTTGTCGTAGGCCCCGAACTCACCCAGGAGGATCGGACGATGGAACTTCCCAGCCCAATCCTGGGCCTTCTGGAAATCGGCCGCGATGGCAACCTGTTGACGCGGTGTTCCCTGCCAATCGACACCCTGCAGGTCCTTGTATTCGGCAGCCCAGGGAGCCCCCTGGTGAGTGAACTCCATCGGCGTATAGTAATGCACGGTGGCGATGATATGCCGGTCGGCGTCAGGGAGCCTCAATTGGTCGAGGTGGTCAATCGAGTTCCAGAATGCGGGCCCTATGATGACACTGCGGGTTGGATTGCTCGCCCGAATGATGGCCAAGGCTTCGGCGAGATATTGATTCCAGAGCGCCGGCGTCAATTGACCGCTCGGCTCATTCAATATCTCGAACAACACGCTCGAAGGCGCGTCTTGAAAATGCGGCGCCACCTGTCGCCAGAAGGCGAGCAGCCGATCCTTGTTTCCTTCGGCGTCTTTACTGAACGCCTCGTGTTCGTGAAGATCAAGCACGACGTTAAGCCCGGCTGAGAGCGCATTGCTGACGATCCAATCCGTGGTGTGCCACCAGGAATCGCTCGGCTGGAACTTGGGCGCTCCGCTCATGTGCTTGAACGGCTGCAGATTGACGCGCAGGGTATCGAAGCCACCCTCTCGAATGGCTTTGAAGTGCTCCGCTTTGAACCGGCCCCGGCCGCTGGATTCCCAAATTGGATCGTATCCAAGAACGTTCACGCCCCGGCTCAACCGGGGGTTTTGGAAAGCCGCGTCATCACGGGTGGGGACGAAGGAGCCCTGCCCGCAACTGACGCCGAGGGCGAGCAAAAGCATCGCACAAGGAAGCGCAAGCCCCAGACAAATTCGTTTTAGCATAGGTTTTTCAAGATAATGCTCGTGTGATCCCGGCATCGCTTCAGCCCGGATTCCACAAGCTCATCTCGAAACAGGTTAGTTCCAGGCAATACGGGTGTCACGCCGTCAAAGGGATAGCTCGCGACTACTACTAAAGTGTAGCATGAGCCGGGGGGCGGCGAACTTGCCATGCTTGGCACGGGTTTACCATGCTGGCTCACCCGCGAATCACTGAGCACGCGCATCGCGCAAAAGCAATTTCCTATCGGTTACACCGGGTTCCGCGGGGGGTGGAGGCTATACTAAAGTTGTGCTTGGAGCCAAGGCTAATGCCTGCGTGACAGGACCGCAGAGCGCACGCATTATCGGAGCTACACAACGCAAAACAGTTCAACATATTCCACCTATGAAATCTATAAGACAACTGTCAGTGATCTTCGCCCTCGCCGGCATGGTTTTGACTGCGTCAGGGCAAACCAGTGTCACCAACATCCTTGCTCAAACCGATTTTGACAACGACGCAGGCCAAGGGAATGCTGATGGAGACAACTACTGCTGGGCCTGGGCCGGCACGGACGCAGGAGCCTGCTTCGCCGGCTACGTCAGCCAGGGAATCGTAGCGGGCGCCGGGGTCGGCGGCAGTTCCGCCTATGTAGCTGGGCCGGATTACACGGATCTCGCGACCGATCCGGATTGGCTGGACGGAGTGTCGTGGGCTACTGCGGAGTTCGCGATGGGCGTCGGCTTCTCCCCCTTGATCACGCCGATGACGAATGCGCCGGATTGGAGCACGTTTATCGTGAGCGCGGATCTTGAGCTTACGGGATTGGTACCCCCCAGCCAGTGGGGCGCCAATGTTTACATTACCAAGTGCCAGTTTCTGGACACCAACAACAACGTTATTTTCGACTTCAACGGGTACGGCGCGTGGATCAATGATGGCTCCTTCGCTCACCTTTCGGTGCCTTTGTCCTGGCTGTCTTATGCCGCCGTGGGCAACGGCAATGGCGGCGACGCCATGAACCCGATTACGGACATTACAAACGCGGCGGTGGTTTCCTCGATTGGCGCTATCGTCGTCGAATTCGAGGAAAAAGATCTTACCGGGTCGAACGGGGTGAGTTCGGGATCTATCGGTGTCGGAGGCAATACCTACGTGCCAGTATTTGGCGACACCGCCACGGGAACCATGGTGGTTGACAACGTCAAGGTGATTCAGCTCGTGGCACCGGCGACTCCTCCGCCTCCTCCGACGCCGCTGGCAGAGTCGCCCATAATGCGGGGCAATTTCGACACCACCTTCCCCACCGCCACGTACGGCTTCACCGATCGGGATGGAGCTAATTACGCAACCGACGTGGTGTCCATAAATCCGACCGACGGCATTGGCGGCAGCGCTTGCTATGAATGCACGGTGGACATTTCATCCTGGGGCACCAATCCGCCCGCCAGCTATTCGGGCTTCGGCGGGGGCGCGAATGAAACCCTGGTCCAGGGCACGCTTACCAACTCCAGCCAAGCGTACTATCGGGTTTACGTGTCGGCCAAAGTGGACGGGCTGCTTTCAGGCATCACCAGTATTCCCGCCAGTCTGGACCTTAGCTTCTTTGCTCCGATTACCAACGCGGGGGGCGTGACGGTGACGGAGGTGTATGATCTGAATGCGTCATTGACACTTTCCAATACTTGGCAATCGTTCGTATTCAACGGATCGGCGATGCAGATCCCCCCATGGCTTAGCGGAGCGCAGGGGCTGTTCAACAACAACGTTACGGACGTTAACCAGATCGAACTGCAGGTTAGCATCGATGGCAGTCCGGACCTCGGCGCGCTGTTTGGTTACAACGACGACCTCGCGTTGGAAATTGACAATATCAACGTGGTGCAATTGGTTCCGGGACTTCCCTCGCTGACCATCCTCCAAAAAAACGGCCAGACGCAGGTTCAGTGGGCGGATCCGGACGCGGCGGCCGGCGGAACAGCGCAGCTCCAGAGCGCGACGACTGTCTCGGGACCGTATGTTAACGTTGCGGGGGCCTCCTCAGCAGCCAAGGGGTCGCCTTACACCGTGCCGCCGGCCAGCCCGCAACGATTCTTCAGAACCATTTGGGTTCAGTAGCCTCCGGGTAGACGCAAGAAAGAATAAGCCGAAGACGCGGGGGAGGACCCAAAATCTTCCCTCGCGCCCGGCCGGCAAGGCCAAGCGGCCTGCAACTCCTGCTCCCAAGAACAAAATTACCGGTAACTGCTCAGGTCTAACCGGGCACGGATGACGGCGATAGCATGAACGGCTCGCCGATCATCGCCCGCTGGATTGCCATCCAAAGATTCAGACCATGTTTACGGCAGGTCGACAGGTAGCTG